>ERZ827150.48-NODE-48-length-184922-cov-6.864692_pt1 | contig 184922 bp, 158 predicted proteins | sample MGYA00519779_ERZ827150 | MGnify/ENA primary metagenome ERZ827150 (study PRJEB31778, sample SAMEA3449267) | human gut metagenome | biome: human gut; feature: human-associated habitat; material: faeces | place: United Kingdom | collected 2010/2012 ...
ATGGGGAGGAAAGTATCCTTATGCTATACTTTCATGGAGAAACAACTGGGATGATCTGACTGTTTTCTTCCAGTTCCCGCTGGAAATCAGAAAAATAATCTATACTACAAATCTCATTGAAAACCTGAACGGAAAAATCAGAAAGTACACGAAATCAAAGCTTTCATTCCCTTCCGATGATGCAGTCAAAAAGACCGTGTATCTTTCACTTATGGAGATTGAGAAGAAATGGACACAGCCGATTCATAACTGGGGCTTGATTATGAATCAATTTATGCTTATGTTTGAAAACAGAATCCAGATATAAGAACAAACTTACAACTGAATCCTGTTTCCATTTACACAAAATTCTGGACAGTGTCCAATAGACAAGGGAGCATCAAATGCGCTCCCTTGTCTATCTTTTTTATGTATCAAGTTTTTTAACCTTGCCTCACTACCACAAACTACCACAACCTTACCTCTTTCCCATGGGCCACTATCCGGCGGTCGTGCGGCAGGAAGAGAAAACTCAATGACCTCCTATTTGGCGTAACTGATCGAACGGGTCTCTCGGATAACCGTAATCTTCACCTGTCCCGGATAGGTCATTTCGTCCTGAATCTTCTTGGCTATATCGTGCGAAAGATTATCAGCCTCTTGGTCGGAGATCTTTTCGCTGCCTACGATAACTCGAAGCTCCCGACCGGCTTGGATTGCATAGGTCTTCATGACTCCGGGGTAGGAGAGGGCCATCTCTTCCATCTCTTTCAATCGCTTGATGTAGGATTCGACAACCTCGCGCCGAGCTCCCGGACGAGCGCCTGAGATGGCATCGCACACCTGAACGATCGGAGAGATCAGATTGGTCATTTCGATTTCGTCGTGGTGTGCTCCGATGGCATTGATGACCTCGGGTTTTTCCTTATACTTTTCGGCCAGTTTCATGCCGATCATTGCATGTGGCAATTCGGGTTCGTCATCGGGTACCTTGCCGATATCGTGCAGCAGTCCTGCGCGCCGAGCCAATTTGGCATTCAGACCCAGTTCGGCGGCCATGATGCCACACAGGTTGGCAACCTCCCGCGAGTGTTGCAGCAGATTTTGCCCGTATGACGAACGGTATTTCATCTTTCCGATCAAGCGGATCAGTTCGGGGTGCATGCCGTGGATACCGAGGTCGATTGCAGTCCGTTTTCCGGCCTCGATGATCTCCTCCTCGATTTGCTTCTGGACTTTGGCGACAACCTCCTCGATACGGGCCGGATGGATTCGTCCGTCGGTAACCAGTTGGTGTAGGGCCAGCCGGGCTATTTCGCGGCGAACCGGATCGAAGCCTGACAGAATGATGGCCTCAGGGGTGTCGTCAACGATGATTTCTATTCCCGTGGCTGCTTCCAAAGCGCGGATGTTACGACCTTCCCGTCCGATGATCCGGCCCTTCACTTCGTCGCTCTCGATGTTGAACACCGTGACTGCATTCTCGATAGCGGCTTCTGTGGCTACCCGTTGGATGGTCTGTACGACGATCTTTTTCGCCTCTTTGTTCGCGCTCATTTTGGCCTCTTCGATTACCTCGTTCACATAGGTCATCGCTTCGGTTTTGGCCTCCTCCTTCATGTTTTCAATCAGGATGTTTTTGGCCTCTTCGCTGCTCAAGCCGCTGATCTGTTCGAGGCGGATGTTTTGCTCCTTGATCTTTCGGTCGAGTTCGTCCTTTTTCCGTTCGAGGTTTTCGCTTTGGGCCTCGAGTCGGTCGCGAACCGAATTTTGCTCCTTGATTTTGCGGTTCAGTTCGTCCTGTTGCGAGGCCAGATTAGCCTCGAGTTGCTTGGCGCGTTGTTCGCTTTGGGCAAGTTTCTGGTTCCGCTCGTTGACCGCTTTGTCGTGTTCGCTCTTGAGCTGAATGAACTTCTCCTTAGCTTGAAGAATTTTCTCTTTCTTTATCATTTCTCCTTCGGCTTCGGCCTCTTTCAGCAGAGTCGCCTTTTTGTTGCGGAATATCTTCGAGGTGATCGTGTACCCCGCATAGCAGCCTGCAGCCGAGCAGACAATCGTAATTATCACTATGACCAGAATATCCATATTATCGGTTAATATTTAGTATGTTAAACAAAAATAAAAAAATCTTTTCAAAAAAAAGACCCGCACGGTTTTCCTTTTCTCTTGTTTGACGAATCTCCAGTTCCGTCATGTATGGAGCTGCCGTATATCGCAAACTTCCAACGTCTTCAGAAGAAGAACCTTCCGCGAGGGAAGGGTAAGGCCTGTTTTTGAAATACCAAGCTTCACTCCAATGTAAATAGTGTTGAGTTTCGCAAAGCTTAAAAGGAATCCATGCGGGTTTATTCCTTGTGTTATGTTTAAGAACCTGTTCTGTTTTTTAGGGGGGGAGTTATCCTCCCGAAGTCACAGACAACTTCTATATTTTATTCAGGTAGTCGTCGATCTCTTGTTCCAACTCCGAGAGAGCTTTCTCTTCATCGCTCAACTTCCTGTCCATTTCGAGTCCCACTTTGTCGGCGGCTATCTGTATTGCAGCCATAGCGAGATAGTCTTCAGGTTCGGCTACAAACCTTGTCTTGTAGGCAGATATCAAAGCGTTGAGATCCTGAGCTGCGCGACGAAATTTTTCCTCTTCGTTTTGCTGGATAGTCATCGGATACTCTTTGCCGATCACTTTCAGTTTGATTCTTCGCTTTGCTGCCATAAAACTTTTGTATGATCATCCGACGGGCGGAGATATCAAGTTTTACTTGTTCATCAGGGCAAGGCACTTGTCGATTTCCCGCAACAGTTTATTGACACGTAGTCTTGCCACACGTTGGTCTTCGTGGTTTCCCGCGAGGCCTCCGCTGATTTCGAGTGCTTCGATTCGTCTGTTCAGGCGATGGATCGTCTCTTCGCACGCACGTTTTTCCTGAACGGCTTTTGCGTAATTCTCATTCAGCCGGCTCACTTCCTGTCGCAAACTCCGATTGTCATCGATAATCCTTGCGACCTTTTTTTTCAGCGATTCGACAATCTGTTTGCTATCGTCCATGACGCCCAGACAAAATTATTCACACACTCAAAAGTAAGGTTTTTTTATCAATCTGCAAAATCTATTTTTGCATTCCTTGGGGTACGATCTCTCCGTACAGGTCATAATCTTCTGCCTCTGTTATTTTTACAGGGAGGAAAGTGCCCGGACGAATCGATTTATCCGTTTCTATCAATATTTCGGTGTCGATTTCCGGCGAGTCGTACTGAGATCGGCCGATCAGGAACGTGTCTTCCCGACGGTCGATGATGATCCGTTCACAATGGCCGATCCGACGGCGGTTGTTCTCCGCCGAGATGCGGTTTTGTAGCTCCATCAATGTGTCGGCACGTTGCTGCTTTATCTGGTCGGGGACGTCGTCTTTGAGACTTTCGGCGGAGTAGGTTCCCTCTTCTTCGGAGTAGGGAAAGACACCGAGACGCTCGAAACGCACCTTTTCGACAAACTCGAGCAGTTCGGCGAAATCTTCGTCGCTCTCGCCCGGATATCCGGTGAGCAGGGTGGTGCGTAATGCAATGTCGGGAATCTCGGTCCGAAGTTTTTCGATCAGGTCGTAAACTTGCTTTTTGGTGACTCCGCGGCGCATGCTTTTCAGCTGTCGGTCGCTGATGTGTTGAAACGGAATGTCGAGGTATTTACAGATTTTCGGTTCGTCACGAACGGCTTCGATCACATCCTCGGGAAATTGTGCCGGATAGGCGTAGTGCAGGCGGATCCATTCGATGCCGTCAATCTTGCAAAGCTTTCGGAGCAGGGTACCGAGTTGGCGCGAGCCGTAGAGATCGAGTCCATAGTAGGTCGTATCCTGTGCGATTACGATCAGCTCTTTCACCCCTTTGTCGGCCAGCTTTTGTGCCTCCGTTAAAAGTTCTTCCATCGGGACGGAGCGATGTCGGCCGCGAATCAGCGGAATGGCGCAGTAGCCACATCCCCAGTTGCACCCTTCCGAAATCTTCAGATAGGCGTAGTGACTCGGTGTGGTCAGGTAGCGTTCTCCGATCAGTTCGTCGCGGTAGGAGCCGCCGACGGCCCGGATGACATCGCTCAGGTTGTTGACGCCGAAAAACTCATCGGCTTCCGGGATCTCCTGTTGTAACTCTTTTTTGTAGCGTTCCGAGAGGCAGCCCATGACAAAGAGGTGGTCGATGGCACCTTTTGTTTTTGCGTCGGCAAAGCTGAGAATCGTGTTGATCGACTCCTCTTTGGCGTCGCCGATGAAGCCGCAGGTGTTGATAACGACCGTACGGGCATCGGTCGAGTTGGAGTCGAAGGTGAGTTCAAAACCGCTGTTATGCAGTTGCGCCATCAGGTGTTCCGAGTCTACGACATTCTTGGAACATCCGAGTGTGATGATATTGATTTTCCGTTTTTTCATGTTGTGAATTTGGGACAAAAGTAAGGATAATAAAATGGGAATCCGAATAAATTTTATACATTTGAAATTTGAAAGCAAAAAGGTCTAACATTAAAACGTATAGTTATGTTAAGCGAAAAGATGGAAAAGGCATTAAATGCGCAAATTAATGCCGAATTTTGGTCAGCTTACCTTTATCTTTCGATGTCGGTAGATTTCTCGGCAAAGGGGATGAAGGGTATTGCGAATTGGTTTGCGGTTCAGTATCAGGAGGAGCAGGCTCATGCGCAGATCTTTGTGAACTATGTGTTGGCGCGCGGCGGCAAGGTGACGTTGGCTCCGATCGAAGCGGTTCCTACGACATGGGACTCTCCGTTGGCTGCATTTGAGGCTACGCTGGCTCATGAACAGAAAGTGACCGAGCTGATCGACAATTTGTGTCATTTGGCAGAGGCCGAGAAAGATTTTGCCACGACCAACAAGCTGGTTTGGTTTGTTAATGAGCAGGTCGAGGAAGAGGAGGCTGCAAAAGAAATCATCGATTCACTGAAGATGGTTGAAGGCAGCAAGATGGGCCTTTATATGATAGACAAGGAGCTGGCGGCACGGACTTACGTGGCTCCGGCCGAGTTGACGGCATTGGGTTGTGATATTTTTTCGGATTCCGAGACTGGTGAAGTCTGGTCCGGGGTCTGAGCTATCTCGAATGCGGTTGTTTGAAAGTCGAAAGATTTGAGAACAACCGTTTTTTTTGATATTTATATTTTTAATTAATTTATTATATAAAAAACTTTGGTTATTTGTTTTTGAAGAAAGTATTAATTATATTCGTCAATATAATCTTATAAAATTCCGGTTATGAAAAAGTTGGTAGCTTTGTTGTGCATCCTTTCGTTGGTCGTGAACTATGGTTTCGCCCAGACCGCACAAAACGATTTGCAGGTTTCGAAAAGTGAGTACAAACAGTTGTTGAAACGTTTCGAGAGCGGAGATACAACGTTGACGGCGGAAGAGGGGGCCAAGTTGTACTATGGTTTTGCGGAGACGTCTGCCTATAAGGGAAATGCAGATTACGGTGTGAAGCAAGCCAAGGATTTGATTCAGGCCAAGAAATACGCAGAGGCATTCAAGGCAGCCAAACAGGTGTTGAAGGAGTGTCCGGTCTCTTTCTCGGCTTATGAGGTGATCATGTTTGTGGACTATGCTTGCCGCGATACGCAGGAGGTTCCTAAAAGTGAGACCGCACCCTATATGCGACGTTTTTTCAAACTGATGGAGGGTGTGTTCAGTACGGGGAACGGACAGACGAAGGAGACAGCCATGCCGGTAATTTGTGTACAAGACGAATACATTATCATGAAGACATTGGGCTTGACGAAGGTGAACGAGCAAGAGTTGGTCGATCAGAAATACGACCGTATGGATATAGAACTACGAGGCAAGCAATGTGTCATGTGGTTCGATGTAACTCGATCGATAGATTATACCCGGGAAAGCATGATGAGCGAAGCTCGGTAGGCGTATCGTTTGTACTTTCTCCGGATCCATCCGGTTTCAGGAGTAGAATGTATATTTGTTTATGTCCCTGTCATTCGACAGGGACATGTTTTTTAAGGCAGAATATAAATCGGAGTAGGAAGTCTGCGTGCGGAATCGATAGAATCTTTCATCTGAGGTTGTTGTCCTCTTGTAATAACTTTGAAGAGTGAATCCTCGAAATGATCGAATCCTCTTTTTTGCTCCTCCCTTGTAAGTTGCGGGGTTACGTTTATGGATTCCGATGCGGTAAGCTTGCCCCGTTTGAAGGTCAATTTTAAAAAAGGTTCATTGAACCAGGTAAGGTACTCCTTTTCGGCGTCTCTGACTGGTTTTGCATATAACGTCCCGCTGAACCAGTCTGCGGTACATAGATTGTGCGGATGAAATACCGTGTCACGTTGTTGCAGACTTTCTTGTCTGAAAGTCTTGTGGAGAAGTTGCTCCATAACCCGATAATAGGGCGACGGAATCTCAACCAGGCTGAATGGATCATTGGCGGCATACAGGATTCCGGAAAGATAAAGAGAGTCGTGTTCGATGGACCATACGGCAGCGTATGATTTTCTCTCAAATCCTTTTCCCCCGTTATAACGGATTTGCATGAGGGTGGCATTGGGAAGAGTGTAATATATCGATTTATATTCGTTGAATTCTCGTAACGGGCTATAAGATATAAAATAAGGCGCATCGTCAATATAGAGATAGTCGTTGGTGCTTGAAGTGAAGCGCCCCGGAGTATGAGAATTGGAACGACATCCGACCAATGCCGCTAAAAAGCATATAACCACAACAACTGATTTCATAAAAAGCGAGATTTAACGTGTTAATTTTATTGGCAAGGGTATAAACGTCTCATCGATATGATCCGTCCCTCTCTGCATGTCAGTTCATAAAACGGAGCCCATGTATTATTAAAGGAGGAGAGCTCTTGTATGTAGAAAACCCCTGTTACCCATGTCGCCGTCATCACTTTGGATGATCGAATTTCGGGAGATAAGAATTGGATTCGTTCGTCTGTTACGAATGGTCGATTCAGAAATTTTTGCAAGTCAGTATACAATTCAGCAGGGCACTCTCTGTTTTCGCCGTATTTGATCGAGTCGGTGTGTTCCAGCATGCATAATTGCAGGGAGTCATAGATCAAGCTCCATACGGCAGTGTAATTTTTACCGATGTTTTCCGAGGTGATCGTATCGGAATGGAACGATTGGAATCTCGGAATGCAGTTCAATGGGGAGCGACTTAAGCGATACGGTGTATTACCTCCCGAGTAGAGGATGTCGTTGGCGTTGCAGACAAAAGAACACGGGACGCGCTCCTCGTTGGATGCAGATGAACAAGAGATACAATAAACACAACTTAATAGTAGGATGCCGATAATTGTATTTAGTCTCATAACTTGAAATGATTTAATACGGATGTGTAAAATAGACCGTGTCGCACAATATTTTACTTCATGCTCATCGGTCGAGAAGAAATAGAAACAGTATCGGATGACGCTATCCCGTTCCGATAAGGGTAAAACAACAATAATTTAAACTGACCTCCCGACTGTTTGTAAAGTTAAATAATAATTTATGTATTTCAAAATTATATTGGTGATTTTAATAAATGGTGGTTGTTTTTTTGTATTCCTGTGTGTGAAAGCAGTGAAGTAGGTTATTTTATCAAAAAAATGAACGAAGGGAGACATAGGCCTTTGTTACCCTATGAATCTGTAGGCAGTACCTTTCGACATCATATTGTTGTATAGATAGGTTTTTAAATAGCCAAAGAGCTCAGCCTTGCCATTATCTCTCTTCATAATAAATATGCTTCCATGACGCGAAACGATGGATTATCTATTCCGACAGATCCGGGCTCGTCCCTATCCGTGTTTGCTTTTAGAGACATTTTAGAGATGGGTTTTTGTCTATCAAAAACCGGTGTCAGCATGGTGGGTATTCCACTTCTTGCTGGCACCGGTTAATTTTTACGGGTATGCTTTGCCTGATTTTTCCGATAGTTTTTTTGTCTCTTTTGTATGCCCGGTCGATTTTATTTGCCGAACAGGCTGTCGACAAACTCCCTGCGGTCGAATACCTGCAATTGATCGATTCCTTCACCTACTCCGATGTAACGGACCGGAATCTTGAACTGGTCGCTGATGCCGATCACCACACCGCCTTTGGCTGTACCGTCCAGCTTGGTGATGGTCAGCGAGGTGACTTGAGTCGCTTGGGTGAACTGTTTGGCCTGTTCGAAGGCATTCTGACCGGTCGAACCATCCAAAACCAACATAACGTCATGCGGAGCGTCTGGAATGACTTTGGCCATCACGTTACGGATCTTGGTGAGTTCGTTCATGAGCCCGATTTTGTTGTGGAGTCGTCCAGCGGTATCGATCAGCACCACGTCAGCCCCGTTGGCTACTGCGCTTTTCAGCGTGTCGAAGGCAACCGATGCGGGATCGGAGCCCATCTCTTGCCGGATCATCGTCACCCCGGCCCGTTCGGCCCATACGGCCAGTTGGTCGATCGCTGCGGCGCGGAAGGTGTCGGCCGCTCCGATATACACTTTCTTGCCGGCTTGCTTGAGCTTGGCAGCCAGCTTCCCGATTGTAGTGGTTTTTCCGGCTCCGTTGACGCCTACTACCATAATGACGTAAGGCATGCCGTTCTTTTTCTCGTAGGAGAATCCGTCGCTGCCGGCGTCTTTGTTCTCTTCGAGCAGGGCTGTAATCTCCTCCCGCAGAATATTGTTCAGTTCGGAGGTATTCATATATTTATCGGCGGCTACCCGTTTTTCGATTCGTTCGATGATCCGGAGGGTGGTATCTACCCCGACGTCGGAGGTGATCAGCACCTCTTCGAGGTTATCCAATACCTCGTCGTCCACTTTTGACTTGCCGGCAATTGCCCGGGCTAGTTTGGAGAAGACACCGTTTTTGGTTTTTTCGAGGCCCTTGTTCAGGTCCTCTTTATTCTCCTTTTTTGAAAAAATATTGAATAGTCCCATGTGGCAGTGTATTACTTATCTGCAAAGATAATACTCTTTGGGATCAGAAACGAACGATTCCACAAGGGATTTTTGTCTAAGTTCCCTAATATTTAATGTGGTATTTCGAGTGAGAAGATGGTGACTATTAGAATTTGTGGCTTATAAAGAGTTGGTTATGGATGAATCGTTTAGTATGTTGATTGGTATCGGAGCGATCCTGTTTTGGAGAATTGATGATGCTTGTGTTTCATCGTTACAATAAACAGTTGCGTATTAAAGTCCAAAGTACGGGAGGGGCGATATTTGGTATGAGTTTTAGAGTGTGTAAAATAGAGGGCGTTTCGGTCAATATTGATAGGGTTCGTCAAGCGGTGGATCGAATCAATGCGCAAGTTGTCCTTTTGCAGTCCAAATAGAGCGGTTGAAGAAAAGCTGATTTAAGAAACACAACTTCGCTAATTTGAGTGGATTATAAATTACAAAAGGCCCGTCCGCAGGACAGGCCTTTTGTAATAAGATGGGCAAAACGCTTATTTCTTATTAGCGAAAAAATCTTTGATCTGTTCGTTGAGCACGACTTCCGTTTTGAAAGAGTAAGCTCCCGTTTTTTCAGATTTTACCATCTTAATACATTTCGTGTGCGCTTTACCGGTTCCGGTTTTCAGCGTCGCAACTACCTTCTTTGCCATGATTCAAACCTATTTAATTTCGCGGTGAATGGTAACTCGTTTCAGGATCGGATTATACTTTTTACGCTCCATCCTGTCCGGCGTATTTTTCTTGTTTTTGGTCGTGATGTATCTCGACATGCCCGGCAGACCACTCTCTTTTTGTTCGGTGCATTCGAGGATAACCTGAACCCTGTTGCCTTTTTTTGCCATTTCTCAGATGCGTTTAGTGATTAATACAGCGATTTGGGTGCGGCTGCTTCTTTAAGAGCTGCGGCCAAACCTTTTTTGTTGATGGTTTTCATTCCGGCGGCGGTCACTTTCAGCGTGATCCAACGGCCTTCCTCTTCGTTCCAGAAGCGTTTCGTCTTCAGATTCGGATTGAAACGTCTTTTGGACTTTTTGTTCGAGTGCGACACGTTGTTTCCTACCTGTGCCGTCTTCCCCGTGATTTCACAAATTTTCATAAAGTTTAATCTTTTTTAGGATTACTCCAAAGGACCGACAAAAGTACACAATATTCTCCGATATAAAAAATTCCTTTCAAGAAAAACTTGTCCATTTGTCCTTTTTTCTACGTCGGAGTTCTGTTTCTGGACGATATGCGGGGAGATTTCGACGATTTTATTTAATTTCGTAGATCAAATCTAACAATACTCAAGTATGAAAAGAATTTTTTTATCGTTGATTTTTGCATTGTTCATTGGAGAAGGGGCGCTGTTCGGGCAGGGACGGGGAGCGCTTGGCGGTGATCGGTTGCCACTGGTTCCCTATCCGAAGGAGATTAAACTCGGAGAGCAGGATTATATGCCCGGTTCACGGATTGTTGTCAAGGTGAGTTCGGATGATGAGGCCGATCTTTTTGCGGCCTCGACGTTGACCGAAGAGTTGTCGCAGGCGGAGGTGTCGGTGAAGAAGAGTAGTTCCGGAATCCGTGATGCGATTACGTTGACGCGTCCCGGATGCAACAAGGCTGCAGATCGTCGTCTGGAAGAGGCGGGACTGTCGCTCGGATCTACACCCGACCCCGAAGGTTATCTGTTGTTGGTCGACGATGAAGGGGTGATCGTGTCGGCAGCAACGGCAGCCGGTGTGTTTTACGGGGTGCAGACGTTGCGTCAGCTCGTTTATCCGACCGAAGAGGGGTATGCCGTACGAGCAGTGGCGATCAACGATGCCCCGGCCATGCGCTATCGCTGGCAGCAGGATGACTGGAGTCGCGGCCCGATTCCGACATTGGAGTATGCTAAAAAACAGATTCGTATTTTATCGGAATATAAAATTAACGGATACAGCATATACGCTGAAAATCTGTATGAATCGAAGCTCCACCCAGTGATCAATCCTTATGGAGGTACCCTTACGGCGGAGGAGATGCACGAACTGGTCGATTATGCGGCCCGTTATCACGTGGAGATTATCCCGCAGCAGCAGACCTTCGGACATCTGCACTATGTCCTGCGTCAGGAGCGCTACGCTTCGCTGGGCGAGTTGCACGGCAGTCAGGTGCTCAGTCCGACCGAGTCGGAAAGCTACGATTTTGTCAACGATTATCTCGGGGAGATCGTTCCTATGTTTACCTCCGAATTTATCCATATCGGTTGTGACGAGACCTTCGAATTGGGACGCGGAAAGAGCAAGCAGGCTGTTGCCGATCGGTCGCATGCGGACGTCTATATGGACCACCTGAACCGCGTAGCCGAACTTCCAGCGCTTGCCGGAAAAAAATTGCTGTTCTGGGGAGAAATTGCCGTTAAGAATCCGGATAAGCTCGACCGGTTGCCCAAGCAGGCGATCGCCGTAGCATGGGACTATCTGCCCCGCGACAGCTATGAAATCTTCTTGAAACCCTATGCCGAACGGAATATTCCGACCTTTGTGGCTCCGTCTGCATTTTATGGAGGCCGTGTTTTTCCCGATTATCTGGCCCACATGAAGAACATCCGGAATTTTGTGCGGGACGGACAGAAGTTCGGGTCGATGGGCATGCTCAACACTTCGTGGGATGACTTGGGAGAGGACCTGTTCGATATGGGTTGGTATGGAGTCGTTTATGCTGCGGCATGTGCATGGCAGCAGGGCGAATCGGATATGGATCAGTATCGGAATGCATTCGACTGGGCTTTCTACCGGAATGCCGAAAATCACGCGTATGCCGATGGAATCAACCTTTTGGCCGATGTGCACGGAAAGGTCGGAGCGGTCAACTTCGAGATGGCCTACTCTGTGCCGTTTACGCGGATCGGAGCCTCGCTGCAGAATCACCTGCAAAGAATGGGCGTTAGTCGAGAGATGCGACTCTGGTGTGAGGATGCCTATACGCGGTTTTCGCAGAATCGACCCCATGTCGCCCTGCACGATTCTACGGTTGATGCCCTGTTGTTTGCGGCCCGGAGACTCGATTTCGTCTTCCATAAATCGATATTGGCCACCGAGATGTCGGATCTGTACGACTCGTTTGTCCGAAACGACGACGCCGGATATGAGGTCAATACGGCACTCTATGGGTTGGTCATGCCCTATGCGAGCCGATTGGGTTCGTTGCGGGATATGACCAAGGAGTTGAAGCTCTTTCATCAGAACTTGTGGCGGCAGGAGAACCGACCGATTCATTGGGATGTGGTTTCGATCCGTTATGACCGCATGCTGTTAGAGTGGGAGCGTGAGTACGATCGGATTCAGCTCGATGTGCAACAGGCAGGATCGGGAACGCACCTGCCACGAGAGAAGGTCGGATTCCTCTTCGATAGCCTGAACAATTAATAAGGAGTAGGATATCGTTCTGATTTCACACTTTATCCCGAGTCTTCATAAAGTTATTGCAACTTTTTCCGTGAGGACTCGGGATTTTTTATGTGCGATTTATAACTCTTCCCCGAAGCGAAAGGTTTTATTCGAAGGGGAGCAGGTTTTGCACAATCTTTGCCCACGAATCCGTGTATATGAATTTTAAAAACGGATAGTGATATGAAACAGGAAAGTGCAGAAGTGCTGAATTTGGATGTTCAGAAGTTGGTCGAAATGTTGAATGCTGCTCTGTGTGAAGAGTGGTTGGCCTATTATCAGTATTGGGTCGGGGCACATGTGGCCGAAGGACCGATGCGCAGTGAGGTCGAATCGGAGATGTTGGTCCACGCCGACGAAGAGCTGGCACATGCGAATAAACTGATTGCACGGATCGTTCAGTTGGGAGGAACGCCCGTACTGAGTCCCGATCAGTGGATGAAGCTCGCCCGATGCAAATATGAGGCGCCGACGGATGTATATGTCGAGACGATTCTCGAACAGAACCTGCGGGGAGAGCGGTGCGCAATCAAGCGGTATCGTGATCTGGCCGACTATACCGATGGGGTCGATTATACTACTGCGAAAATGGCCGTGGAGATTCTCGAGGATGAGTTGGAACACGAAGAGGATATTCTCGCCTTTCAGCGCGACATTGTCTCCTTGAAGAGAACGTTTGATAAAATGATCAAATAGAGCGAGGAAAATTTGTACAAAGACAACATGAAATGTAGCAGAACGAATCGGGCGGAGTTTTTCGGACTTTCGCCCGATTTTTTGTGCGAAAATGTGCAGATTGTTCTAAATTTGTCGAGACGAAAACCAAAAACGGAGATGCTATGAAATACCAATTTCTTTACTATCCCCGATGCGGGACGAGCAACAAGGCAGCCAAATGGCTTCGTGAACAGGGCATCGAGGTAGAGCAACGCGACATCGTGTTGAACAAGCCGTCGGCCAATGAACTGGCAGCATGGATCAAGAGAAGCGGACTGCCGTTGCGCAAGTTTTTCAATACGAGCGGACAGAAGTACCGCGAGTTGCAGATCAAGGATAAGATCGGTTCGGAATCCGACGAGACTTTGCTTTCGCTGCTGGCTTCGGACGGTATGCTGGTAAAAAGGCCGCTGTTGGTTGCCGATGATTTTGTACTGGTGGGTTTCAAGGAGGAAGAGTGGCGAGCCAAACTGCTGTAATCCTGTAATCAGTGGAACGCGTGGTGAGTCTCTCGACGAGGAATCATACACATGCAAAAATCCGGAAAGTTCATCTGAGCCTTCCGGATTTTTTCTATGCTAAGTGCTAAAAAATAGAATCTATCCTCCTTTGAGGAGAAACTCCTGTACTTGTTTCCTGTTGATCTGTCAGATCGTTTTTCTTGACGATCTTTCTCGATCTTGATGCAGGCGCGGTTGAGCGGGGCCGTTAGTTGATCTTGCGGCGGTCGGCAGCACTATCCTCCGGTTCCATCTCCTGTTGCAGGGCGACCATCTTGATTGCTGCTGCTGCGGCTTCATCGCCTTTGTTCCCATACTTTCCTCCGGCACGGTCGAACGCCTGCTGAAGGTTCTCGGTAGTCAATACGCCGAATGCGACCGGCATGCTCCACGACAACATGAGTTGGGTGATTCCCTGTGTAACCCCCATGCAGACGTAATCGAAGTGTCGGGTTTCGCCCTGAATGACGCAGCCCAAGGCGATCACGCCGTCGACATCGGTGTATTCCGCAAAGAATTGGGCGCCCAAGGGGAGCTCGAAGGTGCCCGGAACATGTTTGATGATGATATTCTGCTCGTCGCATCCCGCCTCCTTGAGGGTTTTTACCGCACCTTGCAGCAGGGCTTCGGTAATCTGTTCGTTCCATTCCGAAACGACGATGCCGAACTTCATGCCGGCAGCAGAGGGCAGTTTCCCGCCTAAATCCGATAGGTTTTTGTGAACGGTTGCCATTTTAGTGAACGGTTTGAGTGTTGTGTGTTTTTGAACAAAAAAGGTTGCTGCATCTCTGCGACAACCTTTTCGAAGATCTATATCGAGCGGCATGGCCGCCTGCTTTTTCGATTCGGTGGCCGGTCCGGAGACTTGCGTCGAATTACATTTTTTGTTGGATGTTTCCGATGTATTTCTGGATGTCTCGGGCTTCCATGCTGCCGGCATAGTCGGTAGCGATCGATTCGTAAGCCTCCAAGGCTTTATCTAACATGCCTAACTTTTCGTAGGTTTCGCCCGCTTTTTTCAGATAGTAGGGTGCAGTCAGCGGATCGGCACTCGTAGCTACAGCTTTTTCGAAAAGTTTTACAGCCTCTTCGTAATTTCCGTTTTGGATGTTTGCGTCACCCTGCAACCCGTAGTTTTGTGCTGCGATAATTTTGGAGGTAACGTTGTCGGTCGAGGCTTTATACTTTTTCAGGTACTCGAGAGCTCTGACCGGATCCCCCATTTTGAGGTAGCAAATGCCCGTATAGTGATTGGCTAAGTTGCCAGCCGGAGTAGAGCCGTATTTTTCGATGACTTCGAGGAAACCTGCAAAGTTGCCGTCACCCTCCAGCGCCAACCGGAAGGAGTCCTTGGCAAATTGCTGTTCAGCCGAGAACATGGCAGCGGCGGCCTTCTCTCCTCGGGGAGCCATGATCAAGTATTTGTATCCGAAGAATCCGCCCACGACGACGATTATGACGATCAGGGCGATCAGCAGCGAACGTCCGTTTTTCATGATAAATGCCTCAACGTTGCCGATGGCTGACGAGATGGCAATTTCAGGATCTTGTTCGTTTTGCTGTTTGTGTTGTGCCATAGTTTATCTGAAGTTTTAAAATTTACATGTTTACGAAGTGCAAAAGTAACCTTTTTTGCGGAATTTGAAACATTTTCAGCATCTTTTTCTGAAAAAACAGGGGATGCCGCGATATTCGGGAAAAGTGAGTATCTTTGATCGGTTTTCTGTACGGATTCACGGCTTATGTATCTGCAAAAACTTTCGTTGATCGATTTTAAGAATATTGCCGAGGCGCGGATCGAACTTTCGCCTCGCATGAACTGTCTGGTGGGGGATAACGGTGCCGGGAAGACGAATCTGCTCGATGCGGTGCACTATCTGTCGATGGGCAAGAGTGCATTCAATCTGACCGATTCGCAGTGTATGCGTCATGGGGGTGATTCGTTTCTGATCGAAGGAAGCTATCTCGATGGGGCCGGACATACGGAACGGATCGTCTGCTCGTGCAAAAAGGGAGCGGGAAAAAAGTTGTGCCGCAACGGAAAGGATTACGAAAAACTCTCCGATCATGTGGGGCTGATCCCGTTGGTGTTGATCACACCTTCGGATACGGCGCTGATCAACGAATCGGGTGAGGAGCGACGTCGGTATATGAACAGCTTCATTTCGCAACTTGATCGGGCCTATTTGTCGTCGCTCGTGCGTTACAACCGGCTGCTGGCCGAGCGTAATCGTCTGCTGAAATTGCAGCAGGTGTCGAATTTTGCCGAGATTCTGCAAGCGATCGACATGCAGATGGTCTTTCTCGGTGAAGAGATATACGGACGGCGGAAAAAAATGATTTCGGACTTGGCTCCACGTGTAGCCTATTACTACAAGCTGTTGTCCGGCGACCGGGAGCAGGTCGAACTCTCGTACCGTTCGGAGCTGAACGAGCGTCCGTTCGAGGAGATCCTTCAATCCTCATTGGCTCGCGATCGGGTGAATCAATATACCACAAGCGGTGTCCATCGGGATGACATCCGTATGTCCATCGGAGGGTATCCTTTGCGGAAGTATGGATCGCAGGGGCAGCAGAAGTCGTTTTTGGTGGCGATGAAGTTGGCACAATACGATTCGGTCTGTGCGGCCGGGGCGACGATGCCGATTTTGTTGCTCGACGATATTTTCGATAAGTTGGATATGCAGCGGGTCGAGCAGCTGATCGGAATCGTGACCGAAGAGCGTTTCGGCCAGATCTTTATTACGGACTGCAACAAGGTCCGGCTGGAGGGGATTCTGCGTCGCGGTTCGTGCGATTACACCCTGTTCGGAGTCGAAGGAGGCGACATCCACCAGCTATGAGACGACGAGAACCGGTTCGTGTCGGGGAAGCGCTGGATCAGTTTTTCCGTGAGCGGCCCGAGATATTGAAAAAAATCGCCGAAGCGCGTTTGCCTGAGGTGTGGACGCAGGTCGTGGGGCCCGAGATCGCAAAATATACGCAGCGAGTGAGTGTTGAGCGTGGCGGGCGGATGTTTGTCTACTTGAGTTCATCGGTAGTACGGAACGAGATTTTCATGCGTCGGGCAGCTTTGAAAGAGGAGCTCAATCGGGTCTTGGGGCAGGAGGTTGTCGCTCATCTTATCGTCAAATAGCGAGTCGAGCGCTGAATTAAGCGGAACCTCTACTGTCGGAGGCTGAGTAAGCATAGTGCGCAAAGTACGCAAGTTGGTAAACCGCATAGAACATTTCAGCCGATTTTTGTGGAATTTTGTGAGTTATAATGAGAGTATGTCGTGAAAAGGAAGCGACGGGAGTGGTCGGAATAGAAATAAAAATACTATTTTTGTCCGCATAACCATAACGACCCTGCAATGCATACCTATTGGAGACTCCTTAGTTTTGCCAGACCGATCAGAAAATATGCTATCCCGTATTTTTTCTATACGCTGTTCTATACGATATTCTATACCTTCACCTTTACCCTGATTCAGCCGATCCTGCAAACCCTGTTTTCTGCCCATGCAGCGACAAAACCGGTAACGACTTTTCCGAAATTCGTATTCGATACGAGTTTTCTCCAAGATTCAATCAGCTATCTGATCTACAAGGTCTTCGGAGCGGATTATGATACGATGGACGTGCTGATTTTCCTGAGTATATTCGTGATTTTGACCTCGCTGCTGAGCAATCTGTTCCGGTATTTGGGACAGCGGACGATGGAGGCCATGCGCATCAGGGCATTGCAGCGTCTTCGCAACGACGTCTTTACGAATGTCATGGGGCTGCATGCCGGTTATTTCAGCAACGAACGTAAGGGGGATATCATTTCGAAAATTTCTTCCGATGTGCAGGTCGTACAGTTTTGTATTACCAACACGCTATTGGTGGCGTTTCGGGATCCGTTTCAGATCATCGGTTTCATGATTGCATTGGTGGTTACCTCTTGGCAACTGACCATCTTCTCGATCCTGTTTCTGCCGATCGTCGCATTGGTTATCGGTTCGATTGTCAAACGGTTGCGTAAATCGGCGACGCAAGTACAGGAGCGCTTTGCCGATATGGTCAGTCTGATGGACGAGTCGCTCTCCGGAATCAAAATTCTGAAAGGATACAATGCGGTAGACTACACGGTGGGTAAATTCAAGAAGATAAACGCTCTGTTTTCCCGCATTTCGCTCAGTATGGCGTGGCGTCAGCAGTTGGCCTCTCCGGTCAGCGAGTTTTTGGGAATCGCCGCCGCTGCCGTATTGATGATTTATGGAGGAAGTCTGGTGCTTTCCGGAGAGTTGGCGGCCAGCGCATTTATCATGTATCTGGCGATTTTCACCCAGATTACCCGCCCGTTACGCTCCTTTACCGATGCGTTTGCCAACATCAATCAGGGAATTGCGGCAGGCGAACGTGTATTGGCGCTGCTCGACGAAAAGAGTGAAATCACCGATGCTCCCGATGCGGTGGAGATGACCGGACTGAAACGCGATATCGAATTCCGAGATGTCCGCTTTTCGTACGACAACAAGGAGGTGATTCGCGGGGTGAGCTTCAAGATCAAGAAGGGTGAGACTGTCGCATTGGTCGGCCCTTCGGGTGGGGGTAAATCGACCCTTTCTGATCTGATTCCGCGTTTCTACGATGTGCAATCGGGGCAGATTCTGATTGACGGAATCGATATTCGCAAATATACGCTCGAGAGCTTGCGTCGGTATATGGGATTGGTGTCGCAGGAGACGATTCTTTTCAACGATACCATTGAGAACAACCTCCGCTTGGGTAAACAGGATGCGACGGAGGATGAAGTGCGTCAAGCGGCGATCGTAGCTAATGCCGATGCCTTCATCCGGGAGACGGAACACGGCTATCAGACCAATATCGGAGATCGGGGTATGAAGCTTTCGGGCGGACAGCGGCAGCGGTTGAGCATTGCCCGGGCCGTGTTGAAGAATCCCGAGATTCTGATTCTCGACGAAGCGACTTCGGCGCTCGACACGGAATCCGAAAAGTTGGTACAGAATGCGTTGGATGCGCTGCTTCAGGGGCGTACGTCGTTGGTAATCGCCCACCGGTTGAGTACTATATACAATGCGGATCGGATCATTGTGATCGATCACGGGCAAATTGTGGAGCAGGGTACGCATCACGAGCTGATGGCGCTTCATGGGGTATATGCCCGGCTGATCGAGATGCAGCAGAGCGGTGATTCGAACGGTCGGTAGCAAGATCGATTAACAAGATCAATTAAAAGGGGTAAAAGCAGAACATTCAGTTGTTATAGGGTCCGCAGTATCCATTTCCATGTGGAGGAGAGTGCTATGTCTAAGCGGTGACTGTTTCCCGTCTTGTCGTTTCGACTTTTGTCATGTAATCCTTGTTTCCATCGAGATCGAGTCTTTGACGAAAACGAAAACCCGGGCAATCGATTTCTCGCAAAGGATCAGACTACCTACCTCTCTGTTTTTTATTTATATCCATTTTGCCGGGTGATACCGATGTCGATGAGGTAGAGATTGTTCTGTGTATAGCCGAGTCTTTCGTACGTGTAAATTATAACAGCAAAGAAAGAAGGATTCAGCGCGTTGAATCAGATCGAAGCAGCGGTCAAATGTGGCGAACTTTGTGGTAGTCGATGTCTTGACGAATCCGTTTTTGTTTTATCCTATCATATAAAAAAAGAGAGGTCTGTCGATTTCAGCAGACCTCTCTTTTTTTCTGTTCCCGAAGTGTACGTCGGGTCAGATCTTATGTTTGATTATTTTTTAGCAGGCTCTTCAGCAGGAACTACATCGATCACGTCTACCTCATAGTAAAGAGCCGAGTTGGCCGGAATAGGACCCTGTTGGCGTGAACCATAACCGAGTTCAGACGGAATCCACAGTTTGATCTTACCGCCTTTGCCTACCAATGTCATACCTTCGGCAAAACCTTTGATCACGTTTTTGATCGGAATATCGAGCGTGTCGTTGCTGTCGTAAGTATTTTGGATATCGTTTCCGTTGCGGTCTGCCATGCGGTAGAGTACGCGAACTTTGGAAGTCGAATCGGCTTTAACGTTGCTGTCTCCGATTTCGATCACTTCATAAAGCAGACCCGATTCGGTTTTCTGAACGTTTTTGTTCTCTTTCTCGACCTTAGCCAAAAATTCAGCGCTCGCGATACTGTCTTTTCTCGGTTTGATTACGGAGTAGTATCTACGCATGAAATCATAGGCATCTTTGGTTGTCATGATCGAGGTGTCCTTCTTGATGGCGTTTTTGATGCCGGTGATGAGCAGATCGACGTTCAACTGCTCGCCAAGCATGCTGTCTACATTATAGATGTAGGTTCCCATGTCCGTTCCGAGGCAGTATGCCAACGTGTCTTCTTCGGTTTTCATGCTGCTGCTGCCGGTCGAGGTGCAGGCACTGAAGAAAAGAGCAATAGCTCCGCTCAATACGATTAATTTTTTCATTTTGTTTTATAGTTTAATTGTTCGAATTGTTTCGTGCCGAAAATATCGTGCCGCACTCGGTTATCCCGATTATGCGGTGGGCAAAGTTAAGCAAATTAAGCGAATAATGTATCTTTATGAATCTTTTTTTTCATGGGTTTTTATGGTTTTTTCGGGGAGATACGATTCTCGTTATACCCCAGCCGATGACTCCTGCGGTGAGCGATGCGAGTAGGATGGATATTTTACCTCCGGTGAGGGCGGCCGGATTTGTAAAGGCCAGATTGTTGATGAAAATAGACATGGTGAAGCCGATTCCGCCCAAGCACGACACGCCGAAAATCATGGGCCATGTGGTACCCTCGGGTAACTCGCCCCATTTAAGATATACGGCAAGGCGGCTGAACAGGAAGATGCCGATCGGTTTGCCCAGCACCAATCCTAAAAAGATGCCCGCACCTAACGGTCTGAACAGAACGTCCAAGTCCCCCAGACCCTCGATTCTGATACCGGCATTGGCCAGTGCGAAGATGGGCATAATGAAGAAGGAGACCATGTGGTGGAGGGCATATTCGAGGCGTTGCGACGGGCTGATGGCGTTGACGGCGATCTGACGGATGGTTTCGATATCTTCTAACTGTTTTTTGTTGGAGAGAATTTTGACCCCGTCGCGGTTGTGTTGTCGGAACGAATCTAAATAAAACTGCGTTTTATAGAGAAAATAGCGTTTCGTGTATCGCGGGGTTGAGGGAATCGTCAGGGCGATCAGCACACCGGCGATGGTTGCATGGATGCCCGAGTAGAGAAACAGGATCCATATAATGATACTGAGGATCAGGTAGTACCGCATCTTGTAGACATTGAACTTGCGGAGCAGAATCATCAGCAGGAAGACACCGGCTATGATGGCCAGAATCTCGAAGCGGATGTCGGTAGAGTAGAAGAGCGCGATGACCAGAATACCTCCTAAATCGTCGGCCACGGCCAGTGCCGTCAGAAAAATTTTCAATGATACGGGGACGCGGTTTCCCAGTAGCGACAGGACGCCGATCGCGAAGGCGATGTCGGTAGCCATCGGAACGCCCCATCCGTTGGGTTCTCCTCCGGCGAGGTTGATTCCGGTGTATATCAGCGCGGGGACGATCATTCCTCCGATAGCGGCAGCAATCGGCAGTGCGGCCTGACGGATGGTGGAAAGATGTCCGGCCATGATCTCGCGTTTGATCTCCAGTCCGACGTAAAAGAAGAACAGAACCATGAGGCCGTCGTTGATCCATGCTTCGAGGGGCTTACTCAGTTTGAAGTGGTCGAAACCGACGGTCAGGTGGCTCTCTAACAGGTGGTGATAGACTTCGGCGGTAGCCGGAATGTTGGCCAGAATCATGGCCAGTGCGGCAAAGATCACGAGGACCAATCCTCCGGCCCACGGGCTGTGCAGCAGTCTGTGGTGGCGTTCCCGACGGAGAAAGAAGTTTCGTTTGTATTTGAATGACAGATGTTGTGTCATCGCGCTGAATTTCTGCAACACACCTTACAGCAAAGCTGATACCAAATTGGTTGCGGAAGTTTTATAACAGAGTGAGGTTGCAGAGTTTGTACAGCATTCGGGCTCCGACGTTTGCATCCCATTCGTCGGTACCGTCGGGATCCGGAACCACTTCGCAGAGGTCGAATCCCACGATCTTGCGGCCGCTTTGGGTAAGCATAACTAACAGATATACGGCTTCTTGATAGGTCAGGCCTCCGGGAACCGGTGTCCCTGTGTGGGGACAGAGGTCGGGGCACAACCCATCGATGTCGAAGCTGATGTACACCTTTTCGGGGAGGGCCGATACGATGCGTTGGCAGAGGCTTTGCCACGAGGCTCCTTCGAACTTGCCGGCCGACAGGTCGTAATCGGTGAACTGTACGACTCGAGGCGAAGTGGTGGCGAGAGCCAGCTCGTCATCACAATAGTCGCGGATTCCGACTTGGACGATTTTCGATATGTCGGGAAGTTCGTGCAACACGTTATACATGATCGACGCGTGTGAGTAGGTGAATCCTTCGTAGGCTTCCCTCAGGTCGGCGTGGGCGTCGATGTGGAGTATTCCCATACCCGGGTTATGTTCGGCTGCGGCGCGGATAGCACCGAGTGGCGAGCTGTGATCTCCGCCGACGATTCCGACCTTCTTCCCTGCCTCGATCCATCGGCGCGAAGTTTCGTAGACGATGCGATTGAGCGTTTCAGATCCCTGATTGATCCGGGCGAGGTCTGCTTGCAGGCGGTCGTCATCGGGAGAACCGTCGTTCTCCCAGTGTTCGATAACGCGTTGAGCGATCTTACGCAATTGCTTGCTATCGGTCAAGATCGATTCGTCGGCCGGCAGGGTTCCGATTCCCTGCTGCCACCCTTGTGGATGGTGCGGGTCGTACAGATCGACCTGCAGGGAGGCCTTCTGAATCGCTTCCGGCCCCTTGGCCGTACCCTCTCGGTATGATGTCGTAACATCCCATCCAACAGGCAGCAGAACCAATCGGGACTCTTCTGCCGTGAACGGAAGTCCGAAATAGCGGCCGTTGTCGATGCCGGGACCGTTCGGGTCGAAATGTGTATCTGCCATAATCGTTGCGCGTATAAAACGGGTTCGGGTACAAAAATAGAGAAAAAACGGAAGTTACACAGAGGAAAAGCAATTTTCGTTCGGGGCGCAAATTTTTGCTGATTTTTATGTTTTTGTTTATCAGTTCGATTTGTGCTTTTGTTCAAAAAAATAGTAACATTGGACAATATTCCCCATTGGCAGCGCGTTATCCATACAGATTTCCGGTAGTCATTCTTGATACGGGAATCGAGTAGTTTTTTTCATAATCATACATTTAAGTTGGGTGAGCCTCCGCCGCAGTGATTGCGCCGGAGGTTTTTTTCGTTATGGGCGAATAATTCCGTGCGGTTTTCAATTTATTGTTACATTTGTGCCGTCAATAGAATGAATCGACGGATAGATGGATAAAAAACCGTATGTAGTAGCGGATTGCGATATTCCGTTTCTGCGGGGTGTACTCGAACCCTATGCCCATGTGGACTATAAAAAGGGGAACCGGATCACACGGAACGATTTGCTGGAGGCCGATGTGTTGATTGTGCGGACGCGGACGCGTTGCGATGAGGCGTTGTTGGCCGGAACTCCGGTGCGTCTGGTTGCTACGGCGACCATCGGACACGACCACATCGATTCGGAGTATTGTGCACAAAACGGCATCCGGGTGACAACTGCTCAGGGGTGTAATGCCCGTGGCGTGTTGCAGTACGTTATGGGGGCATTGGCACGGCTTGCTGCTCGAGACGGATGGCGTCCGTGTGACCGTACACTCGGGGTGGTCGGCGTGGGAAACGTCGGTTCGTTGATTGCCGAATACGGTGAACTGTTCGGTTTCCGGGTATTACGGTGCGATCCTCCTCGGGCCGAAGCAGAGGGGAGCGAAAACTTCTGTACGCTCGATACGTTGCTGGAAAGGTCGGACATCGTAACTTGTCACGTGCCGTTGACCCGTACCGGATCGTGTCCTACGGATCGGATGGCCAACGCTGCTTTCTTTGCCTCGATGAAAAGGGGGGCGGTGTTCATCAACACGTCACGCGGCCGGATCATTGAGGATGCTCCGTTGATCGAAGGTTTGCAGCAGGGCAGATTGGCCCATGCGGTGATCGACACATGGAACAACGAACCCGAAATCAATCTGGAGCTGTTGAAGTTGGCTACGTTTACCACATCACACATAGCAGGATATTCGATTCAGGGTAAGGCTGCCGGGACGGCGGCAGTGGTACGTTCGGTGAGTCGGCTGTACGGATGGCCGCTCAATGACTGGTATCCCGCACAAGTTACCCCGAGTCATCCCGACCCTTCGATCACGTGGGAACGGATGAGCCGCGAGATGCCGCGGTACTTCGACATAGAAGCCGAAACCGCGCGGTTGAAAAGCCATCCCGAATCTTTCGAACAGATCCGTAATTCGTACGACTATCGGACCGAATTTTTCTAATGTTGTTTCGTTTCCAGAAACGACTCGTCCCGAAATTCATAGAGTTGGTTGCGGAGCCGGGGTATGAATCCGGCCTCGCGGATGGCTTGTCGGATTCCGTCGGCATCGAATCGGTTGTCGGCTCCAGCCGAAGAGACGACGTGCTCTTCGATCATGATCGACCCCATGTCGTTGGCTCCGCAGTGCAGCGCAATTTGCGCCGTCTCTTTCCCGACGGTGAGCCACGAGGCCTGAATGTTGGGAATGTTGTTCAATACGATCCGGCTTATGGCGATGATGCGCAGGTATTCGGTCGGCGAAAAGGTAGGGGAGACACCCTCTTTTTCCAACTGGGTGCCCGAACTGCGGAAAATCCAAGGAATAAAGGCAAGAAAACCGTACTTGTCGGGCGATTTCTCTGCCTGCAGATCGCGAATCCGGATCAGATGTTCGATCCGTTGGCGAGGTGTTTCGATGTGGCCGTACATCATCGTGGCGGAGGTGGCCAGCCCCAAACGGTGGGCGATGCGCATCACTTCGATCCATTGATCGGCATTCGGTTTGCCCGGGGAGAGCCTGCGGCGCACGTCGTTGTCGAGAATTTCGGCTCCGGCTCCGGGCAGCGAGTCGAGTCCCGCATCGATCAGCCGTCGAAGTGTGGTCTCGATGTCCAATCCGCTGATGCGGGCGATGTGGTACACCTCGGGGGCTCCCAACGCATGCAACCGGATTTGGGGATAGCGCCCTTTCAGTTGCCGGAAGAGGACCTCATAGAACGTAATGCCTAATTTCGGATGCAGTCCGCCCTGTAACAGCAGCTGGTCACCACCCAAGGCCAGCGTTTCGTCAATTTTTTGAATGTATTGGTCGAGGGTTGTAATGTAGGCCCGTTCGGTCTGATGGGGTTTGCAGTGAAAGTTACAGAACTTACACCCCGAAATGCAGACATTCGTGATGTTGACGTTGCGGTCGATCTGCCACGTGACGATATTGTCGGTGTGGAACACCTTTCTCAGCGTCCATGCTACGGCCGAAAGTTCGCCGAGCGGGGCTTCCGTGTACAGAGCCAATGCCTCGTCGCAAGTCAACGGCTCGCGTGCGAGGGCTTTGCGGTAGAGCGGATCGAGATTCATCGTCGAAAAAATTTGAGGTGGCAAGATACAAAAAAACCGTTTCTTGCTACAAGAAACGGTGCTATTCCACGGGACCGGACAGATCCTACTCGAGAGAGATCGATTCCGTCGGGCACACGTCGGCGCACGTACCGCATTCGGTGCAAGATTCGGGATCGATAACATATACATCCCCTGCAGAGATAGCTCCTACCGGACATTCATCGATACAAGTACCGCATGCAGTACAAGTGTCAGCACTAATTTTGTAAGCCATTTTCGTAAAGTTTAATTAAATTCTACACTACAAATGTATAACTATTCTCGTTACGAGACAAGCAAAAAAACGAATAATTTTTACTTCGCGTCTTTCAAGAACTCCAAAGCGAAGACTGTCATCGTAACTATTCCGTAGTTTATAGCCTCTTCGTCGGGGTTGAAGGTTGCTGAGTGGAGACCTCCCCCCCGATCGCCTGTGTGGCGCGCGGTTCCCAGTCGGAAGAAGAGTCCGGGGTAGTGTTTTGTGTAGGTGCCGAAGTCTTCCGCGGTCATTCTCAGGGCCAACTCTTCGATATTTTCTTCTCCCCATAGCCGTGCGGCGATAGCCCGTCCGCGAGCTGCCAACTGCGGATCGTTGACGACACACGGGTATCCCGGCGGAATATTGAGCTCGGTGTGGACTCCGTAGGCGGTGCCGATGCCCTCGGCAATTTGGCGGATCCTCTTTTTGGCCTGTTCTCTCCACGCTTCGTCCATGGTCCGAAGCGTGCCGGCGATCTCGACGACGGGTGGAATGATGTTGGTCGCTCCATCGGCAATAACCCGTCCGATCGACAGAACCGTCGGAATCGTCGCATTGCCGTTGCGGCTGGTAATCTGTTGCAGGGCGGTGATCAGAGCGGCAGAAGCCACCACCGGATCGGTCAGCGTGTGGGGAAGGGCTCCGTGCCCCCCCGTACCATGCACCTTGATATGCAGTTCGTCGCTCGAGGCCATGTATTGTCCAGAGCGGAATCCCAAATGTCCCGAAAGTATCTCCGGTGCGACATGTTCGCCAACGAAAGCTACAACGGTGTAGTCGTGGAAGGGATCCTCCTCGAGTACGGAGGCAGCTCCTCCGGGGGCCAGTTCCTCTCCGGGCTGGAAAAGACCGAATACGGTTCCTTCGATCAGTTCGCGGTGTTGTTGCAGTACGAGCAAGGCTCCGAGCAGGCAGGAGGTGTGGATGTCGTGTCCGCAGGCGTGCATTACGCCCGCATGGACCGACGTGAACGGAACGCCCGAATCCTCTTGAATGGGAAGGGCATCCGTATCGGCCCGCAGCACGACACACCGTTTCGGATCGCCCGTTCCGGTGATCCGGGCCAGAAGACCCGTTCCTGCAATCCGTTGGAACGGAATACCTGCTTCGGTCAGCCGATCGGCAAGGTAATCGGCCGTTTCATGTTCCTGAAACGAGAGTTCGGGGTGGGCGTGCAGGTGTCGTCTGACCTCGATGATCTGTCCGACCAAAGCTCGGGCACAGGCTTTTATCGTTTCGTCATTCATGATATGCAAAAATGTTTTTTGCCTTTTTTATGTCTATCGAATTTGCTAAAAAAGTTCGCGAAGGATCCGCACGATGTTGTCAGCTTTGCCCATCGTATAGAAATGTATGACGGGGATGCCTTTAGCGATCAATTCGCGGCCTTGTGCGATGGCCCACTCGACGCCGACTTGGCGGACGGCGGCGTTGTCCTTGCAGCGCTCCACTTCGCGGACCAGTGCGTCGGGAATATCCACGTGGAAGATCTGAGGCAACATCGTGAGCTGGGTTTTTGACGAGAAAGGCTTAATACCCGGAACGATTGGAATATTGATTCCCAGAGCCCGGCAGGCATCGATAAAGGCAAAAATCTTGGCGTTGTCGAAGCTCATCTGCGTGATGATGAACGAGGCTCCGGCATCGACCTTCTCCTTTAGCCGGTTCAGGTCTTCGGTCGGATTGGGCGCCTCGGCATGTTTTTCCGGATAGCCGGCCACACCGATACAGAAGCTCGTGTTCCGGCACTGTTCGACCTCTCCGTCGATGAACTCCCCGCGATTCATCCGGCTGATCTGTGCCACCAGTTCGGAGGCGTGCCGGTGTCCGTCGGGCAGGTTTTTGAAGGCGTGTTCACCCCGTATGTTGTCACCCCGCAGGGCCAATACATTGTCAATGTCGAGGAAGTCGAAGTCGATCAGAGCGTCTTCGATGTCGTAACGCGACTGGCCTCCGCAGATCAGGTGGGGAACGACGGTGAGGCCGTACCGCTTCATGATGGCGGCGGAGATGCCGACCGTCCCCGGACGGCGACGTACCGTGTGCCGTTCGAGCAGACCGTTCTCCTTTTCGACATATTTGACATCTTCACGGTGTGAGGTGATGCTGCAGAAGGCCGGTGAGAACTCCATCAGCGAGTCGATCGTGTCGAAGATCTGCTGGGTCCCTTCCCCTTTGAGCGGGGGTAACAGCTCGAATGAAAAACGGGATTTTCCGGAGGCTGCCGCTTGGGCTATGATTTCGGTAATGTGCATATAGCGTGTAATTTGTTTTCGGTTGAGGTTATTTGTCGAGCAGATGCTGAGGCATGATCGTCCGCAGTTTTTCGGGATCGATACCTCTGCGTTGGGCGTAGTCGTTCAACTGCTCATCGTCGATTGTCCCGACCGAGAAGTTGCGGGCTTGCGGATGGGCGAACATAAGTCCGCAGGTCGACTCTCCGGGCGACATCATGTAGGATTCGGTCAGTGTGGCGCCGATTGCCTTCGTTACGTCGAGCAGTTCGAACAGCTCGGTTTTCAGCGAGTGGTCCGGACAGGACGGATAGCCAAATGCGGGCCGGATACCCCGGTACCGTCCGGCAAAGAGGTCGGAGAGGGAGTGTTCGTTCTCCTGTTCGTATCCCCATAGCGAAACCCGTGCAAAACGGTGGAGCGTTTCGGCAAAGGCTTCGGCCAGTCGATCGGCCAGCAGTTTGGACATGATTGCCCGGTAGTCGTCGTTGTCTCGGCGGAACCGTTCGGACAGCTCCGACAGACCGATTCCTGCCGTCACGGCAAAGGCTCCGACGTAGTCGTCCGTTCCGACCGGGGCAACAAAGTCAGCTAACGAGAGGTTGACCTCCGTATCGGCCTGTTGGTTGCGCAACTGCGGCATCCGGAGCAGCTCTTTGGTGCGGGTGTCGTCCGTATAGATGATGAGGTCATCGCCGATACGGTTGGCCGGGAAGAGTCCGATCACCCCGTTGGCTTGCAACAGGTGTTTCGTTGCGATCTCTTCTAATAAGTTTCGGGCGTCCTCATAAAGTTTCTTGGCTTCGGACCCTTTGACCGGATCGTCTAACAGGGCCGGGAAACGTCCGGCAAGGCCCCACCCGCTGAAAAAGTAGCTCCAGTTGATCACTTCGGCAATCTTGTCGATCGAGTAGTCCGAAAAGACGATACGTCCCGTACGAAGCGGTGTCGCAATCTCCTTCAGATCGATCTTCAGGCCGTGGACACGGGCATCTTCCAACGACCGGAGCCGATGTTGTCCGTTCTTTCGCGCGAATTCCTCTCGGAGGCGTTGCTGTTCGTCCCGAACGTTTTGCAGGTAGGCGTCGCGTCGGGATGAGTTCAGTTCGTTCAGAATTCTGACGTCGTCCGAGGCGTCCTTCACGTGAATTACCGGACCGCTATACAACGGGGCCAGTTTAACGGCCGTGTGCATGTCGGAAGTCGTCGCCCCGCCGATCAGAATCGGAATCTTCAGACCCATCTGTTCGACCGAAACGATCACTTTGGCCATCTCCTCGAGCGACGGGGTGATCAAACCGCTGAGTCCGATGATGTCGGCTTTCCACTGAGCAGCGGTTTCGGCGATCCGTTCCCGTTCGACCATCACGCCCAAATCCTCTATCTTATAGCCGTTGCAGGCCAAAACTACCGATACGATATTTTTCCCGATGTCGTGCACATCGCCTTTGACCGTAGCCAGCAGCATGCGTCCGGCCGATGAGGCACGTCCTTCGCTGCGCTCCTGTTCGATGTATGGGGTCAGTACGGCAACGGCACGTTTCATTACCCGTGCACTCTTGACCACTTGGGGCAGGAACATTTTCCCGCTGCCGAACAGATCTCCGACCCGGTTCATGCCCATCATCAGCGGGCCTTCGATCACTCCCAGTGCATTGCCGATCTTGCGATAGGCCTCTTCGGTATCTTCGTCGATGAAGTCCGTTATGCCTTTCAGTATGGCGTGGGCCAGCCGCTCCTCGACGCTTTCGCTGCGCCATTGCGGACGTTGCGTTTCGGTTGTCTTGTCGCTCTCCTGCTGCTGCTTGATCCGTTCCGCATAGGCGATCAGATTTTCGGTGGCTTCGTCGTTGCGGTTGAGGATCACCTCTTCGCACAGATGCAGCAGTTCGGGTTCGATTTCGCTATATACTTGTAGCATGGAGAGATTTACGATCCCCATATCCATGCCGGCCTTGATCGCATGGTACAGGAAGACCGAGTGCATGGCTTCGCGGACCCGGTTGTTGCCCCGGAACGAGAACGACAGGTTGCTGACGCCTCCGCTCACTTTGGCGTAGGGACAGTGCTCCTTGATCCAGCGGCAGGCCCGGATGAAGTCGATGCCGTATGTGTTGTGCGTTTCGATTCCCGTTGCGACCGAGAGCACGTTCGGATCGAATATGATGTCCTCGGGCGGAAATCCCGCTTCGGTCAGGATTCGGTAGGCTCGTCCTGCAACGGCGATTTTCCGCTCGTAGGTGTCGGCCTGTCCCTCTTCGTCGAACAGCATGACAACGGCCGCGGCTCCGTATCGGCGGATGGCGGCCGCTTTCTCCAACAAACGTTCTTCACCCTCCTTCAACGAGATCGAATTGACAACCGACTTTCCCTGTACACACTTCAGTCCGGCTTCGAGCACCTCCCATTTCGACGAGTCGATCATGATCGGGACGCGGGCGATCTCCGGTTCGGCCATGACCAGATTCAAAAAGTCGTGCATGGCCTCCACTCCGTCGATCAGTCCGTCGTCCATGCATACATCGATGATCTGGGCTCCACCCTCGACTTGTTGCCGGGCAACCGACAGAGCCTCTTCGTACTGCTTTTCCCGGATTAGGCGTGCAAAGCGGGCCGAGCCGGCCACATTGGTTCGCTCCCCGACGTTGACGAAGTTCATGTCCGGAGTGATCCGAAGCTCTTCCAGTCCGCTGAGTACGGTCGTGTGCGCGGGGGCGGGAATCGTTCTCGGCAAGTACTCCTTAGCTACCCGGGCGATGGCGGCTATGTGTATGGGGGTTGTTCCGCAACATCCGCCCACAATGTTCAGCAGCCCCTCTTCCAAATAACCGCGAATGGCTTCGGCCATCTTTTCCGGAGTCTCGTCGTATCCGCCGAAACCGTTGGGCAGTCCGGCGTTCGGGTGGGCCGATACGGCACATTCGGCTCGGGCGGCCAGTCGGGCGATATAGGGTTGCATCAGTTCGGCTCCGAGTCCGCAGTTCAACCCCACCGAAAACGGTTTGGCGTGTGCTACCGAAGCATAGAAGGCCTCGATGGTTTGCCCCGAAAGCATGCGTCCGCTGGCATCGGTGACTGTCCCTGAGATCATGATCGGGACCTGCACGTGCCGTTCATTAAAGACCTCCTCGATGGCAAAGATGGCTGCTTTGGCATTCAGCGTATCGAAGATGGTCTCGATGAGCAGCAGATCCGCGCCGCCGTCGAACAGACCGCGCACCTGTTCGGCATACGATATCCGCAGGTCGTCGAACGTAACGGCCCGGTAACCGGGATTGTTTACATCGGGCGAGATCGAGGCGGTGCGGTTGGTCGGGCCGATCGATCCGGCCACGAAACGCGGTTTGCCCGGATTCAGCATCGTATATCGGTCGGCGACGCCGCGAGCCAGTGATGCGGCTGCACGGTTCATCTCGTACACATAATCTTCTAACTTGTAGTCTACCGATGAGATCCGGTTGGCATTGAACGTGTCGGTGGTTATGATGTCGGCGCCGGCTTTCAGGTAGGCCTCATGAATTTCAGCGATGACTTGCGGGCGGGTCAGCACCAGCAGGTCGTTGTACCCTTTCAATGGGATCTCCCATTTTGCAAAACGATCGCCACGATAATCCTCTTCGCTCAGATCGTAACCTTGGACCATGGTTCCCAATCCGCCGTCGAGTACCAGAATCCGGCGGGAGATTTCGTCCTGTATCGAAAATTTCAGCATGTGTTAATCTTGTGATTCGGTGGTTGGTTGGGGGTGAACCTTGATTTCGAACAATTTGTTCCAGTTTTTCCCCGTGACGAAAATCCGTTTCGTCTTCTCGTCGTAGGCGATACCGTTGAGCACGTCGGTTGTGGGGGTGATGTCCGACTCTTGGAGCAAGCCGCTCATGTCGATCACTCCGGTGACGGCACCTGTTTGCGGATCGATCCGGATGATGGTGTTCGTCGTATAGACGTTTGCCCAGATTTCGCCTTCGATCCACTCCATTTCGTTTACGTAGTTGATCAGACTGTTGTCGGTGCAGACCTGAATGGTCCGCAGACGTTTGAAGGTTTCGGGATCGAGGACATAGATGTTTTCGCTACCGTCGCTCATATAGAGGTGTCGGCCGTCGGAGGTCAATCCCCAGCCTTCGCCGTTGTAGTCGAATTCGTCCAGCTTCTCGAAGGTCTTCAGATCATACACGAAGCCCTTGTTGTTTTGCCACGTAAGCTGGTAGAGCTTTCCGTTCAACAGGGCAAGCCCCTCTCCGAAAAAGTGCTCGTCGAGATCGATTTTTTGGATTGAGGTTCCGCGTTGCAGGTCGACTTTGCGCAACGACGATTGTCCTTCGAGTCCGGTGCTTTCATACAGATGGCCGTCGTGCCACAGCAGACCTTGAGTGTAGGCGTTGGCGTCGTGTGGATATACCTTGACGACGGTGTGTCCGTAGAGGACGGGCGGTGGGGCCATCACCATGAATTCGCCGCTGCGGCTATCACTTAACGTATCTTTGTATGTGGTGATTTTATAAACCAGACGGCCGGTAGGATGATTCTTTCCGATTTTGTATTTGTATCCCGACGTGTCGATTCGGGCAATCCGCCGCGAGTCGATGGAGAGTACCGCGCTGTCGATCTCAACCTCGTTCTTGAGCGTAAAGCGGATGGTCTGCGTGGTACCTTGAGTCGTGGTCTTCCCATAGACCGGAGAGACGCTTGCTATCATATCGTTCGGATCCGTAACGGTCGAATGGTTTCCGTTGTTGGAGTTTCCGGAACAGAAGCTCAGCAGGCACGGAAAGGTGAGCGCAACGAAACAGAGAAGAATATTTTTCCGAATGTTCATGGATAGCGTAGTGTTTACAACCCACAAAGGTATAAAATTTACAAAAAAACAGGGTGTTTGGTCCGGTTTTTTGTGAGGAAAGCCGAAAAGGGGTGGAAGCAGGCAGAAAATCGCTGCAACATGATGATTGTTTTATTGTTTTCGGGTGATTTCGGGTGTGTTTTTTTATTACCTTTGTCGCTTGTAGCCACATTATGTAAACGAGAGTATTTTATAAAAATAAAAATCATGCTGACAATTAAGCAAATACGAGAGAATAAGGCATTTACTCTGGAGCGTTTGGCGGTAAAGGGAGTCGATGCCAAAGAGACTGTCGATCGGATCGAGGCACTGGATGACGAGCGGAAATCGCTTCAGGGAGAGTTGGATGCCTGTCTCGCTCAGCAAAATGCTATTGCCAAAGAGGTGGGCCTGTTGTTTAAACAGGGAAAAAAGGAAGAGGCTGAGGCAGCTAAACAAAAAACGGCTGAACTGAAAGAGCAATCCAAAGGGTTGGAAGAACAGTTCCGCAAAGTGGAGGCAGATTTGAATGCGCTGATCGTGACCTTGCCGAATTTCCCGAACAAGGATGTGCCTCACGGATTGACTGCAGCCGACAACGTGGTAGTGCGTACGGGTGGTCCTATGCCCAATTTGCCGGAGGGGGCACTGCCTCACTGGGAGTTGGCTAAAAAATATGACCTGATCGATTTCGAGCTGGGCGTGAAGTTGACAGGTGCAGGTTTCCCTGTCTACAAGGGCAAAGGTGCTGCGTTGCAGCGTGCGCTGATTACGTTCTTCCTCGACTGCAATACGGCTGCCGGATATACCGAGATGATGCCGCCGTTGATGGTGAACGAGGCGTCGGGCTTCGGAACCGGACAGCTTCCCGATAAGGAGGGGCAGATGTACCACGTAAATCTCGATAATTTCTATCTGATTCCGACGGCAGAGGTGCCCGTGACGAACATCTATCGGGATGTGATCTTGAACGAGTCCGATTTCCCGATCAAGATGACGGCCTATACGCCGTGTTTCCGTCGTGAGGCAGGATCTTACGGAAAGGATGTACGCGGATTGAACCGTTTGCATCAGTTCGATAAGGTCGAGATCGTACAGATCGCCCACCCCGATCACTCGTATGAAGCGTTGGACGGAATGATCGCCCATGTGGAGAGTATCGTCAAGAAGTTGGAATTGCCCTATCGTATCTTGCGGCTTTGCGGAGGCGATATGAGTTTTACTTCGGCCATTACTTACGATTTCGAGGTTTACTCTGCAGCTCAAGGCCGTTGGTTGGAGGTTTCGTCCGTATCGAATTTCGAGTCGTTCCAAGCCAACCGGTTGAAGTTGCGTTATCGCGATGCACATAAGAAGATGCAGTTGGCCCATACGCTGAACGGTAGCTCTTTGGCATTGCCGCGTATCGTGGCCGCATTGTTGGAGAATAACCAGACTCCGGAGGGAATTCGGCTTCCCGAGGTACTGGTTCCCTATACCCGTTTCGACAAGATATAGTCGAAGAGGGGAAAACGGTCGGATGAAAAATTTCTTTAATTGAATAATTATTTGGGAAAGCGAGAGGGGTGATTCTTACATGAATCACCCCTCGCTTTGTTTTGGTGTAGAAATTATTTTGCTTTATAAGTGAAACTGTGGCAAGAGCCTTTATAGAGGTCTCATGCGAAAACCTTATGGGAATATATGTAATGATCATTTTAGAAAGAGATACCTGAATTCCGTTTCGACGGATCAGCCAATTTGTTTTCCCCGATCGAAGACTGAAGATAGGAATACGGTTTAGATCTCTTATCTCTGAAAAGTATTATACTCCCGATTAGTATTTGATGGTCCAGAGCCCGTTGTCGGGTGCTCCGCATAGACGCAGCCGCAACAGATTGATCGCATGCGACGAGGCGCGTTCGATGTTCTGGCTGCGCAGGGATTCGAACTGCATTTTGTGTGAAACGGTTCCTTGAGGTCCCGACACGGCCATCCAAACGGTGCCGACCGGTTTTTCGGGCGTACCACCCCCGGGACCTGCGATTCCGGTAGTCGAGATGCCGTAAGTGGCTCCGGTCGCTTTGCGAACCCCTTCGGCCATCTGTTCGGCGACTGTTTGGCTGACGGCTCCCTCTCGGGCCAGAGCCTCAGGATCGACCCCGAGCAAGGCGCATTTAACCGCATTCGAGTAGGCTACAACCCCGCCGAGAAAGTACTCCGAAGCTCCGGCATGAAGCGTGAAACGGTGGGCAATGTTTCCTCCGGTACACGACTCGGCAACGGCAACACTTTCGCCGTTTCGACGGAGTAATTCACCCACGGCACTTTCGAGTGAGGCATCACCATAGCCGATGATCCGGTAGGGGATAACCCGATCCAGCAGGGCAAACTGACGGTCGATCTCCGCAGCGGCTTTTTCGCGGTCGACGTCGTATGCCGACAGCCGCAGACGGATGTTGTTGGCGTTCGGCAGGTAGGCCAGATGCAGGTAGTCGGGCAGGGCGTTTTCCCAATCGGCAATCGTCGCGGCCAGAATCGATTCGGCCAATCCGAACGTAATGGCCGTTTTGTGGACAATCGCGCGGAACTTAAAGTGCTCGTAAAGTCTGGGAAGGACCTGCTCTTCGACCAGCGTTTTCATCTCGAACGGAACGCCGGGCATCGAAACGAGAACCTTGCCGTCCCGATCAAACCACATGCCCGGAGCCGTGCCGCAGCGGTTGGGCAGTACGGTGCAACCTTCCGGAACGTCGGCCTGTCCCTGATTCAGCTCGTTGAAATCGATGTGCCGCTGGGCGGTCATCCGTTTGACCTGTTCGAAAACCTCCTCGTTGCGGACCAGACGCATGCCGAACATCCGGGCGAGCGTATTTTTGGTAATATCGTCCTTTGTCGGGCCGAGTCCACCGGTGCAGAGCACGATGTCGGCGCGGCTTAAGGCCTCGTTTACCGCTTGGGTGATGTGTTCGGCCGAGTCCGATATCGAGGTAATCTGGTGGATGCGGATTCCGGCGGCGTTCAGCTTCTCGCCTAACCACGCCGAATTGGTGTCGACGATTTGTCCGATCAGTATCTCATCGCCGATCGTGATGATTTCTGCTAACATGGTTGATCGTTTTTCTGTGTGTGATTCGAAAAAAATGTAGGGGTGTCCTCGCCGAATCGTGCGAAAACACCCCCAAAGATAGTGGCTTCTGGCCGATTTTATTCTCTCTATTCGGGTAATGGTTCCAATTCCGTCGATTTTTCCGTAGGATTACCCTCTTTGTCGTACAGCGTGTGCAGGAAGGTCATTTCGTAGCTGCCCGCTCCTCCACGTTCGATGGTGCTCGGGCGATCCAATACGCTGGAGAAGGTCCAGACGGAGGATTCGCTGATCAGACAGGGATAGCCGTACTTGCCGTCGATAACCAGCTCAAGTCGCTTGCTCTCCCGTACGTCTAAATTGCCTTCCTGCAGGTCTAAATAGATGTAGGTTTTGTTCCGATTGTAGAAAACGCTGTCGTCTGGTCCGAAATATGTGCCGTTGAACGAGGCCCATTTCCACTGCGGGTACTCGATATGTTGTATCTCCGGTAGCAGATTGGCGGTGGAAGGACGCCATCGGGTGGAGGTCAACGTGCATACCTTTTGGGTATCGGAATCGAGCCGGTATCGTAGTGAGATGATTTTCGATGAGGGTATTTTGAGTTCGGCTTCGATACGGGTGGTTTGGTCGTTGAATGTCAGTGTGGAGTCATCGCATTGGGCACGTGGGCCGAGCGGATCAGACGTTTCGAAAAGATATCGGTTGAGAGCGAAATTTTTAGGGACATTCAAGAGATCTTCGACAGCTACCAGTTTTCCCTTTTCGAAAGTCAGTTTGTGGATGGGCAGTACGTACCAGTACTCATCGTTGAGTTCCACTGCATGGTTTGGAGTCTGGCAGGATTGCTGTCGTGCATAGAATGTTCCGTTGACCCACGTAGCAGCCGTAAGGACTTTGTCGGGGGTACCAAAAGAGGAGCCCACTCCGCGTGTCCGTGTATATTGGGGTGCTCGCGGATGATCGAACTTTGTTCCGATCATGGTCTCCATTCGCGACCAGTCGTTTACGGTGTCGGTCGGAACGACGCCATATCGGTCGATCGCACAAAGGTAGAGCATACCGTCTATGATCTCCCAGTAGGCGCGGTATGGTTTGTCAAGCTTTTGATGCAGCAGCATGACGTCATACGTTTGGTCCGGATTGTCGAGGACCGTATTGTAGCCCGGGAACGAGCTCAGAAAAGTGCGATCGAGATAGTAGGGTATCGTATCGCCCCAATAGAGCATATCGCTCGTGCCGGCCAGTCCGAACTCGATCGTTTGCAGGTCGTTTTGTTTTTCCGCCGTGGAGTGGCAACTCCATGCGAACGCTCCACTTGTCATCAGAAGCAGACTCATCAGAATTTTTTGAATTTTTCGGTTCATGTCGAGGTGTTTTATGGTTTGTGGTAGATTTTTGAATAACTATAATTATCATTGTTTGAAACTATTGTTTGTAGTTGTTGTCCAAATGTAGTAAATTAAAATGAAAACAAAAACAAACAGACGGTTTTTGCACTTATGGCAAAAACCGTCTGAGAAATATAAAATGTATGGTGCTCCCTAATATGTAGGTTGCGGGCCTTTGATCTCTTCGATCAGCCACTTTAACATACCTAAATAGGAGTATGGATCCGATTCAGGACCTACGGGGCGTTTGGATCCGTGGGCATGAGGAAAGGCATTCAGATAGAAATGCATGTTTGGATGGTGTTTTGGAAGTCCCGCATCCCAGAAGCGGTACAACCAGTCTCGTTCGATAAAATCGGTGTACCCCTCAAATTCCTTGTAGACGAAAGGTCCGTAATAGAAAATGTATTCCAGACCCTGATCCAAAGTCCATTTGGCTCCTTTTGCCAATTCGTCGGGCCGGGTCCATCCGGTTTCGAACGGCCAGTGGCGGTTGAATTGATGCGATTCGTAGGCGACGCCATCCATCGACTTGATGATCTTGGCGGCGTCCGGATTCTCCATGAAGAATGAGGCGTGGGTAACCAGTTGGATCAACTTGTAATTGTCGTGTTTGACTAAACCCTGCTGGTGTGCAGTACGGAACAGTTCTCGGTAATCGTCCACATCCCGTTGATACAGGATACGGCTGTCCTCCTTGAACGGTCCCCATTTTCCCTTCCCTATCAATTCGGCTTCACGGCAGATGAGGATGTGTTCTACCTCCATGCCCCCCTTTTCCTTGGCGCGGATCAATTCGATCAAAGGATTTGTCTGGGGATTCGTGTCGATCCAGTCTCGATCAAACGGTAAATAGTGCTCAAAGAAACATTTATTGGTGGCAAAAGCACCTTTGTAATCCATTACGACATCGGTATATTTAGCCGTGAAGTCATCCGGATGAAGCAAGGAGTCGTAATAACCGATTCCGGATAGCCACTCTAATTTTGCCTCTTCAGCCGAACGGGGTAGAGGTCGAATGCCGACATAGCCCGAGGTCCGAACCGTATCCTTTTTGGATTTGTTGCTCTTCTGTTGCGTATTACATGCCAAAACAGAGGACAGGAGCAATAGCAGCGACAAGCTCCTGAAAAGTGTGAGGTGAAAAGAGTGGTGCATGAACTTGTATTTTAGGTATTGGGTTGTGTGTCCGGTTTCTTTTCCGCTTCCTTGCGCAGCCGTTTGCAAATCCGTTTGACGAAAGACGGGCCGTTGTAGATAAATCCCGTGTAGATTTGAATCAGGCTGGCTCCAGCCTGCAACATGGCTACGGCATCCTCTTCGGTCATGATGCCGCCCACGCCGATAATCGGAAAACGTCCTTCGGTCTTTTTGTGGATATAGCTGACCACTTCAATCGAGCGTTTGGTCAGAGGAGCACCGCTGAGCCCTCCTTTCCCGATCGAAGCGACAGTTTCGGGGTCGGTTTGCAGGCCATCCCTGTGCGTAGTCGTATTGGTGGCTACGATACCGTCCAATCCGCTCTCGATCAAAGCCGAGATCATGTCGTCGATCTGCTCGGTAGTCAGATCCGGAGATATTTTTAACAGGATGGGACGGTATTGATTCTGTCCCCGGCGGAACTCGATCAGGCCCCGAAGGATTTCGTTCAGGTTGTTTTTGTCTTGGAGACTGGTCAGATTGGCCACGTTCGGACAGCTGACGTTGATGACAAAGTAGTCGACGTATTCGTATAGAGCCCGGAACAGACGCAGGTAATCGACCGGAGCCGCTTCATTCGGTGTCAGGGTGTTTTTGCCCAGATTACCCCCGATGATTTGATGCGGTCGGCGGTAGCGCAGGTTCTTGACTGCATTTTCCATTCCGTGGTTGTTGAATCCCATGCGGTTGATCAGCGCGAGATCCTTTGGCAGGCGGAACAGACGGGGACGTGGATTTCCCGGTTGAGGTTTCGGTGTGACGGTTCCGATCTCCGTAAATCCGAATCCCAGCGAGAGCAACTCTTTATAGACCTCGGCATCCTTGTCGAATCCAGCTGCGATTCCAACCGGATTTCGGAACCGGATACCGAAAACCTCGCGTTCCAGCGAGGGATGGCGAACGGAAAACATCCATCGCAATAGATAGCGGGCCCCGGGAATGTAGTGGATCGTCCGTAGGGCTACGATGGCGATCCGATGGATTGTTTCAGGCGACAGCTGAAAAAAAATGGGGCGAATGATCTGTTTATACATTTTTATCGGGTAAATAGAACCGGCCCAAAAATAGGGATATTTTTCGATTTATTGTTCCGGTTTGTTTTTGTTGCCACGCAGGTAGATCTTCGATTCGGTGTGATTGATCAGCCGGCGGATGTTTTTGCGGTGGGTGTAGAGCAGCAGCAAGGCGATCAGGCAGCTGAAGATGATCAGCGACAGGGATCGTTCGCCGAAGAGGCCGATTACGAAGATGGGGAAAGCGATTCCGGCGCTCATCGAACCGGCCGAAACGTAGTGTGTCGAGGCGAATACGATGATGAATACGACCAGACAGAGCAGTACGGCAGCCGGATAGACCCCCAGCACGGCACCGGTCAGTGTTGCAACGCCCTTACCTCCTTTGAAGTTGGCAAAAACGGGGAGGATATGTCCGATCACTGCGGCAGCGACCAAAGCGATTTTCAGGTTGAAGAGCGCATCGGGGCCGTATTGGGCGATGTATGCGGGGTCGTCGTAACGGGTCAGATGGGAGAGGGTTACGGCGATGAAGCCTTTCAGAATGTCGATACCGAAGACCGGCAGGGCAGCGCGGGGACCCAATACTCGGAGCGTGTTTGTAGCTCCTGCGTTGTGGCTTCCGTGTTCGCGGACATCGATGCCGTAGAACTTGCGTCCGATCCATACGGCGCTCGGAATGGAACCTAAGAGGTAGGCAACTACGATCAGTAACAGATTCAATAACATGTATGTGTATGTTGCGTTAAAATACTTGATTTGGACGGAGGCATGGAGCGTTGGAGTAACGTTCGTATGTCCGGAACCGTCGGCGACTGTTCTGCAAAGGTACGTTTTAATTCTCTATTTTTCAATTTCGTGGTAAAATATTAGTCAGCTGGCTGAGTGAAAATGAGAGGAGCACCGCAGTGGAATCCGGGCAGACGGATTGAGCTGAAGCGGGAGGGTGTATCTGTCGGAAATTCGTTGAACGAGAAAGCGAACGGACGCAATGAAGGTATTCGCCTTGGAGAAAAGGTAAATTCAGTAATTCGGGTACAGATATCGGGAATATGTATACCGGGAGCCATAGGGGATTCCTCTACATTTGCAAGTGTAAAATGAACCTCAAATGAAAGCAGTATGAAAACGATGACGAAAACGAAAACAGAGATGAAAAGGATAGCGGTTATTCTGTTTCTACTGTTCGCATTCTTCTCTTTGTCGGCCTGCGAACCCGGAAACGAGAGCTCCTATAAACCGGTCGAGCAACCCGGCACTTCGGGTGAGTCGAGTGGGGACAACTCAGATCAAACGGAGGGAAACGCGCCCGGAGATACGTCCGGAGAGTCCACCGAAGAGGAGCCGGATGTCGAACGACCGGACGAACCCAACGTGCCGTCGCAAGGTGTACAGGGCCGTTATCTGGTGGTGTACTGTTCGCGGTCCGGGAATACGGAACAGGTGGCCGAACAGATCCGGACAACGCTGCGTTGTGATATTTTGGAGGTGGAACCTGCTACACCCTATGAGCAGGACTACCAAGCGATGCTTGCCCGGGCTCAGGAGGAGATTGCCGCGATTCGTGCCGGCAGTTATCCACCGATAAAGACGAGCATAGAAGATTTCGATGCGTATGATGTGGTGTTGGTGGGTTATCCCATTTGGTATGGCAGCATGGCAACACCCATGCAGAGTTTCCTGCACGAACATGCCGCAAAACTGCGCGGAAAGCGGATCGCTCTTTTTGCTACCAGCGGAAGTAGCGGGGTGGCCGCGTCGATAGGTGAGGCGGAGGCACTTTGTTCCGAATCGGAGGTTGTGTCCGAGACGCTGCTGCTCACCTCCTCGTCGATGGCACAGATGGAGAGCAGGGTTACATCGTGGTTGGATCGACTCGGATTACAACCCGAAACGAATGATCAAGAAAATGGAGGAGATGTAATGGAGAGCAATACGATTAAATTGACGGTCGGAGGTAAAAGTTTTACCGCGACATTGGCAGAGAACTCGTCAGCCGCAGCATTGAAAGAGCGGCTTGCACAAGGGAGTGTGAGCATCCGAATGAATGATTACGGCGATATGGAGAAGGTCGGTTCGCTGGGATTCTCGTTGCCGAGAAACGATGAGCGTATAACGACACGTCCGGGCGATCTGATCCTCTATCAGGGGAACTCTTTCGTGATCTACTACGATACCAACTCGTGGAGCCTGACCCGATTGGGACGGGTGGACGGAGTCTCGACCCGCAGCCAGATGCTCGAACTGCTGGGGGGAACCGGGAGTGTCGAAGTGACCTTGTCGATGGAGTAAAGTGAAATCCGGCCGGAGTACAGGGGTTGGATGTGGCATTCGTTAAGGAGATGAGTTGCAAAAAATATTTTGAGAAGAGGTGACCCCCACCGTACGGATGCAGGAAATGAGGTCGAGGAAGATTATTTTGCGGATGTAGCGGTGTTCCGTGGCGAGGCATAATATGGGAAGAGAAAGGAATCAGCCGGGTATGGATTGGTTACGATGAAGGGTGCATATCATCGGGTCGAAGATGTAATTTGAATGTCGTATTTTAGTGAGAGATGGAGATATTGACCGTAGAGACGATTGACCGGTGCAATAAGCTTTTTGCCCGAAAAACGCTTCACCCGTTGGTCTGCATGATCAGACCGTCGGCTGAGAAAACGCCTGCCGAACGGGTTCGGTTCGGTTTTTATGCCGTGTGGCTAAAGGGTGCTGGTCGGGAGGAGCGTTGTTGCTCATCTTTCGGACGGACGGAGTACGACTTTGCCGACGGGACCTTGATCCCTCTGCATCCCGGCGACTCTGTCGGAAGGGAGTTGTGGAGCGACGGCTCAGACGGAAACCCTTCAACGCGAGGTACAGATCGTCTGCTCTGTTTCCATCCATCGTTGGTGAATGATTTCGGAGATGACCGAAGTCGGTGCGATTACTCCTTTTTCCGCTATCGGCAGAGTGAGGCTCTGCATCTCTCCGTCAGGGAGCGGATGACGATCGAGAGGGAGATGGATGAGATGGAAGAGGAGTTGGAGTGGGGAATCGATGAGTTCAGTCGTGTGATTGTCCGCGACAAGATAGGCCTGTTGCTGGATTATGTCCGTCGTTTTTACAGACGTCAGTTCATCACCCGCCATGACCTCGATCTCGATATGGTGCATACGGTCAATCGCTTGATGGATTGCTTTTTTCTGTCGGGACAGGCCCGCGAAGCCGGATTGCCTACTGCAGAGTGTCTCTCCCACCGCTTCAATCTTTCGCCGGCGTATCTCGACGATCTGTTGCAGTACGAAACCGGAAAGAGGGTAGACGATTGGGTCCGGTGCAAGCGGATCGATGTGGCCCGGTCGATGTTGCGGCAGGGAGAAAACAGTGTGGCAGAGATCGCAGCAAAACTCGGTTTCCCCTCTTGCCGCAGCTTTTGTCTTCAGTTTCGGAAGCTTAATGGTTGTGCTCCGACCGAGTACCTGCGTTGCACGTCAGGAAAGAGTTCGGTATTGTCGTAAAGGAGGATGGTTGGTGTTCGGCGTGAAAAGAGCTGTGGAAAGTAAAAGAGGAGGAGAGCAGAAGCGAGAAAGAACAGGGAAAAGTAAAAGAAGATGGATCGTTTGGGCTAAATATACGGGAAGGGGTCGATTGAAAAGAATAGATAATAAATATATGAAGAGGTTAATCGTAATTTTGCTGCTTGTCGTTGTGATACGTCCGGCAGCCGCACAGAATGAGGAGAAAAGCATGAACAGAATCGATATTTGTAGACAAAACTACTCCGCTCTGTTTGGAGGAGAGGCCTTGACGGGAGAGGGTACGGATCCGGAGTTTATGGCCATTCTTCAAAAATTTATTTTTGGAGAGGTCTTTACGGTAGGCGATCTCGATCACAAGACGCGGGAGCTGATCACCTGTACGACACTTGCCGTAATGCAGACGTTGCCGCAACTGAAGGCACACGCTTCGGCGGCTCTGAACGTGGGAGTAACTCCGGTGGAGTTGCGGGAAGCCATATATCAATGTGCCCCGTTCATCGGATTTCCCAAGACACTCAATGCCATCGGTGTGATCAACGGCGTGTTTGAGGAGCGAGGAATCGCCCTGCCGCTCGAACCGCAAGGAGAGGTGACCGAGGAGGAGCGTTACGAAAAAGGGTATGCGATTCAGTATCCGCTCTACGGCGACGAAATCGCCCGTAAAATGGAGGACGTGCCCGGAGGCATGGGGCAGGATGTGGCTCGTTTCCTGACAGAGTATTGTTTCGGTGATATTTATACGCGTGGCGGATTGGATGTACAGACCCGTGAGTTGCTCATATATTGTGTGTTGACCACGTTGGACGCCGATGCGCAACTTGCCTCGCATGCGGTAGGGAATCTGAAGTTGGGAACGAGTAAGGAGCGGTTGGCGGCTGCCGTTATCCAGTGTTTGCCCTATGTTGGGTTTCCTCCGGTCATGAAAGCTTTGCAGGCAATCAAGAGTGCCGAGGCAAAACCTGCCGACTTATCGCAACAGTTGGTTCGACTGTCGAAGATTGTGGTGGATTCTTCTCGATTAAAGGAGTATAATGCGTTGCTGAAGGAGGAGATAGAGGCCTCGATGAGCAAGGAGGCCGGAGTACGGACACTCTATGCGACGGCAGAGAAGGAGCGTCCGAACGTGATAACGATTCTCGAAATTTATGCCGATGAAGCGGCTTACCGGAATCATATCCAGACTCCGCATTTCCAGAAATACAAGCAGGGAACTCTCAATATGGTGCAATCGCTTGATTTAGTGGATTCGACTCCGCTTATTCCCGATTTGAAAATAAAATAACGTTGAGAACGATGGCGGGAATGTTCGGTCCGCCGGAGAAGAGCATGGGGATTTCCGATATTTCGTACTTTTGCGGAAATCGGAGTCAGACGGAGTCTGAGCGAAAGGAGGAACAACGGCCGACGACGTCTACACCTCATTACTTTATTCCCGAGGTGATAGAGATGCAGAATGAGAGTAGATGGAGTTGTGTAGATGGGGTGTTGGTGTGAAGTAAGTATGTTTGAAAATTAGTTAGAAGGCGATGCGGCGGTGCGTTGGACTCGGATTTTTACTCAATGAGAACGAGAACAGAAAGATGATGGATAGAAATAGAAAGCGTGTACGGCAGAGAGCCGGAGCGATTTTTTTGAGTGTGGCAGGCGTGTTTGTGTCGTCCGGAGTGTGGGCCCAGAACGCGGTCGATACGGTACAGACCTACGATATCGGCGAGGTGGTCGTTACCGGAACGCGCAACGAGACGGATGTCAGGCACCTCTCGCAAACGGTGTCGGTGGTCGGGCGGACGAAGATTGAAAATGCCTTGCAGGCCTCGTTGTTGCCTGTGCTCAGTGAACAGATTCCCGGTCTGTTTGTTACCTCCCGGGGAATGATGGGGTACGGTGTCTCGGGCGGTGCGGCAGGAAACCTCTCGTTGCGCGGATTGAGCGGAGGCTCGGGCCGGCTGATGGTCCTGATCGACGGACATCCCCAGTATGCGGGGATTTTCGGACACCCGATATCTGATGCCTATCAGTCGTTCCTTGCCGAACGTGTCGAGGTGTTGCGGGGTCCGGCTTCGGTCCTTTACGGATCGAATGCCATGGGTGGTGTGGTGAATATCGTCACACGCAAGATGCAGCAGGATGGCGTGAAAACGAATCTGCGTACGGGATACGGGTCGTTCAATACGTTGGAGACGGAGTTGACCAACCGGATCCGTAAAGGACGCTTCTCCAGTGTCGTGTCAGGTTCCTATAATCGAACGGACGGACATCGGGCAGACATGGGTTTCGAACAGTACGGTGGTTACGTAAAGTTGGGTTACGAGGTGTCGGATCACTGGAACCTGTACGGAGATGTGAATGTGACGCATTTCAATGCCTCCTATCCCGGTCCGGTGGATGCTCCGCTGCTTGACGGGGATCAGCGTATTACGCGAGGCGTTGCCTCGTTTGTCGTGAAGAACCGTTACGAGAAGAGTTCCGGAGCGGCGAGCTTTTTCTACAACTGGGGTGACCATTGGATTAACGACGGTTATACCCCTTCGGCTGGTGAGGGGCCTCAGGACGATCGCTTCCTCTCCCACGACGATATGATGGGGCTCTCTCTATATCAAAGCACCCAGTTTTTCAAGGGGAATCGGATTACGATAGGAGTCGACTGGTTCCGCTACGGCGGTCGGGCGTGGAACGAATATGTGAGTGGACCGGAGGTTGGAACCCGATCGGACTTGGTGGACAAACACGAAAACGAAGCGGCCGGGTATATCGATCTTCGACAGAATTTCGGATCGGTGCTGACGCTGAATGCAGGTCTTCGTGTCGATCACCATTCGCGGATCGGAACGGAGTGGGTACCACAGGCCGGAGTGGCCGTACACCTGCCTCATGCCGTAGAGATAAAGTTGTCGGCATCGAAGGGTTTCCGTTATCCGATTCTCCGGGAGATGTATATGTTTCCGCCGCAGAATCCCGATCTTAAACCCGAATCGATGTGGAATTATGAGTTAGCCCTGTCACAGCGGTTGTTGGAGGGACGTCTTTTCTACGGGGTGAATCTCTTTTACATCGATGGGAAAAATCTTATTATGACGCTGCCCAATCCTAATGGTAGCGGGATGCTGAATCAGAACTCGGGACGGGTGGAGCATGCGGGTGTCGAGGTGCAGGCGGCATATCGGATCGGACGCAGCTGGTCGGTGGATGGAAATTACAGCTATCTGCACATGAAACATCCGCTCCCTGCGGCTCCTGAGCATAAGGCTTATCTGGGGGCTGATTTCTTATCGGGACGTTGGCGGGTGTCGACCGGAGTGCAGTATGTCGCCGGCCTCTACACCCAGACCGATCCCGCTGTGACCGAAGATTTTGTGTTGTGGAACGTCCGGGCGTCGTTTCGTGTCCTGAGGTGGCTCGATGTCTGGGCTCGTGGCGAAAATCTGTTGGCTCAGAAGTATCAGATTATAGCCGGTTATCCCATGCCCCGGGCTACGGCGATGATCGGAATCGATATGGATTTTTAGGTTGTTTCATGTAAATTGAGAAAAGATGAAAAGGAGTGTTGTGATGGTTATGTTGTCTGCTATGTTGTCTGCAACGGGGTGTGCACAAGCGCAAGACCGGCAGGAGGCTGTCGTTCCGGAGACTCCTCCCGCCGCCGATACGGCGTTGCCCAAAGTTTATCTGTTTAAAGAGATCTCATCGGAGAATCTGGTCCGGATTTATGAAGCACTCGGACGTGAAGCCAAGGGAAAGGTGGCGGTGAAGCTGTCGACCGGAGAGCCCGGAGGACACAATTTTCTGCAACCGGCTCTCATCAAGGAGTTGGTGGAGCGTGTGAACGGTACTATCGTGGAGTGTAATACAGCCTACGGAGGAGGGCGTTCCGATACGGAAAGTCACTTGAAGGCGGCTGCCGATCATGGATTTATGGCCATTGCTCCGGTCGACATCATGGATGCCGAGGGAGAGGTCGAACTTCCCGTTGTGGGAGGCAAGCATTTGACCCGCGATATCGTAGGCAAGAACTATTTGAACTATGATTTCACCGTTATCCTCTCCCATTTCAAAGGACATGCGATGGGCGGATTCGGCGGTGCGATCAAGAATATGTCCATCGGTATCGCCTCGTCCAACGGGAAACGGCTCATTCACTCTGCTGGAACCACTACCTCGGGATGGGGAAATCCGAAACAGGACGACTTTTGGGAGTCTATGGCCGAGGCAGCCAAAGCCGTAGCGGATCACTGCGGAGAGAATATTCTTTACATCAGTGTGGCCAACAATCTTTCGGTCGATTGCGACTGTGACTCCTCGCCGGCTGATCCGCAGATGGGCGATATCGGGATTCTCGCCTCGCTCGATCCGGTGGCCCTCGACCGGGCCTGTACCGATCTGGTCCGTGCCTCGGAGGACCACGGTAAGATCCATCTGATCGAACGCATCGACTCGCGTCACGGAATGCACACGCTCGATCATGCCGAAGAGCTCGGAATGGGGAGCCAACGGTACGAATTGATTGAGCTCGACTGATTGTCAGTGCATTTCTGCAGAACGCACGTGTTGTGGAGTAAGCGGGTGTCGCGAGGCGATTTGTCCCTTTGTGCTTTAGTTGCTATCTTTGCACGGAGATGGGGTCGGCCTGTCGGCAAGGGTGATCGACAGGGGAAGGATGAGTGGTGACGAGGAAAGGACTCTATCAAATCCGAGCGGAAAAATCGGTGGAATCGACGGACTGAAAATGTGTGAGGTCAAATGGAGCGATTCTGCGTCCGGTCGGACGAATTAAAAGCATACAAGAGGAATGGAATTCGATGCGAAGAGTTTGAAGTCGATGCGCCCGTTGACGGGAGAGGGTCGAAAACTGTATATCGAGACGTATGGCTGTCAGATGAATGTCAACGACAGCGAGGTGGTGCTATCCATCATGCAGGATGCGGGATACCGCTACACGGAACATTTGGACGAGGCGGATGTGATTCTGATCAATACCTGTTCCGTACGGGACAATGCCGAGCAGCGGATTTTCGGCCGTCTGCGGGAGTTCAAGCCCTATAAACAAAAGAAAGAGCTGCTGATCGGTGTGATCGGGTGTATGGCCGAACGGCTTCGCGAGCGGCTGATCGAGCAGGAACATTTGGTTGACATTGTGGCGGGTCCCGATGCCTATCGCGATCTGCCCCGATTGGTGCGGCAAGCCGGCACCGGAGCCAAAGCCGTAAACGTACTGCTCTCTCAGGAGGAGACCTATGCCGATATTTCGCCCGTGCGGCTCGATAAAAACGGCGTGAGTGCATTCATCTCGATCATGCGCGGTTGCAACAACATGTGTTCCTACTGTGTAGTGCCATACACGCGCGGAGCAGAGCGTAGCCGGAATCCGCAGACCATTCTGCGGGAGGCACGCGAGCTGTTTGAGGCCGGATACCGCGAAGTTACCCTGCTCGGCCAAAATGTTAACTCCTACCGGTGGAACGAAGCTGGAACGACGACCGATTTTGCGGCCTTACTGGGTGCGGTAGCCGAGATCGATCCGCTTTTGCGGGTTCGTTTTTCGACGTCACATCCAAAAGACCTCAGCGACGAGGTGCTTCATACGATGGCGTCGCATCCGAATCTGTGTCGGGCGATTCACCTGCCTGCCCAATCGGGAAGTACGCGGATGCTGGAGATCATGAACCGGAAATATACCCGCGAGTGGTACCTCGATCGGATTGCAGCCATCCGGAGAATCCTGCCCGACTGTGCAATTTCGACCGATCTGATCGCCGGTTTCTGCACCGAGACCGAAGAGGATCACCGCGAAACCCTGTCGTTGATGGAGGAGGTTGGATATGAGTTTGCGTTCATGTTCAAGTATTCCGAACGTCCGGGAACAAAGGCTGCCCGTCACATGAAAGATGATGTTCCCGAAGCGGTGAAGACGGCCCGTTTGACCCAGATCATCGATTTGCAGAACCAGCTCTCGCTGCGGAGCAACAAGCGGGATGTGGGGCAAGTTTTCGAGGTGCTGGTCGAGGGAACCTCCAAAAGAAGTGCGGATCAGCTTTTCGGGCGTACGTCGCAGAACAAGGTGGTGGTATTCGATCGGAAGGAGCACCGTATCGGGGAGTATGCAATGGTACGGATTACCGGATGTACGTCGGCCACGCTGTTCGGAGAGGCGATTTAAGGATATAAAGGAGGTTGAAGGTCGGAAGGGTCCGGAGATGTTGAGGCGGTGAGTTATTGCAGGATCAGTCCGATCGGATAGTGGTCCGAATAGTACTCCGTGAAAGGATCGCGAATCGGATCTGCCGTGACGAACTTTTTTTGCAGGTCGGCACTCAGGTAGATGTAATCGTATCGGATCCAGATCGGTTCACCCTCCAAGGGGTAAAATCTGCGGGTAGGGAAGGTGTGGACAAACTCCGGATATTTCGTGCGCAGAGCGTCGATGTACCCTCCATCCAACAGGCTTCTGTGGAGCGCATAGTCTATCTCTCCAGCGTTCAGATTGTTCCTGTGCGGATTCTCTATCGGCAGTTCCAATATCCGGTCGCGGTACCGGTTGTCGGTGTATGCCGATTGGTCTATCGGTGAGAAAGAGTTGAAGTCTCCCATTAAAATCCAGTTGTCTTTTCCCGAAAGCCGTTTTTCGTGTTCAATGGTATGCAATACGAGCTGGAGCTCATCTTTCCGTTTCCGGCAGGAGAACGGATCGAGATGGAGTACGACTACCCGGTATCCGGCTATTTCGGCAATCAGGCAACCGTGAGTCATCGGTTCGCGTATGATGTGTGGCTGTCCGATCGGGTAGCGGGAAGTGAGGGCGACCGGGTAGCCCTCCTCTTTCGATAAGGCAACATAAGGGTGTCCGTAAGCTCGGGCCAAACGGCCGAGGCTCTCCTGTGTGAACCGATTCGCCTCCTGCAAAGCCAGAATATCGGTATTTTGGGCACGAACCCACTCGATAAAATTCCGCTTGTCGGGCGAGGTGTCGGCTGCCATGCCTTCTAATATGTTGTAGCTGATGATTTTCATGGGTTCGGGGGATATGTCGAGTAGAGTCAGAAAAGCCGTTGTGTACCTGTTCGAGGTAACGTGCATCGAAAAAAAATCGCAGAAAAACAACAACGACCGGGCGAAACGTTTCGTTCGGTCCGGTCGTAGGTAGTTTTGAGCCAGACGATCAGAAGGGCAGATCGTCGACTTCGGAGGCAGAGGAGGATGCCGACTCTTCCGTACTGAATGTATCCAGAGGCGGTAAGTTGTCCGTTGCCATCGGTTGAGGTTCTGCGGCAGATTTCCGGTTGATCCGCCAAGCCCGTACTTCGGTGTACCACCGTCCGTTGTACTCGCGGGACTCGACGTTGGCCGACACCGCGATCGTTTCTCCGGGTTTCAGCATAGCAGCCTCTTGGGCCTTGTCTCCCCAGAAACCGACACATATTTTTCGGTTGAACTCACCGGGGAGTTCGAATACGACCTCCTGTTTCACCCATTCACCCCGTGCGCTCGTTCCCTTGATCTGAGGAAGGACGCGCCATACGACTCCTTCGAATTCCATAGCCTATTTCTCCTCTCTGATGATTTCGATGCTCAGAATCTTGTCGCCCTGACGGATCTGGTCGATGACATCCAAACCTTCGACCACGCGGCCGAAGCAGGTGTGTACGCCGTCCAAATGGGCCGTATTGGTCCGGTTCATACAGATAAAGAACTGTGAGCCGCCCGTATCCTTTCCGCGGTGGGCCATCGACAGAACCCCACGGTCGTGGTATTGCTTCGGAGCCGAGGTTTCGCATTTGATGGTGTAACCCGGACCGCCGGCTCCGGTTCCGAGCGGGCAGCCGCCCTGAATGACGAAGTCGGGAATAACCCGGTGGAATGTAAGTCCATTATAAAAACCCGATTCGGCCAGTTTGCAGAAATTGGCTACGGTGATCGGGGTTTCGTTGTCGTAGAACTCGACATGCATGTCGCCCTTTTCGGTGTGTATGATACCTCTTGTCATGGTCTGATGATTATTTTGTTGTGTTTTAGAGTGATCGAAAATAAGTATGCACGACACGACGGCCACTATGAGAATTCCGGTGAGAATTCCATATTTCCGAAGCTGTGTGGCATGAGTTTGAATAAAATGTTTCCAATCCATCGATCGCATATCCGATTTTCCGAACCCAAAGGTACACCTCCGTTCTTTAAAATCCAAACGGAAACGGAGGAGATATCTCGAGACCGTTTTGTAGAGTCGGAGGATGGATGTAGAAGCAACGTTTTGTCGATTGCTCAGGCGGAGGCCTGTGCGGTTGTCTCTTTTTTGCGTCGGGACATGCGCGGGGCCCGTTTGAACTCTCGGGTCCGATCGAACTGATAGCGGTACGTCGTATGCATTTTGTGTTTTTTTGCGCAGACGAAGCTCTCCACCATCCGCATCATGACCGGATTGAAGTCACCGATCCAAGCCAGTTCGAGGCTTGTGTATCGGCCGTGCATCTTCTTGCCCACATATTGTTCGAACGTGTACATCATGCCCGACTCGATGCCCTTGCCTTGGAACTCGGGTATGACCCCAAAGATGATGGCAAAGATCCGTTTGGCTTTTTTCGAGACCTTGAGCCGCCACAGGAAACGCAACTTTTGCCACAAACCGAATTTTCCCTTGAAAGGAGCGATGATTCCGTTCAGGTCGGGAATCATCAGGTAGAAACCGATGGGTTTGTCGTCATAGTAGGCGAAGTACATCAACCGTTCGTCGATGATCGGGCGCAGGGAGTTCATCAGTGCGAAAGCGTGTTCGCGGTCGATCGGTTTGACGCCCGAGAAATCGGCCCATGCCTTGTTGTAGACCGTGAGGAAATCCTCGGCGTAGGTTTCGATATGGCGTTTGTCCATGTGCTCGAAACGGTATCGGGGCTCTTCTTGAAGCCGTTTCACCCGTTCGTAGACGTTCTCGGGGAATAATCCTTCGGCCAGCTCGCGCAGGTAGGTGTGCTGGTTGAAATAGTTCTGGAAGCCGTAGTTCTCGAACAGCTGGATGTAGTACTCGAAGTTGTAGGGATTGGTGTAGAGCGGCGTGAATTCGAATCCCTTGACCAAAAGGCCCCACCACTGGTCGCGATCACCGAAGTTGATGGGACCGTCCATTGCCTCCATGCCCCGTGCGGCGAGCCAGTCGCGTGCGGCGTTGAACAGCAGGTTGGCGACCTCCTGATCATTGATCGATTCGAAGAATCCGCACCCTCCGGTGGGCATATACTCCGAAGCCTTCACCAAGTCGCGGTTATAGAAGGCGGCGATACGGCCTACCGTTTGGTTCTGTTCGTCGCGGACGATCCAACGGATTGCCTCTCCGTCGCGGAGCAGTTCGTTGGTTTCGACGTGGAACCGGTTTTCGATGTCCTGATCGAGTGGACAGATCCAGTGGGGTTCGTTTTTGTACAGGCGTTTGGGCAGATCCAGAAATTCACGGACCCTCTTCCGTGAGTCTACCTCTTCGAGGGTATATTTAGCCATACTCGTTTCGATAATTTCCGCCAAAGATACGAATTTTCCTAAAATTGTGGTAAGTTTGTCGACGTACAACCAAAGCTTTGTTATGAGTCAGAACGAGAGTCGTGTTTTATCGTCGGAGGCGTCGGTGACCTATGCCGACCTGATGAGCCGGCGGATCCGGAAGGTGCTGTTGATTGGAAGCAGTTATGATGCGTTTACGTTGGAGGAGGATGGACGGATCGATGTCCAGATCAGCAACGAGTACATCGAACTGAATTTGAGTAATCCCCCCACTTTTACGCGGGTGAGCTCTTCGCTCGAGGCACTGGAGCTGTTGCAGCAGGATTCCGGATTCGATTTGGTGATCAGTATGTTTAATGTCGGGGAGGTGGATGTGTTTCATCTGGCACAACGGATCAAGAAGATTCAGTCCGACATTCCGGTGGTGTTGCTGACCAATTTTTCGCGCGACATCGGCTTGAAGATCGAGCGGGAGGATACGTCGGCGATCGACTATATTTTCTATTGGCACGGGAATCCCGATCTGATTCTGACGATTATCAAGCTGATCGAGGACCGGATGAATGCCGATGCTGATATTTTGGGATTTGGGGTGCAGGCTATTCTGCTGGTCGAGGACTCGATCAAATACTATTCGACCTATTTGCCGACCATCTATAAGTTGGTGTTGCAGCAGAGCCGCGAGTTTTCGAAGGAGGCGCTCAACGAACAGCAACAGAAACTGCGTAAGCGGGCCCGCCCGAAGATTCTGTTAGCCACCAACTATGAGGAGGCCGTCGGACTGTACGAGAAGTACAAGAATAATCTGTTGGGGGTGATCTCGGATGTCGGTTTCGTCTTGCATAAAGGAGATCCCTCGTCCAGTGAAAAGCTTGATGCAGGAATCGACCTGTGCCGGATGATCAAACGCGACAATCCGCTGATGCCCTTTTTGCTCCAATCTTCGCAGGAGAGCATGCGCCAAACGGCAGAAGAGCTCGGCGTCGGATTTATTGCAAAATATTCCAAAACGCTGTTGATCGAATTGAGCGACTATATCGAGGAGGAGTTCTCGTTCGGAGATTTTGTGTTCAAGGATCTGAAAACCGGGGCGGTGATCGGACGGGCTCGCGACCTGCGCGATCTGCAGCAACTCGTAATGGAGATTCCCGAGGAGGTACTTTTTTATCACGGAGACCGAAATCGTCTGTCGAAGTGGATGTATTCGCGGGGATTGTTTTCGTTGGCGGCGACGATTCGGAGTGTACGTCAGGGAAATTTCGATTCGGTCGACGAGATGCGCAGTTTCATCGCCCACAAGATAGAGGAGTACCGTTTTCTGCAAGGTTTCGGGGTTGTTGCCCGTTTCGACCGCGAAACGTACGACGACCATATCTGGTTTGCCCGTATCGGGAACGGTTCGCTCGGGGGAAAGGCGCGCGGACTGGCCTTCATGAACAGCATGCTGCACAAACATCGCTTCTACGATCGCTATGAGGGGATACACGTTCGCCTGCCCCGTACGGTGGTGATTGCGACCGACTGTTTTGACGACTTTATCCGCGAAAATGGACTGCAGTATGTCATTAATGCCGATATTACCGATGAGGAGATTCTTTCCGAATTCGTAAGCTCCCGTCTGCCCGAGTCGTTGGTGGAGGATCTCCGGGTCTTTATCCGGCATGCTTCAGCTCCGATTGCCGTTCGGTCGAGTTCGAAACTTGAGGATTCCCACTACCAGCCCTTTGCGGGTATCTATTCGACCTACATGATCCCGTTGACCAGCAACGAGGACCAGACCCTGCGGTTGTTGGGCAAGGCAATCAAGAGTGTCTATGCTTCGGTATACTTTGCTTCGAGCCGGGCCTATATTCAGGCAACCTCCAATCTGTTGAGCGAGGAGAAGATGGGAGTGGTGATTCAGGAGGTGTGTGGTTCGGCCGACAGCGGATACTTCTTCCCGACGATTTCGGGTGTGGCGCGTTCGCTCAACTTCTATCCCATCGGCGACGAGAAGCCGCAGGACGGAATTGTCAATCTGGCCTTCGGCTTGGGTAAATTGGTGGTCGACGGCGGACAAACCCTGCGTTTTTCGCCCCGTTATCCCAAGAATATTCTACAACTTTCGACGCCTGAGCTCGCACTTCGTGATACGCAACGCGAGATGTATGCCCTGAATCTGAAACCCGAGGAGTTCAAAACCTCGATTGACGATGCGGTCAACCTCGAACGTTTTGAGATCAATCGGGCCCGACACTTCCGCAGCATGCGTTACGTCGCATCGACGTGGGATGCTGAGAATCAGCGGATTACCGACAGCTCGTTTGTTGAGGGACGTAAGATCATCACCTTCTCCCAGATTCTGAAGTATGACACGATTCCGTTGGCGCAGATTATCTGCGATCTGCTAGAGATGGGCGAAAAGGAGATGCGTTGTCCGGTCGAGATGGAGTTTGCTGTGGATATGGACGTGCCGTACGGAAGCGAAAAGACATTTAATTTTCTGCAGATCCGACCGATTGTCGATTCTCAGGCCAATGCCTCGCTCGACTGGTCGAAAGTCGATACGCACGATGCTTTGGTTTACGCCGAGAATGCGTTGGGGTTGGGGGCGATCGACGATGTGTTCGATGTGATATATGTGCGAAACGAGGCTTTCGACAGTGCACATACGCAGCAGATTGCCGATGAGATCGATCGTCTGAATACCTCGATGCGCAACGAAAAGCGTTCGTATGTGCTGATCGGTCCCGGACGTTGGGGGTCGAGCGATCCGTGGCTGGGGATTCCGGTCCGCTGGACTTCGATCTCCGAAGCGAAGGTGATCGTCGAGTGCGGGTTGGAGGATTTCCGGATCGAGCCGAGTCAGGGGACCCATTTCTTCCAGAATCTGACCTCGTTCGGCGTGGGATATATGACGATCGCTCCCTATATGGGGGACGGATCGTTTGATTCGGCACGGCTCGATGCGATGGATGCGGTCTATGAGAGCCAATGGATCCGGCAGGTCCGCTTCCCGCACATGTTGCACATCTATGTCGACGGCCGCAAAAATCGGGGAATCATTTCGGACAAACCCTTCATGACCGATACGAAGTAGGATTCCGATCGGTCGATGCCGATGTGTATTTGACAGGCCGAAGGGGTGTGCCGGTGTCTGTATGTCTGATCCCTATTTGACGGTGGAGACCCGAATCTGCGGGTGCGGTTAGTGACGTTCCAGCCGTTTTTCCCGGTCGATGCAGCGGGGCAGTTCGTTTTCGTAGTGTGTCACGTAGATCAGGGTCTTGGCCGGACGTTCGCAGAAGGCCTCGATGACGGCACGTGCACGCTCCTTGTTGTAGCAGTCGAGTCCGTGCAGCGGTTCGTCGAGAATCAGCAGGTCGGGGTCCTTGACGAAGGCGCGGGCCAATAGCAGCAACCGCTGTTCTCCGGAGGAGAGCTTGACGAACGACCGGTCGCGGAGCTTTTCGATACCGAAGGCCTTCAACCATTCGTCGCAGATGGCGCGTTGCTCCTCATTGGGCTTCAGATAGAGTCCTATCGAGTCGAAAAATCCCGAAGCGACAATGTCGATGGCCGGAATGTGTTTCATGTATGAACGGTGCATCTCGGGTGATACGTAGCCGATGTGCTTTTTGATGTCCCAGATGCTTTCGCCCGATCCCCGTTGACGGCCGAACAGCGAGATGTCCTGTGCATAGGATTGCGGGTTATCCGCACTGATCAGGCTGAGCAGCGTCGATTTTCCCGCACCGTTCGGACCGGTCAGGGTCCATTTTTCACCGTTGCGGATCGTCCAGTCCAACGAGTCGAGGATGGTTCGTTCGCCGTACCGGATGGTGACGTTTTGCATCCGTACGATTTCGTCGCATTCGATCGGCTTTCGGGTGGGGGCTGGGAGCGAGATCGGATGGGCACGATAGGTGGCGTCGAGCTCCTTTTTATGACGGGTATAGGGCTCGTTGGCAAAAAATTCTGCACGGGTCTGTTTCTTGCCACACTGCATGTCATCCACCGTATATACGTGGGTGATGAATTCGGGAATGTCCGTCGGGGCCGATACCGACAGGATAATCTGCACGTTGGATTCGCGGACAACCCGAGTGAGCAGCTCTTCGAGTGTCTGGCGTGCATCGGTATCGAGTCCGATGAAGGGACTTTCGACAATCAGAATCCGCGGGGCCGATACCAGCATTTTGGCGATTTGGAATTTGCGCAACTCGCCGCTCGAGAGCAGAATGATCTGTTTGCCGAGCATCGCTTCGATGCCGAGCTGGTGAAACAGATGTTGACGCTCCTCCTCGCTGCATGTCATTTTTTCGAACATTTCACGGACCAATGGGGCATTTTCGCGATCGGAGGCGTTCCAGCGCTGTTGGTAATAGTACTCACCGTCGGCACTGCCGTAGGCGTCGCGGAAGGTGATGTGACGGATGTGCTCCGAGACGTGGTCGTCCGATGTGCCGAAGTCGAAATCGATGTGCCCTTGTTCGAGATAGATGTTACCTTGTACCGTTTCGATCAGGATGGTCTTCCCGCTGCCGTTAAGCCCCATGACGGCGATTTGCTCGTTCGGGTTGATCGAAAAGTCTATCGGTGTTCGGAAACGGCGGCTTTCGTCGCGTACGACGCCGCCCTTCAGTGAAATGATCGGTCGTTCCATGTTGTATGCTAATTTTGAACGGCGCAAAAATAAGCAAAAACCACACTCGATGTTCTTTTCGGGTCATTTGCGGTCGGGATTCAACGCCCCGGAACAGATTACAGCTTGTGTACCGTATATCCCGATGATGAAAAATCCATGCCGGTAGCTTGCAGGTGGGGAAAATTGTTCCGGATCGCCTCCTGTTGCTCGGCATCGGCAGCAAACAGGGCTGTGGATAGAATCTCACACTCGATCGGAGAGGGGGAGACGACCGAAACGATACGGTTGGTTTCGATCGGTTCGCCGGTCCGGGTCGAACGGATGTGCCCCCGATTGTACGGCAAGTTTCCGGAGGAGGATAGGCTTTCGTTTTGCAGGTCGAACAAATTCATGGTGGTTCCCCGATGCATCGGATTTTCGACGCCGATCTGCCACTTCTTGCCCGAAGGATGGAGCCCGATGCCGCACACGGAGCTGTTTCCGAAGCTGAGCAGAGCGGAGGGAACTCCAGCTCCGACAACTGTTTTGCGGGCCCTCTCGAGTGCATAGCCTTTGCCGAACCCTCCGAAATCGGCGATGGCATCCGGCCTCGTTTTGATGATCGATTCGCATGAAGCGTCGACAGCAAAGCAGGGTGTTTCGATCCGGTAGTCGGGTGTTTGTACGGCAATGTCGAATGCACCGGCTGTCATTTCCCGATAGCGCAAAGCCTCCGTAAAGATGGCAAGCAACTCCGGATCGGCTGCATAGCGGTCGTAATTATCGAGGTGGTTGAGCTGCCAGATGTCGCTCTCCTCGTCGAAACGGTTCAGTCGTTTTTCGAGTCTCAGGGTCTCTTCGGCGACCTTGTGGCATAGTGCTTCACCGAGATCTTCCTCGATTCCGATGGCCAGCAGGTCGAAACGGCTGTGCATCGCCTCGAACCATCCGTAGTAGATGCCGGCTCCTGACGGAGTGCGTTTGAAGGTGTGGCTGATTTGTGTGGCCATCTCCTTTTATTTCTGAGTTTTAAGTGCTTTCGGGGAGCTCGATTTGATCTTTCGGATCACCCGACAACCGATCCATCGGAAGGGGATCAGGATGATGTAGAGCAGAATCGAAAGCGGAATAACGACGTACCACAGCGAAATCAGCTCGATCCATTGGGTGTCGAACTTGATGATGGCGATGATGTTCCAGATCGATATGAGGACCAGACAGATGATCCAGACGATGATCTCTCTGTAAATTTGGTGTTTCGTGATGACAATATCTTTCATGGCTTTAGGCTTGGGTTAAAGGTAATCGATGCGATACTCCTCGGGGAAGAAGATTTCGCGTTTTTCATCGATGGATTGCTGCCCCAACAGGGAGAGTATGGTGGCGTAGTAGCTCTCTTCAGCGATCATCGGAGGTTGTTTTCCGGCAATTGCGGCATCGACGAAGGCGTCGACCGTAAATCCTGTTCCGTCCAAAAAGTCACGCTTCTTGCCGATGATGTATTCGCCGTGGTTCTGTTTGGCGATCTCCGGGTCCCAACTCGGTCCGGCAAACGATACGGTACTGTATATCTCCTTTTCGATGTTGTTGATCATCTGCAACAGTCCCGGCATCGGCGGCGTTTTCTCGAAGTAATATTTGCCGACCTCGGGTTCGATCGTGCCGAGATTGCCCATGATCTGCTCCTCCAATCCGTAGAATGCGTTGGAGATAATCGAGCTGAATGTCATCCGTTTTCCATCCTTGTAGGTGTACATGACACCGACGTTGTCCTCGACCTCGCGGCCGTCTTTCCAGAATGTGATGCCCCCTTGTCCGTAGATTCGTTCGGGAAGCTCTCTCCAGATCCATGTCCCGACCTGTATCTGGTGGCAGGCCAATTCGGTCATCAGTCCGCAAGAATACTCACGGTAGAGCCTCCAGTTGATTTTGCGTTCCAGTTCGGGGGAGGGAACGGGCCGTCGCCAGTCGCCGTTGCGGTTCCAGAAGGTATTGATGCCTTGAATTTCGCCGAACATTCCCGAACGGATCATCTCGATCGCTTTCAGGTAGACCGGATCGTAGAGCCGTTGTTGGTCGACAAAGAAGACATGATTGGTCCGCTTGTGGGTCTGGTACATGTCTAACGTGTCGTCCAGAGTCTTGGCCATCGACTTTTCGCAGAACAGGTGCTTTCCGGCCTCCATGGCTGCGACAGCGATCTCATGGTGAGTGTATAGCGGCGTGGCGATCACGATCGCTTCGACGGTCGGATCATCGATCACCTGACGGTAGTCCGCACACGTTTTGGCGTCAGGGGCGATCTGCTGACCGAGTTCGAGCCACGGCTGGTAGTTGTCGCACAACCAGACTACCTCAGCTTTCGGATTCCGGACCAAAAAGTTGAGCAGGAATCGTCCCCGGTCCCCGGTGCCGATCACACCGATACGTAGCTTTTCGTGGGCAATTGCTTTCTGATTATCTTCGGCGAATCCGCTGAGCCAAGGGAAAGAGGCAAACAGTGCGGTGGTCCCGGCCGTAAAGCCGAGCTCTTTCAGAAAATCTCTACGGGTTATTTTTTCGTTGTTCATTGTCGTTTGTGTGTCAGGTATGAGCAGGTTTTTTGTTCAGGTTCTCTACAAAGATACTCTTCTTATCCGGTTCGACCGATGACCGACCTGAGAAAAAGCGTCCGAACCGGTAATTTTTTAGTAATAAACGCGAGATTAAGGTTCGATGGACAAACCAGATCCTTCTGCTCTGGATGAGTTTTCGGGTTCAACGGATTCAACGGATTCGAACGTCCATCTCTTTTTTTGACATAGAGGAGTACTCATCTTCGGATGCAGTACTCCTCCATTGTCTGAAACAGTAGGTTATTTAGGTGTGCTAATGTTTTGATCGAGTACTACTCCAGTTCGCGGATTTTGATGTTCTTGAACCGGACTTCGTCGCCGTGATCCTGCAACAGGATGTTTCCGCTCTCCGCATTGCCGAAGTTGGGCCAGTCGCGGTACTTGCTGTATGCGACCAAAGCATTCCACTCGTCGTTGTTGCGTTCGTATTCGATCAGTTTGACGTCGTTGAGCCAGTGCTCTACGTGATTACCCTTTACGACGATTTTCGCAGTGTTGAACTGTCCCGGGCGGAACGGTTTCTGCTCGGGAGCAGGAATCAGGTCGTAGAGTGATCCGAGTTTTCGGTTTCCCTTTACGCCGAGTTTGGCATCCGGATGGCGCTGGTCGTCGAGAATCTGGAATTCGCAGCCGATAGCCGACCCTTCTCCCTTGTTCATGTCGGGATCGACGAAGTATTTGACGCCGCTGTTTGCACCTTCGGTGATCTGGAAATCGACAACCAACTCGAAGTTTTTGTAGGTGCGTGTTGTGACGATATCGCCTCCGTTAGCAGATTCCCTGCCATCGGATTTCTGGACACACAGCATGTTGTCACGAATCTCCCAGCCGGACGGCGGAAAATCGGTCCGTTTGGCACCACGCCATCCGTTTGTGGTTTTGCCGTCCCAGAGCAGTACCCAACCTTCGGCAGCTTCGCGTTCCGAGATGGTGTTGGGAATGCAGTTGACTTGAGGCAGACAAGGTATTTCGGCCATCTGTTCGGTCTCGAGATCGGTCGTGCAGATGCGGATGTTTTTCCAGCGGACGGTCTTGCCCTCCATGGCCGCATTGTTGCCGATTCCGTGTACCTGAAGGGCGATGAATCCCGTTGCATCGGCATTATCGAGTATGTCGGCGGTAGGCACACCGTTCAGCCACGTTCTGATGCGGTCGCCGATCGCTTCGATCCGTACCTTGTTCCACTCTCCGGGTTTGAAGGCACTTTGGGCCTGCGGATTTTTGCTCAACGGGTAGAGCCAGCCGCGACGGGCTTCGTCGTAGATTCCGCCGCTCCATGCCCGTTTCGACGGATCGATCTCGTATTGATAGCCGTGAACCGTTCCGTTGGCGTATTCAGGTTTCGAATTGCTGCGGAACTGGATCCCTGAGTTCAAGCCCTCATCGACCTTGAAATACAACTCCAAAATGAAGTTGCCGTAGGTATCTTCAGTGCAGAGAAACGTATTGGGGGTGTTGACGCGACTGACCCCGACGATAGCTCCGTCTTCGATTTTGTATTCGGCCGTTCCATTCAGTTTTTTCCACCCTTTCAGGTTTTTCCCGTTGAATAGCGACACCCAGTTGTCCTGAGCGAAACCTCCGATAGCGATGCCCGAAAGCAGGAGCAGGGCAAATAACTTTTTCATGCAATTATAGATTTAGATTCGTAGCTTTTTTGTTTCCGTGTCCGTGCACGGAGTTGTACAAAAGTACAATTTTTTTCCAAATGCGACAACAGCGAGGAGTATTTTTTCGACTTTTTGCACCGGATTGTAACGAAGACGATCTGCAACGGACATAGAGGGAAGGGGATGGAAGCGAGTGAAGATCGGAGCAGGAACCGAAAGGCACGGCCGAATGCAGCATGCGGCGCGTCGAGGTCCATGTATAACGGATCCAGACGCGCCGCACGCTTTCCATTCGGATTATCTGATGCCCCGACGATTGACGCCGGAGATCGCTTTATTCTTCGTAGTCGTAGACCAGTTCGAAATCGTCGATCCACATTTCGCTGTCTCGGCTGCCGATGTAGTAGTCACCGTAGCGCGAAGCCGAACATACGATGACAAGATGCGTGGGGACAGTATGAGTCGTGTTGTAATCCAACTTGATGGTGAACTGTTGCCACTCGGCGATCGATTCGGTGAGTACCATCTCTCCATAGGCGACCACAGCCGGACTCTTCGGATTGAAGAATGTGTTCGGGTCGCGCGTATCGATACAGATCGGAACCTCGTCTGTGCCTACCTGTTTGTTGCCGTCCTCTTTTTCGCACACGCCGTACTCTTCGGGGGTCCATGTTCCCAGAGCCATATAGACGATTCCGTTGTCGGGATCGCCTTTGGCAATCGTTACGCCCGGCGGCTGCGTTGTGCCGACGTCCGTAATAGCGCCGCGGTTGTATTTGATCCAACCTTTGAGGGCCGTGGGGCGCAGGGTGTAGGGACGTCCGAAACCGACGATTCCGTTTGTGCCTCGTGTTCCGACATACTGTCCGATGAAGAGGTTGCCCGCAGCCAATCTTCCGATACCGGCGATACCGGCCAGCTTCGACTGGAGGTGAGCGGCGTACGTACCCGGACTGCCCGGACGTTTGTCGGTGGTAGAGCTGGTGAGGGTTGCTCCTGCAATTGCAGCTCCCGGATTACCCGTTCCCCAGTAGGAGCTCTCCTTGGACGGTCCGGGGTAGACGATATCTTTCTCCGTGCACCACGTTTCGAAATCTCCGTTGGTCAGCACCGATTCCGGATCGGTCTTCAGCGTGACGATTTCCGTCTCGTTTTCATCGGAAAAGGCAATTACCTCGTAGGAGGTCTCCGGTTCGAGTCCCGAAATGCGGGTGCTCAACGAACCTCCGTCTATGGTGATTTTGTCGGCAGGAACGTCGGTCCATTGCGTATCGCCGCTCTTGCGGTAACGGAATCCGAGTGAAGTGCCGCTCTTTCCTGCGGCATAGAGCCAGAGTACACGGCTCCATGCGTCGGTTTGGGTAAACTGTATGGAGATGTCGGTAGGAATGACATACAGCCGCCAAGTCTCCTTGAAGTCGTGGTATTGGATATAGACCTGCCGGTAGGTCTCGAACATGGTCAACTCTTCGGGAGATGGTGTCATGGTGGTGATCTCCTTGGGACCGAGTTTGAGCTCGGTGATCTGTATGTTGTTCATGTCTGTCCCGGAGGGCACATAGGCGGTCGCCGTTTTGGCCGCAACATCGAATGTGGCACTGCCGATCTGATTTTTGACCGTAAAGATCCGTTCGATCTGCTGCTCGGCGTGGAGTGTCCAATCGTAATCCTGATAGAGGGAGAGGGTAATGGGCAGATTGCCTCTCAGATCGAACTCTCCCGACAAAGGCACGGATGCCTTGCCTCCCGACGTGATGGAGATCGAGTCGATCTGGACGCGGCTGATGTCGGTCGTTTCGTCGAGATGGAGTGTAACGATGCGGTTTTTCCGGTCTATATCCGATTCCGCACAGGTGAATCCCTTGCCGTATACACCGAGCACTTCGAGCTCGACAACCGGATAGGGAATATCGTTCTTGATGCAGGCTGTCAGCAAGAGGGAGAGTGCGAGCAAAATTCGGCTGCAAGACTTTTTCATACTCGATAGATGTCGCGTTTTACAAATGAACGTTGAATCCGATGCGAATATTGAGTAGATTCAGTCTGAATCTCATTTTCGATGCGCTTCGGCTTCCGATGACGTTTCCTTCGGGGTCTTTTTGTGTGGTTTTCGTATATTGGATACCGCCCAGACCGAAAGATATGGTGGTACATACGTTCGGGAAGACGTACACGGCAAGACCCGGATTGAAATCCAGTTTGCATTGCAGGTTCTCGCTGTGGGTGTGTTTCATCTGTGTGTTGGATTCGTAAGCCAGATTGGTCGACCCCGTGTTGACGGCGATCTCCATTTCGCTGAACAGACCGAAGTGCCCTTTGGAGTCGATGCCGGCGTACGAACGGAAGAAGGCCCCGTAGGAGACCGTATGGTTGTCGAGTCGGATGTTGGCAAAGGACATGTTGATGTCGTTTGCTTCGCCGAGGTTGATATTGGCACTTCCGACGTGCCCCTGCATGCGGGTGTATCCGAACCGAACTCCGACACACAGATTGTCCTTGATGAAGTATCCGAACGAAGGATTTACCGTAAAGATGCTTCCGTCGAGGTTCAGGTTGTCGAGGATCAGCAGGTAGTCGGTCTCTTCACTCGATAGCGTACCGTATGATGCGGTCAGTCCGATCGCAACCTCCCCCTTGTAGGCGAATTTGTTCTTGTCGATTTCCCGGTCCATTCTGCGTCTGGTGGGAAGGAAAGGCTTTTTGTCGCTTGCCGAAAGGGGTTGCTGGGGTAGAGCAAGAGAGTCTGCAGAGACAAGTGGAATCGGGTTGATCTGTTTTGAAACGGTATCGTCAGCAAGACCCGGAAGGACGGTTTCAGGCGGCATTCCATGAACGAAAAACGCCCCGAAGCTCAGTAGAAAAAGAAGTAACTGTTTTTTCATGGTTGTTTTCGTTTATAGGTAGAATGCGACGCCGAGTCCGATCGAGAAGATGTTGACCTTGAAGTTCATCATGCTGCTGGATCGTTCGCCGACGGAGACCTGATTGTGAACCTGTTTGACATGATTGTAGGTGATACCCATGACGCCGACGTTCACCTCGATGGCCATGTTGTTGGTTGCGAAGGCGACCAGTCCGGGCGAGACACCGAGCGACATGAGGAATCCGGTTTCGTAGGTGCCTCTCACGGGGGTGTCGGCGGCGAATTTGGCTTGCGATCCGCCCATGCCGAGCTGCATCTCCGTGAACAGGGCAAAGCGTTTGCTGTTCCCGAACGGGACATACTGCCGCCAGATTACTGCTCCTTCATATGAGTGTTTGAGAGCATAGTAGGAGTCGACCGACAGATTGATACCGGTATCTTCGTCGCCGAGTTTGATCTCTGCCCGGTCGACCTTCAAAAACGTTCTCGAGTAGGTGAATCGGGCTCCGATGGCCATGTTCTTTTTCAGGGCGTAGGCCAGGATGGGGGTGACCTTCACCGTGTGTCCGATCGAGTTGATTCCCTCTACGACGACAAACGTGTAGTTGTCGTTCGTGTGGGTCGAGAACGAGGCCGATGTTCCGGCAATCCATTGTCCTTTCGGGACGAAGGTATTGCTCATACTGATCAGTCCCCGTTTCTTTTTGGTCTGGTGGATCATTTCCTTTTCCGAAACGGTATCGACCGGCGTTTTGGCCGCCAGTCGATACCCGGAAACGAGAAAACTTATCAGCGTAAGAAAAACGATTGTGTTTTTCATGCAGTGCGTTTAGTAGATAAATTCGAAATCGTCGATGACCAGTTTGCTATCGGTACTTCCCTCGAAGTAGTCGCCGCGGTAGCTGGCCGTAGCGGTGACGAGCAGTACGTTCGGTTTCTCACCGCTGTATTGTTCGCGGTAGGTGATCGGAATGATGTACTCTTTCCATTCGTTTTGCGAGGCTTCGATCAGGAAGTCGCCGTATCCGATGATATGGCCCTCCAGTGTACCCGTATTGGTCTTGTCCGTATAGAGGAACTCGTCCGTAGGATCGAATGTCGTAGCTTCGGGTTTGTTGGTGTTGACCGTATGATAGGTGCTGCCGTTGGTCATGTTTACCAGACAGGCAAAGATGCGGCCCTTGTCCCCTTCGCCGAGATTGTATTTATACCAAACGCGGAGGGCTTTTGGCTTGGCATTGAAGGTAAAGGCCCGTCCCATTCTTACGGTACCTCCGGTACCCTCAACGGCACCGAATTCACCGACGAAGATATTTCCGGCCGCTAATCTACCTATACCAAACAAGCTCGGATATTGGGATTGCAGTTGGGCAGCGGTCGTGCCGGATGATCCCGGTCGGGGATCGCTGATACCGGTTGTAGTCGTGTACTCTTCACCCATCTTTGTCGATCCCGGGTTGCCGCTTCCCCAGAAAGGGGTCCCTCCGGCGGAGTATGGATACCAGACTTTGTCGTTTTTGTGCCAATCTTCGAATCCTGCATTAGGAAGTTGAATACCTGTTTCCGTTGCTACGGTCTTGACAGTTCCAACTTCTGTGCCGTTTTCGGTCAGTTGGAACTCATAGGTGTGATCGGCTGCCAGATCGCTCGGTGCCACGCTGTACGTAAAGCCGTCCGCACCCTTCACGGCCGGTTTACTGGTCCATTCGCTCCACGCCTCGTCATATTTTCCCTTGCTGCGGTATTTGATCTGAACGTCTGTGGCAGAAGGGTTCGTCACAATGGCGTCGAGGTTGCCGGTTCCGAACCACAAGTCGGGCGACGAAATTCCCGATGCTCCGGCAATGGCGATCTGTGCCGTCGTTTTGCCCTCACCGCCGTCCGTGTCGGTAATGACAAAATTCAGCGGGTTGATCCCTGATTCCAATGTACCGAAAAAAGTTCCATCAAGGGTCAGCTTGCCGTTGTATTCGTCGGTTTTTGTATAGGAGATGCCTTGAGCCGCAATCCCGTCGACGACGTTTCCTTCATCCAACACCGCATACTCCGTATCTTTGTTATCCGTAAACTTGAGCGAAGCGAGCGGATTGATCGAGGTGATTGCAAACGAGATAGGATCGGTGTAATAGCCCGTAATGGACTTGATGTTGAATCCCTCTCCCGAGATCGAAGGGTCGGGACTGAACAGGTAGCTGTCGTCGTGCACGGTCTCCCATTCGCGGACATTGACCGTTACGGTCAGGTAACCGTCAGGCGTTTTCGAATATTTGAACGTCAACGTATAGAGGTATCCCCCTTGAGGCAGCTGGATGGTCCCTGTTTTCGAATTGTTTTTGTTGATGTCTGCGTCAGAGCTTTCTCCGTAAAATCCCCAGCTCAGGTTGCTGACCCCTTCGGGTAGTAGGAAATATCCGGTCGTGTCCGTGTCGTATGTGAGCGTAGGCACCAGATTGTTCTCTGCATCGGCTTTTGAGAAGACATCCGAAGCCGACACATAAGCGATTCTACTGATATCGAATTTGCTCTGGATCGTCGGGTCGAAAACCACCTTTACTGCGACGTTTTTGATCTTGCAGTCGACGTTGACGGTTTTCGTTTCGTGTGCAGCCAGTTCGAAGGTCTCTTCGCCGTAGTAGGTTCTGTTCGTGAAGGTGGCTTCGCTGCCGTCTCCGGCTTCGACTGTCACTTTATAGGTCCCTGAGACCAAATAGAGTGAGGCAGGCACATCGTTTGCCGGCTTGTATTTCCGGATCAGCCGTTCGGTCGTACCTTCTGCACCGTCGCTCTCCACCTGGTAGATGCGGAGCGTACTCGAGGTAAGCGGATCGTACGTGTCGGCTTTGGTGCCAGAGATCATTTTTTCGTCGATCGTAAAATTCAGTTGCAGGTTTCCTCCGGTCTCCTCCGGAAGATCGTCAATCCCTTCGGTTTTTGTGCAGGCGGACAGCACAACAGCCATACACGCCAGCCATACGATAGAATGGATATATTTTTTCATTGTTTTCATTAAAATCGGTTCTATAACTCTATTCAGGCTATTTGGTAACGTATAGTTGGATCGTTTTGACGTTCGTGCCGGAGGCATCCGTTACGGTCAATTTGAAGTCACAGTTTCCTTCTTTGTTCAGCATGGACAGTAATGACATGAAGCCGGAGATGTCAAACGACAGCGATTTTTGGCCCTGAACGTTTGCTCCTGTCGGGAATCCAAGTCCTTCCAAAACCGTTTGATATTCTCCCGGGTTGGCCAGATCGAGATGAGAATTGAGTCCTACTCCAATCAGCTCGCCCGGAGTCAGTACGTTGTCGCTGATGATGTCGATTTCAAAGCCGGTAACTCCCGTCTGCGAGGTCACACCGATCACGATTTCGACTTCGTTATGGTTATAACGTGTTCCGAAGTCGTACGTCTTCGAACCGCTCTTGTCCGTCCAGACGATGTTCGGACCTGCGACGGGTGCATCGTCGGAAGAGCGTATAGTCAACGGGGTATACGAAGTACGCCCTTTGGAATCTTTCGATACGAACTTGACAGTATGGGTCCCTTTGTATTGGAACAGGGCCGACATACCTTCGTCCGTAACCGTTGCCGTAATCGCAGAGGTAGACGAGGACTCTTTGACCAATACATAAGTGGATATTTCTCCGTTAACGGGCCATAGAGCCACTTTGTGATTCGCATATCCACCGTTCTCGAGAGCCGTGATGAAGTCCGGATTGTCCGATTCGAAGACCATGTCGATCGACTCTACGGTAGCACCGTCAGCGTTCGGGGTGATTACGGCCTTCAGGTTCTCTTTCCATTTGCCGAGCTCGGCGTCGAACATCGAGCTGGTGAGCGAGTATCCTTGCGTAATGTCTTTCCCGTCGAGCGTAACGACCGGTGACCCGGCATCCGAAACATCCTCATCGGGAATAGTTTCTTCGATGAAGGGTTGCCATTTCATTACGTCCACGTCGATCTTCGAGTCATAGACCCATGTTTCGACAGTGATTTGAAACTGGGCGTTTCCTTGATCCGCATTTTCGACGTTGATCGATATCCTTCTCCATTGTCCGGCCTTGCAGTTGGTAATCTCTTTGGACCATGTGACAGGTACATACTGCGGAGCTTCGTCGCCGGCAGCTTTGTTGTAGTGTCCGGTCAGGTTGAGTTTCAGGGTATTGGATTCGGATACTGCCTTGAAGTGACCGGCTTTGCCGCTGTTGGCTTCGGTCCGTCCGTAGGTAAGTCCGTTGTCGCCGATCGAGAGCGCCACTTTCAGCTTCTCTTCGTCGGTAGCCGCCTCTTCGTCGGTTTTGAACAAACCCTGCAGGTCGGTCGACAGCGATACGGTCGTCTTGATATTGGCTAACTTGCAGGTCAGATTATCGACCGTTTTTTCCTCATTCTTGGTAATCACCACGACGACGGAATCCCGATATACCGGTTTTTCCCAATCGGCATAGTGCTCGCCACTCATATATTCGGCATAGTCACCCGATTCGGCCGAAACGATGTAGTCGCCCGGCTGCAAAGCGATTTTTTGATTTTCCGCTTTTTTGAGGTCGGCGTAGGTGAACTCCTGCACCGAGCCCGTTTTTACGCTTTTGATCTTTACCTTATAGTCGTCCGAGGCTTCGGTTGTCTGGGCCGTTGAGGCTTTTGAGTCGATCGAAGAGAGCACTTCGGCATCGGTCGCGACCGATACGTTCATGCCGGAGAGGACAAGGTATCCCATCTCTCCGGATCCGGTTTGAGGATTGTCGAAGTTGGTCTGCTCTTTGGAACATCCCGTAGTCAGTAGGGCGCATGCCAGAAACGGGAGTATTGTTTTGGTATATTTTTTTATCATGGCAAATGTTTTTTTTTGCGAAGAGAGATGGTTCTATTCTGCGTCGGGATTGAGCTCCACATCTATGGATTCGGCGGTAATCAGCGAATTGTTGAACAGGATGTTGATTGCGACGTCGTTTGCCTCACCGGCATCTACCGTGATCGTGTGCCATGTGCGAGCGGCAGTAGTTCCGATTTCGGTCTCTTGAAATTCGATTTCGACGCCGTTTGTTTTGGTGGCTTTACCGCTCAGAAACAGTTTGGTTCCGGCTTTGACGAAGATCGGATCGGTTTCGGAGACCGGTTTGTCGAAGGTGGTTTGGAGTCCCGATTCGGTCCGAACGGTAAATTCATAGTCGGTAAAATATTTCATGAACCAGTCGGTGCAGGTCAGTGAGTAGAGCGAATTGGCCAAGGTCAGGCTGACGGGTTGGGTGATCGTTTTGCGGGCCACAATGGTAAAATCGGTGTTTCCCGTAAAGTAGCAGGCATCCGGACCCTCCTGATTTGCATTGCCGAAGGAGAAAGCTGCGTTATAGTCTCCTTGTGTCAAAAGGGGTTGGTCGTAATCGGACATGACTTCATACGATCCGACGATTCCGATATCGCTCGATAGGACCAACGACAGTTGTTCTGTCTGTGGAATACATTCAGCGGGAAGTTCCCGTTGGGGATCGGCTTTCGATGTGGCTATTTCATCGACGGCGCCGGAGATCGAACAGGTGAAAGCGACGGCACCCTTACCGGTTTCCGGATCGGGAGCGTCATTTTTCGCACATCCGGATAGGAGCCATGTCGCGATCAACAGCGTAGCGTAAATTTTTGTATTCATGTGGTATCGTTTTATTTAGTTTTCCGGTTTTAGATTTATAGTAGTCAGTAATTAGGGGATGATCGAAACTTTGATGTTGTCTATGTAGATATAGGTTCGTCCTGCCGTAATGGTTGAGATGCCTTGCCCATTGACACGAAACGAAGCTCTCCATGATAAACGGTGCCTATTGGTGCAATTGGTGACGGTGACGTCGCGATGAACCGGAATGTTGGTGTAACTACCGTCTGTTCCGGGCTCTTCGTTGTCGATAAATACATTTTCGATGCTCGTGTCGTCCCCGCTCAGAGCTCCACTCTTGGTATCGGTTCCAAATCCGTATTGAGCGTACATGACAGTTGTTTTGCCAAAAATGGTATTTCCATCTTTTTTAGTGCCTCCGACATCGTATGAGACTCGGAGCGACACATTGGCACCCTCTTTTAGCCCTGATAGGAGAGGAGTGTCGAGCCGACCTCGATGGTTATCGCCTCCGTCTGGATCGGTAAGAATGGAAGATCCCAAATATCCGAGAATCATGGCAGAGGTGTTTGCTTGGAGTCCGAATCGGGATCCAGACCATCCCGGTAGGTTGTATGCGTCCAGCTCTTTGGTGTCGTTGGTTTCGTCTTGGGCCGCAGCGTTACTAAAATCTTCAAAAAAGAGGTAGGGAACCGTAAGGTTTACTGCGCTCCGGCTGTTGGGTGTAAAAGCGAGCTGCCGCTCTTCTGATACAACGGCATGCTCCGAATCGTATGTTATGGTCGTTGTTCCGTTTCTGATCAGATCTCCGTTATTTACGCCGTCTATCTCGTTGTAGAATCCCAGAGAGTAGGTGTTGGAGGAGTTGACAGTAAAGGTTTGTTCATTCGTCCCGTTGCGGAACGTGGCACCTTCAGGCGCTGTCACGGTAAACGAATTCGGGTTTTCCCCCAGATTGTTGCCGATAATCGAGAAATCGATCCATGTAACGGGCAGTTCGTCCGGTACGGTCAGGGTGATTGGGGTAATGGCTCCTGCCGCCATGGTCTTGTTCACCGTTGTGGTCAGCGAATTCGACTGGTATCCGTTCTCATCGAAGGCCGTAAAGCGGATCGTTCCGTTGACAGTTGTCGGACAAAGGAAAACCCACACGTAGCAGCCGTCCACTGCATCCTCTTCCGATTCGATCAACGGTTTTTTGAGCTCGATGTTGATCGTATTGCTCCCCTCCGTAAGTATAGGAGCAGCTGCCGGATCCGTCAGATCCAACTCCATTTTTCCGACAACGGCAGTCGGGAACTCGATTCGCAGCTTCCGGACGTTTTCGCCCCATTGGTTTCGTCCCGTAGGGACCTGTACCCGCAGTACGTGACATTGATGATGGAAATTCATGCCTAAAGCCTCACCGTTTTGGAGGGCTGGTGCTGTTCTCGGTTCGGCAATCATGATGTCGAGATTCCCTTTGTATGAGGAGTGTGTAGCGGGGTCGGTGATGTCGTAATTCCGCATGTCGTATGAGCCGTCTTGTGTGGCGGGCAGCGTATAGGTGACGCGGGTACCGTCGATTGATTCGGGTATTGGATAGGCCCCGTAGTAGGCGTAACTGGCTTCCGGTTGAGCGGGCATCGTAGCACTGAAAAGTGTTTCGTCCGGATATGGACGATAAAAGGAGAACGGTTGCGACGATAGTGGATCTGCATTATCAGCCGGTCGGTAGTAGATCATGATTTGATCCAGTTCGGTCCAGAAGGTCTTGTCGAGCGCTTCACCTCTGATAACGGTCTTTGTCGATGCATCCGAAGCTGCCGACTCTCCATTTTGATAGGCCCGGATATATACTTCGCCTCCTCGATTTGGATGATGCTCGGGGTATTCATTGCTTTTGGAGCATCCCGATCCGAGCAAAAGCAGGGCGAAAGCGGAGAATATGGTAGTTTTTTGCAATATCACGTTTTTTACATTTGTCGTTAGCGGTATCGGGCAAAAATTCCGATACCGTAGTAAGACAGCATAACCGTCACATAATTTTTGGCAGGAAATGGCAAGATTCCCAGTTTTGTTATGTTTTTGTAACGTAAAACGGGCAGAGAAAAAAAAAGTTACAGCAGGTTGCCAAAAAAACATTCGTCACATCGGAGGTTACTCGTGTGACGAACGTTCATGGGCGATATGTATGGAACAATATCCTGTATCTATTGCTTGGTGTTTTTGTCGAAATATTTTTTGAAAAAGATCCATTGGTAGTCGATCGCGTTGTTCCAATAGGATGCATTGTGGGCACCGGGGCGGACAATGTAGTCATGATCTATTCCTCGTTCGCGTAGTTTTTCGTGGAAATTCTTGTTGACCTCGAAGAAGAAGTCGTCATAGCCGCAGTCGAAGATGATGGCCAGTTCGCCGTTTTCCAACTGATCGGCCAAGTTGATCACCGTATGGTTTTCCCAGACCTCCCGATTATCCTCCAATTTTCCGAGTGCATCGGCCATGTTCCAGTTTTCGGGGAAGGGTCGAATGTCGACTCCGCCGCTGGTGGCTCCACTCGCTCCAAAGCGGTCGCTGTGTCGGATGGAGATCCACATTGCACCATGTCCGCCCATGCTTAGTCCGGTGATGGCACGTCCGGTTCGGTCGGCGATCGTCGGATAGTGTTGGTCGACGTAGTCCGGCAGCTCTTGTGAGACGAAGGTTTCGTAGCGCATGGCAGGATTGATCGGACTGTCCCAGTACCAGCTGTTTTCACCGTCGGGGCAGACCACGATGATTCCGTCACGGTCGGCCATCTGAGGCAGTTCCGGCTTTACATGGATCCAGTTGTATTCGTCTCCGCCATGTCCGTGCAGCAGATAGATGACGGGGAAACGGGCTGATTGATCAGTTGTTTCGGGAGAGATGACGATGACGGGAATCTCTTTGTTCATCGATGCGCTGTGAACTTTCAGCGTATCGATATTGGCTCCCTGAAGCGAAACAACGGAGCACAATACGAAAAGGAAAATGGCGATTCGGGTGATTTTCATGGTTTCTAAATAAAGGTTAATTCCATAACAAAGGTAAAAAAATAGTTATAAAGGACATTGCTTCCACAAAAAATATCTACATTTGCAGAGATATACGATTCGGTACAAATGAGATTTCCGAACGATGCGGATGGAGGTGGATCGTATGATGAGAGAGGGAGGAAAGAGAAAGTGGGGAAAGAGGAGGTGAGAGGAAGAGAGAAGGGGTGAGGAGAAAGGGAGTTGGCCGCACGGACAGACAAGGGAAGAAAAGAGAGAGGAAAGGAAGAGTGAGGGGGAAGAGTAGATGAGGAAAGAAGGAGATATTTAGTCGAAGACTAACGAATTGCATGATAGGCTGTCGGCTATCCGACGGCTTTTTTTATTGAAAAGGAACGAATACAGAATACACGAATATATATAAATAGGATTGTAAAATGAGTATGAAAACCAAACGATTTATTCTTCCGGAGAGTGAAATTCCGACTCAGTGGTATAACATTGTGGCCGATATGCCGAACAAGCCGCTGTTGCCGTTGAACCCCAAAACACGTCAGCCGCTTCAGGCGTCGGATCTGTATCCGATTTTTGCCAAAGCGCTGGCACAGCAGGAGATGAACCAGACGGATGCGTGGATCGATATCCCCGAACCGGTTCGGGAACAATATAAGAATTACCGGTGTACCCCTCTTGTCCGTGCATACGATCTGGAAAAGGCCCTCGGGACTCCGGCACATATCTATTTCAAGAACGAGAGTGTCAGTCCGGTCGGTTCGCATAAGTTGAATTCGGCACTGGCACAAGCCTATTTCTGTAAACAGGAGGGGATCACGAACATTACGACCGAAACCGGTGCCGGACAGTGGGGCGCGGCTCTCGCCTATGCGGCCAAAGCATTCGGACTGGAGCTGGCCGTATATATGGTTAAGATCAGCTATGAGCAGAAACCCTACCGTCGTTCGATCATGCAGACCTTCGGAGCCCAGGTAACGGCATCGCCTTCCATGTCGACCAAGGCGGGCCGGAAGATACTGACCGAACATCCCAACCATCAGGGATCGCTTGGAACAGCGATCTCCGAGGCTATCGAGTTGGCCATGAGTACGCCGAATTGCCGGTATACGCTCGGTTCGGTGTTGAATCACGTGACCCTGCACCAGACGATTATCGGTCTGGAGGCTGAAAAGCAGATGGCCATGACCGGAGAGTATCCCGATCTGATTATCGGTTGCTTCGGCGGTGGATCGAATTTCGGTGGAATTTCGTTCCCGTTCATGCGTCATAATCTGAAATCAGGGAAGAAGACCCGTTTTCTGGCAGCCGAACCCGATTCGTGCCCGAAACTGACGCGTGGCGTTTTCCGTTACGATTTTGGTGATGAAGCGGGATATACGCCGCTGTTGCCGATGTTCACTCTGGGGCACAATTTTGCTCCGGCTAACATTCATGCCGGTGGTTTGCGGTATCACGGCGCCGGAACGATTGTCTCTCAGCTGTTGAAGGACAAGATGATGGAAGCGGTCGATATTCCGCAGTTGGAGAGCTTCCAGGCCGGATGTCTGTTTGCACAGACCGAAGGAATCATTCCCGCACCCGAATCGTGTCATGCGATCGCCGCAACGATCCGCGAAGCGAACAAGTGTAAGGAGAGTGGAGAGGAGAAGGTGATCCTGTTCAATCTCTCCGGACATGGATTGATCGATATGGCATCATACGATAAGTTCTTGGCGGGTGATTTGGTGAACTATTCGCTCAGTGACGAAGAGATCAACCAGAACATCAAAGAGCTTGACGATATGTTTAAGTAGAAGCATTACAGCCAAGAGATAAGAAAAAGGCATCGAAACGAAACATTCCTTAATGCGGGGCAGGGCAGAACGGAGAACGAACTCCGAGAATGCTCTGCCTCGCGTGTTTTTTGTCGTGGAACGAGAAGCCGGAGGGGGGAACAGATGTCCTTGTACCCCTCTATTTTTATTATTATGCTACGGGTACTGGTTGATATTTTTGATACCGAAGTCATAAAAAAGGTTGTCCGAAACTTGGTTTCAAGGGCGGTTTAGAGAGACGACGTTTGAAGAAAAATAGTGACAGAAGCTGGGGTGGGTCAGCTACCGGAGACAAAACAACGAGGGGACGAAAAAATTCGTCCCCTCGTATATTCAATTCGAGTATTTGCATTCGACCGTTGTTGACCGGATCAATGACCCTCTTGATGAAGGTGCACATCCATTTGGGGGTAGGGAATATTCAATCCGACAATGGGAAACTGTTTATAAACTTTTTCGTTCATGTCGAAAAAGACACTCCAGAAGTCTCCCGTACTGGTCCAAGCCCGGACGACGATGTTTACCGAACTGTCGCCGAGACTCGATACGGCGATAAAATAGGCTGGATCTTTCAGTACACGAGCATCTTGGTCGAGCATTGAGGCGATCGTCGCCTTGGCCAGATCGTAGTCATCTCCATATCCGATACCGAAAGTCCACTCGACGCGTCGGATACTCTCTTTCGAGTAGTTGTTTATGATTCCGGTGGAGATACCGCCGTTGGGGATCATGATCGTCTTGTTGTCGGTGGTATTGATTACGGTGTTGAAGAGCTGGATCTCTTTGACGGTTCCGGTCTGGCCTTGTGCCTCGATAAAGTCCCCTACGCGGAACGGCTTGAAGATAAGAATCATCACCCCGCCGGCAAAGTTTTGCAACGTACCGCTCAGAGCCATACCGATGGCTAAACCGGCTGAAGCGAAGATGGCTACGAATGAGGTGGTGTCGATACCCAAAATGCCGATGATCACGATAATCAGGAATAGGGTAAGTGTGATACTGACCAGATTCAGTAGAAAGCTTTTGAGCGAGGCCTCGACCGATCGCCGCTCCATCATGCGGCGCAGGATCCTTTTGAGGTAACGGATAATCCAACGGCCGATAAAGAAGATGGCTACGGCAATCAGAACGCGTGCCGACAGATTGAGTACCCATTTGATCACCATGCTGGTCAGTTCTTCCGTAGACATTTGTGAGAGGGTTTGGATTTTTTGTGCCAGAATCTCTTTGTGAAGCGTATCGGCAACGGCTTGAGACGAAGCGACTAAAGTATAAAGTGATAACATGGTTCGTATGATTTTAATAAATGTTTTTAGTTTATTGTTCAGCAGGCATTTGCAGACCTGTCAGACGCAGCAGCTCTTTCCCGATCTCGGTACGGTATGGATGACTCAAAACGTGATCCGAGATTTTTTTCGGTTTTTCGCCCATCCAGTACAGGTTTGATGTGTCGTTCGGCAAGGCCTTTTCGGTCGCGAGTTTCAAGGCCGTGGCGGCTCCCTTTTCCGGACTCTTGATCAAGGGACGGAAAAGCAGGTCGGTGATCGGATCGAACCACCGGTGCATGGTGATCATCCCCGTATCGACGACGCCCGGATCGGCTGCAAATACCTCGATACCCCGACTGCGCAAAGTTCGTTCCAATTCGAGCGAAAAGAGCAAAAGGGCGAGTTTTGAATTGCCGTAGCATTTGAATCGTGCAAAGTGTTCGCGATCGATCTCCGTCCAGCCCGGACCGACCTTTCCGATGCGGTAGGTGCAGGAGAGTGTGTTGATGATGCGGCTGCCGGAGTGCATCAACGGAAGTAGCGAGAGGGTCAGAGCTGCGGTTCCGATGTAGTTGACGGCCGTGGTCATTTCGTAACCGTCTTGCGAGAGCCGAAACGAACCGTTCATCGACCCGGCGTTGTTGATCAATACACCGATCGTTTCGTTCCGCTGTTTCAGCCGTTCGGCGAATTGTCGGATGGAATCCAGCGAGGCGAGATCGAGGGGCAACAGTTCGAGCTCGGAGACCGAGCAGCGTTGCAGAATACGTTGCCGGATGGGTTCCGACTTTTTCAGGTCGCGGCAAGCCATGACCGTACGATATCCCCGGCGTAGCAGTTCGGTTGTGAGGACTTGTCCCATTCCGCCGCTCGCTCCCGTGACAATATATAGCGGTCTACTTTCCATATCGGTAGAGTTTGGATTTGCGTTTGATTAGCCGCACGAGAGACGAAGGAAGCAGCTGCATCAACGGGATGAAGAGGTGGTTGAGGGCTCCGGGGATGATCCGTCTACGTCGGGCAAACATCGCTCTGAGCGCTTTGCGGGCGAGTGTTTCGGGGCGCATCATGATCCCGAGCCGGATGGCTAACCGTTTGTACCGGTCGCTCAGGTTGTAGAGGTCCGTGGCGACGGCTCCCGGGCAGACCACCGTAACCGAAACGCCCGAATCGAAGAGCTCGTCGCGGAGGGCTACGGAAAACTGATGCAGATAGCTTTTGCTGGCGGCATAGATGGTAATCCCCGGGAAAGGCATCCATGCCGACATCGACGACATGTTCAGAATGTATCCTTTGCCCCGTTTTTTCATTGCACCGCCGAAGTAGTGGCACATCAGGGTTACGGTCCGGACATGCAGGTCGAGCATCAATTCGATCCGGCGGGTTTCGACCTCCACAACGTCGTTGAAGAAGAAGACCCCGGCGTTGTTGATCAGAACCTCGATCGCGAGGAGGTTCTCTTCGCAATAGGTGAACAGTTCGCGGGCGGCATCGGGAAGAGAGAGATCGCGGTAGAGCGCGATGACTTTAACGTTATACTCTTTCTGCAGCTCCTCTCCGACCTTGACGATACGCTCCGCTTCGTTGCTGACGATGACCAGCGCATAGCCGCGTCCGGCCAGCTGGCGGGCATATTGCAGACCTATTCCCGAACTGGCTCCGGTAACCAGAGCCCAGCCCTGCGATGGGGTTGTGACGTTGCGGCTCATCTTCGTTCTAATTCACGTTTGATCTCTTTCTGGATACAGTTCGGCAAGTTTTGCACATGCTTGTGGCAGGCCATCTCGATCGAATACATCCGGGCGATGCAGTAGTTGACGTGGTCGCAGCCGCAGCGCATTTCGCCTTCATTCTTCATCCGGTTGACGAAGTCGGGCTCGTTGATCAGGGCACGGGCCATCGCGACGCATTCGAATCCGCTGTCGAGAACCATGTCGATCTTTTCCCGCGAGACCAGTCCTCCCACGTAGACCAGCGGAAGTTTCAGGGCCTTGCGGAATTTCAGGGCATCTTCATAAAAATAGGCTTCGCGGAAGGGTTCGTCGTGGATCATCCAGCGTCCGGCCATGCGCACACCCCACTTGAGCCACAGCTGTTTCATGTAGTAGGTCATCGAGCGGATCGGCATCCGGCCACGCATGACATACATCGGGGCCTTGCTGACGAAGCCTCCGCTGAGCACCAGTGCATGGACGCCGCACTGCTCGATATTCCGCGCCACTTCAATGCAATCGTCGGTTTCGAGGCCTCCGCGGAATCCGTCGCTCATGTTGGTCTTTACCAGTACGGCCATGTCGTTTCCGGCAGCGGTCATCACTTCGTCCAGACACATCTTCATGAAACGCATTCGGTTCTCGAGCGACCCTCCGTATTCGTCCTTGCGGTGGTTGGTATAGGGAGAGAGGAACTGGCTGATCAGGTAACCGTGTCCGGCATGCACCTCGACGGCATCGAAACCCGCTTCCCGAGCGAGGTTAACGGCCTGTCCGAAAGCTTTGGCCACGTCGACGATTTCGTCGTGCCGCATGCCGCGGACGAAGGTAGGCGAATAGAGATTGAATCCTGTTGAGGCCGAAAGCGGCGTACATCCGCAGATGGCTTTGTGTGACATGTTTCCGCAGTGTCCGATCTGTATGCTGGCGGCGGCGCCTTCGGCATGGATGGCATCGGTGATGCGTCTCAGTCCCGGAACGATCTCTTGCCGCAGCCAAAGCTGATGGGGAAAGGAGAGTCCGCTGCGGGTAACCGATGCATAGGCGAGGGTAGTCATACCGATCCCTCCCGCAGCGACCTGACGGTGGTAGTTATAGAGCAGATCGGTCGGGGCGTTACCGGCTGCCATGCCTTCGAAAGCGGCAGCCCGTATGGTCCGGTTTCTCAGTGTCAGCGGACCGATCGTACAGGGAGTAAACAACAAGGATTCTTTCATAGTATATTTTTCCTTAATATGTGGTGTGGTTAATCTTATCTGATATGGGGTGAAAAAGCGCTTAGTATATAAAAGGGATGATTCTTTTGCGGGGCTTTTCTTTCAGCTCTTCGGCAAACATTTCATGGTAACGCTTATAGATAGCATCGGAACGGGGCACGAGGTTGGCAAAGGTCCAAATCGCAAACACAGCACCTGCGGCCGACCACGTCAGGATGGCGAATCCGGTCCACTCGACGATCTCCCCGAAATAGTTGGCCGACGTGACGTAACGGAATATGCCCTTTTGCGGCAGGTAATGTTTCGTATCGCCGGGTTTCCGCAGGTTGCGGATCACGTGGTCCGAATGGATGTTGATGGCCATTCCGGTAAAAAAGACGAGGGTTCCGATGATAAACTGCGGAGAGGTGAGCCACGCGGTCGTATAGTAGTTTTCGGGGGCAAAGTAGAAGATCCATCCGCCCTGCATGCAGGCGTTCAGGATGTTGAATACGACGCCCATGACGATGATTCCGATCGGCATGGTGCTGTGGCCCTTGAGCAGGAACGGGTAGATGAACGAGCGGTTCAGGTAGTGAAGCTGGAACAGCCCGAAAAAGACAAGGCATACCGCATCGTCACGCCGAGGGGAGCATAGGCAGAGCACGCACATAACGATGAAAACGGGTGCCTCCATCAGGACCCAGCCCAGTTTGTTGTTGATCTGCGGGCCCCACTTCCCATCGCGCAGCATGCCGTAACCGGCACGTACGAAGTAGAGTGAGAAGAAAACGACGATGGCGCAGATCAGCATTACCCAAAGAAAAATTCGGAATGTAGCGGGTTGGATCATAATCGGAAGTGGTTATGAGAGTTATCAAATAGATTTACAAGACCAATATCCCTTGCCGGGGGTAAAATCAGGATCTAAGGTACAAATTTTTTACGATTTGTGAAAAATTTGAGCGGTGTTTCGGCCAATACCCGGTTTGTATACGACAGCAACGTTTCTGCAATTCGGAGATGATGCGTATTGAAAAATTGGATATAAATAATTTGTAATCAATAGTTTGTCTTTTTAAACCAGATTGGGTCAAACATCTATAAGGACAGGAATAGATGTGTAAGTTAGTGTAATCGGATGAAAAATATTCGCATTTTTTGCGGGGTTTGAAATTTTTACTACTTTTGGGGGTTGTTTGTTTTGGGGGGAGAAGTGGCGTTGCAAGATGAAAGTCATGTTCTTATAAAACTATGTCGGAAAAAGCGGGCGGCTGGATAAAGTTTTTTTGAAAGCAAACGATTTGCAAGAAACGAGGTAAATAACAGATATAGTTAAAGATGGATCGGGGCAGAAGATGATTTAAAGCCCTCGATTTTTTTTTAGGGGCGTTGTTTTCATCGAAAAGTAATAACCACGGAAAGGAAAGAAAGTGTATATTTGTACGGATAAAGAGAGAAACTTTTTACTAAAATTTTAACATAAAACTTTTTTAAACAAAACAAAACTCAAAACTTTTTCACTTATGGAAGCCAAGTCAGTAAATTTCAAACAGGCAAAAGGCATCAAATCAGCGTTTCTGGTTATTGTATGCTGTTTTATCATAGCATTGTGCTTGTTCATTTTCGTGTTCGGTGACCCGGCCAACTTTATGAACAACGACCCTAACAACCACCCGCTGCCCGGAAACTTTAAAGGTACGATCTACAAAGGTGGATTCATCGTGCCGGTACTTCAAACCTTGTTCTTGACCGTTATCGTGTTGAGTATCGAACGTGCATTCGCACTGGTTCAGGCCAAAGGTAAAGGCAATGTCGTAAAATTCGTGAAAAACGTAAAAGCAGCGTTGGATGCGAACGATACGCAAAAAGCTCGCGAACTGTGCGTAAAACAAAAAGGTTGTGTAGCCAGTGTGATCTACTCTACGCTCGGTAAATACGAAGAGATGGAAAAAGACACGACGTTGGCCAAGGATCAAAAGCTGATGAACATCCAAAAGGAATTGGACGAAGCAACCGCTCTTGAGATGCCGTCTTTGCAACAGAATCTGGTGGTTATCGCAACCATGACGACACTGGGAACTCTGGTCGGACTGTTGGGAACTGTGATCGGTATGATCCGTGCATTCGCCGCACTGTCTAACGCAGGTGCACCTGACTCAGTCGCTCTGTCAGCCGGTATTTCTGAGGCCCTTATCAATACCGCATTCGGTATCGCAACCGGTGCTATGGCCGTTATCTCTTACAACTTCTTCTCGAGTAAAATCGATAAACTTACTTACAGCATCGACGAAGTAGGATTTACCATTGTTCAGACTTATGCTGCAACTCACAAAGCCTAACAATTAAAAATAACAGTTTTTCGTTATGGCTAGAGTAAAAGTAAAAAAACAGAGCACCTTCATCGACATGACGGCGATGAGTGATGTCACTGTGCTTTTGCTTACCTTCTTCATGTTGACCTCGACCTTTATCCAGAAAGAACCGATTCAGGTGAGCACACCGTCTTCGGTCATGGAGACGAAAATTCCGGAAATCAATATCCTCCAAATTCTGGTGGACGATGACGGAAAAGTGTTCATGAGTCTGGATAAACAGGAAGACCGGGTTGCCGTGTTGAAAAAGATGGGCGAAGAGTACGGTATATCATTCACGGATGAGGAGATCAACAAATTCCGTTTGTCTCCTTCGTTCGGGGTATCGATCAGTCAGATGAAAGCATTTCTCGATCTTCCTACTGAACAGCAGGATGCGGTTCTGAAAGATTACGGAATTCCGATCGACAGCGCAGACAACCAGCTGAAAGCATGGGTTAAAAATGCCCGTTCGCAGAACAAAGAGTTGTGTATTGCAATTAAAGCCGATCAGAAGACACCGTTCCCTATAATCAATACGATCATGACGTCGCTTCAGGATATTCGTGAAAACCGTTATAACCTGATTACGACCCTGAAAGTGGTAAGTGATAATAATTAATGTCGGCACAATCTAAATAATATGGCTGAAATTCAAGAAAATAACAGCGGAAAAGACGACGGCAAGAAGGGCAAACAGAAGAAGATGACCATTCGGGTCGATTTTACCCCGATGGTCGACATGAACATGTTGCTGATCACCTTCTTTATGCTTTGTACGTCTCTGAGTAAGCCTCAGACGATGGAGATCAGTATGCCGTCCAAGGATGCGACAGAGGAGGAACAAACCAAATTGGCTGCATCCCGTGCCGTTACATTGCTGCTGGGCGAAGACGATAAGGTATATTACTACTTCGGAGAGCCCAATTACGCAGACTATACCTCGCTGAAAGAGACTACTTACGAACCCGATGGTTTGCGAGCCGTACTTTTGGCACGGAATAGTAATGTTGTGGCACAAGTGAGAGAACTTAAGAAGAAGCTGCAGAACCACGAAATTACCGAAGAAGAGTTTAAAGCTCAATCGACCGAAATTAAAAAGGACGAAAGCGCTCCGGTAGTTTCCATCAAAGGTACGGATGCAGCGAGCTACAAGAATCTGGTTGATGCATTGGACGAAATGCAGATTTGCGACATCAGTCGTTATGCTATCGTTCCCTTGTCTGAAGGCGATTCGTGGTTGATCGAAAACCTCAAATCGGGCGGAGACCTCGGTAAAAATAGTGATTTTGGACAACAAACTAATTAGTACACATTAAATCGAAAAACAATGAGTGACTTTGATTTGAATTCGAAACAGTGGTGCGAATTAGTTTTTGAAGGGAAAAACCACGACTTCGGTGCGTATACGATGCGCGAGTCGTCTACTTCCCGTCACAACAAGGCAATGATCATAGTATTTGTCGCTTTGATACTTATTATGACCGTGCCCAAGTTGATTCGCTATGTCGTACCAGAGAAGGAGGTAAAGATTGAGATGACCCAAACGGTTCAGCTTGAAAAATTACCACCCCCTGAAGTGAAGAATAACGATGTAATCAAAAAAGCAGAGGCTGCACCACCTCCACCCTTGAAGAGTACCATCAAATTTACCGCTCCGAAGATTGTGAAAGACGAAGAGGTCGGTGAAGAGGACGTGAAGACTCAGGATGAATTGCTTTCATCATCTACTGCAATCTCCGTTGCCGATGTGAAAGGTAATGACGATGAGTTCGGTATGGATATTGCCGATGTGGGAGAGATTGCACTTGATACCCCTCAGGAAGAGGAGGAAGAAGAGGTCTTTATGTCGGCTGAGCAGCCTCCTATGTTCCCCGGTGGTATGGAGGCCTTGATGAAATACCTGAACGATAATATTCAGTATCCTATGATTGCTTTGGAAAACGGCGTTTCAGGAACCGTGGTTTTGCAATTTGTGGTTTCCAAGACAGGAAAGATTACTGATATCAAGGTGTTGAATTCCGTAGACCGTGCTTTGGATGAAGAGGCTGTTCGTGTGGTATCGAAAATGCCCGATTGGCAGCCTGCTAAACAGAACGGTAACAATGTAGCCGTTTATTTTAACTTGCCCGTTCGCTTTGTGATCGGTCAGAAGTAAAAATACAAGATGCGATTTTAAAGCAGACCCTGTTTAAATGACAGGGTCTGCTTTTTTGTATGTGTAGACCAACAGGCGGGTAGGTTTGGAAGTTTGGGTGATCGGAAATCAAAATCGGCCGGGAGTTGGAGAATGACGTGTACGGCATTTTGTTTTTCTGGTATAATTTTTTGTCGTTTAAGCTTTCTGTTACGATATTTTCTCGTATTTTTGTAAAGCAGGCATCTGTATGATCTTAAGCTATTTTGAGTAAGGTCGACGATACGCATCTGTAACGAAACGATAGTGTAAAAATAAGCATTGACATCGAACCCATGAAGAAAAATCGACGAATAGCATGGCTTAGCCTCGGAGTAGCGTGCATGTTTAGCTGCTTCCTTTGTTACGGCGAACAATTCCGTGGAATGAGTAGCGTCACCTCGGATTTCCTTTACACAGAAGGGAGTTGGGTAACAGTTGATCCGGTAGTTGCGGTAGACAGCGTGAAAGACGAAGAAGAGGTGTTTATGTCGACAGAGCAACCTCCAGTGTATCCGGGAGGAATGGAAGCGATGATGAAGTACCTTAATGATAGCATCGTCTATCCTGCAAAGGCAAAAGAGAAAGGTATTTCAGGTACGGTCGTGCTACAATTGACAATTGCTCGGACGGGTAAAATTACCGGAATAAGGGTGGCGTACTCAGTGGACAGCACTTTGGATGCAGAGGCTGTTCGTGTGGTGTCCAAGATGCCAAACTGGCAACCCGCCAAGCAGAACGGTAAGAATGTTGCAGTCTATTTCAGCTTACCGGTCCGTTTCGCGTTAGATTCGAAGCGTTCGGATTAAAAATACTTTTACGTGGCCCTGCTTAAAATATTTAAACAGGGCTTTCGTTTCATAAGGAAAGAATAAGATCGTGTCTAAAAGTAAGTGAAAATTATGCAACAGGAGGAAAAAGATCGCAGGCGCAAAAGAATGAGTACCGTATACTACATTTTCGGCATTTTTATGGTATTATTTTACGTGGGGATGGCTTATGTTATGATATTTTCTCCTATTTTTGTAAAATCGATATCTGCTCCAATCCGTTATAGCATGGGGGTGCTCTTCCTTTTGTACGGCATTTTCAGAGGATACCGTCAGGTGAAGGATATGAAAAGCAACTTTGGAGATTGAATAATATTGTGAGGTTAAACGAAATGAAAACGAATCGATTGTTGAAAGGTATAGGCTTGGTTGTCATAGCCATGGCAGTGTGTTCATGTCATGGACGTCGCTCATCCGATAAGCATACCGATACGGCGACTACGGGAGTAATCTCAATCAGTGCCGACGAGAGTTTTCGCGACATAATTCAGCAGGAGATCGATGTCTTTGAGAGTATTTACATTCAGGCCGGAATATTGCCTATCTTTACTGATGAGGTCGATGCCATAGATTTGTTGCTGAAAGACAGCGTGCGGTTGGCTATTACCTCGCGTAAATTGACCGACGAGGAGAACAAGTATCTCGAGTCGAAAAAGTTTTTCCCGAAAGAGATAAAAATCGCAACGGATGGCATAGCCTTGATTGTCAATAAGCAGAATTCAGACTCGCTGATCTCGGTGCCGGCACTTAAGAAGATTCTGACCGGAGAGGTGACTCGTTGGGACCAGCTCGATGCTCACTCTCGATTGGGTGAGTTGGTGTTCGTGTTCGATCATACGAATTCCAGTACTGTCCGCTTTGCGGTCGATTCTATTTGCCGAGGGGATTCGCTGAAGGGTAACCTGAGCGCCCTGAAAACCAATGCAGCCGTTATAGACTATGTCGAGAAGACTCCGAATGCAATTGGCGTGATCGGAGTATCGTGGGTCGGAGACAAAAGCGATTCGACGCAACTCTCTTTCTCAGACCGGGTAACGGTCATGTCGGTGTCGAAGGATGAGGTTGCTACCGCACAGAATAGTTATAAACCCTATCAGGCATATATTGCTTTGGGACAGTATCCGTTGGTTCGTGAGATTTATGCGGTGCTTACCGATCCGCGAAGCGGTTTGGCTTCGGGATTTGCTACGTTCCTTGCCTCCGACCGTGGTCAACGCATCATATTGCGTTCGGGGGTTGTCCCGGCTACGCAGAATGTGCGAATCGTGAATGTGAAAGATACGTGGTAGAAAATACATAACTTAATAACTGTGAATATAAAATGAAAGTAAAATTTGGAATTTTGTCCTTGGCGTTGAGCGTTGGTGCTGTGACGCTTTTTGCGGACGACAATACGAAAGGAATCGATTTTTATCGGGCCGGAATGCTTGATGAGGCAAAGGCCGTCTTATTGGCTAATTTGCAAAATGATAAGGTAGACAAGGCTGAGACTTGTTATTACCTAGGAGAAGTCTATTCAGACTTGAACATGAAAGATTCGGCAGCATATTATTATAAAGAGGGTCTTGTTGCGGATCCAGACTATGTTTTCAACTCGATCGGAGAATTGAAACTAGGATTGAAAGAGAATCCGAACCAAGACAGTGCATTCGATGGTTTCTTTACCGGGAAGAACAAGAAGAATCCGTTGATATATATAGCAGTGGCACGCGCCTATCTGCCCGTGTCGATCGATAAGGCAAAAGAGTATATGGAAAAGGCTCGTCCTTACGGTACCAAATCTCCGGACTTCTTTGTCCTCGAGGGTGATATTCTCGCTGCACAGAAGAAAATCGGAGAGGCAGCAAGTTGCTACGAAATGGCCACAACGATCGACCCCGAGTGCAAAGAGGCCTATTTCAAATATGCCAAGATCTATACCAAGGTCAATCCCCAATTCGCTATCGATAAGCTGAATCAGTTGCTTCAACTCGATCCCGACTATACGATCGTTTACAGCGAATTGGCAGATGTTTACTACAAAAATGAGCGTTTCACAGAGGCTGCCGAAGCCTTTTCGAAATATGTGGATCCGGAAAATTCGAGCTTGAACGATTTGGCCCGTTATGCGACGATTCTCTATTTGAGTAAAAAGTATGACGAGGTAGAGGGTATTGTAAGCAAGGTGTTGGAACGTGCTCCGCAGAGTACGGCGCTCCGTCGTTTGAACATGTACATCAATTACGACAAGGGAGACTACAAAACAAGTTATGCATTGGCTCAGGAGTTGATGAACAATGGTGATACCTCACGTCTGATTTCGCGAGACTACCTTTACTATGCCCAGATTCTGGCTAAAAACGACAAGCACGAAGAGGCAATCGCCGCTTACAACAAGGTGTTGCAGATGGATACTTCAAAACAGGAGATTCTGCGTGATTTGGCCGAAGAGTACAACTCAGTGGGGCAATACGACAACGCTATTGCAACGTACAAGAAGTTTATTGATAACGGTGAGGATGTTAAACTGACGGATCGTTTGTCATTAGGCAAAATCTATTATGCAGCCGGAACAACCCTGCGTACAAATGCGGGAGCCGGTCCGATGGCTGAGGCAGATTCGGTTAAGATGATCGAATACCTGAAAGGTGCGGATGGTGAGTTTGCCTATATCGTGGAGAAATTGCCCGAAAACGTGACGGGTATGTTGTGGAGAGGCCGTGCAAATATCGCAATGGATGATCCCGAAAATCCGGTGGGCTTGGCCAAACCCTATTACGAGCAGGCGATTGCCCTGATGGAGAAAGAACCCAGCAAGTATCTTTCATCTTTGAAAGAGGCATATCATTATATGGGTGTTTACTTCATTAAAAAAGAGGATTATCCGTCGGCTATGACCTACTGGCAAAAACTGTTGCAGATCGATCCTCAGAATGCCGATGCGCAACGGTTGACTGAAGCTCTGAAAGAGTATATTTAACGATATATTCTGTTTTATACGGGTAAGGAAAAATCTGGTCGCAAATTCTGCGGCCAGATTTTTTTGTTGGTGTGTGTTTTTAAGAAGTTTATTCTTAGTTAATTATACTGGATAAGAGTCGCGTTGTACGTAAAAACGGACAAAAAAAAGAATAAAAAAAGAATAAAAAAAGAGATATAATTTTTCTCTTGATAAAAATGAGCTATTTTTGTACCGTTTTTTTCAGTTGCCGAAAGTCTGTAAATGGGTTTTGTGACGTTTGGAGGCATTCGGCGTTGTCAAAAGAAGGATTATGAATCTGACGTTGTTATTGGTCGTTATCCTTACGGCCATCTTTCTTGTGGTCGCAGCACTCGGGCTCGACAAATTGCTTTCGCCGAGATCTTTTAACAAACAAAAGGGCGAACCGTATGAATGCGGTATCCCGACACGTGGAAAATCATGGATGCAGTTCCGTGTGGGGTACTATCTGTTCGCCATCCTGTTCCTGATCTTCGACGTGGAGGCAATGTTCATGTTTCCGTGGGCGGTAATTGTCCGTGAAGTGGGCGTTGCCGGTCTGGTCAATATTCTTTTCTTTATGGTGATCCTCGTGCTGGGATTGGCCTACGCTTGGAAAAAAGGTGCTTTGGAATGGAAATAAAAGGAGTCAACATCAAATCGATGAAATACGATGCATTCAACGATAATGAATACATCGAACAACTCAGAGCCGGCGGAGTCAACGTCATTGTCGGTAAATTGGATCAGTTGATCAACTGGGGTCGGTCGAATTCGGTCTGGCCCCTTACGTTCGCTACCAGCTGCTGTGGTATCGAATTCATGGCGGTGGGTGCCGCCCGCTACGATTTTGCCCGGTTCGGGTTTGAAGTAACCCGTGCCAGCCCGCGTCAGGCCGATGTGATTGTCGTGGCCGGTACGATCGTGCATAAAATGGCACCCGTTCTCAAACGTCTGTACGATCAGATGGCCGAACCCAAATACGTTATCGCGATGGGCGGTTGCGCCATTTCAGGAGGTCCGTTCAAGGGATCCTATCACGTGTTGCAGGGGGTTGACAAGATTATTCCGGTGGATGTGTATGTGCCGGGATGTCCGCCCCGTCCTGAGGCCCTGTTGTACGGCATGATGCAGTTGCAACGAAAAATTAAAGCAGAACGCTATTTCGGCGTGGTGAACAGAAAAGAAAAGAAAGAATCCGCAGATAATGAATAAGATTAAAGATAAGTTAGCGCTTATGGCTCCGTCGGCCGTATTTGCCGAGGGGGAGCCGTTGACGGTGACCGTTCCTGCCGGAGAGTTTTATGCCGTAGCCAAGAGCCTGCGGGATGATCCGGAGATGCGGTTCGATTTTCTGGTCTGCATGACCGGAATGGATTGGGGCGAAACTTTAGGAGTCGTTTATCACCTGCGTTCTACGGAGTTCGGACACGAGATCGTGTTGCGTACCGAGACTTCGGACCGCGAAAATCCCGAGTTGCAGAGTGTCTGCGACCTGTGGGAGGCGGCCCATCTGAATGAACGTGAGGTGTACGATTTTTACGGGATCCGTTTTATCGGTAATCCCGATATGCGTCGTCTCTATTTGCGAAACGATTGGGTGGGGTACCCGTTCCGGAAAGATTATGACGCCTCGCCGGAGATCAATCCCGTTCGGTTGGAGAGCGATGAGTCGCTCGATGTCGTGCCGGGATTGCAGGAGGAGGACGGAAAGGTCGAAGAAACGGAGAGTGTACTGTTCGACGATTCGGAATATGTGGTCAATATAGGCCCTCAGCACCCCGCTACCCACGGGGTGCTCCGTTTTAGGGTATCGCTCGAGGGTGAGATTGTCAAGAAGGTCGATGTGAACTGCGGATACATCCATCGGGGTATCGAGAAGATGTGTGAGAGTTTGACCTATCCTCAGACGTTGGCCTTGACCGATCGGTTGGATTATCTTGCCGCACATCAGAACCGTCATGCGCTCTGTATGTGTGTCGAAAAGGCGATGGGCATCGAGGTTCCCGAACGGGCGCTGTACATCCGTACGATTATGGATGAGTTGAACCGCTTGTCGTCGCACCTGCTGTTCTGGTCGACACTGTGTATGGACCTCGGAGCGCTGACCGCCTTTTTCTACGGATTCCGCGATCGTGAAAAGGTGCTCGACATGATGGAGGAGACCACCGGTGGCCGTCTGATCCAGAACTACAACGTGATCGGAGGAGTTATGGCCGACATCCATCCCAATTTGGTCAAACGTGTGAAGGAATTTATAACCTATCTTCCTCCGATGCTCGAAGAGTATGACGAAGTGTTCACCGGAAATGTCATCGCGCAGCAGCGTATGAAAGGAATCGGAGTGTTGACCAAGGAGGATGCGATCTCGTATGGTGTTACGGGACCTTCGGGCCGTGCTTCAGGGTGGCATTGCGATGTGCGTAAGTTGAAACCCTACGGCGTGTACGACAAGGTCGATTTCAAAGAGATCATCCGTACGGGCGGCGATACGTTCGACCGTTATTTGGTGCGTGTCGACGAGATTCGCGAGTCACTCCATATCCTCGAGCAGCTGATCGATAACGTTCCCGCCGGAGACTATGCCGTGAAGACCAAACCGATCATCCGTCTGCCGGAAGGTCAGTTCTTCAGCAGCGTAGAGGCGAGCCGTGGAGAATTCGGCGTATATATCGAAAGCCGGGGCGATAAGTATCCCTATCGTATGAAGTTCCGCTCACCGTGTTTGCCGTTGGTTTCGGTGGTAGACCATTTGAGCCGGGGGTACAAGATTGCCGACTTGATTGCAATCGGCGGTTCGCTCGACTATGTTGTTCCCGATGTCGACAGATAAATCATTAAAATAATAGAAAACGATTATGTTATTGAATACCTATACAGACAGTCTGGATTTCAATGCGCTGACCCAATGGATCGATCAAGCACTGAGCAGTGTGATGCCGGCGTGGGGCGTTGTCCTGACCGAATGCATCCTGATCGGTTTGTGCCTGTTGTTGGGGTATGCACTGATTGCGCTGGCGCTGATCTATGTCGAACGTAAGGTCTGCGCCTTTTTCCAGTGTCGTCTCGGTCCCAACCGTGTCGGACCCTACGGTACGGTACAGAGTATTGCCGATATGGTCAAGATGTTGATCAAGGAGTTGATTACGATCGATCGGGTCGATCGCTTCCTGTTCAATCTCGCTCCCTATATCGTGATTATCTCGTCGGTGCTGGCGTTCGGATGTCTACCCTTTGCCAAAGGACTCGAGGTGCTCGATTTCAATGTGGGAATCTTCTTCCTGATGGCCGTTTCGTCGATCGGCGTTGTCGGAATCTTGCTGGCCGGCTGGTCGAGTAACAACAAGTATTCGTTGATAGGAGCCATGCGAAGCGGTGCCCAGATGATCAGTTATGAACTTTCGGTGGGATTGTCGCTCATGACGATGGTCGTATTGGCTGGAACGATGCAGCTCTCCGAAATCGTCGAACGTCAGGCCGATTGCTGGTTCCTCTTCTCGGGGCACATTCCTGCCGTGATCGCCTTCCTTGTCTATTTGGTTGCGGGTACGGCGGAGACCAACCGGGGACCGTTCGACCTTCCCGAGGCCGACTCGGAGTTGACGGCCGGTTATCACACCGAGTATTCGGGTATGCACTTCGGATTTTTCTACTTGGCGGAGTATCTGAATCTGTTTATCGTTGCCGGAATCGCTGCGACGATGTTCCTCGGAGGTTGGATGCCGTTGCACATCGCCGGTTGGGACGGATTCAATGCCGTGATGGACTACATTCCATCGTTGGTGTGGTTCCTGATTAAGGTCGCAGTGATTATCTTCATCATCATGTGGTTCAAGTGGACCTTCCCCCGTCTGAGAATCGACCAGCTGTTGAAACTCGAATGGAAATATTTGTTGCCGATCAACTTGCTGAATCTGTTGTTGATGGTGATCATCGTCGTAACCGGATTGCATTTTTAACGGCTGTAACATATAAAAGGTAAATCGGAATATGAGTGCTTTTAAAGAATATATCGGGTCGTTTTTCAAAGGGCTGCTCTCGCTGTTGAAAGGCATGCGTATTACGTTGCGTGTTTTCTTCCGCAAGAAGACCACCGAACAGTATCCCGAAAATCGGGCCACGCTGAAGATGTTCGACCGTTTCCGTGGCGAGCTGATCATGCCGCACAACGAAAACAACGAACACAAGTGCGTAGCCTGCGGAATTTGTCAGATGAATTGTCCCAACGGATCGATACGTGTCGAATCGGAGACCGTGACCGACGACGAGGGCAAGAAGAAAAGAGTGCTGAAACGCTACATCTACGATATCGGCAGTTGTCTCTACTGTCAGCTGTGTGTACGTTCCTGTCCGCACGGGGCGATTACGTTCGATACGAAATTCGAACATGCCGTATTCACTCGGGATAAACTCGTACGACAACTCAATCACGAAGGTTCAACGTTAGAAAAAAAATAGACGCAAAATGGAATTTACCTTAGAACAAGCCGGTTTCGCATTTCTTGCGGCAGTGATCGTCATCTTTTCGATCATGACGGTTACGACCAAACGGATTCTGCGTGCCGCGACATACCTGCTTTTTGTGCTATTCGCTACGGCGGGCTTCTATTTTCAGCTCAATTATTCCTTTCTGGGAGCTGTCCAGTTGTTGATCTACGCAGGAGGTATTATCGTCTTGTATGTCTTTTCGATTTTGCTGACGAGCTCCGATGAAGACAAAAAGGCTCCGTTGCGGAACCGTCGGATGTTGTCGGGCCTGATCGTTTCGATCGTGGGTGCCGTTATGTGTATCTATTTGTTGCTGACGCACTGCTATCCTCCGGTGCTGTTTACCGAAGGAGAAGTCGACATGCATGCCATCGGTTATGCGATGATGGGTACCGGAAAATATCAGTATCTGTTGCCCTTCGAGGCGGTCAGCGTGCTGTTGTTGGCATGTATCATTGGAGGTTTGTTGATTGCTCGTAAACGGAAATAAAGCTATGGAAATTCAAATGCAATACTATCTGGTGGTCAGCACCGTAATGTTCTTTGCCGGCGTGTACGGCTTCGTTACGCGTCGTAATCTGATTGCGATATTGCTCTCCATCGAACTGATCCTGAATGCGGTAAACATCAACTTTGCGGTTTTCAACCGGTATCTGTTTCCCGGTCAGATGGAGGGTCTCTTCTTTTCGATCTTTTCGATCGCCATTGCAGCGGCAGAGACGGCGGTAGCTATCGCGATTATCGTCAATATCTATCGTAACATGAAGAATATCGAAGTGAAGAACCTCGATGAACTGAAAGACTAATTGTTTAAAGAGAGAAAAAATTATACGATATGGAATACACGATACTGATCGTACTGTTGCCGATGTTGACCTTTATCGTACTCGGGTTGCTGGGTATGAAGCTGAAGGCGTGTACCTCAGGGTTGATTGGAACGTTGTCGATGGCCGTAACGACGGTGATCTCCTATGCTACGGCGTGGATCTACTTCACTGGAGCGCGTGTCGATGGCGTTTATCAGAAATGGGTGCCCTTCAACATCGAATGGTTGCGCTTTACCGATACCCTGCACATCGATTTGGGCGTTTTGCTCGATCCGATTTCGGCGATGATGTTGATCGTCATCACGACCGTTTCGTTGATGGTGCACATCTATAGTCTCGGCTATATGAAGGGCGAACGCGGATTTGAGCGCTATTACGCCTTTCTGTCGCTGTTCAGCTGTTCGATGCTCGGGTTGGTTCTTGCAACGAATATTTTCCAGATGTACATTTTCTGGGAGTTGGTGGGTGTGTCGTCCTATCTGTTGATCGGATTCTACTACACCAAGCCGGAGGCAATTGCCGCTTCAAAAAAGGCCTTTATCGTGACGCGATTCGCCGACCTCGGATTCCTGATCGGAATCTTGTTGCTGTCGTTCTTCACGCAGACGTTTGATTTCGGGGTATTGACTTCGGGTGATCGGTCGATCTTTACGCAGGCGGCAGGAACCACCTTTATGGGGTGTTCGGTGTTGGCGTGGGCCACGGCACTGATCTTCGTTGGAGGTGCCGGAAAGTCGGCGATGTTCCCGTTACACATCTGGCTGCCCGATGCTATGGAGGGTCCGACTCCGGTGTCGGCCTTGATCCATGCGGCGACGATGGTCGTGGCCGGTGTCTATCTGGTGGCCCGTCTGTTCCCGGTGTACTATTTCGAAACCCCCGAAGTGTTGCACGGCGTAGCCTATCTCGGTGCCTTTACCTCACTCTTTGCTGCGGTTATCGCTTGTGTGCAGACCGATATCAAGCGGGTGCTGGCTTTCTCGACGATCTCCCAGATCGGATTCATGATGGTCGCTCTTGGTGTGTCGGGTTATGGCGGACACAACGGCACCGGATATATGGCCGGTATGTTCCACCTGTTTACGCACGCCATGTTCAAGGCGTTGCTCTTCTTGGGTGCCGGAGCGATTATCCACGCCGTACACAGCAACGAGATGAGCCGCATGGGCGGTTTGCGCAAACAGTTGCCCATTACGCATATCACTTTCCTGATCGCCTGTCTGGCAATTGCCGGTATTCCTCCCTTCTCGGGATTCTTCAGTAAAGATGAAATTCTGGCGGCTACGTTCAGCTTTGCTCCGGTCATGGGTTGGATCATGAGCTTTATCGCAGGTCTGACGGCATTCTATATGTTCCGCCTCTATTATAACATCTTCTGGGGTACACCTGCCGAACACGAGCATGAACCGCACGAAGCTCCTGCTTCGATGACGACTCCGTTGGTAATTCTGGCTGCGATTACCTGTGTTGCCGGATTTATTCCCTTCGGAAAATTTGTCAGCAGCGATGGAGCCGACTACATCATTCATCTTGAAGCGTCGGTAGCGATTACCAGCGTGGTGATTGCTCTTATCGGTATTGCGGTGGCCACGGTGTTCTATCGGAAAAAGAGTTCGATTCCCGATCGGCTGGAACAGACTTTCAGCGGCCTGCACAATGCAGCTAAACATCGGTTCTATATCGACGAGGTCTATCTGTTTATCACCAAACGGATCATCTTCAACGGGATTTCCCGCTCGATCGCTTGGTTCGATCGTCATGTGATCGATGGTGCAATGAACGGACTGGCATTCGTGACCAACAAAATGTCCCTCGCAATCCGCGGATTGCAGTCGGGGCAGATCCAGCAATATCTGCTGGTGTTCCTTGCCGGTCTGTTGCTGATTACTCTTCTGGTATTGGTTTGTTAATAATATAAGTTGCGCGATATGAATTTTTTATCTTTATTCGTACTGATCCCGGTACTGATGACCTGCGCGATGTTCCTGCTGAAGGACATCCGTCGGATCCGTGCCGTGATGGTAACCGGAGCCTCCTTGTTGCTGGTTTTGGCCGTGACGCTGACGGTGATGTTCTTGGGACAGCGAAGTGCGGGAAATGATGCGGAGATGTTGTTTACGGCCGATGTGCTGTGGTTCGCTCCGTTGAATATTCACTATTCGGTGGGTGTCGACGGTATTTCGGTGGCCATGCTGCTGCTCTCGTCGATTATCGTCTTTACGGGCGTCTTCGCTTCATGGAAAATGTCGCCACTTCCCCGTGAATTCTTCGCTTGGTACTCGTTGTTGTCGATCGGAGTGTTCGGATTCTTCATCTCTACGGACCTCTTTACGATGTTCCTCTTTTATGAGGTGGCCCTGATCCCGATGTACCTGTTGATCGGAGTGTGGGGAACCGGTCGCAAAGAGTATTCCGCAATGAAGCTGACCTTGATGCTGATGGGAGGTTCCGCGCTGTTGTTGGTCGGAATCCTCGGTATCTACTTCCATTCGGCTCCCGAAGGCGGCCAGCTCTCGATGAATATTCTCGAAATATCGAAAAATACCATTCCGATGAGTGCGCAGCACCTCTTCTTCCCGTTGACCTTTGTCGGATTCGGAGTGCTCGGCGCGATGTTCCCGTTCCACACATGGTCTCCGGACGGTCACGCTTCGGCGCCTACGGCCGTTTCGATGCTCCACGCCGGGGTGTTGATGAAGCTCGGCGGTTACGGATGTTTCCGTGTTGCGATTTATCTGATGCCCGAAGCAGCGAATGAACTTGCCTGGATCTTCCTGATCCTGACCGGTATCAGCGTTGTCTACGGCGCATTCTCGGCGATCAAGCAGACCGACCTCAAATATATCAATGCCTACTCGTCAGTAAGCCACTGCGGACTGGTGCTCTTTGCCATCCTCATGTTGAATCAGACGGCAATGACGGGTGCTGTGCTGCAGATGTTGTCGCACGGGTTGATGACGGCACTGTTCTTCGCCCTGATCGGTATGATCTACGGCCGGACACATACGCGGGATATTCGCGAGATGGGTGGTCTGATGAAGATCATGCCCTTCTTAAGCGTATGCTTCGTGATTGCCGGACTTGCCTCGTTGGGTCTGCCGGGATTGAGCGGTTTCGTGGCTGAGATGACCGTATTCGTCGGCTCTTTCGAGCATACCGATACCTTCCACCGGGTATTTACGATCATAGCTTGCTCTTCGATCGTAATTACGGCAGTCTATATTTTGCGAATGGTCGGCAAGGTATTCTACGGAACGGTGCAGAACAAAGCCCACTTGGCGCTGACGGACGCTGTCTGGTTCGAGCGTCTTTCGGTGATCGTGCTGATCGTGGCCATCGCCGGTTTAGGTATGGCACCGCTGTGGATGTCGGATATGATCCACGATAGTCTGACCCCTGTTATCGAACAATTAATCAAGTAGAATGAACGCTATGGATTACAGTAATTTTTTGGTAATGAAAGAAGAGCTGTCGTTGGTTGCCGTGATGGTGATCCTGCTGCTCTATGATGTGTTCGGATCGAAGAAAAGTTTACGGTATTTTCAACCCGTAGCGTGCATCCTGTTTGCCGTACATACCTTGTTGCATGTAGTTCCTTCTACGGCAGCCGAGGCGTTCGGCGGAATGTATCAATACACGCCGATGATCGGTGTGCTGAAAACCATTCTCAATATCGGAACGCTGATCGTCTTGATGCAGGCCAGTGAATGGCTGAGAGGTGAGCCGACGATCCACAAGCGCGGAGAGTTCGCTTTCCTGTTACTTTCGACGTTGTTGGGCATGTACTTCATGGTATCGTCCGGAAACTTCCTGTTCTTCTATATCGGACTTGAAACCGCTTCGATTCCTTTGGCTACGCTGGTTGCTTTCGACAAGTTCAAAAGAAAATCGGCCGAGGCCGGTGCGAAGTATATCTTGAATGCCGTGTTTGCTTCCGGGTTGTCGTTGTATGGTCTCTCTTTGATCTACGGGACAACGGGTACACTTTACTTCGAGGATATACCTGCTGCAATTACGGGTGCTCCGTTGCAGATTCTGGCTTTTGTCTTCTTCGTCGTGGGACTGTTCTTCAAGATGTCACTTGTTCCGTTCCACCAATGGACGCCGGATGTTTACGAAGGGGCTCCGACTTCGGTGACCTCCTATCTGTCGGTGATCTCGAAGGGAGCGGCAGCATTTACCCTGATGACGATTCTGATTAAGGTTTTTGCTCCGATTGCCGCCCAATGGCAGGGAATCTTGTACGGAGTGATCATCGTGACGATTACATTGGCCAACCTGTTTGCCATTCGTCAGAAGAACCTGAAGCGCTTCTTGGCCTATTCGTCCATTTCGCAGGCCGGTTACATCGCTTTGGGCATTATCGGAGGCTCGGCGATGGGAATGTCCTCGTTGGTATACTACATTCTGGTGTACATGGTTTCGAACTTGGCTGCTTTCGGCGTAATCGCTGCGATTGAAAACAAAACCGGGAAAGTGACGATGGAGGACTACAACGGACTCTACTCGACGAATCCACGCTTGACGTTGGTAATGACGCTTGCCATGTTCTCGTTGGCGGGTATTCCTCCCTTTGCCGGATTCTTCAGCAAGTTCTTCATCTTTGCGGCAGCGGCCGAACAGGGATACTATATTCTGGTCCTGATCGCCTTGATCAATACGATTATTTCGCTTTACTACTATCTACTGGTGGTAAAGGCCATGTTCATCAACAAGAGCGATACACCGATCGCTGCGTTCCGTTGCGATGGAGCCATGCGACTCAGTCTGAGTCTCTGCAGTGCAGGTATCGTATTGCTGGGTCTGTTGAGTGTAATCTACAATCAACTGTCGCTGCTGGGTTACGGAATGTAAGAGGCTGGTTTCAGATAGGGAGACAGGAGCATCCTCGGCGGGTGCTCCTTTTTATTTGATAGAGTAGGGAATGTGGGCAAATTGTGCATAACTTCGGACACACAAGGTGCAACTTGTGTTTGATAAGCTCGAAAAATCTTTTTACATTTGTCTTGTGCCGAATGGAGGTGGCCGTCCGGAAGAGGATGGCCGTAATAGGGAATCCGGTGGGGGCTATGAGTCCGATTCCGGAGCTGTTCCCGCAGCTGTAATCCCCAGCAAAGGCATCTGTCAGACAAAGGGTCACTGTCGCGATGACGGGAAGACCGACAGATGTGGGGTAAGCCAGAAGACCTGCCTGTGTTCGGGTAACATTGCGCTTCGGGAAAAGGCGATATGGGACATCTCTATCGGTCGGAACGGTCTGTTCGCATCCGTGTACTTCCAGCTTTTTTTCGAGGGTTTATCGAGAGTGAATATCGCAGAACGTGATGTTGTTCTACGGTGCGGCCGTTGGATGGATCGTCTCGTTCGGATATTGATAAGTGTAGTTTTCCCCGAAGTGACAGATGGGGGCCGGGTGCCGCTCATCTGTCCTTTTTTGGTAAAAAACAGAACTGACGATGGAAAGAGTCTTGAAGATATGGTTTCGTAGCGGTTGGCTTTTATTGATCCTGTTCGCGGTATCCTGCGGAGGTGGACGGCAACACACCACTGAGTCGTCGGGTGTCGATTCGTTCCGTACGTGTTATGCCCGAAATTTCCGGGTCGAGAGTTACGACGGGTATAAGGTGGTCGAGATGGTGAATCCGTGGGATACGGCCCGGTTGCTGCATCGTTACGTTCTGGTAGATCGGGATGCCGAGCTGCCAGATCATCTTCCGGAAGGGGATGTGTTGCGGGTGCCGTTGCAGCGCGTTGCAGTCTATTCGTCGGTGCACTGCGGTATGTTGGAGGAGCTGGGCCGGGAAGGGTGCATTGTTGGAGTTTGTGAACCGGAATATATAGCGCTGGATTTTGTGCAGCAGGGTGTAGGGCAGGGAAGCATTGCGAATTTGGGCAGTGCCGCCTCGCCGGATCTTGAGCGGATGGTAGCTGCAGCTCCCGAGGCGATTCTGGTCTCACCGTTTGAGCATGCCGGATACGGGCGTGTGGAGAAGATGGGCATTCCGATCGTGGAGTGTGCCGATTATATGGAGTCCACACCGTTGGGGCGGACCGAGTGGATTCGGTTGATGGGACTCTTTTTCGGAGCAGAGAGCAAAGCAGATTCTCTATTCGATCATACGGAAGCGGTTTATGATTCGCTTCGGAATTTGGCGGCTTCCACATCGGATCGGCCAACCGTGATCACCGAAAGAAAGTATGGAGCAGCGTGGTATGTTCCGGGAGGCAACAGTTATATCGGCGTTTTGTTGCGTGATGCGGGAGCTGACTACCTGTGGCACGACGATACGCAGACGGGTTCGGTGCCTTTGTCGTTCGAGTCGGTTTTTGAGCGGGGACAGGCGGCCGATTTCTGGTTATTCAAGTATAATGCCCCTCATGAGATGACCTATGAGATGTTACAAAGTGAGTATGAACCCTACCGACGTTTCGCAGCTTTCGAAAAACATAATATCTTTGTATGCAATACAGGAACGGTTCCTTACTACGAGGAGATGCCGTTGCACCCCGATCGTGTGCTTCGCGATCTGATTTTGATTTTTCACCCGGAGTTGTTGCCGGGAGAGACGTTGCGTTATTACCGAAAATTGAAGGATGAATAGAGGTCGGACCCGATATGTCGTTTGGTCGGCAGGGGCAGTGCTCATACTCTTTGTCGGATGTCTTTTCTTGGGATCGGTGTCGATCCCGGCCTCGTCGGTGTGGCGCATTCTGATGGGGGCGGAGGAACCTTCTTCGTGGCGTTTTATCGTGTTGGAATCGCGGTTGCCACAGGCCTTGACGGCGCTCTTTGCCGGAGCAGCATTGGCCGTGTCGGGACTGATGCTACAAACTGTATTCAATAATCCGCTGGCTGGTCCTTCAATTCTCGGGGTCGATTCGGGCGCAAGTCTCGGTGTGGCACTGGTCATGTTGGCTCTCGGAGGTGCGGTCGGAGGTAGTGGAGGCGTTGTGATGAGCGGATATCTGGCCGTTGTGTCGGGAGCTTTTCTGGGAGCGGTTGCGGTACTCGGGATTATCATTCTGTTCTCGATGGTGGTCCGAAGCAATGTGATGCTGTTGATCATTGGAATCATGGTCGGTTATATGGCTTCATCGGTCATCTCGCTGCTTAACTTTTTTGCGGCTCCCGACGGTGTCTACTCCTATATGCTGTGGGGATTGGGAGACTTCTCCGGCGTGTCGTTGCGGCGGTTGCCGCTGTTCTGCGGATTGATAGCTGTGGGGTTGGGTATTGCCATAGGATTGATCAAACCGTTGAATGCCTTGCTGCTCGGGGAGCGGTATGCAGCCAATCTGGGAGTACGTGTGCGGCGTGTCCGGATTCTGATGCTCTTGTGTACCGGATTGTTGACGGCGGCTTCTACGGCGTTTTGCGGCCCGGTTGCCTTTATCGGTCTGGCTGTGCCTCATCTGGCCCGGTTGCTGACCGGATCCTCTGACCATCGGCTGTTGTTGCCGGTGACGGTGTTGATCGGTTCGGGCATCGCCTTGTTGTGTAATCTGATCTGTCTGCTGCCGGGAGAGACGGGGGTTATTCCGTTGAATGCGGTAACTCCGTTGATCGGAGCTCCCGTGATCATATATGTGATTATCAACCAACGTAAAATCCAATATTTTAATTGATGGACGAGTCGGCGGTCATACGGGGAGAAGAGCTTGCGATCGGTTATCGTTTGGGTCGGCGTGGAACGGCGGTCGTGCACGACGGACTTTCGTTTGTGTTACCGCGAGGCGAACTGACCTGTCTGTTGGGACCGAACGGAGCTGGAAAATCGACCCTGCTGAAGACGCTTTCCGGAGTCGAACGGCCGTTGTTCGGTAAACTGTTGCTGAACGGTCGACCGAGTGAAACCTATTCGGTGTCGGAACGCTCCCGGGAGCTCGGGGTTGTGCTGACCGACAAGACCTACGCCGGTGGGTTACGGGTTCGGGAGTTGGTGGCTTTGGGACGGCATCCCTATACCGGTTTTTTCGGTCGGCTCGATCGGGAGGACTTCCGAATCGTCGAGGAGGCGATGGAGGCAGCCGGTGTCCGCGACAAGGCTGAGGATTATGTGGCCGAGCTCTCCGATGGAGAGCGGCAAAAGGTGATGATCGCAAAGGCGTTGGCCCAGCAGTGTCCGGTCATCCTGCTCGATGAGCCGACAGCCTTTTTGGATGTAGTCAGCCGGATCGAGATGATGAATCTGCTGCATCGTCTGGTTCGCGAGGAGGGCAAGAGCGTGCTGCTCTCGACCCACGACATCGATCAGGCGTTGTTGCTAGCCGATCGGTTGTGGTTGCTGTCGAAGGAGTACGGAATGTGTTGTGGAGCGACGGAGGATTTGGTGTTGGATGGAACGTTGAACCGCTTTTTCGGGCGTCGGGGTGTTGCATTCGATGCGGCTTCCGGAACGTTCCGTTATGTAAGTTCAGCGGGAAGACAGGTCAAAATTGAGGCTGCGGACCGAAGTCTGGCACATTGGGCCGAAAATGCGTTGCTGCGTAATGGATGTCAACCCGTATATGATCGAGAACAAGGTGAAGAACCTATACTTCGAATTTCAGGAACGACAGATATAGAGCTTGAGTGGCCCGGAAAAGGAGCGGTGAGATGTTCGTCGTTCGATGAATGGATCCGAAAAATAAGGGAGTACGAAACGGATGAAAAGAGCTAAAGTAACGTTGATTACCGGGGGAGTCCGTTCGGGGAAAAGCTCGTATGCACAACGAATGGCATTGGAGCGCGCTTCGAATCCGGTCTATTTGGCTACCTCCCGGGTGTGGGATGAGGAGTATCGGCAGCGCATTGAACGCCATAAGGCCGATCGAGGTCCGCAATGGACTACGGTCGAGGAGGAGCGGGCGTTGAGTCGGCATGATTTTACCGGACGGACGGTCGTGGTGGATTGTGTAACGTTGTGGTGTACCAATTTCTTTTACGATCTCGATTCGGACGTCAATCTGACACTCGAGGCGGTCTGTTCCGAGTTCGATCGCTTGGTGGAACAGGCGGCCGATCTGATTTTTGTGACGAATGAGATAGGGTCGGGGGGTATATCTGCCGATGCTTGTCAGCGTCGTTTCTGCGATCTTCAGGGATGGGTCAATCAGCACATTGCCCGTGCGGCCGATGAAGTTTGGTGGATGGTTTCGGGAATACCAGTAAAAATTAAATAACATGATGAGAAAATTTACAGTACATGAGCCGGATCAGGCGATTCGGCCTGCACTTCAGAAAAAGATCGACAGCTTGACCAAGCCGCTCGGATCGCTCGGACGGTTGGAAAAACTGGCCGTGCAGGTGGGGCTGATTCAGCAGACACTGTCTCCAGAGTTGAAGGTGCCCTATAATATTGTCTTTGCGGGTGATCACGGTATTGCAGAAGAGGGGGTAAGCCTCTCGCCGAAGGAGGTTACCGCCCAGATGATTTTGAATTTTTTGCGGGGAGGAGCCGGTATCAATTTCCTGTGTCGGCAGCACGGTTTTCGCCTGAAGGTCGTCGATGCGGGGGTGGACGCTGATCTGCCCGAGGCGGAAGATTTGATCTCGATGAAGATCCGTAAAGGTACGCGCAACTATCTGGACGGTCCGGCCATGACGACAGAAGAGATGGAGCGGGCCATAGAATGCGGTGCTCAGATTGTGGACAAATGTCGCGAGGAGGGGTGTAATGTGATTTCTTTCGGAGAGATGGGGATTGCGAATACTTCGGCATCGTCGTTGTGGATGAGCTGTCTGACCGATACCCCGTTGGAGGAGTGCGTCGGAGCCGGATGCGGTTTGGGCTCGGCCGGAGTTCGCCGGAAATGTCATGTGCTCAAGCAGGCTCTGAAAAACTATTCGGGCGATCGTTCGGTGGAGGACATTATGCGCTATTTCGGCGGCTACGAGATGGTGATGGCTGTCGGGGCGATGTTGCGTGCAGCAGAGACGGGAATGGTGATTCTGGTCGACGGTTTTATTATGACTAATTGCATGTTGGCCGCATCGAAGATCGCACCCGAGGTACTCCATTATGCGGTCTTCGGGCATCGGGGCGATGAGGCGGCACACGGACGGCTGTTGCAGATGCTTGGGGCAGAACCGTTGCTCGATCTCGGTCTGCGATTGGGCGAAGGAACCGGAGCCGTGTGTGCTTATCCGATTCTTGACTCGGCAATGCGGATGATCAACGAGATGGCTACCTTCGAACAAGCGTCCGTTACGCAGTATTTTTAGTGAAATATAGGCCCTCGCTGGGGGCGAGAGGATGTTATGACAGGGAAATAGATAGAAAAGCGTTCATGAAGCAGATTTTAGCGGCATTTATCTTTTTTACACGACTGCCTTTTTGGCGTATCGCGACGGTCCAAAACAGGTATTACGCCCGGGTAGTTGCTTACTGGCCCTTGACGGGATGGCTTACGGCTGCAGTAATGGCGGGAACCATGTATGGAGCTGCTTTTCTTTGGCCGGTTCAGGTTGCAGTCGCGCTGGCGATGTTGGTTCGGGTGCTGCTGACGGGGGCCCTCCACGAGGATGGGTTGTCCGACTTCTTGGACGGTTTCGGTGGAGGTGCATCGCCGAAGCAGACGCTCGACATCATGAAGGACTCCCGGACGGGAAGCTATGGAATTATCGGTTTGATCCTTTACTTTCTGCTTCAATTTGCCATTCTCTCCTCCTTGCCGATCATGGTGTCCTGTGCGGTCGTCCTTTGTGCCGATCCTTTCTGCAAATTTGCCGCAGCGACGACTATCAACTTTTTGCCCTACGCCCGTACATCCGAACAGAGTAAATCGGGCGTCGTCTATCAGGCGATGAGACCCTTTGAGCTGGTTTTTGCCGCCGTTACCGGAATTTTACCCATGTTGCTGTTCGCCTCTTCCGAATATTGGATTGCTGCGCTGGCTCCGTTGTTGTGTTCATGGTTGTTGGTGCGGTGGATGAAACGCCGCATCGGAGGATACACGGGGGATTGTTGCGGAGCTTCATTTCTGATATGTGAAGGGGTATTTTATCTGGCCTTCTCGGCATTGTATTGGCTCGGGTGATGCAGTTGATCTGTGTACGACATACGGCGGTTGCGGTGCCGAAGGGGGTCTGTTACGGACGGACCGATGTGCCGTTGGCTGCTGATTTCAAGCATGAGGCCGAAGCGATCGCACAGAGGCTTCGAACGTATGCCTTCGGTAGGTCCGATGCCGTATATACCAGTCCATTGAGCCGATGTACGCGTTTGGCCGATTTCTGCGGATTTCCATGGGCCATACGGGATTCCCGACTTCTGGAGATGGACTTCGGAAGCTGGGAGATGCAACCGTGGCAAACGATTGACGATCCGTCATTGAAGGCGTGGTTCGAAGATTGGATCCATCGGCCTACTGCGGCCGGAGACTCTTTCGTGGCGATGCTTTCTCGAGTGGGTACCCTTGTCGATGAGTTGCAAGGCAGAGCGTGTAGCCGGGCTTTGCTCTTTACACACGGTGGTGTGATTGCCTGTTTGAGCGTATTGTCCGGAGTGTACGGACCGCAAGAGGCTTTTCGGTCTTTGCCACCTTGCGGGAGTGTCGTCGAAATTGAAATGGGCAAGTAGTTCTGGCACGGCGATTGAAAAGGGTAGTGAGAGAACGTTGTTTTTACGGCGTCCACCGATCGTTTTATTTAATGGTTTACGATTATGGAAAGTAGTGGAAAAAAAGGGTTGCGGATGTGGCTCCGACAAGCAAAAGGAGTCAGGCACTTCTAAAAAACAAGAGAGTGAGAAGAAGTAGAGTTTCCGCAGCGAGTTAGAGAGAAAGAGGTCGGTATGTATTTCAATACATTGTCGGCCTCTTTTTTTGTGAAGGAGGAAGGTTCGTGTCTGTGTAAGGTCGGGCCCAATTTTTCGCGTCGTACAACACACCAATTGTGTCTACAAAAAAACAGCAGGTCGGTAACCGTGATTATCCGACCTGCTGTTGTGGTTCTACCAGGACTCGAACCTGGATTTAAAGTTTAGGAAACTTCCGTTCTATCCCTTGAACTATAGAACCAGAGCGGTTCATTTCCTTATCCTGTACGATAGCGGAACGGCGCTACTGTAACGAGAGAGGCTATCTTTATTTCGAGAAATCGCCTCCGTCGTAGGCCCATTTCACGTAGATGGCGCCCCACGTATAACCACCGCCGAATGCTGCGAGAATCAGGTTGTCGTGCTTTTTCAGACGGGATTCGTAGTCCCACAGGCAGAGCGGAATCGTTGCAGCCGTAGTATTTCCGAACTTGTTGATGTTGATCATGCACTTCTCACGAGGCAAACCCATCCGGTGGGCCGTTGCTTCGATAATCCGCAAATTGGCTTGATGAGGAACCAAGTAGGTGATGTCGTCCGCCGTCAGTTTGTTGCGTTCCATGATCTCGATAGCCGTATCGGCCATATTCGATACCGCAGCCTTGAACACGGGCTGTCCCTCTTGGTAGACGTAGTGCCAATTGTTGTCGACGGTTTCGTGGGTAGCGGGGTAGGCCGACCCACCGGCTTTCATGTAGAGATGCTGCCCGCCGCTGCCGTCCGAGTGCAGAATAGCATCCTGTACACCCAATCCTTCGTCCGATGGTTCGAGCAGTACGGCAGCCGCACCGTCTCCGAAGATCGGGCAGGTATTCCGGTCTTTGTAGTTGATGATCGAAGACATTTTGTCTCCCCCGACCACGATGATTTTCTTCATGGTTCCGGCTTCAATATATTTCGAAGCCGTTGTCAGCGCAAACAAGAAACCGCTGCACGCGGCTGACAAGTCGAATCCGAAGGCTTTTTTGAGCCCTGTCTTGTAGCAGATCAGGTTGGCCGTCGAGGGGAAGAACATATCGGGCGTTACGGTTGCACAGATGAGCATATCGACATCCAAAGGATCCGTATTTGTTTTTTCGAGCAGATCCCTGACGGCTCTTTCCCCCATGTATGAGGTACCGAGACCTTCGCCTTTTAAAATGTGTCGTGTTTTGATACCGATGCGCGACATGATCCATTCGTCGGACGTGTCGACCATCTTGCTTAATTCGATGTTATCCAGAATGTAATCGGGCAGATATGCACCGACACCTGTTATTGCTGCGGTTTTCTTTGTTGCCATTAACTAAATCTTTCTCGTAGTTTGGAATCCAAATGTGCTTTAATCGTTTTTTCGGTTTGCAGCACCATGTTCTTGATGGCTTCGGCACTCGAACATCCGTGTCCGATAATGACAGGGGCGTTGATTCCCAGAACGGGCGTACCTCCGACCGTTTCGTAGTTGAGCTTGTTGAAATAGCTGTTTTTGAGACCGTCTTTGAGGGCGACGATATAGACTCCTTCTACCTGTTTGATAATCGTATTTCCGACGAAACCGTCACAAACCACAACGTCGGCGACATCTCCGGTAAACAGATGTTTTGCTTCGATGTTTCCGACGAAGTTGAAATCGTTGCAGGCCGCCATCATTTCGTAGGCTGCTTTGGTCTGTTGGTTTCCTTTCTCTTTCTCTTCACCGATGTTGAGCAGGGCGACGCGTGGATTTTTCTTGTGCATCACCCCTTGTGCATAGAAGTTTCCGATGATGCCGTACTGGCAGAGAACTTCGGGTTTGCAGTCGACGTTCAGACCGACGTCCAGCAGCATGACTTCGCCTCCATCGATTGTTGGGATGACCGACGAGATGGCCGGACGGATGATCCCTTTGATCTGTTTGACTGTACACATACAGCCCACCATCATGGCGCCGGTACTTCCTGCACTGGCGAATCCGTCGATTTTTTTCTCCATCAGGTACCGGAAGCCGAGTGCGATACTCGAGTTCGGTTTTTGGCGGAAGGCTTGAGAAGGGTTATCGCCCATCTCGATTACTTCGGTCGTGTGCACGATTTCGAACGTATCGGCCGGACATTTTTCCTGAGCGAGAATCTCTTCTATGCGCTGTTTGTCACCGAACAGAACGATTTTGCTCTCCTTGTCGATCAGTTGGGATGCTTTTACGGCTCCCGATACTACGGCTTGTGGAGCATAATCACCACCCATTGCGTCAATTCCTATTTTCGTCATAGCCGTATGACTTTTAGGAGTGAGCTATTCTGCTTTCTTTTCGATGGCTACACGGCCTCTGTAATAACCGCATTCGGGGCAAACCCGGTGGTAGAGCACAGGGGCACCGCAGTTCGAACAGGTAGCTACGGTAGGTGCTTCGGCTTTGTAATGCGTTCTTCTCTTGTCGCGTCTCGTGCTGGAGACTTTATGTTTAGGATGTGCCATTTTTGAAAAATGTTTATTACTGTTAGTATTTCTATCTTTTTTGTGGCGGACAATGTTTTCGAAAAACCGAGTCCGACGTTTATTCTTCCATTTTTTGTTTTAGTGCTTCGAGCTCTTCTTGGAAGGAGTTGGTTTCTTCGTCGTGGACGATTTTTTCGAACTCCTCTTCGGTCACGATCTTGAAGCGAGCCAGCATATCGGGATCGCATCCGCTTTTGCCGTTTTCGTCTGTCGGATGGACTCGCTGATAGGGCAAGCTCAGGCAGATGCTTTCATAGATATACTGAGCCAAATTTATCTCCGTTTCGGCCGGACTGACCCACATTACTTCGCCGTCACATTCGTCGCGAGTTTCGGAGAAACGGACGACGAGCCGGCCCGTGTAGTCGATCGGCATCATGAACTCTTCGAGGCAACGGTCGCAGGTTACGGCCACTTCGCCGTTTATCCTGAAGTCGAGGGTCAACAGATGGCTCTGTTTGTCGAGATCGACCGAGACGTCGGCATGACCTTTCTTGATTTCCGAATCTTCGAATGCGTCGAAAAAACGGTCGTCCACCGAAAAGTCGAAGTGGTGTTTTCCGGTACTCAAGCCTTTATAGGCGATCGAATATTTTGCCAGCATGTTCATATTGAGCCGAAACAGTGTGCAAAGGTATATAATATTAACGGAATTGCCAAACCTAAATTATATTAATAGATCAGAACCCGTTGTCCGCGAAGTCGGATATTTTGCAAAACTGAATCTAATTGGAGCTTTTTTTCTTTGAACTTTTCGGTTTTAGGGTTTGGGCGATCAGCGACAGATCGCACAGGGCGATCGCCATGGCCGCTTCGACGACGACCGGGGCCCGCAGTGCGATGCAAGCGTCGTGACGGCCTTTGATAATCAGCGGTTCGGGCTTTCCGGTTTCGAGGTTGAGCGTAACCTGCTGCGAGGAGATGCTGGCCGTTGGCTTGATGGCGACACGGGCAATGATCGGATTGCCGTTGGTGATGCCGCCGACAATACCTCCGGCATTGTTGGTTGCAGTGGTTCCGTCGGGCGAAATGATTGCATCGTTGTGTTCACTACCTCTCATGCGGGCGGCTTCGAAGCCCGTACCGAACTCCACTCCGCGCACGGCCGGAATCGAAAAGAACAGGTGGCTCATGATGCTTTCGGCCGAGTCGAAAAAGGGTTCACCCCATGTAGGAGGAACGCCGGTTGCCGTACATTCGATGATTCCGCCCACGGAGTCTTGTGAGCGGAGGGCATTTTCGACGATTTTGGGAAAATCGTCCGGATTGTTGCAGGCGTCGATTTCGACGAGGCGGCTCTCGATTTTGATCTTTTTATCCAATATTTTCTTAGCGACTACGCCGGCGGCTACAAGGGCGAGGGTCAGACGTCCCGAAAAGTGTCCGCCGCCCCGGTAATCGGCAAAACCGCCGAACTTTTGCAGTGCAACCCAGTCGGAGTGTGAGGGTCGGGGCTGTACGATCAGGTTGCGGTAGTCTTGTGAACGCGTGTTTTCGTTGTGAAACAGTATGGTCAGAGGAGCTCCGGTGGTGTATCCGTCGAAAACTCCGCTAATCAGTTGCGGTGTGTCGCTCTCTTTGCGGGGGGTAGTGCCGCGTTTTCCGCTTTTGCGGCGGGCGAGGTCGTGTGTAAACGAATCTTCGTCGAGCTCGATACCGGCAGGGACTCCGTCGAGGACCACTCCGACGGCCTCGCCGTGTGACTCTCCGAATATGGAAACTCTGAATAATCTTCCGAAACTGTTCATAATGGTATATTTTATGTGAAGGGCCGATGCTCGGAGTGGGCATAGCCCCTCGGTCGATAAACGTTTATACGGGGCGGCTTAGTGTATCGAGGTCATCCCAAAATTCCGGATAGGATTTGTCGACCGCATTTGCGTTGCGGATCGTGATCCGGTCGTCGCAGGTCAGTGCGGATACGGCTGCAGCCATCGCGATGCGGTGGTCGTTGTAGCTCTCTACCGTGGCGCTGTGGATTGGACCTCCGGTAATCTGCATCAGGTCGTCGGTCTCGATGTCCGTTTGAATGCCCATTCGCGTAAAGGTGTCCGCTATGGTCTGGGCCCGGTTGCTCTCCTTGTGGGTCAATCGGTGCGTGCCGCGGATGGTCGAGGTTCCCTCGCAGTTGGCCGCCAGTGCTGCCAGTGCCGGAAACAGATCGGGGCAGTGCGTCGCGTCGAACTGGAAGGCGTGCAGCTTGCTTTTTCTTACCGCGACCGAGTCGGTCGTTGTAATGATTTCGGCTCCGGCGCGGGTCAGCGCGTCGATGATCGCCGTATCGGCTTGCAGCGACAGCGGATTGAGGTTGTGGATGGTCACTTCGCCCGATACCGCACCGGCCACCAACAGGCATGAGGCTCCGCTCCAGTCTCCCTCGATGTTGTATCGTATGGGGCGGTATTGCTGTCCGCCCTTGATGTAGAACTGTTGGTAGTCGTTGTGCTGGATGTCGATATCGAACTCTTTCAGAAGTCCGATGGTCATATCGATGTAGGGGCGGCTCCGCAGATTCTCCACCGTCAGGATCGTATCCTGAGCGACGGTCGGAAGGGTCATCAGCAGTCCGGTGATGAATTGCGAACTGAGTGAACCGTCGACCGTAATGTTCCCTCCGTGCATGGGACCGCAGATGCGGATCGGCAGATAGCCGTTGTTCGAGGAGGTGCGGGCGCCCAACGCATTCAGGGGCCCTTCCATCATGGCGATCGGGCGTTTCAGAATTGACCCTGTTCCGTATAGGGTGATCTCCCTGTCGCACAGAGCGGTGATGGGGGTGAACAGGCGGGTGGCCAGACCCGACTCTCCAATATTGAGGGAGGTACATTTCGGGTCTAAACCGCCGCGGATCGTGTAGGTATTGCCGTCTGATGAAACGGAAGCGCCGAGATCGGCGGCTACTTGCAGTGCGGCCCGTGTGTCGTTGCAGAGGGCCATGTTCGTGAGCGTAGTCTCGCCCTTACACAAAAGGGCTGCGGCAACGGCCCTCTGTGCATAACTTTTCGATGGAGGAGCGGTAATCGAGCCTTCGGCTTTTCCTCGTCGTATGGTTTTGTCCATGGTGTGTTTGATCAGCGTAGTTTGAAGTCTTGTCCCAAATAGACCTTACGGACCATTTCGTCATTTGCCAAATCTTCTGCCGAACCGGCTTTCAGGATACGACCCTCGAAAAGCAGGTAGGTACGGTCGGTGATCGAGAGGGTTTCGTGGACGTTGTGGTCGGTTATGATGACTCCGATATTTTTGTCTTTCAGTGTAGCGACGATGCTTTGGATGTCTTCGACGGCGATCGGGTCAACTCCGGCGAAAGGTTCGTCGAGCAGGATGAATTTCGGGTTGATGGCTACGGCACGGGCGATCTCGGTCCGGCGGCGTTCACCTCCCGAGAGTTGGATTCCCAGACTTTTGCGCACCTTACTCAACCGGAACTCCTCGATCAGATTTTCGAGCCGTTCCTTTTGGTACTCTTTGCTGAAATCGGTCATTTGCAGTACGGCCCGAATGTTGTCTTCGACCGAAAGCCTGCGGAATACGGAGGCCTCCTGTGCGAGGTATCCAACGCCCTCCTGTGCTCTCTTGTAGACGGGTTCTTTGGTGAGCTCTTTGTTTTCGAGAAAAATGCTGCCTTCGTTCGGCTTGATCAGCCCGACGATCATATAGAACGTAGTGGTTTTTCCGGCTCCGTTCGGACCTAACAGTCCGACGATCTCTCCTTGGTTGACTTCAATCGACACGTGGTCTACGACCGTGCGGGTTTTGTATCGCTTGACCAGATCTTTCGTATATAATTTCATAGGTTCGGGGCGCAAAAGCGAAAAAAATTTCTACAAAGTTAGTTAAAATCGGAAATTATTCTTATCTTTCCTTTATTAAATAGGCGAGTTGATATATAATTTGAGGTTTAAATGGCTGATAAGAAAGATGTTGGATTGTATGATTGTTTAAAAGAGTACTTCGGTTTCGATCATTTCAAGGGGAATCAGGAGGCTGTTATCCGTAATGTGCTGGCCGGAAAGGATACTTTTGTGCTGATGCCTACGGGCGGCGGAAAATCGCTGTGCTACCAGTTGCCTGCCCTGATGATGGAGGGGGTCGCTATCGTGATCTCACCGCTGATTGCTCTGATGAAGAATCAGGTCGATGCAATGCGTACCTTCAGCATGGAGGAGGGTATAGCCCATTTCCTGAACTCGTCGCTGAACAAGGCTTCAGTCGCACGGGTGAAGGAGGATGTGCTGGCGGGAAAGACCAAGTTGCTCTTTTTCGCCCCGGAGTCATTGACCAAGGAGGATAATGTCAATTTTTTACGTAAGATAAAGATCTCGTTTTATGCAATCGACGAGGCACACTGTATCTCGGAGTGGGGCCACGATTTCCGCCCAGAGTATCGGCGAATCCGCCCGATCATTAACGAGATCGGTCCGGCTCCGCTGATCGCATTGACGGCTACGGCAACCCCGAAGGTGCAGATGGATATCCAGAAGAATCTGGGTATGCTCGATGCGACGGTGTTCAAATCGTCGTTCAACCGTCCGAATCTGTTCTACGAAGTGCGTTCGAAGACGAATGCGACCAAGGAGATCATACGTTATATCAAGAACCACGAAGGTGAGTCGGGTATCATCTACTGCCTGAGCCGCAAGAAGGTGGAGGAGTTGGCGGAACTGTTGGCTGCGAACAACATCAAGGTTGCACCCTACCATGCGGGGATGGATGCGGTGACCCGGGCGGCGAATCAGGATAAGTTTCTGCACGAACAGGTGGATGTGATCGTGGCGACGATTGCGTTCGGAATGGGTATCGACAAGCCGGACGTGCGTTATGTGATCCACTACGACATTCCGAAGAGTCTGGAGGGATATTATCAGGAGACGGGTCGGGCCGGTCGGGACGGACGAGGCGGACACTGTATCGCTTTTTATAGCTATAAGGACATACAGAAGCTCGAAAAGTTCATGCAGGGAAAACCGTTGGCCGAGCAGGAGATCGGAAAGCTGTTGTTGCAGGAGACGGTATCCTATGCCGAGAGTTCGGTGTGTCGGCGCAAGACCCTGTTACACTACTTCGGTGAGGAGTTCAATGAGGATAACTGCGGATGTTGCGACAACTGCGTCCATCCGAAGCCCCGCTTCGAGGGCATGGAGCATATCCTGCTGATGTTGAAAGTGCTTAAGGCGATTGGAGATAAATTCAAGTCGGACTATCTGGTGAACATGCTGGTCGGACGGAACAATGCGTTGATCAAGTCGTATAACCACCACAAGAGCGAATGGTTCGGTGCGGGCGATGATCACAATGACCGGTTCTGGGGAGCCGTGATCCGTCAGGCCCTGATTATGGGACTGATCGATAAGAATATCGAGAATTACGGTCTGCTCTCGATCAATAAGGCGGGCGAAGAGTATCTGGAGCATCCCTATTCGGTGATGATGACGGCCGACCACGAGTATGAGGATGGCGATGACGATGAAACGGTTTCGCCTCCGGCCGGAAAGGGCGGAGCCGCCGACGAAGAGTTGTATGCCATGCTGAAGGATTTACGAAAGAAAGTGGCCCGTCAGATGGAGCTGCCACCTTTCGTGATCTTCCAAGATCCGTCGCTTGAGGATATGTCCATTCAATATCCGATCACGCTCGAAGAGATGCAGAACATAACCGGAGTGGGAGCCGGTAAGGCCCGTAAATTCGGGAAACCCTTCATCGAATTGATCAAAAAATACGTTGAGGAGAAAGATATCATCCGGCCGCAGGATATGGTGGTCAAGAGCGTGGTCAACAAGAGCGTGAACAAGGTCTTCATTATCCAGAGTATCGACCGGCAGATGGATTTCGAGGATATTGCGAAGGCCCGTGATATGGATTTCGACGAGTTGCTGACCGAGATCGAGGCGATCGTTCATTCGGGTACGAAGTTGAACATCAAATATTATATCGACGAGACGGTCGATGAGGATAAGGCGGAGGAGATCTTCCTCTATTTCAAGGAGGATGCCGAGACCGATTCGCTCGAGGAGGCGATCAAGGAGCTGGGACCCGATTTTACCGAGGAGGAGATTCGGCTCGTCCGGATTCAGTTCATGAGTGAAATGGGAAATTAATGTATCGCAGCCGAAATTTTTGAAAGATATGTGCCGGCCCTTGCTTTGAGGGGACCGGCACACTGTCGTTTGAATACAGGTGTATTTAGTTTAGAACAATAAAGGGGAAAAAGAGTATGAGAACAAGTCTTTGGGTAGGGATGTGCATGATCCTGTTGTTGAGTGGATGCAGTAAGGAGGAGACCTATTCGCCGCTTACGGAATCCGATGTGAAGACAGATGTGGTTTTGACTCCACGTAGCTTTGAGAATCAGATCTATACGTCATATCTGTATCTGATTCCGTTCGTGACACAATATCGGGGTGCGAATACGGAAGGTTTGTTGACGAAGGATCTGTTCCGACTGTCGTTAGTGAGTGAGCGGCGAGGTGTTGCTATCGAATTGAAGATGCACGAGACGGAGCTCAACGAGGAGGTGACCGAACGGTACGTATTGCCGGGCAGTGGGGATACGTTGTGGATGCAGCCCCAAATGGTCTGGAAATACGATGCCTTGCGGAAGTTCGATAAAACCAAAAATATGGCCTTCCGATGGACCATTTCGTCGGATGGGGCGGAGGTCTGTACGATCGAGCGGACATTCTCGTGCCGTTCAATCAGTCAGTGTGTGAATGCTTTGTTGGTGGCTCCGTCCGAACGGCCCGAGGGTCTGATGTTGAATGGGGACGGTGCTGTCGAGATTACCGAAATGTTTGCCGGCTACGTCGAGGAGGAGAATTCAGCGATCGACGGAATTATGAATCAAGCTCTGAAGGAGTGTTATCTGCCCGGAGGGTTTGTTGGTTATCTTTCAGGAGATGAAGGCTATCTGTTTCAGCAGATGTGTGCAATATGGTATGTCTTGCAGAAATCGAAGATCCGTTACAGCAATGCCACCGATGTGCCGGGACATGCTTGGGGGGTACGGGTACAGAACGTTCGTTTTTTCGATCAGGTAATGGCTGCGGCTCAGGCAAATTGTGTGGAGGGAACGTGTCTGTTGGCCTCGATTTATCAGCGGTTCAACCTCTATCCGTTTATTATCGTGCGTCCGGACCACATGTTTTTAGGGATAGGTAATGCCCAAGGTGAGCTGACCTATTTTCTGGAGACGACGATGATCGGAAATATCGATTTGGATACCTATTCGACCGACGAGGAGAAGTGGGAAGCCAGCAAAGCCAATTTCAAGGAGGCCATGGATGCGGCACGTCGCGAGTATGAGGAGATTATGCCTAATATAGGGGCGAAAGAGCCCTACTATGGTGTAATCGATCTGGATGAAGCCCGGACCTATATTCCGTCGATCAATTACGGTAGTGTGCAGACCGATTCGAAGGGACGGATCGAGTGGACAAAATAGCTCACAACACAGGAGGTATCATGTACGTCAGACCGAAAAAACATTTGGGACAGCATTTTTTGACCGATCTGTCTGTGGCTCGCAGAATTGCCGATAGTTTGAAGGCAGATCGTTGTCGTTCGGTACTCGAGGTGGGGTGCGGAACGGGAGTGCTGACGCAGTTTCTTTTGCAGCGGAAGGATATTACGCTCTACGGAGCGGAGGTGGATCGGGAAAGTGTGGCCTATCTGCATGAGAACTACCCCCAGTTCTCGGACCGGCTGATCGAGGGCGACTTTCTGAAGATGGACTTGAAACAACGGTTTCCGGAGGGGGTGAACGTCATCGGAAATTTTCCATATAACATTTCGTCGCAGATCTTTTTCCGGATATTGGCCTACCGGGATCTGGTTCCGGAAGTGGTCGGAATGGTGCAACGAGAGGTTGCCGTACGGATTGCCGAAAAACCGGGAACGAAGGATTACGGAATACTGAGCGTCTTTTTGCAGGCATACTACGACATAGAGTACCTGTTTACCGTCAGCGAGGGGGTGTTCAATCCGCCGCCGAAAGTTAAAAGTGCCGTGATCCGGTTGGTCCGTAACGGGGTGGAGCGGCTCGATTGCGACGAGCAGCTGTTCATCAAGGTGGTGAAGGCGGTTTTCAACCAACGCCGCAAGACGGTGCGAAATTCGCTGCGGGCGGTGTTCGGAGATCTTGGAGGCGAGGAACACGATACCTTCCCGCTGCGTCCGGAAGTGCTCGGAGTCGACCGCTTTGTCGATCTGACCAACTGGGTCGAGGCCCGTTTGAAAAATGGAGAGACTACTAACCCATAAAAATACTTTCATGAAACGTTTTTGGTTGCTTGCCTTGTCGTTGATCATTACGTCCGGTTCGTATGCGATCGATGTAGAGAATCTGCGTTGCGAATATATGAGCGATCCGTTGGGGATCGATGTGACGGAACCGCGTCTGAGCTGGACGCTCACTTCAAATAAACGGGGAGACCTGCAGACGGCCTACCGCATTCTGGTTGCCTCGTCTGCGGAGCTGTTGAAGCGGGGAACCGGTGATGTGTGGGACAGCGGAAAGATCGAATCGGACCGCTCCGTTCAGGTCGAATATGAGGGAAAGCCTTTACTGTCCGGAGCGCTGTACTATTGGAAGGTGCAGGTGTGGGATGCTGCGGGCCGAGCGAGTGCATGGAGCGATCCGGCCGTGTGGAGCATGGGCTTGCTGGACGAAGCGGCATGGAATGGAGCCCAATGGATTGCCTACAAGGAGGATCCTCTGTGGAAATCCGAGTGGCAGGCCCATAAGGAGGCAGAGTCCCGTACGGCCAAATTGGAGTGGCCTTGGTATAATGGAATGGGAAAGTCGATTTGGGAGCTGTACGATATGGCCTCCCCGCATTACGATCCGTCGCCGTTGTTCCGTAAGGAGTTCGATGTGGCGCGCAAGGTAGAGCGAGCCATGCTCTATATTACGGGAGTAGGCTATTATGAGGCCTATCTGAACGGAGACCGGGTCGGTGATCATGTGCTCGATCCGGCGTGGACGAACTACCATCTCCGGACCTTTTATGTGACCTACGACGTGACCCGACAGGTGAAAAAAGGAGAGAATGCGATCGGTATTATGGTGGGTCGGGGACAGTATAATCCGCTATGTAACGATATATGGCGGCTGAATCAGTCGCGGTGGGTCGGACAGCCCAAGGCTATTGCTCAGCTCCGGATCGAATATTCGGACGGTACGACAGCGTGTGTGGTGACGGACGGAAGTTGGAAAACGATCGGTGGTCCGGTCATTTTCGATGATACGCGTCAAGGCGAGTTGTATGATGCCCGGCTCGACCGAGAGGGGTGGAGCTCGCCGGCCTACGACGATTCGGATTGGAAAGCGGTTGCTGTCGTTGCGGGCAGTGGTCCGTTGCGGGCCCAGATGATGCCTCCAGTACGTCGTTTCGAGCCTATTACTCCTGTTCGTAAGGTCGATAAGGGAGAGAATCGCAAGGTGTACGATCTCGGTCGCAACATTGCGGGTTGGGCTCGGGTAAAGGTGAGTGGCCCTGTCGGAGCTCGGGTGACGGTCGAGTATTGCGAGTTGCCGTCCGATCCACAGTTGGTTCCCGATCTGCACCCTTCGAAAATGCGGTTTGAGATCTCCGATCCGGATTACGCCTCGTTCTACGACAAGGCGATCAATCTCCGTCAACAAAACGGCTACATCCTGAAGGGCTCGGGCAACGAAACGTTCGAATGCCGTTTCTCGTATAAAGGGTTCCAGTATGTTCGAGTGACGGCCGATCTGGGTGTAGAGATTGAAAAGGTTGAGGGCATACCGGTGCATACCGACGTGCAGGATGCCGGCTCGTTTACCTGTTCGAACGAGACGGTCAACCGCTTGCAGTCGATGTCCCGGACGACGATGTTGAATAATTTTCATAGCATACCGACCGATTGTCCCCATCGCGAGAAACAGGGCTGGACGGCCGATACCTACATGACCGACCAGACGGCGATCTACAACTTCGACATGGCGGCATTTTACGCGAAGTGGGCAGAAGATTTGGCGGGTACGGCCGATGCCGAGGGTGGATTGTGTACGGTGGCTCCGTCGACCGGTTATGACCAGAGCATGTCGACGGTGTGGCCGGCAGCTATTGTCTTTGTCCCTTGGGATCTGTACACCTATTATGGAGACAAGAGGGTAATGGAGCAGCATTACGAGACGATGAAACGTTTTGTGGAGCACTCCTCGCGACGCCATGTCGAGGGTAAACCCGAAATCATACGGGAGGTACTCGGCGATTGGGTTTCGCCTCACATGACCCTGTCCGAAGATTTGATCTCGTACGATATGGCTCCGCCCGAAGGGTTGACGCTTTACGGTACGGCCTCCTACTACCGAGCTGTAAAATATCTGGCACGCATTGCACGGGTTTTTGACAAGAAGGACGAGGCGGAACATCTGGATCGTTGGGCTGCAGGTATTGCCGAACGGTTCAATCAGGAGTTCTTCGATCCGGAACGGAATATCTATCATGGAGATATTCCGACCGGTTACCGGCAGGCGGCGAATGTCGTTCCGTTGGAGTACGGTTTGGTGCCCGAGACGATGTATGCTGACGTATTGGAAGGACTGTACGCCGATTTGGATCAGAAGAATGACCGGATCGGAACAGGTTTTGTCGGTACGATGGCGATGATGGATCTGATTCCACAGCTCGATCCGGAACGCGCCTATCGGATAGCAACACAGCCCGAATATCCCGGATGGGGTTTTATGGTGAAGAGCGGAGCCAATACGATGTGGGAAACGTGGGATGGAGCATCCTCAAGGAACCATCCACCGTTCTGTCTGATCAGTGGCTATTTCTATAAATATTTGGCGGGAATCCGTTATGTGGCGGATGCTCCGGGCTTCAAGCGGTTCGTGATAGATCCGTCGGTCGTCGGCGACCTGACCTTTGTCGAGGCATGGCACGATTCGATGTATGGACGCATCCGCAGCGAATGGCAACGGGAGGGGAATCGTCTGTCGATGCAGGTTTCGGTGCCGGTCAATACGACGGCGGTCATCCATGTGTCCACGTCGGATCCGGATTCCGTAACGGAGTCGGGACGTCCGGTTGCTTCTTGTTCCGGAATCAAGTATTTGGGTATGGAGCAGGGAAAGGCGCTTTATGAAGTGGGTTCCGGAGACTATTCGTTTGAAACTTTATTGTAGCCGGTTCAGGCAGATTGAGTCGATGCGGACCGGGGAAGATCGCGAAAAAGGAAAAGTCGATCCGCTTCCGTGAAAGATGGGTATCACTCCGAAATAAAAGTGAAAAAATGATAATCGATGACATAGCGCTTACGATGCATCCTGAGGTGGGGCCTCGGACGGCCATCCATTTGCTTGAATGCTTCGGATCGGCCGAACGGATCTTTGCGGCGACCGAACAGGAGCTCATCGAACGTGCAGGGATTCGTCCGGCCGTGGCGCGAAGTCTGAGCCGGAGGGAGTATCATCCCGCGGCCGATCGAGAATTGCAATTTGTGTCCGAATACGGCATACGGGTTTTGGCATCGGATGATCCGCTCTATCCGGAGCGGCTGAAGGAGTGCCCGGACTATCCGCATGTACTTTATGTTCGGGGTACGGCTGATTTGAATGCAGGAAAGTGGATTTCATTTGTCGGTACGCGCAAGATGACTCATTACGGCCGACGGGCGTGTGAAAAAATCATCGGCGAAGTGGCTTCCCTGTGTCCCGATACTGTGGTGGTCAGCGGTTTGGCTTATGGTGTGGATATTACAGCGCACCGTGCTGCGATGGATGCCGGGCTGACGACCGTCGGAGTCGTTGCACATCCGTTGAATCGGATCTATCCTGCACCCCACACCGGGAGCGCCCGACGGATGATCGAAACGGGTGGGGCACTGATCAGCGAATATCATTCCGGATGCCGGATGGAGCGTTCCAATTTCGTTCAACGCAACCGGATAATTGCCGGAATGAGTGACGGAACGTTGATCGTTGAGTCGCCGCGGAAAGGTGGTTCGTTGATTACGGCGGATATGGCCGATGGCTACCATCGGACGGTAATGGCGGTTCCCGGCCGAATCGATGATTCGTTTTCGGAAGGAACCAACCATTTGATCCGAAGTCTGAAGGCCTGCATGGTCTGCAGCGGGAAGGATGTGTTGGACGCCTTGGGATGGGAACCTGATGCGACAGCTTCTGCCGTGTCGGAACAGGAGCTTTTTCAACCGTCTGCGTCTTTTCAGTTGTCGGAATCTCGTTATTCGTCCGAACCCTCACAGTCGTCGGAGTCTCTCTTTGCTCCCGAATCTTTTCAGCTTTCGGAGCCACTTCACTCTTCCGAACCTTTCGGCCAACCGGAAACGGATTTTCGATCAGAAGCGAAAGCATCCGTAGCTTCATCGTTGTCCGCTTCTCGTCCACAGACCGAGCAGGAACGTCTGTTGTCATGCATCGGGGCAGATGACCCGGTATCCGTAGAGGAGTTGAGTATTATAACCGGAATTCCGGTCCAAAAATTGGCCGTGCTGTTGCTCGATCTGGAGTTGTCGGGTGCGGTTCGGTCCCATCATGGAGGTTTTTATGTCAGAAGCAAAGTATAATATGATGATCGATACCCATTCGCACATCTACGACGAACAGTTCGATGAGGATCGGGACGAAACGGTCTCTCGGGCTCTTGAAGCGGGTGTCGGAAAAATTTTATTGCCGGCGATCGACCGAGAGTCTTACGAAGCGATGTTTGCCCTGTCCCGTCACTATCCGGAGTTGTGTCGACCGATGATGGGGCTCCATCCCACCTCGGTGAACGAAAATCCCCGTTACAAAGAGGATCTTCAGCTGGTTGCCGATTATTTGAAGTGCCCTCCCGAAGGTATCGTCTTTTGTGGGGTAGGAGAGATCGGATTGGATCTGTATTGGAACAGAGATTATCGTGTGGAGCAGGAGTCTGCACTCAGGTATCAGATCGATTTGGCGTTGCAGTACGGTTTGCCGATTGTGTTGCACACCCGGGAGGCATGGGAGGAGATGTGTGCGTTGTTGGAAGCCTATCGTGGTACGGGGCTGCGCGGAATCGTACACAGTTTCAGCGGAACACTCGAGCACTACCGTTTTCTTCGGGAGATCGGAACGTTTTGTTTCGGGATAGGCGGTCCCATAACATATAAAAAATCTCCGGTGGCGAATTTTTTGAGTTCGATGTCGTTGGATGATTTGGTGTTGGAGACCGATTCGCCCTATTTGTCTCCGGTTCCATATCGGGGCAAACGAAACGAAAGTAGTCGTTTGGTGCTGATCTGTAACCGGATTGCAGAGTTATACGGAGTGTCACCGGAAGAGATAGCGGAGCGGACAACCCGAAATGCCATTCGGATATTTGGAGACAGGATTGAGTAAAAAGCGGCTGTGTCGGATCGTATAAAAGTCAAAAAAACGATTTTACGGAGCGAAATAGGGGAAAATTCGGAAAAAAATTCGTACATTGCCGCGCCTTTCGGAAGATATGGTCTGAGGACGAGTTTTTCCGGAGGGGATAAGGAAAAGGAGAAGTGTCCGAGCGGTCGAAGGAGCACGCCTGGAAAGTGTGTATACCTCAAAAGGGTATCGCGGGTTCGAATCCCGCCTTCTCCGCCAGAACGGCTGAAGGGTGGATAGAGTATGGTTCCATTTGGCCGAACAGGTTAGTAAAAAAGATAGTCCCGTAAAACAATTTATGTTTTACGGGATTTTTTATTGCTAAAATACGATAATTGAGAAATTCGAGAATTTGGGCTCATCCATGAATAATAGAGCTGTTGGGTATTTTCCAGATGAAATAATATTCATCTTTGGATACATATCAAGGCACAAATCTTTGAAGACTTGTATTTTTCTATGGGGGTTGGATATAATGACATCAATGGGGAAGCTAGTCTTATGGCCGAATTTCATGGCAGCGATCGATCTTTTTTGATCGGGGAATCACATCCGAGGCGTGGAGAATGAGGTGGCTATCTCGTATAGCTCTGGCTATGATTGTGGCTCTTTATCCAGATTTTTGACTTTTTATCAAGGACGAGAACAACAGGGACAGTATCAGAGGTCGGCAGGCATCTTTTTCTCTCCATCGGTAAAGTTCATGCCAATGACGATTGGTTGAACTGGGATCGTCAGCCTGCTACTGCAGATTGGGCCTCATGTAGTTCAACCATTTTTCCGGTTATGAACCGAACCGATTCTTTCGAAAAACACAAACGGAAGCCCCTGAACCTTTTTTTCAGGAAAGCTTCCGTTCGGTTTATCGGATTGGATTCGGCTTATTTGACGAGCCTGCGCAAGAATCGGGAGGTGGCAACGGCATCGTTGGCTTGAATCAGCTCTTCGATCTCTGTGTAGTACTCCTCGACGATCTCTTCGTACTTCTTTACCCAGTAAAGACTTTCGGAAATGGCGTCGATGGCATCTTCACGATAGGGATATTGGTCCATCGACAACCAACCCTTATAGTTCGTTCTTTTCAGCCAGAAGAGAAGTTCTACGTAGGTCGTCATATGTACGCTGCTGACGATCATGTCATCATCCCAACTTCCGTGGTTGTCGTTGAAGTGCATGTGGAAAAGCATGTCGCCGGCTCTTTGGGCCAGAACAACGGCCTCTGCTACATTTTCTCCGGCAACGAAGCTGTGTCCCGTGTCGATGGTAACACCGACATTGGCACATCCGGTCTCTTTCGCAGCCAAGATCGTATCGGCCATACGGGCATGGTATGAGAAGTTGCGTGGCTCTTTGGGCTTGTATTCCAATGCAAAACGTAACGTAGGGAATTCAAGTGCGAGTTTTTGTATGGCATCGGTCATCCATTGCCGTTCCTGATCGTAGTCGGCAGTCAGCTGGTAGTCGTAACCATCCTGAGCCATCCACAGGTTCATGATCTTGCAATCGATCTCCAAGGCGATTTCGCACATGCTGCGCAGGTAGTCGATCGCCTTTTTCCGGATGGCAGGATTGGTATTGGAGATACAGCCTTTCCCGTAGTCTTTGTCGGTAAAGGTGTCCGGAATAATTGAGGCACAGCTCAGTCCGTAGCCTTCGAGCCGTTTTTTCATATCTTTGACGTTGTCCGGCCGGATATCCCATGTGCCGACCAGCTCGACGCCTTTGATGTAGGGCATTCTCTTTGCGGCCATGTCCAACATCTCTTCCGAGGAAGGGTTGTCCTTATAGCCTTTACAGAATCGGTCGCAGGTATTTCCCAAATTACCCAAGATGATCGAATATTTGTTGTCCATTGGTTAGAAGGTTTTAGATTATAAAAATTCGAGATTAATAGGTCGTATTGAAATTCACTATGCCGGAGGCATTGTTTGTCAGGGTGTCGATACATTTTTCGACATCGGTCGGCCGGATGACGACATTGGCGAGATCGCCTTCCGAGAAGGCATACATATATTCGATGAAGATCTCTTCGCGGGCGAGGATATCGAGTATCGAGGAGAGGGCTCCGGGTTTGTTGGCACAACTGAGACAGACGACATCGGTCAGCATGACGGCGAACCCGGCTTCACGCAACGCCTCTTTGGCGGCATTCACGTCGGAGACAATCATGCGCAGTATACCGAAATCGGTCGCATCGGCCAGACTGAAAGCGTTCATGTTGATGCCTTTTTTCCCCAAGATTCGGGCGACGTCGTTGATCCGACCCGTTTTGTTTTCGATGAAAACAGATAATTGCTTTATGGTCATAGGTCTTACGTTTTAGGTTCGGTTATTTAAGGACACGTTTGTCGATTACGCGTTGACTTTTGCCTTCGCTGCGTTCGATGCTGTGGGGCTCCATCAGGCGGATTTCGGCGCTGATACCCAATACGCTGTGCAGTCGGTTGGCAATCCGTTTGCGGAGCTCCATCATGCGTCCGACCTCGTCGGAGTAGTAGTTCTCACGAACTTCGACCTGAACTTCGAGGGTGTCCAGATTGTTCACCCGATCGACAATCAGGCGGTAGTGGGGCTCGAATTCGGGCAGTTCCAGTACGACGCTTTCCACCTGTGAGGGGAATATGTTGACGCCTCGAATGATGAGCATGTCGTCGCTTCGTCCGACGATACGGCTCATCCGGACACAGGTCCGTCCACAGTCGCAGGGTTCGTAGTTCAAAGAGCAGAGGTCCTTTGTCCGGTAACGCAGCAGAGGCATTCCCTCTTTGGTCAGGGTCGTAAAGACTAACTCTCCCTGTTCTCCGGCGGGTAGCGGTTCCAACGTGTCGGGTGAGATGATTTCGGGGAAGAAGTGGTCTTCAACGATGTGCGAACCCGATTTGCATTCGCATTCGTAGGAGACACCCGGACCCATAATCTCGCTCAATCCGTATATATTATACGCATTTACGCCCATTTTCGTTTCGATCTCGCGGCGCATGTTTTCGGTCCAAGGTTCTCCGCCGAGGATGCAGGTTCTCAGCTTGAACTCCTCGCGCGGGATTCCCGATTTGAGGATCTGTTCGGTCAAATAGAGTGCATAGGAAGGGGTACAGGCCAGAGCGGTCGAACCGCAGTCGTGCATCAGTTGGATGTGCTTTGCGGTGTTACCCGTAGACATGGGAATAACCGTTGCGCCGAGGTGTTCGACTCCGTAGTGGAGACCGAGCCCTCCGGTGAACAGGCCGTATCCGTAGGCAACGGTGAACATGTCGTTTCGGTCCGTGCCGAAGGCGTTCAGGCAGCGGGCGATCGATTCGGACCATACCGACAGGTCGCGGTGGGTGTAACCTACGACGGTCGGTTTCCCGGTCGTACCCGACGAGGCATGCAGGCGGACGATCTCCGACAGCGGTGCAGCCAGCATCCCGAAAGGATAGTTGTCGCGAAGGTCCTGTTTGGTCGTGAACGGCAGCTTGACGATGTCGTCGATCGTGTTGATGTCGTCGGGGGTCAGATCGATCTCCTGCATTTTGTTGCGGTAGAACGGGGTGTTGTGGTACACGTAGTGGACCAGCTTTTTGAGCCGTACACTCTGCAGGTTCCGCATTTCGTCACGACTCATGCACTCTTTTGTTTTATTCCAGATCATGTTTTAAGTTTCGTTTTGGGTATCGAGGATAATCAGATTATTTTTTCGCTATCGGATGGTCGGCATGAAAAGCCTTGAGCCGTTTCTCCATGATATCGAAAAGCTCTTCGGTCATACGGGACGAGCAGGCGCGGATTCCTTCCTGTTCGCTACCTGTCGTATTGAGCGTAATCGAACTGATTCCGTAGAAGAGCAGTTCGCGCATCAATTCGCCGGAGGTCATGCCCGGATATCCGATCGTGAAGAAGAATCCGTCACCGATCGGTTCGGTTACATCGTGGTCATATACGACATAGAATCCGTTTTCACGGAATAGCCGTTTCATGCGGTTGGCACGGCGACCGTACTCTTTGGTCTCTTCGACGAAGTTGATTTTGCCGTCACAGGCCGCCTTGTACATGGCAGCCAGTCCGAACTGCACCGAATGGGTGGCTCCGGAGGTGATCATGTACAGGATGGAGCTGACGAAGGTAATTCCGAAGAGGCCGGCACCCGAATAACGTTCGGCCAATGCCGGGTATTTTCTGTTGAACAGCTTGTCGGAGACGCAGGCAACGGCCATACGCTGTCCGGCATAACTGAAGATTTTCGAGGCGGAGAGCATCAGGATGTAGTTGTCCGTATATCGGGCGACGGTAGCCTGATAGGGTGGAGCGAACGGGTGTCCCAGATCGCGTCGGAAGTCCATGGCGAAATAGGCTAAATCTTCAAGGACGATCGTGTCGTATTTCGTTGCCAGTTCACCGATAATCTTCAGCTCCTCCTCTTCGAGGCAGGTCCAGGCCGGATTGTTCGGGTTCGAATAGACGATCGCGCAGATGTTACCCTTACTGAGATACTCTTCCAGCTTGTTGCGCAGGGCGGCTCCCCGATAGGCGAATACGTCGAACTGTTCGAACGGAACTCCCAGAATCTTCAGTTGTGATTTTTGGATGGGGAAGCCCGGATCGATGAACAGTACGGTATCCTTGCCCGGGGTGCATTGGCTGGTGATGATAAACGAGCCGAACGAACCGGCAACCGATCCGGTCGTCGGGATACACCCTTCGGGCGATATGTCGATATTGATAAAAGCCTTGATAAATCGGGAGGTTTGCTCCTTGAGTTCGGGTACTCCTTCGGCTGCCGGATATATGGCGGCGATTCCGGTGTCCAAGGCGGCTTTTTCGGCATCGAGTCCGATTTTGCAGGGGCTCAGCCCCGGTACGCCCTGATCCATCCGGATGAAGGGGATCCCGGTGCGCTGTTCGAGGGCCGAAGCGAGCAGCGAAGCCTGTCCGATCGTAGCTTTGGCCAGATCGGTAATTTTCAACTCGTCGACGATTGACTGGACGAGTTGAGGATCAAATACACAATGTTGCATGTTGTCAGTCTCTTGCTCTGTTCTACTTCGGTTACTGTTTCATCTTCTGGTCGATGATACTCTTGGCAGCTTCGCGACCGCATCTGAGTGCGGTGATGTTGGCTTCGACGATCTCTTGCCCTTTGCGCCCGAACACGCGTCGGATTCCCTCTTCGAATTTTTCGATTCCGATGTGCAGCAGGTCCGATGCGGCTCCGAGCAGCACCATGTTCGACGAGCGGGGAGCTCCGCACTCTTTTGCCAGTTTCTCGACATCGAGCAGCACCACGTGCGGCAGACGGTTCAGCTCTTCGATCAGTTTTTCGGGATCGGGATAGTTCGGGATGTTGATGAAGGGTACCGAGTGGGTTACGACCCAGCCTTTTTCCGAGAGGTAGGGCAGGTAGCGCAGCGCCTCCATCGGTTCGAGCGAAAGAATCAGGTCGGCGGTTCCGTAGGGGATCAGGTCCGACCGGATCGGATCGGACGACAGACGCAGGTTAGACTGTACGTCGCCGCCCCGTTGGCTCATGCCGTGTACTTCGGCTTGTTTGATGTGCAGACCTTCGTCGAGGGCGGCTTCGCCGATGATCGTCGCGATGGAGAGGATGCCTTGTCCTCCCACGCCGGATAGTATGATATCTGATTTCATTGTGCTTTTCAGGATTTGGATGATTCGTTTTTGAGTTTGGCCTGATGGTGCCGTTTCAGGGTCTGGATACACTCCCTGCGCGGGATGATGACCGACACGCCCCTGTAATTGATCTCTTCGCGGAGAATGGCGGCGATCTCTTCCATGTTTTTCGGCAGCGGAACCACCACACGGATGTGTTCGGGCTCAACGCCGACACCCTGACAGATCGACTCTAACCGGTTGGTACCTGCCGAGTCCTGTCCTCCGGTCATTGCCGTGGTCAGGTTGTCCGAAATAACGATGGTGATGTTGGCTTTTGCATTGACGGCATCGAGCAGGCCGGTGATTCCCGAGTGGGTAAAGGTCGAATCTCCGATTACGGCTATGGCCGGCCACAGCCCGGCATCGGCAGCACCCTTGGCCATGGTGATCGAGGCTCCCATGTCGACGCAGGTGTGGATGGCGCGGAAAGGCGGCAGTGCCCCCAACGTATAACATCCAATATCACCGAAGACTTTGTAGTCCTTGTATTCGCGGATGACCCGGTTCAGCGTTTCGTACATGTCGCGGTGTCCGCATCCGTTGCAGAGTGCAGGAGGCCGGGGTACGACATATTCGCATGGAGCCATGCTCTTCAATGCCGGAAGTCCGAGGGCGGCTCTGACATTGTCCGGGGTCAACTCTCCGGTACGGGGAGCCTCTCCGGTGAGTCGGCCGGTGATCCGGCACGTAATCGGGAGAATACCGCGAACCTGCTCTTCGACAAAGGGCTGTCCGTCTTCCAGAACCAGAATCTCTTCACACGTTTCGGCCATGCGGCGAATCAGGTTTTTCGGGAGCGGATACTGCGAGATCTTCAGTACGGGGAAGTCGCATCCTTCCGGGAACTGTTCCATCAGGTAGTTGTATGCGATGCCGCAGGCGATGACCCCTCTTTTCCGGTTCGGACCGTCGGTATAGCTGTTGAACGACGAGGTTTCGGCCAGTTGTTCCAGCGCGGGTTGTTGTTCGATGACGGTGATGTACCGTTTGCGGGCGATGGCGGGGAGCAGGACCCAACCGGCCGTAGGATCCGGAAACTTCATCGGATTCTGTTCGCGTGCAGCTTTTGTGTGAACGACGGCGCGCGAGTGGGCCATGCGGGTGGTTACACGCATCAGTACCGGCAGCTTGAACTCTTCCGAAAGGTCGAACGCGTACCGGATCATGTCGTAAGCCTCCTGTTGTGAAGAGGGCTCGAAGATCGGAGCAAGGGCAAATTTTCCGTAAAAGCGCGAATCCTGTTCGTTTTGCGAGGAGTGCATGGTCGGGTCGTCGGCCACCAGAACGACCAGTCCGCCGTTCGTTCCGGTAATGGCGGAGTTGACGAACGCATCGGCTGCGACGTTGAGGCCCACGTGTTTCATACAGACAAGGGCCCGTTTCCCGACATAGGATACGCCCAAAGCGGCCTCCATAGCGGTTTTTTCATTGGTACACCACCGGCTGTATACACCGCGTTCGATGGCGAGTTCCGATTGTTGGATATATTCGGTAATTTCAGTTGACGGAGTTCCGGGATAGGCGTATACGCCGGACAGGCCGGCGTGGAGTGCCCCTAAGGCAATGGCCTGATCTCCCAAAAGCAATAATTTTTCTTCCATGAAGTAATTTATAAGTTAGATTAATCTATTCGAGTGAGAAGCGGTCGGCATCCTGCAGAGCCGGAAAGTTTTTGCGGAAGTCGCGCAGGGCGTCTGCATCGAGTTCGGCGGAGAGCAGAGCCTCCTTACCGGGTTCGACATCCGCAAGGGTCTGGCCCTTGAAGTCGAGCAGGGCCGACTTGCCGCAGTAGGAGCAATTCGGATCGGTTCCGGTGCGGTTGATGCCGGCGACGTAGCAGAGGTTTTCGATGGCCCGGGCCCGCAGCAGGGCGCTCCATGCGTCGACACGCGGAGTAGGCCAGTTAGCGGTGTAGAGGGCCAGATCGTAGTCGTTTCTGTTTCGGCTCCAGACCGGGAAACGCAGGTCGTAGCAGATCTGCAGCAGGATTCTCCATCCTTTGTATTCGACGATGACCCGTTTGTCTCCGGCCGTGAACTCCTTGTGTTCGCCGCCGTAGGTGAACAGGTGACGTTTGTCGTATTGGGAGACCGATCCGTCTGGTTTTACAAAGTAGAAACGGTTGAAATAGTTTCCGTTTTCCTCAACGGCGACGCTGCCAGCCAGTGCACAGTCGGTCTTTTGGGCGATCCGTTTCATCCACGGGAGGGTTTCGCCCCCGAGCGGTTCAGCAGCAAGACGCGGTTGGGTGCAGAATCCCGTCGAGAACATCTCGGGCAGCACGATCAGGTCCGCTGAGCCGGCTTCGGCTATTTTTTGTTCGAATCGCGCGCGGTTACCTGCCGGGTCGTTCCATAAAAGATCTGTTTGTATAAGAGTGATTTTCATGATTGTTTACATAATAACAAACAAAGATAATATTTTATCCTGTAAATACCAATTCATCGAATCGGTTCTCCTTTGAGGTGCATAACGGTTCCGGATTGACGAAAAAAGCGGATCCCGAAGAGTCGGGATCCGCTTAGGAGGGTATGAATTATAAAAAATCAGTTTCTGAGTTTGCGAAGGTCGTCGGTCGAGATCTGCGTGAAATTGTCGATCAGCAGGTCGTAATCGGAGAGAGCGCTGCGATCGAAGGTCGAAGCGATGGCGACTACGGCACAACCGGCACGACGGGCAGCCTCGATGCCGACCGGTGCATCCTCCGCAACGATACACTCCGCGGGGTCGAGCCCCAGTTTCTTTGCGGCGAGCAGGTAGACTTCCGGATCGGGTTTTCCGTGCGTAATCATGTCTCCGTTGGCAATGGCATCGAAATAGGGGGTGATGCCGCATTTCGAGAGGACGAAGTTCACGTTGGGTGTATTTCCCGACGATCCGACAGCGGTTTTGAATCCTTCGCTTTTAAGCGACTTGAGAAAGTCGACCAAACCCGGAGCCGGAGCGATCGTCCGTTCGAAAATTTCGCGATAGATCTCCTCCTTTTCGGCTGCAATTTTGTGCCAGTCCACTTTCTTGATCACCTCGGGCATCAATCTTTCCAGAATCTGGTCGTTGGTCATCCCAAACGTGGGCATGAATCGTTCCCGGCTGAAGGGTACGCCGTATTTTCGGCAGATGACAGCAAAAGCCTCGATATGCGCATCTCGGTTGTCGACCAGTACGCCGTCCATGTCGAATATTACACCTCGGATCATAACACTTCTCTTTACTTTTAAAATTCGCCGCAAATATACGCTATTTTCTTGCAGTTTCGACTTTTGTATGGTTTCCTTTTGCAGCGATGAGGAACGTACCGAAAATTTCGTATCTTTGCCCCTAATCATATCTATTTCGGGAACATGAAAAAAGCCGTTTTGTTTTTGGTCGGGATGCTGATTTTGGCCGTAGGGGCGCAGGCCCAGAGCCAGACGGAAAAGTCGACCAGCATCGTTACGATCGGAGGTGAAGGTTATTATGTCCATACAGTCCGGCCCGGAGATACGTTCTATTCGTTGTGTAAAGTCTATTCGACCGATGAAGCGACGATCCGCCGGTTCAATCCGCATGTTGATGACGGATTGAAGACCGGTCAGGTGTTGAAGATTCCGGTGGTGAAGGAGGAGGTCAAGCCCTTGTCCGACCGGAAAAAACGCCGCTTGTTCGATGTGCACACGGTCAATCAGGGCGAGACGGCCTATTCCATTGCCAAACGATACGGCGTGGGACTCGATGTGCTGTTGGAGGACAACGAAGGGTTCGATCCGGCCCATCTTTCCATCGGACAGCAGATCAATATCCGCAAGACCAGTCAGGGAACCAGCGATTCACTGCGGATCGGGGAGCAGATCGAGACCTATACCGATGCGTTGAATCAGGTTTCGGATCGCTTCGTACACCATATCGTTGCCCGCGGAGAGACACTCTATTCGTTGGGTAAGCAGTATGGCATTCCGGTCGATTCGATTGTCCGGTATAACGATTCGGCGCTAAAGGAGGGTTTGAAGCAGGGAAGTATATTGCGCTTGCCGGTCAAACGGAGCGGTACGGTTACCCAAACAGCAGCTGCGGATACGACAACGGCACCTCACACCCTGCCCGTAGTGTCGACCGGAAACGAAACGGTCAAGGCGATCGATATAACGGCTCCGATGCGTGTGGCAGTACTGCTGCCCATGCGGGTCAACGGATCTTCCGGCAGGCAGTTCTTGGAGTTTTATCAAGGGGTGTTGCTGGCGCTCGAGGAGTTGAAGTCGGATGGCATTTCGACGCAGGTCGATCTGTTCAATACGGCCCGGTCGGTTACCGAGGTCGAATCGCTGTTGCAACGACCGGAGCTGCAGCAGGCCGATCTGATCATAGGTCCGGTTTATGACGAGTGCTTCCCTCCCGTAGCCGCCTTTGCAGCCGAACGGGGAATTCCTGTGGTCTCACCGTTGGCGGAGCTCCGCAGTGCAGACAATTCGTTGCTGTTTCAGGTTGCTCCGACGGCTTCGTCGAAGTACGACAAGTTGAAGGATGATCTGTCCGATGCACGTCATGTGATTGTCATATCGTCGGCCCGCAACGATGCCGAATTTGTTTCCGAAATCACGCCGTTCATACCCAAATCGGCCAAGCGGATCGACTATGTGCGGAACATGAGTACGATGACGCTTGCCGATCAGCTCAGCTTCGAGAAAGACAACGTGATTGTGGTGTTGTCTGAGGATGAGACGACGAGCGAATCGATATTGGCCTATATCGGATCGATTTGCAGCGGCATGGCGGCAAAAGAGGGGAAAGAGCCTGTGGTTCGGGTGATCTCCAGTTCCCGTTGGGCTCGTTTCCGGAATACCGACAAGGATCTTTTCTTTAAGATGAACCTGCGATATGTGACCTCATACCATGCCGATCGGAACAACGAGCGGGTGCTCAATTTTGACAACCGCTATATTTCAGCCTTTGGGTCGTTGTCCAGCCTCTACTCCTATCGAGGTTATGATGTAGCCAAACTGTTTGTCGGGAAGTTGAAGCTGCACGGAGCGGAGTTTATCTCCTATTTGAACGATGCCGATCTGCCGTTGTTGCAGACTCCGTACCGATTTGAACAGCAGCAGCCCGGACACCGCTACGAGAATCGGGAGTGGGCTTTGGTTTGCTACAACGGAAACTATACGATCGAAGTGAAGTAGAGAACGCCGATCGATTTTCCGGACAAGACGGTCGGTAGCGGGCAATTCGATGATATGGGGAGTCTCCGCAGTTCAGGGGAGGATAATGTGAGCCGGATGCGTATTGCTCTTGTTTATGGAGATGACAGAAGGACGGAGCGGAGGTGATCGTAACTCGGCGCCATGAAGAGAGGCAGGAATCCGTGTGGTGTGCTCTCTGGAAATGCAAACGGATGAAAAGAGACAAGTAATCGACAGAAACGGATCGTCCCTATTGCGGGTAAGGATGGAACAGATTGAGAGATAATCCGATACGTTTTAGTTATACGGAAAAGAGGCAATAGGTTGATATAGGTGTTCCATCTGTTTTGTCTATTCCCGTGTTTTTAGGAGTGTGTATAATAAAAAAAGAGGACTCGTATTAACGAGTCCTCTTTTTAGATATGAGATCTTCTATTTTTCGATCAATTCGACACTCCGGCGGATAAAGTTGGTCAGGTTTTCACCCTTCAACATGCTGTTCGACAGCAGCGCCAGATCGATAATCTGTTTCACTAATTTATTCTCTTTGCCGATCTCGGTGAGCCGTTGGTTACGCTGTTGGAGCAGACCGTCCAGCTTCTCTTTGATCTGGGTACGTTGATCCTTCTCCTCCTGCGTCAACTCTTCCTCTTTTTTGCCCTTGATCAGCTCTTCGAGGTTGTGTTGTTCGGCGGTTGCGGCATCGATCTTCTTGGTCATCGTCCTCAACTTGTCTCCGTAGCTCTTCTCAACCTCTCCGAGTATCTCTGCGATCAGCGGATGGTTGCCGTTGATGACTACATTGAAGTTGTCCGGCATCTGTCCGTAGAACTGCATTCCGGCACCACCCATGGCTGCCATGTCTTTCATACGACGCATGAATTCGTTCTGCGTGATGACTACCGGCATCTCGGACTCATCCATCGCTTCGAAGGATACCATATAGTGAACCTTCTCTTCGGCCGGAAGCTGAGCTTCGAATACGGGACGCAACAGCTGTTGCTGAGCCGAGCTGAGGGCCATCTTCAACGGAGTATCCTTTTCGATCAGCTTTTCGATCACATCCGAGTCGACCCGGACGAAACGGGTACCCTGATTCTTGTTCTCGAACCAGCCGATGAAGTGGGTATCCAGCTGGCCGTCCATAACCAATACGTCGTATCCCTTCTGACGGGCAGCGCTGACAAAGGAGTTCTGGGCAACCGGATCATTCGTGTAGAGGTAGATCACGTTTTTGTTTTTGTCGGTTTGGTTCTCCTTGACTAATGCGGCATACTCCGAAAGCGTGAAGTATTTACCCTCAGTATTTTTCAGCAAGGTGAAATCCGTAGCTTTTTCGGCGAACTTCTCGTCGGTGATGATTCCGTACTGAATGAAGATCTTCAGGTCATCCCACTTTTTCTCATACTCGTCCCGATGTTGGGTGAAGAGTTCGTTCAACCGGTCGGCAACCTTTCGGGTGATGTATCCCGAGATTTTCTTGACGTTCGAATCGCTTTGCAGGTAACTTCTCGAGACGTTAAGCGGAATATCCGGAGAGTCGATCACACCGTGCAGCAGCGTCAGGAACTCCGGTACGATGCCCTCGACCGAGTCGGTGACGAAGACTTGATTACAATAGAGCTGTATCTTGTTCTTCTGTATTTCGAAGTTGTTCCGAATCTTCGGGAAGTAGAGGATACCGGTCAGATTGAACGGGTAGTCGATGTTGAGGTGGATGTAGAAGAGCGGATCTTCGGACATCGGGTAGAGGGAGCGGTAAAACTCCATGTACTCTTTGTCGGTAAGGTCGGCCGGTTTCTTTGTCCACAGCGGCTCTGCGGCATTGACGATATCGTCCTGATCGGTGTCGACGTATTTACCGTCTTTCCACTCCTGTTTCTTGCCGAAGGCGATCGGAATGGGCAGGAAACGGCAATATTTGTCGAGAATCGTTCTGATCCGCGATTTGTCGGCAAACTCTTTGGCATCTTCGCTCAGATGGAGGATGATGTCCGTACCGCGTTTACGTTCAGTTGCGGCCTCTTCCATCGTGTATTCGGGAGATCCGTCGCACGACCAATGCATCGTCTTCGACCCTTCGCGGTAGGAGCGGGTTATGATCTCCACTTTGTCCGAGACCATGAAAGCCGAGTAGAAACCCAGACCGAAGTGTCCGATGATCGCTTGGTTTTTATACTTTTCGAGGAACTCTTCGGCACCCGAGAAGGCGATCTGGTTGATGTATTTGTCGATCTCTTCGGCGGTCATGCCGATACCCGAATCGGAGACGGTCAGGATCCGTTTTTCGGGATCCAGCGAGACGTGTACGGTCAAGTCGCCCAATTCACCTTTGAATTCGCCGATCGACGAAAGGGTTTTGATCTTCTGGGTAGCATCTACCGCATTCGAAACCAATTCACGCAGAAATATTTCGTGATCCGAGTAGAGAAACTTTTTTATGACTGGAAAGATGTTCTCTGTCGTAACGCCTATTTTTCCGTTTTGCATAGCTTTATATTTTTTAGTTTGATTTTCCACAGCTACGCTCAAACAATTTGTGTGCCATTGCTCTCGGCGTGACACTTTGTCACGAAACTTGCGCACGCGACTGACAAATCAGACCGGATCCACGAAGCGTGACAGAGAAAAGCTCATAATTCGATCCTTAAACGGACCATGTGCCGGCATTCGATGCCGTTTTCGAATATGGGTTCGGGGTAGTTGCGCCGAAAGAAATCCCGGTCGATGCTGTCGATCTCGAAACCGCACTTTTGATAGAAGGCCAATTGACCGGTTCCGGCGTTGGCTGTGCCCACTTCGAGCACCGTGCACCGTTCCGAACGGCTTTTGTGCTTTGCGTATTCGATGAGGCTTTTACCGATGCCTTGGCGTTGGAAATCGGCATGTACTGCCAGATTGACCACCTCCATCGTAAAGGGTCGGGTACGCAGCAACACGCAAATACCGACGAGCCGGTCGTCCGAGTCGTAGGCGCCATAACACTTTCCCCGTCGGGTATAGTCATCGACGGCTTCCCGTGATGGATCAGCCTCGGCCAGCAGATCATAGGGCAACTCTTCGACGGAATGAATTTCGCGAATATCCATGAATAGAGGATAAAACGGAGTCAAACGTTAGAAATAGGGCTCCATCAGTTTCAGGAACCACTCGGGAGCACGACAAGCGCGTCTCGTATCGCTGTGCATGAAGGCGAGGGTCACCGATCCGGTATTGATTTTGTCGCCGTTCTCGCGGAATACTTCATAGTCGAAGCGCATACGGACCTTGGGCATTTCCGCCAGCGAAACCCGAACCGTCAGCAGATCGTCGTCATAGGCCGGGGCTATGTGTCGGCTCTGCACCTCAATCACAGGGAGCATGATGCCGTGTTTCTCCATGTTGTTGTAGGTGGTTCCGAACTCCCGCAGCATCTCGGTCCGGGCCGTTTCGTAGTATCGGATGTAGTTCGAGTGGTGAACGATTCCCATGCAGTCGGTTTCGTAGTATCTGCCCCGAATTTTAATGTCTCTGCTAATCATGATAAGATGTGTTTCTGGTAAAAATTCGGGAGCACTCGGCTGGGTGCTCCCGAAACGTATCGTATATGTTTCCGATTCTGTTATTCGCCTCTGCTGTAATTGGGAGCTTCGCGCGTGATACTTACGTCGTGCGGATGGCTCTCTAACATACCAGAATTGGTAATCCGGATAAAACGAGCCTTTTTGAGGGCCTTGAGGTCAGGTGCTCCGCAGTATCCCATTCCGGCTCTCAGACCGCCGACCATTTGATAAATGACTTCAGCCAATGTCCCTTTGTAGGGAACGCGGGCAGCGATACCTTCGGGAACCAGTTTCTTGATATCGTCCTCCATGTCTTGGAAGTAACGGTCTTTCGACCCGTGTTGCATGGCTTCGAGGGAACCCATGCCCCGATATGCTTTGAACTTACGTCCGTTGTAGATGATCGTCTCTCCGGGAGACTCTTCCACACCGGCCAAGAGCGATCCGGCCATTACGGCATCGGCTCCTGCGGCCAGTGCTTTGACAATGTCGCCCGAGTAGCGCAAACCACCGTCACCGATTACTGGGACACCCGAACCTTCGATCGTTTTGGCTACGTCGTAGATGGCAGAGAGCTGAGGTACGCCCACTCCTGCGATTACACGGGTCGTACAGATCGATCCCGGACCGATACCCACTTTTACACCGTCGGCACCGGCATCGACCAACATCTTAGCGGCTTCGCCCGTAGCGATATTTCCCACGACGACATCCAGATCGGGATACTCTTTTTTCACCCGTTTCAGCATGTTGATCACGTGGATCGACTGTCCGTGAGCCGTATCGATCACGATGGCGTCGACCTGCGCTTCATAGAGTGCGGCAACCCGTTCCATCGTATCGTGTGTGACGCCTACACCGGCAGCTACCCGCAACCGTCCCTTGTCGTCCTTTGCGGCATTGGGGTTGGCCTGTACTTTGGTGATATCCTTGTAGGTGAGCAGACCGATCAAGTGTCCGCCTTCGTCCACCACCGGCAGCTTTTCGATTTTGTTTTGCAACAGGATGTCCGAAGCGGTTTGCAGGTCGGGATTGTGAGTGGTGATGAGGTTGTCGTGTGTCATGACCTCTTCGATGCGGCGCGACATGTCGCGTTGGAATCTCAGGTCACGGTTGGTAACGATTCCGATCAGAATGCCGTCGGGCGTAACGACCGGGATACCGCCGATGCGGTTCTCTTTCATCAATTGCAGGGCATCGCCTACGGTGTTGTCTTTTCTGATGGTGATTGGATCATAGATCATTCCGTTTTCCGCACGTTTGACTTTTCTCACCTGAATAGCCTGATCGGCGATGGACATGTTTTTGTGAATGACACCGATACCTCCCTCGCGGGCGATGGCGATTGCCATTTCGGCTTCGGTGACCGTGTCCATTGCCGCCGAGATGATCGGGGTGTTGAGTTGGACGTTTCGGGAGAAGCGCGTAGAGATATTGACCTCACGGGGTAGGACTTCCGAATACGCGGGAATGAGCAGAACGTCGTCGAACGTCAAACCTTCTGTCTGGATTCTATCTTTTAGGAACGGCATGATATGATTAGTTTTAAAATGAACGTTATGGATAAAGTGTATGCTTTACGTGGCAAGTAGCGATCGTTCCGAGCGATACGGTTATAAGAAAACGGGATTCGATTTCAGACGTCTCTTTCGTCGATCGTACCCTGCCTGTAAATTTATGCAAAATTAGTAAATATCCCGGAATTCCAATCGTTTTACGAGAATTTTAGCGGAATTCGATGGTTGTTTCTCCAGCGGGGAGGGGAAAATCCGGTCGGGATAACGATAGTTTGCGGTCGGGACCGATGGACAGGGTAGCGTCGTAAGAGGGATCTTTGTCTGTTTTCGGTGTGCAGGTTACTGCGTATAGGCCCTCGGCGGGAATCAGTTTATGGGAATCGATGCCCGACACCGAACCGTGGCGATCGACAACACCGTCGATGCGATACGCTCTTTCGAGCAGATGTTCCGCTTCGTGAATTTGGCCTTGAAGGATCAACTGGCGGATGACGGTCGAACTGACGTGATGGGCATCGAGTTGTTTCTGGGGCATGATTTGCAGGTCGAAGCCGCAGGTTTTGCTCAGGGCGAGCAGCTCGTCGTAACCGCCCGAACGATTGTGTCCCAAATGGTGGTTGTAGCCGACCAGCAGGGTGTCGATATGCAGTTGTCCGACCAGATCTTTCAGAACGAATTCCTGATAGGACATACGGCTGAATTCGAGGGTGAAGGGCACGACGATCGTGTGATCTATCCCGAGGCCTGCAAGGATCTCGAGCTTCTCGGGAAGCGGGGTAAGCAGCGCGACAGGAGCGTTGCCGACTACGGTTCGCGGATGCGGGTCGAATGTGATGACGGTACTTTCGCCGTGTCGCTCGCGGGCCAGTTCGTTCAGTCGGTCGAGTATGGCCCGGTGTCCGTAGTGGATGCCGTCGTATGATCCGACAGTGGCGATCGGTCGTCGTATGGTGTCCGTATGTTCGAAGCCGTAGTGTACCTGCATGATGGGGTGTCAATTTTGTGCATCCGCACCCTCTTCGGCCTCTTTGACGAAGTAGGCTACCTTTTCGAGTACGGTAGTTATGTCATAGTTCTCGACGAAAATTCCTCGCGGAAAGTTCAGCGGCATCGAGGTGAAGTTCAGCACGCCTTTGATACCGGCATTGATGATCGGAACAACCAAGTCGGAGGCGATTGCAGCGGGGCAGGAGAGGATGACGATCTTGATGTCGAGCTTTTGGACTTGATGCTCGAAGTGAGCCATGTCGAAGCAGGGGATATCGTCTATGATCTGGCCGACCTTCTCTTCGTCGACATCGAATGCGGCGACGATCTGCAGTTTTGATTTTCTGCTGTTGAAGTATTTGGTCAGGGCTTGTCCCAAGTGTCCCATACCGATCACACCGACGTGCATCACGTTCGGGCCATCCAGAATGTGGCTGATGAAGTCAATCAGGACTTCGACGTCGTAGCCCTTTTTCGTATCGCTTGAGAAGCCGATCAGCATCAGGTCCCTGCGGACTTGGACGGCGGTAATTCCGTGGATTCCGGCCAGAACGTGGGAGAAGATGTGGGTGATGCCTTGGTTGTGGCACGACACCAACGTACGTCTGTATTCGCTGAGTCGCTCTATGGTTTTTTCAGGAATGTCGCTCATGGGTCGATCGGAAAAGTTTTGTATTCCGGAAGACAAATGTAGTAAAAAAGTCTCTATCGGTGAAACCGATTTGAGACGAGACAGTCGACAGTGCAGGGATTGTGGACGGATGATGCGGGGATGTACCGTGGTCGAGCATGCCCTGTAAAGCAAGTACAAATCGAGAAAGCTGGACAAAAAGAGGGGGCAATCTGTCGTAGATTGTCCCCTCGGAATGTCAAGTCAGTCGGTTTCTGGCCGTTCGTTGTCGCTCTCTACGGGTTGTAAAGAGAGATGGAATCATTTTTTTCTTCCTCCCCCTCCCAGATCATGACCCCTTGTGCCTGAAAAAATATCAGAGAGAGTATCCTGTTTTTTCCGATCCCGATGAGGTTAAGGAATGACCAGAGTCTTTTCGACCGTAACCGGCTGCAACTCTTTCGTCGGCGTATCGAACTCGTAGGGAGAGAGGGCATATCGGGTTCCCACTCCGTTAGCCGTTACGCTCAGGGTGTGGGCTCCTGTTGCGAGTCCATCGATCGGTAGCGAAATTCCCGTTCCGCTTACCGAATCGGCAACGACCGTACCGTCGATCGACAGCGTATAACTTTCGGGTTCCACACCCACCGTTGTCCAATGTACGGACACTTTATCGGCTATGATGTGGGGCGGAGCTACGGCCATCAACGTGACGTCGTCGGCCGTCCCGTTGTAGACATCGATCAGCGCGCGAGTCAGGTTGAGGTAGTAGAATCCCCATCCGCCCTGATCTCCTCTGAACCCGGGGGCAGTCAGCGATACGGGTTCATAGTCGTCACTGAGTTCGACGCTGTAACTGTCGGCATAGATATTTCCGTCGGGACCGTAGCCTCGTGTGGCTTGCCCGGTGAATTCATTGAATTGGTGGAGCATGACTACCTTCGGACGATGTTCCAGTGCAACCTTGAACGATTCCAAATAGGTCCATCCGTCGCGGCGTCCCCAAGCTTCGGGAGCCGTCCATCCGGTTTCGGCAAAGCAGGCGGGATTGACCGTCGTACACTCCGCAGTTCCGTCTTTATAGGTAACGGTCGGTTTCAACGAGCCGTCCATCCAGCTCCAATAGCCGAGTCTGTCGTGTCCGGTTTTTTGGTTCTGGGAGGACATCCAGCGTATGGTAAAGCGGGAGTCGTCGACCGGTGGATTGCTTTGGCGCAGCCGGTCGATCTCTTCGGCCGACCAGTTTAGAGTCATCTTGAACAGCGGAACGCGGAATGCACTCTCCGTAGTACCCTCCTTGACGCCCATGGCTCCTGTGTCGAGAATCACGGCCAGCGGTTTTCCGTCGAATTCGTACCACAACCCTTTGAAGCGTGGATTGCGGATGAAGTAGTGATAGATCCAGTCCAGCTCTTCGTTCAGCGCCTCCATCGTGCCGGGAGGGCCGTTGCTCAATCCGGGCATGATGATCGCCTGAGGAACGGGCAGCCCTTCGTCGCGCATTTCGGCCATGACTTCGAGTGCGATCTCCGTATTGTGGATGATCGCATTGACGCCATCGCCGCGTTCGTTCCAGTGCTTGCAACCCCAGATGTGATTCGACCAGTCGAACAGTACGGCATCGGTTCCCGAATCCATAAACCACAACAGATGTTGTCGCAGGGCATCCCGGTTGGTGAAATCGTAGAAGCCGATCAGGGGAACGGCTTGGGCGGTGGTCCACATGTTTCCGGGCATAAACCACGGCTCCCATTGGGCAACGAAGGTAGTTGTCCGTTCGGGGCGTTCGGGGATGGTTCGGGAAGCGACCTCGACGGATACGATGTTTGATCGCAGGTCTTTGTCTAAGGCGGGTTGTCCGGTGAGGTAGGGAGTGTAGTCTTTCAATCCGCACCACAGGGTGGTGTCGCAGGGGACGACGGCAACGTCGATCCGTGCAAGTCCCGGATTGGGCAGCGGCAACAGGAACAGTGCTTGTCCCGTGCTGTCCGGAAATTCGTGAGCGCCCCATCGTTTCCCGTTGACGTAGGGCATGAGCATGACGCGGGTCGTATCGCCTGCTACGGGGGTGTATTTTGCCTGCACGCGGACACTTCGTCCCATGTCAATTTGATCGGTGTCGACCGTAATGGTGAGGCCGGAGGGATCATGACAGGCCGTCAATGCCCATCCTAAAAGTGCCAGAACGGACCAGTAAATTTTACGAAATGTCCGTCGTTTGGAAGCTGGTTGAAAAGGGTTCATGTTCTTCAGGTTAGTAGTTATTCTGCAAGATAGCGAAAAAATCGTTTCGGACGAAGAGAAATCGCGCTCTTTTTTGCCTGACCGCTGGGATTAGCGTAATCCGACGATCGACCATGCGTCGCGTTTCTTCTCGAACGGAAGGGTGTAGGCTGGACTGGTCGATGGAAGCGTGTGGTGTCTGCTGAGTTTCCAGATTTCGGGAAAATAGCGCTTGAACAGCCGTTCTGCATTCTGCCCGTTGAAAAATAGGGTTTGAATATTCGGATGTGTGTCGAGCAGTCGGTCGATGGCGTTCGGCGTTTCGTTGCAGATGTTGCTGTCCAGACTCCCCTCGCGCTCGCATCCCCGACACACATCCCACAGGGCAATACCCCCATCGAGCAGCATGGCGGTTTTTCCGGAGTAGGATACCGGAAGCTCGCGGCCGCATACTGCAGCAATGATCGGCCAGAAGGCATTGCGGGGATGCCCGTAATACTTCTGCTTGCGCAGCGACTCCACTCCGGGCATGGTACCAAGAATCAGTACCCGGCTTTTGTCGTCGACGATCGGGTCGAAGCTGTAAATGATTTTTCCCATGTTAACGAAGGGGTTACAGTCCCGGAGGCGGGAGTAGAGCATTCATGTGGTACTCGGGCTCTTTGACCTGTTCGGGCTCTTCGGCGATCCAGACATAATGCACCGAAGTTCCGCGGTTGGAGTAGAGACCGCACGGGATGGCCGTAATCTTTCGGTTGATCCACCTCCCGTCCCAGTCTAAAACCCGACCGGTGGCTTCGATCTGTACGATACCGCCGAGGATGTCGCTTTTTACGCTTTTCAACGGGGCTTTTACGGGTAAAAGCAGGTTGCAGACCGTTCCGAAATTGTCAATTCCTTCGAAGGTGTAGACTATCGGACCGCGTCGCAGGGCGACCAATCCGTCATATCCGGAGAACGGTTCGGGCATATAGGCCCGTCGGGCCTCCATCGGAAAGTCGATTTCGATCCGGTCGCCCGATTTCCATGTCCGCTCCAGCAGGGCGTATCCCCGGTCGATCGGAGCCTCGACGCTTTTGCCGTTGATCCGTATCGCGTGGCTTTCGGCCCATTCCGGAATCCGGATGAAGACTCCGAACGTACCCTCCTCTTCGGGATCGATCTCTACGGCGATTTTGCCCTCCCATGGGTATTCAGTCTGTTGGGTTACGGAGACTCCTTCCCCGAAAGGAATGTGCGCCTTGCTGTCGACGAACAGGTTGAGGTATATGCCCTCATCGGAGATGGAATAGACGTAGCTTGGAATACGTGCATAGTGGCTGAGAACATTTCCCGGACAGCAGGGGCAGCCGGCCCAGCTGCGTTGATCGGGCGTCGTGCGGTTGACGTGGTTGCAGTAGAACATTCCCTGCCCGTTGAAGGCCATTGCCGAGAGGAAGGTGTTGTAGACGATTTTTTCGAACTGATCCATGTAGGAGGCATCCGCGTAAAGACGGTTCAGGCGGTGGGCCCACACCGAATTGGCTATGGCGCAGCAACTCTCTCCGTAACAATCTTCCGGAGCGATGTTGTAGGGTTCGCCGTACCCCTCGTTTCCGGCGTGGATGACCCCGGCAGCTCCGGTAATGTACATGTGCCGTTCGGTCATGTCCTTCCAGATCGAATCTATGGCGGTCCGGTAGCCTTCGTCGCCGGTAGCTCCGACTACGTCAGTTGCCCCGATATAGAGGTAGGCTCCCCGTACGCCGTGTCCAGAAACATGCCGCTGTTTGATGAACGGAAGGTGATCCTGTGCATACTCTCCATACGAGTCCCGTGTGGTGTGGTCACCGCGTTCGTCGATGAAGAAGCGGGCCAGATCGAGAAACCGCTTGTCGCCTGTTGCTTCGTAGTAGCGGGTGAAGGCACGTTCGATCTCCTCATGTCCCGGGACGTCGTGTCGTTTGTCCGGTCCGAAGATCGAGAAGACCTGATCCGTAGCGCGCTGGGCCGCTTCGAGAATTTTCGTTTTACCGGTAGCTTCGGCGTAGGAGAGGGCCGCTTCGAGCAGGTGTCCGACTCCGTAGAGTTCATGTGAATATTGCAGGTTGTTCCAGCGTCCTTTGGCTACATGGCCGAAAACCTGTTGATCTCCCAGACAGATGCCCGTAAAATATCCGGATTTTTCTTGGCTGAGTACCCAGTGGTCGATACAGCGGTCCATATAGGTCTCCATGTCGGGGTCCTCGTTGTATTTCAGGTATTCGCCTGCGGCTTCGAGCACCTTGATCGATTCGAATGTGGTGACGGGTTCGACCTTGACGGTGTCACGGCGTTGCGATTCCCGGAAAGTTCTGTATCCCCCGTTGTTCGGATCGAAATGGAGCGTGACCCAGTCGAAACCTTCGTGAAAGGCGGTCTCGATACGGGGTTTCCAGAAGGAGTCGGTGAGGGTTACGTTTGCAGCGGGAACCGGGGTCAGTTTGTAGTGGGGCATTCTCTTTTGCCCCTGTCCGTGTAGGGCTATGCCGGACAACAGAAGCAGCGCGAATAGTTTTTTCATGCAACGAGGCGGTTAAGAGGTTACTTGTCGATAAAGGTAGTAAAAAAAACGGAATTGCGCTGGTACCCGTCGATGCTTTTATTCAACCATTTTCCGGATAGCGTCGGCGACGCGCTGCATCAGCCACTTCGGGGTGGATGTGGCGCCGCAGATCCCTACCGAGCGGCATCCGTCGAACCACTCTTTGCGGAGTTCGGACTCATCCTCGATGTTGTAGCAACGGGGATTGGCCTCTTGGCAGATATGGAACAGGACTTTGCCGTTGGAGCTCTTTTTGCCGCAAACGAAGATGACCGAGTCGAAACGGCTGGCGAACTCTTTCAGATGGGGGTTGCGGTTCGACACCTGCCGGCAAATCGTATCATTTACTACCACTTGTTCCTTGTCGTGGGCCCGATCCAGAATGATCGCTTTGATCTGTTCGAACAGGGCCAGACTCTGTGTGGTTTGCGACAGCAGGTAGATCGGGCGTGTAAAGTCGATGTGTTCGAGGTCGTCAATGGTTTCAACGACGATGGCATCTTCGTTCACTTCGCCGGTCAGACCGACCACTTCGGCATGTCCCCGTTTGCCGAGAATCACCACCTGACCGTTACAGCGAGCCATCTGTTCGTGTGCCTTTTTGACCAGACCGTGCAGGTGGGATACGACCGGACAGGTCGCATCGATCAGCCGAATGCCGTGCTCCTTGGCCAGACGATAGGTCGAGGGGGGTTCCCCGTGGGCCCGGATCAGAACGGTCTGTCCTTCGAGGCTTGGAAATTGTGCATGAGAGATGGTCTGCAAGCCGAGCCGCTCGAGGCGTTGCACTTCGATACGGTTGTGAACGATGTCGCCCAACGAGTAGACTTTTCCCAATTCGGCGAGCGATTTTTCTGCGGTGGATATGGCCTTGACCACCCCGAAGCAGAAACCCGATTTGTCGTCTATTTCGATCAGCATGAGGTTTCGGTGAGTTTATCGATTCGTTCCATGACCCAATCCATCTGTTGTGCTACGGTCATGTGGCTGTTGTCGAGTACAACGGCATCAGGGGCCTGTACCAAGGGACTGATTGCCCGCGTCTGATCGGCATGGTCGCGTTCGCGGATATTGCGTTCGATCTCTTCCATCGAGACCTTTTCTCCCTTTCCCAATAACTCCCGGTAGCGTCTTTCGGCGCGGATGTGCGGATCGGCCGTCATGAAGATTTTCAGCTCGGCATTCGGGAAAACGACCGTCCCGATGTCGCGGCCGTCCATGACGACTCCTTTCTGCTCTCCCATCTCCTGTTGCATGTGTACGAGCCGGCTCCTGACCGCAGCGATCTGGCTTACCCGACTGACATATTCGCTTACATCGATGCGCCGGATGCGCTCTTCGACGTTTACGCCGTTCAGGTAGATGTCGCTGGCTCCCCGTTGTTTGTTGAACGAGAAGGAGATTTGGATTTGGGGTAGAAGTGCTTCGAGTTGCGAGGCGTCGACCGTCCCGTCGTGGATGGCTCCGTGTTCGATACCATAGAGGGTTACGGCACGGTACATGGCACCGGTATCGATAAACACATAACCGATCCGTGCAGCGATCTCCTTAGCGAAGGTGCTTTTGCCGCAGGACGAGAAGCCGTCGATGGCGATAATGATTTTGCGTTTAGTAGGGGAAGACATGATGAACGGGCATGTGAATGAAAATGGATAAAATTGCGGCAGCTCCGAGAATGACGATGATGCTGCCCGAGATTCGGTTCATCCAGAACAGATGCCGGGGACGGAATTTGCGTCTCAGGAGGCTGATGCAGAAGGTCAGGATAAACCACCAGAGAGAGGTACCGCACAGTACGCCGATCAGCATGAGCAATCCGTTGGCATAGGGGATTCCTTCACGGTTTATGCCCAAGGCGGCGAACAGTGCGACGAAGACCAATATGTAGGCCGGATTGGCCAGCGTAACGAAGAGGACCGACAGATAGTCGCTCCAGAGGTTGTTCCCTTTTCCAGCCCGGTTTTTCCGGATCTGACCGACCGGATTTTTCAGCAGGATCGTCATGCCGACGATGATGACGAGAATTCCGCCCAACACTTTGATGACCGCCATGTAGCTCTCGATGAAGGAGAGGACGAAGGTCAACGAGAAGAGAGCTATTGTGGCAAAAAGCGTATCGGCCGATGCGGCACCGAGTCCCGACACGAAACCGGCTTTGTGGCTTTTGCAAAGGGTCCGTTGGATACACAATACGCCGATCGGCCCCAAGGGTATAGAGGCCAACAGTCCGATGACGATTCCTTTTAAAAAGACAGCGAAATCCATGCTTGACAACGATTTGCGACGGAGATGTGTCCCGCCACTGCCTAAAACAGCCGTACAAAAGTAATAAAAAGTAATAAATCTTTATCTTTGCGGAAATCAACCGGTGAAAATGAAAAGACGGATCTTATGTGTTGCGCTTAGTGTCGTGCTGCTGTCGTTGCCGTGGTTAGGCGGATCGGCACTGACGCTGTTTGTGGCGTTCGTTCCGCTGTTGTGGGTGCAGAACGATCTTGCAGGAGCCGTAAACCGCAAGGGTCGTCCCCGGAAATTTTGGCCTTATGCCGTTGCTACGTTTGCACTGTGGTGGTTGGCCACGGTGTGGTGGGTCGGTTTTGCGGCCATCATCGGAGTCGTGGCGGCGACCTTGGTGGGAACGGTACTGATGTCTGCAGCCTTCTTGATCTATCACGCCGTGTGGCGCAGGGCAAAGCGTCCGTTGGCCTACACGGTTCTTGTTACGGCATGGTTGGCTTACGAGTATATCTATCTGCACAACGACCAGATCTCATTCCCTTGGTTAGTGCTCGGAAACGGTTTTGCACAGGATGTGCGCTTGGTTCAGTGGTACGAATATACCGGAGCGTTGGGCGGATCGCTGTGGGTGCTGGTGGTCAATCTGCTGGTGTTTGAGGCCTCGAAGCGTTGGCGTCAGTGGCGGTCGTGGATCGCTCCTGTGGGGGCTATCGTACTGCCTGCCGTGTTGTCGTGGATCATTTATGCGACCTATAAGGAACCTTCGGAGAAGATTGAGATCTCGGTAGTGCAGCCCAATGTCGATCCCTATCGGACAAAATTTCGGATGAGTCAGTACAGACAGCTGACCCTTTTGCTCGATCTGATGCGGGAGGCGCCCCGTTCTACACAAGTGATCGTTGCTCCCGAAACGGCGGTCAACGAGTACTGTTGGGAGGAGTATCTGAATGAATTGGAGTCGATGAATCGGATTCGGGATTTCGTGCGGGGAGGACGCGAAGGCGCTATGGTCGTGACCGGAGCGATGACCTATGTTCCGTATGAATCCGAGCAGGTGGCTCCGTTTACGGCGAGAATGCGGGGCGGACAGTGGCTCGACCGTTACAACAGCGCGTTGGGTATCGACACGTCGCGGCATATCCGGGTTCATCACAAGGCAAAACTGGTGATCGGAGCCGAGATGACTCCCTACTATCAGTTCTTGAAAAATGTAAAATTTCTGACGGTCGATTTGGGTGGAGTATCCGGACAGTTGGGGTACGGCGACGTGCGTCAGGTTTTTACAACACCTTCAGGAGTCCGCATCGGACCGGCTATCTGTTATGAGGCGATCTATGGTGAATATTATACGGAGTTTGTCCGGAACGGGGCCGAAGTGATGTGTGTCATCTCCAACGACGGTTGGTGGCGCGATACACCCGGTTACCGCTACCTGTTCGCCTATTCGCGGTTACGTGCGGTAGAGACACGACGCAGCATAGCCCGCAGCGCCAATACCGGAATTTCGGGATTTATCGACCAGCGGGGCGATACGAGCGGCAAACTGGGATGGAACGTACGCGATGTGTCGACCCGGTCGCTTGCAACGAACGACCGCATGACCTTTTATACACGATACGGTGACCTGATTGGACGCATCGGGTGTTACGTATTCGTATTGAGTATGCTCTATTTTATGGCCTACCGCATCAAACGGCGCAGCCATATCGTAGATTGATTTTTAATCAGAAAAGAGAGATGACTTATCAGGAGACGCTCGACTTTTTGTTCCACTCGCTTCCGGTTTTTCAGCACGTCGGAAGCAGTGCCTACAAAGCCGGTTTCGAGCGGATAAATGCATTGGAGACGGTGCTGGGCAATCCGCACCGGAAGATCAAGTCGGTCCATGTGGCGGGAACCAATGGTAAGGGATCCGTATCCCACATGATCGCTTCGTCGTTGATGACGGCCGGATACAGGACTGGACTCTTTACGTCGCCCCATTTGAAGGATTTTCGAGAGCGGATCCGGATCGATGGACAGGAGATCAGCGAGGAGGAGGTCGTCGAGTTCGTAGAACGGAATCGCGAGGCGATCGACCGGATCCAACCTTCGTTTTTCGAGATTACAACAGCCATTGCGTTTGACTGTTTTGCCCGCCACGGTGTGGAGATCGCGGTGATTGAGGTGGGCATGGGAGGTCGGCTCGATTCGACGAATATCATCCGTCCGATGGTGAGTGTGATTACCAATATCGGGTACGACCACATGCAGTTTCTCGGCGATACACTGGAAAAGATTGCAGGGGAGAAGGCGGGGATCATCAAGTCCGATACCCCGGTCGTTATCGGAGAGACACAACCCGAGACGGCGGCGGTTTTCATCGAAAAGGCCCGTTCGGAGTGGGCCCCGATTCGGTTTGCCGATCAAATGTATCGGGTAATAGGGAGCGAAACCGTAGGTCTGAGCCGTCGGTTCGAGATCGAAAAACGGACGACCGGCGAGTGCTTTACCCTCGAGAGCGATTTGCAGGGAATCTATCAGCGGAAAAATGTCTTGACGGCCCTTACCGCATTGGATGTGTTGAACGAAAGCGGAGTGTGCACCGTTTCGCCGGATCAGATTCGTCGGGGTATCGCCTCGGCAGCCCGTATTTCGGGACTGAAAGGACGCTGGCAGCGTCTTGGCGAACGGCCGTTGACCGTTTGCGACACGGGACACAACGAGGCGGGACTTTCCGAAGTGACGGCCCAGTTGGCCCAACAGCGCTATGATCGGCTTTACATGGTGCTCGGTTTTGTAGCAGACAAAGATCTGGATCGAGTCTTTCCTCTGCTGCCTCGGGATGCGTATTATATCTTTACCAAAGCGTCGATTCCCCGTGCGCTGGACGAGCAGGAGTTGGCCCGGAGAGCTGCGGCGTATGGTTTACAGGGAGAGTGTGTTCCGAATGTTCCGGAGGCATTGGCCCTTGCCCGGTCCAAGGCTTCAGCCGACGATATGATTTTCGTGGGGGGAAGTACCTTTGTCGTGGCGGAGATCATTTAATTCAAGGATTAGGGTTACTACCTATTAATCGAAGATCATAAACTAAAAAAGAGAGGCGAGCCGGGAATGCGGCTCGCCTCTCTTTTGAGGTATTGCAGATCGGAGTTATTTCACCGTGTAGATGAAGTTGAACCGTGCACCCGGAGCCGCATCGCCACAGGTGTAGAAGAGCGAAGCGTTGAATACACCTTCATCCTTGGGTTTCATGTTGTCCACCCATTTGAATTCGAAGTCGATCTTGTCGCCGTCCAATCCAAGCAGTTCGCGCGGCATGCCGAACTCCATCTTGTTACTCTTGATAGCATAGGTGAAGTTTCCAGCCTCTTTCCATTCCCATTTGTTGCCTACGTTTTTGGATACGGTTCCCGTACCGTTGGCCGGATTGACGTAGTTGATGATGTAGTCGTAACCTTCCCAGCCGGTACTCTTGTCGCGGTCGATGTCGATCAGCAGCCACATCCAGTAATCGTCGTCCGTAGCAGTCATGGCTGATGCGGTCTCAACGTAGAAATAGATGCTGTCGGCGCTGCGGGCTACCTTTGCGTCTACAATGTCGTTTCGTCCGAGACTGCTAGAGTAGAACAGATCGGCGTGTCCTTTGTGTGCGCGTTTCACGGCATTTCCTTTATAATGTCTGAAATCGGGTAGTACATCGGTCCAATCGCTGAATGATCCGATCTTGATGCTCTTTTCTGCCGAGGCGTACACCCGTTGTGACATACCCTTGAATTTACGCACATTCTGGATCAACTGATAGTAGTACACATCGCCCAGATAGTTGCCCGAGGCATCCCACCATTCGTTGTTCGGCTCGATGTCCCGGCTGTGTTCCGAGTCGTATTGATCGACAAAGGAGTAGGGATACAGGTCGTTCGGCCAATCCGTTGTGCTCCATTTCCCGGCGATGTATTCGTTCCATCCGGTGACGAACACCAGTTGAGGATCGAGTTCAAGAGCTCTTTCCCACTGTTCGGCAAAGTTGGCACCGTAGAGGTAGGAGTTTTCACGTGTGTCCCAGCTCTTTGTTTTGCCCATGTAGCTTCTGCCGAGCGTACCGCTCCGGTTGAAGGCACTGGCGTGGTAGTAGTTCGACGCGCAGGTGTTTTGAGCAACGCCGACAGTGACCTCTTCGTTCAGACCGTACATGTTTTGCGGATAGATTTCGAGCCAACCCCATTGGTAGTTATCGGAAGGACCGTTGACGTAATCGGGTTGTCCGGGACGGAAGGTGAAGAAGTTCTTCATGGCCTTATCCGCAGCGTTGTCCGTAGGAATGTTGTCGTATGCCATCAGGACGGGTTTTCCTTTCCAGTAGAACCACAGATCGGAGTATTTGTTCGGTTTGTAGACATCCTCATACAGGCTCTTGATCATATTGTATGAAGCGTCCGACGGACCGAAGGGCAGAATGAACGAGACCTTAGGTACGTTTACTCCATCTTTACGTGCCTGATCCCATGTTTTCATAAGGGCCGTATAGGAGTCTTCCCAGAGGAAGGGAGCGTTCGTACAGTCGAAGAACACGGCGTCTACCCCCGCGTCGGCCAGCATTTCGGCATGTTTACGGAGTACGTATGGGTCGGTCGTACGATAATACCCGTAGAGGGGTTCTCCCCAGAAGTGTGTGTTGGATCCGCCGCGATCCCATGCCGGATGATCTGCGTTGTACAGGGCATCGGGATTTTCACGGAGAATCTGGGTGACATTTCCGACGTTTCCGTAGGAGACTTGTTGTGCACAGTGCCAAGTCCAATAGAATACGGCTACGAATTTATTGGATCTCTTGTTGCCGACATCTTCGTAATCGGGCAGGGCGCGTCCGAGCGGATCGGTAGCGGTCCACAGGTCGCTGTTTACCTCGCCGGTTGTCTCTACTGGAGGGGGAGTCGGATCCGTACCGGGATCTCCTCCCTCATTCGGAGTGTTGTCCGTGTTGTCTTTCGAGCAGCTCATCAGTAGAGCAAGCATCAGTCCCATTAGGGACAATTTAAAGAAGGGTTTCGTCATGGGTTATTAATTTTTTTTGAATTGGTATCTGTAACGGAATCGGCCGTTCGGTGCGGAGTCGCCATCACTCAGACACTCCTGAATATCACCGTCATTTACGGCGTTGTCGATCCATTTGAAGTCGAGTGTAAATTCGTTCGGGTTGGTGATGCCGAGGTCGGCCATCGGAATAGCGAGCTCCATTTCGTTGCCTTTGAGAGCGTATGGAATATCAGCCTTTTTCGACCAGTTCCAGTCTCCGGTGCAGCTCTCCAGTTGGGTTGTTTTCTCGCTGTTGACCGTGTTGTTGACCACGAAGTGGAAGCCCTCCCATTGCTGGGTCGACTCTTTCCCCTTCACCGTGATAAACAGCCGCATCCATTTTTCGTTTTTATAGGAAGAGATGGTGTTTGCCGTTTTGACATAGAAGTAGACATGGGTTCCGTCGTTCGTTACGCGGGTTTCGAGAATGTCGTTTCTGCCGGTTGTATTGGTGAGAGTTCCGACCCTGCCGTATCCGAAATGGCTTCGAGCTGTGACGTCGCCCTGATCATCGGCAAATGCTGCCTGCACATAGGGCCATTCGTCCATGGTTCCGTCGATCTTGATCGAGTCGATACGTTTGTAGACGGGTTGCGGGTCTACACCTTTGAATTGACGGATGTAGTCGGCCAGTTGGTAGTAGTAGTTGTCGCCGAAGTCACCACGCAGGGGTTCCATGTCGCGGCTGAATTCGTGGTTGTATTGGTCGACGAAGTATGAGCCGCCCGGAGGAAGTGGACGTCCCAGCATGTAGTCGCCACCGTTATGTGAGATAAAGCGTTGAGCGACCCATTCGTTCCATCCGGTAAAGAAAAGTACTTTCGGATCGAGAGACAGTGCCCGTTCGAATTGGGATTTGAAGTATATGCCTTCGCCGGATCTTTGGGCGCTGGTTCCGGGTTGGACGTTGGTCTCTACGTTATAGCTTCGGCCAATATTCGAAGTGGGGTGAGTGGCGGCCATGACCGAAACGCACTCGCGCTCTCCGTTGTGCATACCGGCCTGTTGCGGATATAGACCTCCCCACGGCCATTTATCTTCACCATCACCGAACCATGTGTCGATACTGCTGTTGTTATACAGATACCATGAATGTCGGAGCGTGAAGAAGTTTTTGATCGTAGAGCTTACTTCATCCGGGTTGCACAGCAACAGAGGTTTGCCGTCCCATTTGAACCAAAGGTCTTTATATGAACCTTTGAGGTATATATATCGGTATAGGGTCAGAGCGGTTTCTCCGGCATTGGAGTTTGTGACGAATGCAAATTGTGGGGTGTCATTCCCTTCTTCCCGCATTTCAGTATATACTTCGCAAATCGTTTCCACAACATCCAAATAGGTAAAGGAGTTGGTTACGTCGAAAAACAGGACATCGACGCCTGCATCGGTCAACATTTGTGCATGTTTGCGGATCACCCATTCATCATTGGCTACATAGTAACCCAAGTAGGGTTCGCCCCAATGGTGAAAGGCGTGTTCCGGTCCGAAAGCTGGATTAACCATGTCTTCGTCGAGTAGTTTTTGGATGTCGTAGGGGCTGTTTACATCGGTCGAGGAGGGTGGACGCAGCTCACCCCAGTTGGCGGCTTGATCGTATCCGTGGCTTCCCATCCAGATAAAATAGAAGATACCGACGGTTTTGTCGCCGCGTTCTGTTTTTGATTTGTATTGTACGGGGTCGATGGTCCGACCGAGAGCATCAACGGCTACCCATAGCGATGGATTCATTTCAGCCGTGACGAGAGTTGGTTTTTGATCTTCACCGCCATCATCCGGATCGGTCGGTTGAGAAGGATCCGGGTCAGGTGTGGGGTCGTCGACGGATTTGTCGTCGCCACACGCTGCAAAGAGCAGCAGACAAAGCATGAGAGAAAAGACTTTTTTCATAGTAGTAATAGATAAGTTTTATTGTTAGCTTGTCTTGAGAAAACGGTAGTTGTATCGGAATCGGCCGTTCGGGGCGGCATCTCCGTCCGAGAGGCACTCTTGGATGTCCCCTTCCTCGACAGAGTTGTCGATCCATTTAAATTCGAGCGAGAAGCGCTTCGGATCATCGATGTGAATCGCCTCCATCGGGATTGCGATGACGAGTTCGTTCGCCTCGCATCGGTAGTCGAGGTCGGCTATTTTTGTCCAGTTCCAACCGTTCGTTGACTTTTCGAGTGTGGTCTGACTGGGTCCGCACTGATCATTGATCCGGTATTGAAAACCCTCCCAGTTTCCGAGCTCGTTTCCTTGCACGTCGATGAACAGCCGCATCCACTTTTTGTCGGTTCGCGGCGAAAGGGGATCTTGGGTACGGACGTAGAACCAGATCGTACGGCCGTCGTGCGCCACTTTGGCTTCAACGATATCGTTTCTTCCGGTGAAATTGGTCAGCCGGCCGATGCGTCCGTATCCGAAATGGTCCCGGTGAAACGTGTCTCCCCGGTCGTCCGTGAATGAACTTTCGACGGTTTCCCAGCAAGAGAAGTCCTCCATATCGATCTTATGGCGTTTCGTATAGGGTTTGACGGGATCTACACCCTTGTACCGACGGATGAAGTCACAGAGCTGGTAGTAGTAATTGTCTCCGAAATCGCCACGGAGGGGTTCGAGGTCACGGCTGTACTCGTGGTTGTAGTCATCACAGAAGTAGCTGTCGCCAATCTTGCATTCGTTGTCGGCTAAGGTCAGGATTTCGCCCTGATTGATGAACCGCATGGCCGACCACTCGTTCCATCCCGTGAAGAAGATAAATTCCGGATCAAGTTCCATAGCCCGGGAGAACTGTTCATTGAAATGCAGCCCCTCTCCAGATCGTTGTTCGGCTTTCGTGAGGGGTTGTTTCCCGTCATGGAAACTCCTTCCGACCCGACGGACGCCGTCTTTGCGGTCGGTAGGGTGGGTTGCCGGAGCGACCGAAACCATTTCGGCCTTCTGCGGATCTTCGTCCCAACCATATCCTTGTGGGTAGTAGTCGGCCCACGGACAACACTTGTGGCCATCGCGGAACCACGGTTCACGCGAGTCGAACCAGCAGTGCCGTGTCGTAAAGAAGGCAGCCATTTCGGGTGTCAGGGCCTCTCTCGGGCAGAAAACCAGCGGTTTGCCCTCCCAGCGGAACCACAACTCTTCATACAACCCTTTGGAGTAGATGTTGTCGTACATCTTTTTCAACGTCTCCTTGCCATTGGGCAGCAGGGTATGAAACAGACAGGAGATCTGCGGCGTATCGTTTCCTTCCTCCCGTATTTTGCGGTAGGTATCCAGAATTTTTTTGACGATGGGCAGATAGATGACCTCGTTAGTCATATCGAAGATGATGACATCTACGCCTGCGTCAGTCAACATTTGGGCGTGTTTACGGATCACCCATTCGTCGTTAGCTACATAATAACCCAAATAGGGTTCTCCCCAATGATGAAAAGCCCCGACCGGACCGTATTTCGGATGTTGCGGATCGGCGTCCAACAGTTTCTGAATGTCGTACGGACTCTGCGTATCGTTCGGACCGGGCGTCAGAACGTCCATGTCGGGCAGGGTCTCGTAGCGATCGTATCCGTGGGCTCCGTGCCAGATGACGAAGAACATACCGACAGTTTTCCCGTCCCGATGAGGGCCGTACTGTTCGGACGTACCGATACGTCTGCCCAAAGCATCCTGCGCCGTCCATGTGAACGGGGTGGATGTTTGTGCGGAGACAGCGACCGATACGAGCAGCAGGCTCCAAAGTACGAGAAAAAGTTTTCGTCTTGTCATGGCGATCCGCATTGAGTAGATCGGTTACACGTACGATTCAATCGTTTCGAGGTTGCTCTATTGTTTGCCGAACCGGAAAGAGTCGACGGTGAATAGCTCCTCGGACTCTTTGTCTCCCATAAATCTGAGGGTCAGTGCATGCACACCTTTAACCGGATTGATCTTTCCGGTGAGCGTCAGTGTTTCGCCCTTACGATCGGCCGGAACGTCGATAACGCCCACGGGAGGTGTCCACAAGTTGTCGATCCATACCTCGATTTTACCGCCAGATTGGGGCGTTACGTTAACGGTGAACGTGTCGGCTCCTTCGCCGAAGTCGATGTATTTATAGACGGCATAGTTGTCGTTTTGAATGCCGCTCAACTCTTCGTCGTGTTGACTTTTCAGGTGAATGCGGGTGTTTCCCCACATCAGACAGGCGCGTTCGGCAGGGATGGTGTCGAACGCACAGAGCGGATCTCCGGCGCCTTGCGAGGTCATCTCCACTTCGTTTATGCTGCCGTCTTCGTTGAAGGTGATCGGTTCGATGCAAACCTTCCTGAGTGAGCGGGTGCCGTTTGTGGTTCGGTGGTAGAGTACGTACCAGTTGCCGTTGAATTCGCAGATCGATCCGTGGTTGTTCCACGATTCGGGGTCGCAACCGGCATTGTCGACGATCACTCCGCCGTATTTGAAGGGACCGAGCGGCGATTTGGAGGTTGCATAGCCGATGCAGGTGGGGCGTCCCTTACGCAGGTGTGCATACACGAGGTAGTAGATGCCATTGCGTTTGCGCATGCTGCTGCCTTCGTGGAAGAAGTGCTCCTGTTCGGTAACCAGACCGTCGACGATCGTCGTGGTGTCTACTTCGAGCATGTTGTCTTTGAGTTTCGCTCCCTTGGCCGAGAATTGTCCCCAATAGAGGTAGGCTTGTCCGTCGTCGTCGATGAACACGGCCGGGTCAATCTGTGAGATGCCCTTCATCGGTTGTCCGTTCCGGAAGGGTCCGTCCGGAGCATCCGATACGGCAACGCCTTCGTCGATCCGGTCGTTCATGCTGTAATAGAGGTAGTATTTCCCATCTTTATATGCGGCATCGGATGCGTACAGGGCTCCGTCGCTGTATGGGACCTGATCGTTCGGACCCTTGGACGCGAAGGCGTTCTCGGCTATGGTCCAGTTTTTCAGGTCCGAGGTCGAGATCAGATCGTACTGATAGGAGCAGTAGTAATCGGGACTTTCGTCGCGAGAGACATACAGATACAGTCTTCCGTCCTTCCATTGGTGTCCCTCCGGATCGGCAAGGAACACGCCGGGGGGCACGATGGGGTTTTGTGCGGACAGCATGCTCCATGTGCCGCATAACAACAGACAGACAGTGGCGAATTTTATCTTCATGACAATAAGCAAATTGTTTTACCGCAGTGGCGGTTGGTTCGGTTAAAGTTAGTTAAAATATTTTTATCGATGAAACTTTTATGCGGTAGAAGCAATGCCGAATAGGCGTTTTGTACGTTATCTCGCGATATTAGGGAGCAGGTTGAGGGGTGGAGGTTGGACCATCGATGCAAAGTTTACCCTTTTTGAAAAACAACCGGTCGATGCAGACGACCCGATCGAAATTGGGTTTGGTGCAGTTCGGATCGGCATGACGGTGGTAAACGATGAACAGCTCTTTGCCGTCGGGCGATTCGATGATCGAGTTGTGCCCGGGCGAGGAGACCCCGATGCTCAGATCTGTGGTCATCAGTGGATTATCCTCATATTTTGTCCACGGACCGAGGGGATGTTGTGCCGTTGCGATTCCGACGCCATAGAACTCGTATCCCGTATCGTTCGCAGAGTAGGTCATGTAGTAGGTCTTTCCTCTTTTTATTACGGTAACGCCCTCATTGCAGCGGTTGACGTCCCAACGTACTTTTTCCCACGGTTGCGAAGCTCTGGAGACCAATCGAGGTTCACCGACCATGCCCGAAAGGTCTTTTTTCAATTCGACGACATAGTTTTCGCCGTATGCGTAACCGTCCTGATTCCCGTTTTTGCTGAAGTAGAGATAGGGGGTCTGCTCCTTGTCGTCGTCGACGAAAATGTGGCAGTCGATAGCCGAATGGTTCAGATCGAACCAAGGGGTATAAAGGTCCTTGAACGGGCCATCGGGCGTGTCACTGACAGCCAGACAAGAGAGCAGTAATCCGCGTTTGGCATCCAGACAGCTGTATGTGAGGTAAAACTTTCCCTTATAGTATTCGACTTCCGGGGCCCAGAATGCGCCGGCACCGAAATGGTTTTCGGATTTTCGATAGAGCGGGCCTCCATACTTCCATGTTACCATATCCTTGGAGGTGTAGTAGTCGAAACCGTTTTCGGCTGTAGTGCCGGTCAGATAATAAGTATCCCCGTACTTATACATAAAAGGGTCGCCAAATCGCAGGGTATCTCCCTCGACGGTTTTGAGCGGATTGGTATAGGTCGCCGTTTTGCTCTTACCGTTAGCGGATGAAAGGCAATACAAGGGCATAGCGATTGTAAAAAAAAAGCAAAAGGTAGCCGTTGCGAAAAGTTTTAGGTTTTTCATTCTTAATTTTGGGGTGTTTAGAAATGTGTGTTTAGTTAGGTTAAACGCAAATATAATAAAAAAGGCCCGGTATTTCAATACCGAGCCCAACCTAACTTAACCCAACTTGCCTAATTGTTCAAGGTCTAACTAACCTCGACACTCAACTAACCTTAACACTAACTATCCGTCAAGTTTTTGATTTTATGAAAAGAGTTTATCGCTTATTGCCCTCTCTTCGAACACAAAATTAAGCGGATCAGGGAGATAATTTTTTCCTCTTTTATTCAATTTTTTGCATTCCTGTTTCTAACTGACGGTTGTTTTGCTGGGAAAAAAAACATTTTGTGATTTTTATGCAATTGGAGAAAATATTGTAACTTTGATCCGTATGCAGGCGTAAAACGAAGATAAGGCATGCAATAGCCTGTTGCGTATGGAGTAAAGAGCAGAGATATGGTAAGAAAATGGGTCGGGATATTTGCCGTGATGTGGTTGTTGTGGGGATGTCTCAAGAACGATGAAACGCAATATTATACGGATATATATTGGTTCCGGAATGAGGTGGTTGTAGCAGGGATCGATACCTCGATGCACCAGACGTTCGATCTTCCGATATCTGTTTTCCGGACGGCAGGACTTGTCTATGAGACCGATTCAGTGGTTTTCGAAGTGCTTGCAGCGCAGACGACAGCCGTTTCTCCCGATGTGTATGAGTTGGAGTCGAATGTCGTACGGTTCGTCAATGCGGATACGACGCGTTCGGAGATTAGGATGAAAGTCCATTCCGGAGGACTTGTGCAAAACGATACGGTCACTTTGCGGTTGTTGTACGACCATCCTTCCAGTACGGCAGCCCTAAGGCGACATGATCGGATCCGTGTGGTATTGATGCCCGTAGCGCCTGCTCCGGAGCCAGAGCCAGAACCAGAACCGGAGCCGGATGCAGGTACAGAGACCGGTCCGGATGGTGGTACGGAAGTTGAGCCGGGAACGGATGAGGGTACGGACACCGGTGTAGAGGAAACGGAACCCGGAGAAGGTGAGGATGCGGGGATGGATGAGGGTTCGGAAGGTGAAACGGGGACCGATGCCGGCACATCCGATACGGAGCCGGAGACCGGATCGGAAACGGAGACAGAAACGGATACTGATGCCGAAACCGAGTCAGGAGCAGAAACCGATACCGTGTCAGGCGGGTTAGAGGCAGGAGCCAATATCGGTGTCGCAGGAATATAGGGCTTCGAGTGCGTAAGCCGTCGTGTCGGCTCCGGGAAGTGTAGTATTTGAAAAGAACTTTAACTTAAAAACCCAAATAAAGATGAAGAGACTAATGTTGTGCGGCGTTTTGTGCATGGGTATATGCATGAGCGTCCAAGGACAAGAGACAAAAAAATATCCGGAACCGGCTCCGATGCAGCCCGAAATGTCCGAATTCTGGACACCTCAGCCCAAGATCGTGGTTCCTCCCGATATGGATCAAGCCATTATTACACCGCCATCCGATGCGATTGTATTGTTGGGTTTGGATGCCGAGAGTGCTGATGAGTGGGTCAACTGTGACCCGAACAAAGCGGTTGAGTGGGAGGTCGAGCAGGGCGTTATGACGGTTAAGCCCAGTTCGGGCAGTATCCGGACCAAGCGCGAATTCGGCGATTTCCAGCTACACGTTGAGTGGAGTGCCCCGACGGAGATCGTGGGCGAGAGTCAGGGCCGAGGCAATAGCGGTGTCTTTATGCAGGGCATTTATGAGGTGCAGATTCTCGATAATTACGGCAACGAGACCTATGCGAACGGTCAGGCCGGAAGTATCTACAAACAGACCCCTCCGTTGGTAAATGCCTGCCAGAAACCCGGGAAGTGGAATACATACGATATTATCTATACGGCCCCCCGTTTCAAGGAGGATGGATCGTTGCAGTCTCACGGTCGGATTACGGTGTTGCACAACGGTGTTTTGGTGCAGAACAATACGATGATTCTCGGAACGACCGAGTATATCGGATTTCCGTATCGTGGCACACGGCAAGGGCCCGATCATCTTGCAGGATCACTTGAATCCGGTCCGTTTCAGAAACATCTGGATTCGCGAGCTGTAAGAGGCCACAATCGTTAGCAAAGAGATAAAAGCGGCCTGCGTGGGCCGCTTTTTGTGATGAAATGTGTTAATCAAAAACAGAAGGGGGATGAAATTTTCGTTGCGATACAAACGGATGTTGAGCTTGTGCTTGGCATCGCTATTTTTCTGTGTCGGATGTGCAAAGGAGCCGATTCGTGTCCTTTTGGTTACGGGACAGAACAACCACAACTGGCAGGTCAGTCATGAGGTATTGCGTTCGGTGATCGAGCAGTCGGATCTGTTTACGGTCGATTATGCCATTACACCGCCCAAGGGTGGGGATATGTCGGTTTTCAGGCCCGATTTTTCGGCATACGATGTCGTGTTGCTCGATTACAACGGAGATCGGTGGAGTGAACAGACCGATCGCGCTTTTTTGGAGTATGTCGATAACGGGGGTGGAGTAGTGATCTACCATGCGGCCGACAATGCGTTTGCCGGATGGGATGCCTTCAATCGGATCATCGCCTTGGGGGGCTGGGAAGGCCGTAACGAACAGTCGGGCCCATACGTTTATTGGGTAGGGGATCGTTTGGTACGGGACACCACGGCCGGACCCGGTGGCTCGCATGGCGCCCAGCGGGAGTATCCGGTAAATTGCCGCAATACGAAACACCCCATAACGCGGGGGCTGCCTAAGGTGTGGATGCATGCGCAAGATGAGCTTTACGATCGCATGCGGGGGCCCGGAAATATCGATGCGCTGCTTTATACCGGATATGCCGATCCCGCACGGGGTGGATCGGGGCGGGAGGAGCCTTTGGTCTTTACGGTGGATTACGGTAAGGCACGTATTCTGCATCTGATGTTGGGCCATATCGGGGGGGAGAATACCCCGGAGTTCTGTCCGGCCGTAGCGTGTGTGGGTTTCCAGACGTTGCTGTTGCGTGGATTGGAGTGGGCTGCAACGGGCAAGGTCAAGCAAAAGGTTCCAACGGATTTCCCATCAGCCGATCGGAGTGTTGTACGCCCGATCCGACCCTCTTCGGATAACAGATAACAGTCGTTGATGAGCAGCAGAGGCAATCTCTGTGTGCTAATGAGCTAAGAGGTGCGACGTGTTGGCGTCCGGAGGGATCGAATGTTGGTGCAAAACGGAAGCCATCGGTTCGCATAGAGCGGAAGGAAACGTGCGACTACATGCAGAGCGTTTCATACGCAACACTTTCCCTTCATTATGTAGCCGGTTGTTTATTGGTGTCCAACACTTTTTTAGCGCAGAAGATAAGCACAGCATTTGTGCGCCAGCGCCACCAATGAATATGAGGAAGCGCCGCTATACGATAAAAAAGGAAGACCCCAAGGTCTTCCTTTTTTATTTCAGATCGGAAACGATCACTTTTTTTCTTTCGTCTCGGTCGGATCTGCGGGAGCTTCAGTCTCTGAGTGGCTGACGGTGCCGTTGGTATGGGTCTGCATGTTTTCGATCCGGTTCAGCATCTTCATTGTCGCCTTGATCGCAGCCTCGGTCTGGTCGGCATCCAATCCCCTCGTCTTGAATGTCTCGCCCCGATACTCCCACGTAATGTAGGTCTGAACGAAGGCATCGGTACGTCCTCCGGGCGGGATCGATACGGAGTAGTTGATCAACATCGGAAAGTCACGTCCCAGCTGTTTTTTGTAGATATTCCGTATGGCCCGCATGAATGCATCGTACTGACCGTCTCCCGAGGCGGTCTCTTCGTACTCCTGATCGTTGATTTGCATCTTGATCGTGGCCACAGGACGTAACCCGTAGGCTAATGACAGATTGTAGTTGAGAATGTGAACCTTGTTTTCGTGCAGATCCTGTTTCAGAACGTCAGCGATGATGTAGGGCAGATCCTCCGAGGTGACAGCTTGCTTTTTGTCCCCCAATTCGATGATCCGTTCAGTCACTTTGCGCATGGCGTCTTCGTCCAGATCGATTCCGAGCGTTTCGAGGTTCTTTTTGATATTCGCTTTGCCCGACATCTTTCCGAGCGCATACTCCCGAACACGTCCGAAACGTTCGGGTAGCAGGTCGTTGAAGTAGAGGTTGTTCTTGTTGTCCCCATCGGCATGGATGCCGGCGCACTGCGTGAACACATTCTCTCCGACGATCGGTTTGTTGGCCGGGATGTGGATTCCGGTATAGGTTTCCACCATGCGGCTGACGTGGTTGATGTTTTTTTCGACAATTGAGTTTCCAACCTTCAGCTGATCGTTGAGCACGGCGATAACGCTCGACAACGGGGCATTTCCGGCCCGTTCTCCCAAGCCGTTGATGGTCGTGTGGATGCCCTGAATGCCGGCTTTTACGGCTGCCGCAACGTTGGCTACGGCCAGATCGTAGTCGTTGTGGGCATGAAAGTCGAAGTGCAGATCGGGGTAACGTTCGACCATATCTCGGCAAGCGGCATAACACGTATCCGGATTCATGATACCCAACGTATCGGGAATCATGAACCGACGGATCGGCTCATGGCGCAGGGCGTCGATCATGTGGTAGACATAGTCGGGCGACTGCCGCATGCCGTTGGACCAATCCTCTAAGTAGAGGTTTACAGCGATCCCGGCCTTTGTAGCCTGTTCGATGGCCCGTTTTATGTCGTCGATATGTTGTTGCGGCGTTTTTTTGAGCTGCAGTTCGCAGTGGCGCAACGATCCCTTCGACAACAGGTTGATGACCTTGCATCCCGCATCCAGAATCCATTTCAGCGAGATTCCGTTGTCGACGAATCCGAGCACTTCGACCCGGTCGAGATAGCCGCGAGCCGCAGCCCAAGCAGATATCCGGCGTACAGCTTCGAATTCACCCTCCGAGACCCGGGCCGAAGCGATTTCGATCCGGTTGACGTGAAGTTCATCGAGCAGCAGCCGGGCGATGCTCAGCTTTTCGCGGACAGCGAACGAAACACCCGAGGTTTGTTCTCCGTCCCGAAGGGTGGTGTCGAGTATTTCAATCTCTTTGACCATAGGTTTTCGGTTGTGTTTAAGCTCTGGAGCGTTCGAAGCGTTCGATATCGTCTTTGATGCTGAGCAGATAGTCTACGTCGTCGTATCCGTTCATCAGACACTCTTTCTTGTATCCGTCGATGTCGAACGAGGTCTTTTCGCCGGTAGCGCAGATCGTGAAGGTCTGGTTCGGCAGATCGACTTCGAACAGCGTTTTGGGATCGGCAGCGATGGCCGCAAAGATTTTGTTCAAGAACTCTTCGCTGACCTGAACGACAACCAACCCGTTGTTCAATGCATTGTTTTTAAAAATATCGGCGAAGAAACTCGAAACGACCACGCGGAATCCGTAGTCGAAAACGGCCCAAGCGGCGTGCTCACGTGAGGAACCGCAGCCAAAGTTTTTGGCCGCAACGAGAATTTCACCTCCATATTTCGGATCGTTCAGTGGGAAAGAAGCGATCTTGTTCCCCTGTTTGTCGTATCTCCAGTCGCGGAACAGGTTGTCGCCAAATCCTTTCCGTTCCACTGCTTTCAGGAAGCGGGCGGGGATGATCTGATCCGTATCGATGTTTTCTATATTGAGCGGGCAGGCCGTCGTGGTAAGTTTCGTGAATTTAGGAATAGCCATATTCGTAAATATTTATTTGTTCGGGGTGATTATAGATTGAAGACTTCACGCGGGTCGGAAACGACACCGGTAACGGCAGCTGCGGCAGCGACCAGCGGACCGGCGAGCATGGTGCGGGCACCGGGACCTTGGCGGCCTTCGAAGTTACGGTTGGAGGTCGATACGCTGTACATACCGGCCGGGATCTTGTCGGCATTCATGGCCAGACAAGCCGAGCAGCCCGGTTGGCGCAGTTCGAATCCGGCCTCTTTGAGGATGACGTCGAGGCCTTCAGCTTTGGCCTGAGCCTCCACCATTTTGGAGCCGGGAACTAACCAAGCCGTTACGTGAGGCGCTTTTTTGCGTCCCTTTACCGCTTGGGCAAACTGGCGGAAGTCTTCGATCCGTCCGTTGGTGCAACTTCCCAGAAATACGTAATCAACCCGTTTGCCAAGCATCTTCTCACCGCTTTTGAAATCCATGTAGGCGAGTGCTTTGGCAAAGCTGACCTTGTCGCTACCGCTCAGCCCTTCATCCGAAGGAATCGTTTTTGTAATACCGATTCCCATACCCGGATTGGTTCCGTAGGTAATCATCGGTTCGATATCGGCGGCATCGAACGTGTATTCCGTGTCGAATTTCGCATCGGGATCGGAAGCGAGTGTTTTCCATTTTTCAACGGCTTTGTCGAACTCTTCTCCTTTCGGTGCGCGGTTACGGCCTTTGACGTAGTCGAACGTAGTCTGGTCGGGGGCGATGATACCGCCACGGGCACCGCATTCGATACTCATGTTGCAGACCGTCATACGCTCCTCCATCGACAGGTCGCGGATGGCCTCTCCGGCGAACTCGATGAAGTGTCCGGTTCCACCCGAAGCAGATATTTTTGAGATAATATACAAGATAATATCCTTGGCCGTTACGCCTTTTCCACGTTTACCGTTTACGGTGATCCGCATGGTTTTGGGCTTGGGCTGGAGAATACACTGTGAGGCGAATACCATCTCCACTTCGGAGGTTCCGATACCGAAAGCTACGGCACCGAAGGCTCCGTGGGTCGAGGTGTGGCTGTCGCCGCAGACGATCGTCATGCCCGGTTGTGTAATGCCCTGTTCGGGACCTACGATGTGCACGACGCCGTGGTTCGGACTTCCCAGCTTGAAGTATTCGATTCCGTTCTCCTCGCAGTTTTTGCTGAACGATTCGAGCTGTTTGCGGCTCTGTTCTTCGGTTACGGGCTTGTCCTGATCCTGTGTCGGCACGTTATGGTCGGGTGTTCCCGTTGTCTGTTGCGGGCGTGCTACCTTGATCCCTCTGTTTTTCAGGCCCAGAAAAGCAACCGGCGAGGTCACCTCGTGGATGTAGTGCCGGTCGATATATAATACGCTGCGGCCGCCGTCCAGTTGACGTACGACATGCGCATCCCAAACTTTATCAAAAAGAGTTTTTCCCATGTTGTATGCAAATTATTTATTTTGTTTCTTTCTTTTCGGTGGCGTTGATCAGGTTCAAGGCATCGACGAATGCCTCGACAGCAGCTTTGACCACATCCGTGTTGGCCGAGAATCCGTGGACCAGCATCGAACCGCACTTGAGCTGTACATGGACACGTCCCACGTCATCACTGCCCTTGTTCATCGCTTGGATCAGGAATTCGGTAATCAGCACCGACTCGTTGATCAGGCTCTTGATCGCCTTGACGGCAGCATCTACCGGCCCGTTGCCCGTACTGGTTGCGGTCCGTTCATGTTCGCCGATCTTCAGGATGACCGTTGCGGTAGGAATGAGCGTTCCGGTCAGAATCTGCAGGTATTTCAGCTTGATGCGTTTCGAGATCTTCTCTCCGGTGGTTGCTCCGACCAGATAGAGCAGGTCGTCGTCGCGGATATCCTTTTTCTGATCGGCCAGTTCGAGGAATTTTTTGTAGACCTTGTCCAACTCCTCGTGTTCGAGCTTGTATCCGAGCAATTCGAGCCGATGGTTCAGTGCCGCACGTCCGCTACGGGCCGTCAGGGCGATAACCGATTCATCGAGTCCTACGTCTACGGGATCGATGATTTCATAGCTCTCCCGGTTTTTCAGCACACCGTCTTGGTGGATGCCCGAAGAGTGTGCGAATGCATTACGTCCGACGATAGCCTTGTTGGGCTGTACGGGCATATTCATCATGCTCGATACCATTCGGCTCGTAGCGGTGATGAGTTTCGAGTTGATGCCCGTATCGATATTTAGGTGTTTGTGGCAGCGGAGTGCCATGACAACCTCTTCGAGTGAAGTATTTCCTGCACGCTCTCCGATACCGTTGATCGTCACTTCGGCCTGTCGGGCTCCGTTGATTACACCCTCGAGTGTGTTGGCTGTGGCCATTCCGAGATCGTTGTGGCAGTGGGTGGAGATGATCGCCTTGTCGATGTTGCTGACGTGCTCCATGAGGTATTTGATCTTCTGCCCATACTGCAACGGCAGGCAGTAACCTGTCGTATCCGGAATGTTGACTACCGTGGCTCCGGCGGCGATTACGGCCTCCACTACGCGGGCGAGGTATTCGTTATCGGCACGGCCGGCATCTTCGGCATAGAATTCGACGTCCTCGACATATTTCTTCGCATGTTTTACGGCAGCGACGGCCCGTTCGAGGATCTCTTCCGGATTGGATTTCAGCTTATAGTATATGTGCGATTCCGACACGCCGATACCCGTGTGGATTCGTTTGTGTCTGGCCAGCGACAGGGCGTCGGCAGCCACGTCGATATCCTTTGCTACGGCGCGGGTGAGGGCGCAGATCGTAGGGTGTGTCACGGCCTTGGATATTTCGCGGACCGAATTGAAGTCGCCCGGGCTTGAGATCGGGAAGCCGGCTTCGATAATATCGACACCCAACTCTTCCAGTGCGCGTGCAACTTCTATTTTCTCGACAGTATTTAATTGGCAACCGGGAACTTGTTCTCCGTCGCGCAGGGTCGTATCAAAAATAAATAACTTTTCGCTCATAACATCTATGCTTTATAACTTTCTACGGGCAAAATTAGTTCGTTTTGCACACGGCGAATTGAACTACAAAGATATAAATACGACGTTAAAAAAACAAAAACTATCAATAAATAGCTTGTATTGAGGCGATAAAGGGTTCTTCTTTGCCGGCCGAATTACGACGGTGAATTTTTTCGGCAGGACGTTTTCCGGATTAGCGAGCACTCCTTGAGAGCAAAACCTTGGCTTGTTCTTTGGCGGCTTGCGAGATGTTCGATCCGCTGATCATTTTGGCGATCTCGTCGATTCGCTCGTCGGGAGTGAGTTTGCGGATCTGGGTCGATGTTGTTTGGTCCGACTCTTTTTTGTAGACGAAGAAGTGGGTTTCACCCTTGCTGGCGATTTGGGGCAGGTGGGTGATGTTGATGACTTGCAGGTGCTTGGCCAGTTCCGCAATGATTTCACCCGTTTTGTCGGCAATGGCACCGGATATACCGGTATCGATCTCGTCGAAGATTACGGTGGGTAGATGCTTGTGCCGGGCGACCATCGCCTTCAGACTCAACATCAGTCGGGACAGCTCTCCTCCGGATGCCACCCGTTCGACCGGTTGCAGGGCCAAGTTCCGGTTGGCCGAGAACAGGAAGCGGATGCGGTCGGCTCCATCGGCAGAGAGCTCCTCGGCAGGCTCTATTTCGATGTGCAGTTTGGCGGAGGGCATACCCAATTCCGCAAGTGTCCGTTCGATCTGGCTTTCGACCTCGGGGGCCGTCTGTTTCCGGATCTCGGTAATCCGCGAAGCCAAGGCTTCGGTTTTTTGCTGCTGTGCTTCAATTTCGGAGGTAAGTTGAGCGATCCGTTCTTCCGCTCCGCTCATCTCTGCGAGCTTCGTCTCGTATTCCGACTGAATTTTTAGTAGCTCTTCGACCGATGAGGCTTTATGTTTTTGCAGGAGGGTATAGATTGTTCCCAGTCGGTTTTCGACGGCATCGAGACGTTGCGGATCAGCCTCAATCCGGTCGGCATCGGATGAAATTTCCGAGGTCAGGTCTTTTATTTCCAGAAGATTGCTGTGCAGTCTTCGGTGTAGCTCTTCAGAACGGGGATAGAAGGTTGCGATGCGTCCGATAGCCGACTCGATCTCCTTGAGTTGGGCCAGCAGGTTGTCATCGGCTCCGGTCAGCCGCTGCGAGGCCCACATCAGAACCTCCTTGATTTCCGAAGCGTGGGCCAGTTCCGTCTGCTCCGCCTCGAGTTCCTGTTGTTCGTCGGCTTGCAATTTGGCTTCTTGGAGCTCCTTCAGTTGGAACGAGAGGTATTCTCTGTCTCGGAGACGCTCCTCGGCCTCTATGGTGAGCTTTTCTAATTCGGCCCGTTGCTTTTTAAGCCGTTGGAAATCCTCCCGGTAATTGTTCATGAGGGAGTCCTGTGCCGCGACACTGTCTAATATACCGGTCTGAAAGGCACTGTTGGCCAGCATCAGCGTCTGGTGCTGTGAGTGAATGTCGATCAGCCGTCCGCCGATCTCCCGCAACGATGTGAGTTGAACCGGAAAGTCGTTTACGTAGGCTCGACTTTTGCCGCTCGGCGTAATGATTCGGCGAAACAGAGGACGGTCATCGTATTCGATGTCGAGCTCGTCGAACAGAGGCTTCAGGTTGTAGGCCTCGATGTTGAATTCTGCCTCGACGATGCAGTTACGGGTTTGGTCCTTGATGACCGAAGTGTCAGCCCGGTTGCCGAGAATCAGACCCAAGGCTCCAAGCAGGATGGATTTGCCGGCTCCCGTTTCGCCCGTAATGATGTTCAGGTCCGGAGCGAAAGAGATATCCAGCCGATCGATCAGGGCATAATTTTCAACGGTTAAACGGGTCAACATGGTGCATGAAGATTTGTATAGGCGAGGTGTCTGCGTTTGGGTTAGGACTTGTCGATGTCCCAGAATGCTTCCATCTCGTCAACGATGTCCTTGGCGACATCCGCTTTGCTCTTGAGCTCGAACTCAGTCTGGGTGCCGTCCTTGCGCAAGATGGTGATTTGGTTGGTTTTCGTTCCGAATCCGGCGCCCTCGTTTTTCAAGGAGTTGAGCACAATGAAATCCATGTTTTTCTTCTCCAGTTTGGAGAGGGCGTTGGCCTCCTCGTTATCGGTTTCAAGGGCGAAGCCCACGAGCAACCGGTTCCCTTTATGGGCCCCGATGGCGGCGGCTATGTCCTGAGTCGGAGCCAATTCGAGGCTCCACGTTTCGGTCCCCTCTTTTTTGATCTTGTGGGTTTCAGCGTTTTTCGGCGTGTAGTCGGCCACGGCAGCGCCCATGACGGCTCCGTCGCACCGTTCGAAAATCTGAGTGGCGGCTTGGTACATTTCGTCGGCCGTCATTACGTCGATCGTCTGAACACCATCGGGCGGTGTCAATGCTGTTTTCCCGCTGACCAGATAGACTTCGGCTCCACGTTCATACAGCTCGGCGGCAATGGCGTAGCCCATCCGTCCCGACGAGTGGTTGGAGATGTATCGGACCGGATCGATCGGTTCGATCGTGGGACCGGCCGTTACCAGAATTTTCTTGCCTTTCAGATTGGTCTTGCGACTGAAGTACTGGGACAGGTATTCGACGATCTTTTCGGGCTCCTCCATTCGGCCTTTCCCGGAGAGTCCGCTGGCCAGTTCGCCTTCGGCCGGTTCGATGATCCGGTTGCCGTAGCTTTTCAGCGAATCGAGGTTGTATTGGGTCGACGGATGGTTGTACATGTCGAGGTCCATTGCCGGGGCAACGAAGACCGGACATCTGGCCGACAGATAGGTGGTCAGCAAAAGGTTGTCGGCTACGCCGGTAGCCATTTTTGCGATCGTATTGGCCGTAGCGGGGGCGATAACGAAAGCATCGGCCCATGTTCCAAGGCTGACGTGGCTGTTCCATGCTCCGTTCTCGGGGTTGAAAAACTCGACGGGGACGGGATTTTTGCAGAGCGTAGCCAGAGTCAGCGGAGTGATGAACTGTTTGGCGGTCGGTGTAAGCAGCGCCTTGACTTCGGCTCCTTCACGTACCAATAAACGAATCAGCACCGCTGCCTTGTAGGCTGCGATACTGCCCGTAACACCGACAATGATCTTTTTTCCTCGCAACATCGTCAACAGGTATTATTCAGTTCGTGTCCTCACCGACACGCCCGTTCACTATTGAGCAGATGGTTCTGCCTTTTTTTCCTCTTGGGCGATCTCCTCGATCGGATCGTCCTTCGTGTCGCGGAAGTAGACTTTCCCGGCCAGAAACTCTTCGGTAGCTACGATGGTCGGTTTCGGAAGACGTTCGTAGTACTTCGAGATTTCGATCTGCTCTCTGTTTTCGAATGTCTCTTCCAGTGCATCGTTGGTGTTCGAAAAATCAGCCAGTTTGCGGGTGAGTTCCTGTTTGAGTTCGCTTGCGATCTGGTTGGCGCGTTTCGAAATGATTACGACCGATTCATAGATGTTTCCGGTCGGGGCGTCCAGATCGGTCAGCTTTCTGGTAATCGTGTTCGTTGGGATGTTACTCTTTTTCAGTTCCATTTTCAGCTTCTGAATTATCTGATTTTTTTGACTTTTTCTCTTTTTGCCGTTTGTCTTTATCCTTCTTTTTTGAAGGTTGATCTTGATCCGTTTTTTCAGTCGGGGTAAAGGTCGAGGCGTTCATCTGATCCGAATCTTCATCGACAGCGGTCGTTACGGTTCCCGGATCTTCGTCCTTAAATTTATCCAAGAAGGCTTTTGCGTCATCGAACATTTTATCCGCATCTTTGCGATAGGTACTCTCTGGATACTCCTCAATAAAGGTATAGTATGCGTCTTGCATGTCTAAATAGCGTTGTCTTTGTTTCAGTGCGACGCTGTTTCTCGCAAATTCATAGTGGGAGCAGACGATCAGAAACAGCAGCTCTTCCCTGTGGTTGCTGTCGGGATAGCGCTTGATGGCGTTGTTCAGGGCCGTAACGGCCGAGTTGTAATATCCGATGTCATAATAGAGTTTTGCATTCAGATAGGCTTTGTCATAGAGTCTTTGCCTCAGATCTAATAAATTTTCCGCCAAATCTTCTTTTTTATGGCTATTGGGGTAACGTTCAAGATATTCGCCGATGGCTTGCATGGCGACGAGAGTATTGGTTTGATCGTTTTCAGGCTCGGATGAGGAGTAATAAAATCCTTTGGCAAAATAGTATTCGGCCTCTTCAAGGAAAGGACTTCGGCGGAATGTTTCACGGAATGTATTGAATTGTTCTCCGCTCGATACGTAATCTCCTATTCGGAAATAACAGACTCCGATGTAAAACATAATGGAGTCAGCTCGGTCCGAATGTCCGAAAATGGTTTCAACTTCTTTGAATAGCGTGAGGGCTTTATTGTATTTCTGGTTGTTGTATAATTCGAGTGCTTTTTCGTACTTGTCCTCACTCGATCCATGTCGGAGCAGTTTGTTATATCCGCTACATGAGGCTATTAGCAAGAGAGTTGCCGCGATGAAGATTTTCGAAAAATGAACTTTCATTGTTGTTTTCGGAGTTTTAGTCGCCATGCGGAAGACGACGCATAGTAATCGAAGTCTGCCGATCGGCAAAATTACATATTTTAAACGATATTGGGAAATGTATATTGTTTTTTTGGAGGGGAAATTTCGAAAATGTAGAGAAATTGATCGGGGAGAGTGTTGACAGGGAGCGGTAGAGGGCGAAATGTGGTGAGCCGGAAGAAAAACTTCCCCGGAGATGAGTAAGATATATCCAAAAAATGTTATCTTTGTGCGTTTTTAGGAACTGAAAACTAACCAATAAAATCATACGACGGTGGATATTTTTAAACGAATACATGAGAATGCAGGAGGTCCGATCGGACAGTATCAGAAGCTGAGTCACGGATACTATTCGTTTCCGAAACTGGAAGGCGAGATCGGTCCGCACATGATTTTCCGGGGCCGCGAGGTGTTGAACTGGAGCCTCAACAACTATTTGGGTTTGGCCAACCATCCCGAGGTGCGCAAGGCGGATGCCGAGGCCGCCAAGGAGTTCGGTATGGCCTATCCGATGGGAGCGCGCATGATGAGCGGTCAGACCAAGTGGCACGAACAGCTCGAACGTGAGCTGGCTGCATTTGTGGGCAAACCCGATGCGTTTCTGCTCAACTACGGTTATCAGGGCATGGTTTCGATTATCGATTCGTTGTTGACGCGCCGCGATGTAGTGGTTTACGACTCGGAGGCTCATGCTTGTATCATCGACGGATTGCGGTTGCATACGGGCAAGCGTTTTGTCTATCCGCATAACGATATGGAGGCTTGCCGCAAACAGCTCGGTCATGCAACGAAGCTCGCTGCGGAGAATGGTGGTGGTGTGCTGGTGATTACCGAGGGTGTGTTCGGAATGAAGGGCGATCTGGGTAAGCTGGACGAACTGGTGGCCATGAAGAAGGATTTCAATTTCCGTCTGTTGGTCGATGATGCACACGGTTTTGGAACGATGGGTAAAACCGGTGCCGGTACTCCGGAACATTTCGGTGTGGGCGATGGTGTGGATGTTTGGTTCAGCACCTTTGCCAAATCGATGGCCGGAATCGGAGCTTTCGTCGCTTCGGAAAAGTATATCGTAGATTACCTGCGTTACAACATGCGTTCGCAGACCTACGCCAAGGCGCTTCCGATGCCGATGGTCAAGGGAGCGTTGAAGCGTTTGGAGCTGATCCGTACGCATCCTGAATTCCGTGAAAACCTGTGGAAGATCGTACATGCGCTGCAGGACGGATTCCGCGAAAGAGGTTTCGACATCGGAGGTACGCTCTCTCCGGTTACTCCCGTATATATGAAAGGTGGCGTGGAAGAGGCTTGTAACATTGTGGTCGACCTGCGTGAGACCTACAACCTGTTCTGTTCGGTTGTCGTTTATCCGGTGATCCCGAAAGGCGAGATCATTCTGCGAATCATCCCGACGGCGGTTCATACGCTCGAAGATGTGAACTACACGTTGGATTGTTTCGAAAAGTGTCACAAACGTCTGGTGGCTGGTGATTACAAGAAACCTATTCCGAATATGGCGGAAAAATAGAATAAAGCGCGTTTTTGATAATATAGCTTTGCAGATGGGATCGTTTTTAAGACGATCCCATTTTTTTGTGCCTTTTTATCTTGATAGAACCGGCCTGTTCCCGTATATCGGCCATTTGAAAACTTTGGGTGGAGCATGATCCGGGCGTACAGAGCCCGGCAACCTTTGTAATTTTTGCAAAGAGTTGCGGCTTGATACACGGGTGGGTAGGGTCCCGAATCTGAAAACAAAGGTTTCATTTGCCTCGGCTCCAACCTTTTTCGTATATTTGTAATCTGTATATGGTTGTGTCATAGCATGAACATCAATAAACCGAGTTTGAAGCTTTTGACTTTGCGTATTTTCGTAAAAGAGATCGGGAAGAGATCAAAAAGGAGTGATTATGCGGAAATTTTTGTGGATAGCGATGATAGCGGTTCTGATCGAGTCGTTCCTGCTCGGAGAGTCGTTGTACGGGTGTACGACAGCAGTGGTGACGGCACGGGCTTCAGCCACGGGGCGTCCGTTTCTGTGGAAACAGCGGGATACGGGAACCGAGTGGAACCACATTGCCCATTTCAAGGGGGAACATTACGATTTTACCGGTTTGGTCAATTCGGAGGATACCGTGACGCGCGAAGTCTGGACCGGAGTGAACAGCGCGGGTTTCGCCATCATGAATAATGCATCCTATAACATGAAACCCGATTCTCTGATGGGGTTGCCCGAGTTGGAGGGTGTTGTAATGATGGAGGCGCTGGGCCGGTGTGCGACGGTCGACGAATTCGAGGAGTACATCCGTACGTTGCCCGAACCCCGTTGTCTGGAGACCAATTTCGGGGTGATCGACGCACAGGGGGGCGCTGCTTATTTCGAGGTGTGGGACTACGGATATGTCAAATACGATGCGAACGATCCGGAGGTCGCACCGGACGGATATCTGGTCCGGACCAATTTTTCGTTTTCAGGATTGGAGGACGAAGGGATGGGATATGTCCGTTACCAGAACGCGACACATCTTTTCGAACAGGCTTATGCGCAAAAGAGCCTCTCGCCCGAGTGGATTTTCGAGGTCCCGGCCCGATCGTTTTATAATGCGCAGTTGGAGACAGATTTGGAGCGGGGCAAGGGCCGTTTGCGGAGTGCATGGGCGGTCGATCAGGACTATATTCCCCGTAACTCGACGGCTGCTTCGGTGGTGGTCGAAGGGGTGTGTGCCGGAGAGTGTACCGATGCCGTGACGATGTGGTGCCTGTTGGGGTATCCGCCGTGCAGTTATGTGGTTCCGGTTTGGGTACGGGCCGGGGAGCGCATTCCGGAGTGCCTGCGAGCGGGAGCCGAAAATGGACGGGCTCCGCAAAACGAAATGGCGGTTCGGATGAAACGGGCGGTTTTTCCTGTTACACGCGACAACGGGAAGCGGTACATGCGGTTTGACCGGACGCAGGATGCGATGCGGCAGCTTGAACGTACCGAACACTTCTCCTTTCAAGTCGGACGGGAGGTGATCCGGCAAATAGAAGAGCGGGGATACGATCCGGTAGTTGTCGACGACTGCAATCGGAAACTGGATGCTCTGTTCGACGAGATCGATACCCGTATGGCGCAGCGTCAGGAGCAAAGTAAGTTGTGGAACGAATGACTTTTTCGGAGTACTTGTGCATACGGGGAAAGAAAGATAAGTACCCTGAATATCAGTTCTCCGAAGAGTCGAAGCATAACCGTTGTACTTTTTCTATGAGGAACTGAAGATCGGGGGGGGGATCGTATTATTTTTAATAAGGGTATATGCTGTGAGCCGTAGTAATAAAAGGAGCGCCGAAATTTCGGCGCTCCTTTTTATTTGTGGTTGCGGTTGCCGTTTAACTGATGGTCATGATTTCACGATACTTGGGCAGCGGCCATAGTTCGTCGTCGACGATCAGTTCGAGTTTGTCGATGTCGTACCGGATGCGGTCAAGGTAGGTTTGAACGTCTTGAGAATATCCGATAGCCCGATCGACGACGTTGTCCACGTGGTTGTACCGTTTGCGGGCCTCGACCATCTGGTAGGTGTTTTCGCGGATCGCCTTGACATGTTTGGCGATGGTCTGAATGGTCCGGATCTCCTCTGCAGCCAGATCACGGTATTCGTCGGGCAGAATCTCCTTGAGACCCTCGACATTCTTGATCAGCACATTCTGGTAACGGATGGCCGTGGGTACGATGTGATTCGCTGCCATGTCGGCCAGAACGCGCGATTCGATCTGGATCTTTTTGATCAGGTTCTCCATATTGATCTCATATCGGGCATGGATCTCCGTTTCGTTGAAGACGTTGTGCTTTTCGAACAGCTTGATGTACTCTTGGCGGCTAAAGATGCGGAAGGCGTCGGGGACACTTTGGATGCTCTCCAATCCCCGTTTTTGGGCCTCTTCCAACCACTCCTTGCTGTAGCCGTTGCCCTCGAAACGAATCTTTTTCGAGGCGATGATGTATTTACGTATGATCTGAAGAATGGCCTCGTCTTTTTTTACACCCTTGTTGATCAGTTTGTCGACCTCTCCCTTGAATTGGGTGAGTTGTTCGGCAACGGCCGTATTGATCGCAATCAGTGGAGCCGCACAGTTGTTCGAAGAGCCCGTTGCACGGAACTCGAACCGATTTCCGGTGAACGCGAACGGTGAAGTCCGATTACGGTCAGTGTTGTCGAGCAAAATTTCGGGAATCTTTCCGATGTCGAGTTTGATTTCGGTCTTTTCGTCAGGCGTCATTTTGCGGTCGCTCAAACGCTCTTCGAGCGAGTCCAATATAGCCGACAGGGTAGACCCTGTGAAGACGGAGAGTACGGTGGGCGGAGCCTCGTGCGATCCCATGCGCAGGGAGTTCGATTGTGTGGCGATAGAGGCCATGAAGAGCGGACCGTAGTTGTGGGCGGCCATGATCGTGTTGACGAAGAACGCAAGAAACTGTATGTTGTTCTTTGGGGTCTTCCCCGGAGCCAGCAGATTGACTCCTGTATTGGTGAGCAGCGACCAGTTGCAGTGCTTACCCGATCCGTTGACTCCGGCGAATGGCTTTTCGTGGAACAGGACGCGGAGTTTATGCTTTTGTGCCAAACGGCGCATCAGGGTCATCAACAGGGTATTGTGGTCGACGGCAATGTTGGCCTCTTCGAAGACCGGAGCGCACTCAAACTGGTTGGGAGCTACTTCGTTGTGTCGGGTCTTGATCGGAATGCCGAGCCGGTAGGCATGCCATTCGAAATCTTTCATGAACTCCAGTACACGGCTTGGAATGGCTCCGAAGTAGTGGTCGTCGAGCTGTTGGTCTTTTGCGGCGATGTGTCCCATGAGGGTCCTGCCGGTCTGGGCCAGATCGGGGCGGGCTTGGAACAGAGCTTCGTCCACGAGAAAATACTCTTGTTCCCATCCCAGCGTCACGTTGACCTTTGTGACATCCTTGTCGAAGAGCTGACACACGTCGACAGCGGCTTTGTCGAGGGCGAGCAGCGATTTGAGCAGCGGGGTCTTGAAGTCGAGCGCTTCACCCGTGTAGGCGACGAAAATGCTGGGGATACAGAGTGTCTTGTCGAGAATGAAAGCGGGAGAGCTCGGGTCCCATGCCGAATATCCTCGGGCCTCGAACGTGTTGCGAAGACCTCCGGTAGGGAAGCTTGAGGCATCGGGTTCCTGTTGGACGAGAAGTTCGCCCTTGAACGTTTCGAACGAACCGCCACCGAACATGGGTTCGAAGAAAGCGTCGTGTTTTTCGGCTGTCGAGTCGTTGAGCGGTTGGAACCAGTGCGAATAGTGCGTTGCACCTTTCTCCATGGCCCAAGTTTTCATGCCTTGGGCGACCTGATTGGCGATTTTCCGGTCGATACGTTTTCCCCCGTCTATAGCGGTACACAAGCTTTCGTAAGCTTCTTTTGAGATGTATTGTCTCATCTTTTCTCGGTCGAAAACGTCGGTGCCGAAAATTTCCGATATTTTTTCTTGCGGCAAGTTGGTTTTAACCGGTTCTCTCCTCGACATTTCGTCGAGTGCCCTGAATCGTAATATGGCCATGCTGAAATAATTTTAAGGTATTTCTGATGCAAAAGTATATAAAATTTACAAAGAACCCCCATGAAAAAAGGGGGCTTGTGTTGAATTTTATAAAATGTTTCGGCTTAGTCGAACGATTGCATGCCGGTCTGGGCAATACGGATGATTTTTTGGTAGTCTTCGTAGTCGAGCTCCATGAAGAAGTAGTGGATCGGATCGACCCGCATGCCGTTGTGTTTGATTTCGTAGTGGAGATGGGGGGCCAGAGAGAGTCCCGAATTTCCTGATTGCGCGATGATGTCCCCGCGCTTGACCCGTTCTCCGCGTTTGGCATAGATTTTTCCCAGATGACTGTATGTGGTTTCGTATCCGTTTCCGTGGTCGATAATGACGGTCCTTCCCGAGGTTGTATTTTTTGTCAGAACGTCCTTCACCCGTCCGTCGGCCGTGGCGAAAACCCGGGATCCCTCGCTTACCGTGTAGTCCACCCCTTGGTGTGCGGTCAGTATTTTATAAAAGGGGTGCATCCGCATGCCGTACGAAGCGGTCAGCAGTGTCAGGTCCTTGTTGATGACCGGTTGGATGGCCGGGATGTTGGCAATCTGCTGTTTCAGTGAGTCGGCCGTCTGTTCCAAGGTGGCCACGGTGTACAGATGTTCGCTGCTCAGTTTTTCGAGTTGCTTGAGCTTGGTGAAGAATTCCTCACCCAGCTCCTTGTTGGACTTGTTGAGCAGTTCCTCGTAGTTCTCCCACCGCTTTTTTTCGAACTCCGAGTCGAAGTTGTAGGGGTCCGATTCGAACAGCGCGTTGAAAACCTGTTTGTCGCGGTCGATCACGTTGTAGAGAACCTTTTCGATCATTGCATAGCGGGCACTGAGCGAGTCGTACTGCTGTTCGAGCTTCCGGGTGCTGTGTTTCATCTTGTACTCCAACGGAGTGTCGAAGAAGAACGAAAAGGCGATATAGTAGAGGACAGCAATTCCGATCCAGACGAACAGGTGTACGACGCCTCGCCAGAATTTCTGTTTGAACTTCTCGCGCTGTCGTTCCTCCTTGGGAACCATATCCTTGAAACTGATATTTTTATCCTGTTCCATCGTCTATTCCTCTTCGAATGTGGTGAATTGAGCAGATTCGATGATCCTGTTGAACTCCTCTTCGCTCATGTCGCGGCTGAGGTAGTTGATCGGGTCGACATGCAGTTTTTTGTAGATGACCTCGTAGTGGAGATGTGCCCCCTTGGCTCTACCCGTATTGCCGACTTCGCCGATCTTCTCGCCGCGTTTAACCTTTTGTCCCGGTACGACGTCGATTTTGCTCAGGTGTGCGTATCGCGTTTTGTATCCGAAGCCGTGGTTGAGCAGTACCTGTTTGCCGTATCCGGAGGTTCCTTCGAGATCGAAAGCAACGGTCCCATCGCCCGTAGCGTAAACGGGGGTGCCGATTGGAGAGCCCATGTCCACCCCTTGGTGTCCTTGGATTCTTCCGGTAATCGGATGTACCCGGGTACCGAATGCTCCGAGGCGTCCCCGCATGCGGCTTCGGTCGATCGGCCATATTGCCGGGATGGCATCGGCCATCAGCGCTTTGTCCTTTGAGAGGTTTTCGAGTTCGTCGAGCGATTTCGATTCGAGATAGAGCAGCCGGCTCATGGCATCGAGGCTTTTCCACGTTCCGACCATCTCCATTGTGTAGAGATCGCCCTGCATGTCGCTGTATTTTACGTCGGGGTATTCGGTGTAGACGCCCTGTATGGTCAGGGAGTCGGCGGCGAACAGCGGTCGGTAGACGCTATTGTCGCGGTGGCGCAGTTCTTGCAGTTTGACCGTCGCGGCGTGGATTTTGTCGTTGAGGATGTCGTATTTGAGCAGCAGTTCGTTGTTCTGCTCCTCGATGTGGTACATCTTCGGGGTGTAGAAGAAGAAAGAGAAGAGCAGGTTTACGATCGAGGCCAAGATGAAGCCGATCAGGATTTTTCGCAGGATACGGTAGAAACGGATACGAAAAGGGATCGAGATCACCTCGTAGGTGAGGGTCTGCGGGTTGAATTTATATCGTTTTTTTTTCATTATGGGTCCCTTACGTCGGATCGTATCTTCGTGAAAAAACTATTTTATCCTTATAAGATACAACAAAATTAGACGAATTTACTTAATTTTGCAATTTCTTACATGGATAACGTACATAGGTGCGTCGATATTACAATAATGCGTATGGATTCTAATCAAATCAGAAAAACTTTTCTTGATTTTTTCCGCAGTAAGGGCCACCAGATCGTTCCGTCGGCACCGATGGTTGTGAAGAACGATCCGACCCTGATGTTTACCAACGCGGGGATGAATCAATTCAAGGATCTTTTCTTGGGCAATTCGCCGATTCGGAATCGCCGTGTGGCCGATTCTCAGAAGTGTTTGCGCGTGTCGGGCAAGCACAACGATTTGGAAGAGGTGGGACACGATACGTACCATCATACGATGTTCGAGATGCTGGGCAACTGGTCTTTCGGAGATTACTTCAAAAAGGAGGCGATCGAGTGGGCGTGGGAGTTGTTGACCGAAGTGTACGGTCTGCCCAAGGAGCGGCTCTATGCGACGATCTTCGAGGGAAGTCCCAAGGAGGGGATCGAGAAAGACAGCGAGGCCTACGAATATTGGAAAAGATTCCTTCCCGAAGACCATATTATCTTGGGAAATCGTCACGACAACTTTTGGGAGATGGGCGATACGGGTCCGTGCGGTCCGTGCAGCGAGATCCATTACGACTTGCGCAGCGACGAGGAGCGTGCCGTATTGGACGGTCGCGAACTGGTCAACAAGGGCCACCATCTGGTAATTGAGATCTGGAATCTGGTCTTCATGCAGTTCAACCGCAAGGCAAACGGAGAGCTGGAGCCGCTGCCGGCGCACCATGTCGATACGGGAATGGGATTCGAAAGACTCTGTATGGTGCTTCAGGGCAAGCAGAGTAACTACGATACGGATATTTTCCAGTCGACGATCAACCGGCTTGCCGCCATGTCGGGCAAGGTTTATGGCGAAGACAAGATGTCCGATGTGGCGATGCGGGTCATTGCGGACCACTTGCGGGCGATTGCCTTTTCGATTGCCGACGGACAGCTGCCCTCGAATGTCAAGGCAGGGTATGTTATTCGTCGTATCCTGCGGCGTGCGGTTCGATACGGATACACCTACCTCGGTTTTACCGAACCGTTTATTTGTTTGCTGGTCGACGGACTGGTAAAACAGATGGGTGAGCAGTTCCCCGAACTGGTTGCTCAGCAGGAGCTGATTACGAAAGTGATCGAAGAGGAGGAGAGCGCCTTCTTGAAGACGTTGGCTACAGGAATCTCGTTGCTCGATCAGGTGATCCGCAAGGCGAAGGCTTCGGGTCAGGACCGGATCAGCGGACAGGAGGCTTTCCTGTTGTACGATACGTATGGATTCCCGATCGATCTGACCGAACTGATCGCTCAGGAACATGGTCTGAAGGTCGATGACGAGGCGTTTGCCGTAGAACTGAGCCGCCAGAAAGAGCGTTCGCGCAATGCAGCTGCGGTCGATACGGACGATTGGGTCGAACTCTTCCCGATCGAGCAGAGCCGTTTCGTGGGATATGACATGATGGAGTGTGACGTACGGATCTCCCGCTACCGTCGGATCAAGACCAAAGGCAAGACATATTATCAGTTGGTTTTCGATCAGACGCCTTTCTATGGAAATTCGGGTGGACAGGTCGGCGATCGGGGATGGATCGAGAACGGCAACGAAAAGATTGCGATCACCGATACGCAGAAGGAGAATAACCTGACGATTCATCTGGTCGATCGGCTGCCGGAAGACGTTTCGGCTACGTTCCATGCGGTAGTGAACCGAGAGGATCGTATGAGTACCGGAGCGAACCATACGGCAACCCACTTGTTGCACAAAGCGTTGAGGACGGTGCTCGGAACCCATGTCGAGCAGAAGGGCTCGTTGGTATGTCCCGAGTATCTGCGTTTCGACTTCTCGCACTTCCAGAAGGTGACCGACGAACAGCTCCGTGAAGTGGAGCGGTTGGTCAATCGCGACATCCGGGCCAACTACCCGTTGGAGGAGCAGCGGGCCTGCCCGATCGAGGAGGCGCGTAAACTCGGTGCGATGATGTTGTTCGGCGAGAAGTACGGCGAACGTGTACGTGTCGTGAAGTACGGATCTTCCATCGAACTTTGTGGAGGTACGCACGTGCCGGCTACGGGTTGTATCGGATACTTCAAGATCCTCTCGGAGAGTGCTACTTCGGCCGGTGTGCGCCGGATCGAGGCAATTACCGGAGAGGAAGCCATGAAGTATGTCTACGGACTCGAGGATATGTTTAAGACGATACAGCGGTGTGTGAACAATCCATCGGTAACACAGGCGATCCAAAAACTGGTTGCCGAAAATGCCGAGATGAGCAAACAGATCGAAGAGCATCGCAAGGAGCGGATTCAGTCGCTTGTGGAGTCGCTCGAATCGTCGCTGACGGAGGAGAACGGGATGGTGTTGTTGGCCCGTCAGGCAGATTTCTTGCCCGATATGATTAAGGGAATCGCGTTTGGCTTGAAGGATAAGTTCCCGAAACTCGTTTATGTCGTGGGTTCGGTGATCGGAGAGAAGGCGACGCTGACGATTATGTTGGGCGAAGAGATTGTGGCACAAGGTGTCAATGCCTCGAAGATCATCCGTGAGGCGGCGAAAGAGATCAATGGCGGAGGCGGTGGACAACCGTTTTTCGCAACGGCTGGAGGCAAGAATCCGGCCGGCATAGAGAAGGCTATATTCAAAGCTGTGGAATTGGTAAAGGAAGCGTTAAAAAAATAAGGAGAAAAGATTTATGGCAAACAAGGTATTGTTGATGATTCTGGATGGATGGGGCAAAGGCGACCATAAACATGACGATGCGATCTATTGCGCACATCCCGAGTATATTAACGGATTGATGAACCGCTATCCGACGGCTCAGCTGTTAACCGATGGGGAGAATGTGGGACTGCCCGAAGGTCAGATGGGTAACTCGGAGGTGGGACACCTCAACATCGGTGCAGGCCGTGTGGTCTATCAGGATTTGGTGAAGATCAACCGGGCGTGCCGCGACAATTCGATTCTGAGTAAACCGGAGATTGTCGATGCATTTACCTATGCGAAGAAAAACGGCGTTCGGGTTCACTTTATGGGACTGGTTTCGAATGGTGGTGTACACAGCTCGCTCGATCATCTGTTCAAACTGTGTGACATTTCCAAGGAGTACGGATTGAAGGATACGTTCGTACACTGTTTCATGGATGGCCGTGATACGGATCCCCACAGTGGAAAAGGCTTTATCGAACAGCTTCAGAACCACATGAAACAGTCGGCCGGTCAGATCGCTTCGGTGATCGGACGTTACTATGCGATGGACCGTGACAAACGTTGGGAACGGATCAAGGAGGCTTATGATCTGTTGGTGCATGGCGTGGGAACCAAGACGCAGAATGTGGTTGAGGCTGTGCAGAACTCCTACGACGCCGGTGTGACCGACGAATTTATCAAGCCGATCGTGTGTGTCGACGCTCAGGGAGAACCGGTGGGAACGATCCGCGAGAACGATCTGGTGATCTTCTTCAACTTCCGTAATGACCGGGCTAAAGAGTTGACGATCGTGTTAACTCAGGAGGACAAGCCCGATTTCGGTATGAAGACGCTGCCGCTGTACTACTGTTGCATGACTCCTTACGATGCGAAATTCAAAGGATTGCATATTCTTTTCGACAAGGAGAATGTGGCCAATACCATTGGGGAGTACATCTCGTCGCAGGGTTTGCATCAGTTGCGTATTGCCGAGACGGAGAAGTATGCGCACGTAACCTTCTTCTTGAACGGTGGTCGTGAAGAGACGTTCAAGGGAGAAGAGCGGATCCTGATTCCCTCACCGAAGGTCGCAACCTATGATCTGAAACCGGAGATGAGTGCCTATGAGGTGAAGGATGCCTTGGTGGCTGAGCTGAACAAGAAGAAGTTCGACTTTATCTGCCTGAACTTTGCCAATGGCGACATGGTGGGACATACGGGAGTATACGATGCTATCATTAAGGCTGTGAAGGCTGTTGATGCATGTGTACACGATGTGGTTGAGGCTGCCAAAGCGAACGGATACGAGGTTGTGATGATTGCCGATCACGGAAATGCAGACCATGCGGAAAATGCCGATGGAACGCCGAATACGGCTCATTCATTGAATCCTGTGCCTATTGTGGTCGTATCGGATCGGGTTAAGTCTGTTCGGAACGGTGTGCTGGCCGATGTAGCGCCTACGGTTCTGAAATTGATGGGCCTGCCTCAACCTGTAGAGATGACGGGTTCGGCACTGATCGATTTGTAGAAAACGGAATGAATGAGATAGAAGAAGACGGGGAAGCATGAAGCAGAAGTAAAGTCTGTTCGAGGACTCCCGGTCGCACATGCTAAAGAGGGAGATACCGTTACGGTATCTCCCTCTTTCTTGTCGAGAAATAAACGAATATGAATTGAATCTTCAGAAGAACTTTAATCGATAATCGGGAACTCGATCGTTTCAGTCGATTCGTTCCAATCTTCGATAGTGAAGTTTCCAGCATCGCTGCCGGTGTGTATTTCACCCAGCACAATGTTTAAGGTGAGTCTCGTATTGGCTGAAAGGGGCGTGTTCAGATTTTGATTGAGTATGTGCTGGCTGCCGTCCTGAAGAGTGATGACCAGTGTCAACGTGGGATTTTCCGACGAAGGGAATAGCATGACCGTCGGGTTGCTCATCATGGTGCTGTCGTCGGAGAGCTCCAGATCGAACTTGACGGTTTTGGTCATGTTTTCGGGAGCTCCGGTGTAAAAATCGATCTTCTCGGCAATGCCTCCGATCAGTACCTCGATACCGGTTATTTCCGGATTGAATACATCGTCTGCTGCCATTTGAGCGATTATTTTAATGCCGGCCCCGACACGTTTCAAGGGGGCCTGCAGGTTTTCAATGCCAATGTGTGCCTCCTGAACTGCATGAACGAGGTCAAAAACAGGCATATAGGTCGTGTCATTATTGGGTCTCAGACTGAAGTAGAGGTCAGAGAGATCGGCTCCGATCGATAGTCCGGGTTCCTTAATGGCGGGTGCGTTGTAGATTGGATCTTCGTATTTTGGTGTTCCCCAATAGACGATGTTGTAGTTTCCGGTAGGCAGGTGTAGCAGCCGGTTGTAGGACCCGTATGTAGTCCCGTTGACGATGACATAGTATCCGTTGAGGACGGTTTGGTTGTCGTTGACAAAGTTGCCGTAGTAGATCGAACTTCCAGAGTTGCATGGGAAAATTTCGAGAATTCCGGTAAAGGAGTTGGTCGTGAGCGGATCTACGACGCGTGCTGTAACTTCAGGAGTTACCAAGGAGGCCGGATCGATGAGATCACCTTCGTTATCGTCGTTGTCGTCCTTACACGAAGACAAGAAAAGAGTTAGGATTCCGAGTGTTCCGAGGATAAATTTTTTCATAATGATCGATTTTATTCGGTTAATAAAACGTTCCGATCGAATGATCGAAAGGGAAGCTGTCGATGAATCCGCATCGGAATACGCTTTACGTTTACAATTATCGTACACTTTTCTCCTGAAAGTCGTTACGTGACATAATTCGGCTGGAAAGTCCGATATATAAATAAGGAAATTTTTTATACATTTGAAGAGGGGAAGTATGAGAGGGGGAGGAAATCCGTGAAACGGTAAGTTCCATTATGAAAAAACTACACTTGAATTTCTATGAAAAAGATACTGATCTTTATCGCAGTATTGTTCAACTCCAGTTTGGTATCGGCTCAAAAGAGCGATTTTTCATACCGATTTTACGGTTTTGTAAGAGGAGATCTATTTTACAACACACGGGCGAATCAAGCTCCTGTCGACGGGAATTTTTATCTCTATCCGTTGGATCGTGATTTGGACAGTAGGGGAAACGATATAAATGCAACGCCCAACGGAAGTTTCTATACTTTTACCACACGTCTCGGGATCGATATGGATGGGCCGAAAATAGGGAATGCCACCTCCAGTGCCAAAATCGAAGTTGATTTCGGAGGTTTTTCAGCCAGTACAACCATGTTGAGGATCCGGCAGGCGTATGTTGCGTTGGATTGGCGACGCATCCGACTGCTTATCGGGCAGACATGGCATCCGCTTTTCGGAAATGTCGTACCAGATGTTTTGAATCTTTCGACCGGAGCCCCTTTCCAACCATTTAATCGGGAACCACAGATCGCCTTGTCGTGGCATACCTCCCGAGTGCATTTTACACTGGCGGCCTTATGGCAACTTCAGTATACCTCTTCCGGACCCAAGGGAGGGAGCGAGGAGTATTTGAAGAATAGTTGTATTCCTGAACTCTATTTTGGAGCCGATTATCGTTATGAGAGGTGGATCGTGGGAGCAGGAGCTCATATGATTTCGTTGAAACCGCGTACATATTCTACCGTTATCGACGGAATGGGTAGTGAACGACGGTTCAAGGTGAACGAACGTATGACGACGTTTTCCTGTGAGGCACATGTACAGTATAAATCTTCGAAATGGAGCGTTGCAGCCAAAACGTTACTGGCATCCTGTTTGGACCATACTGCTTTGTTGGGCGGTTATGGAATATCCAAGGTCGATCCGGTGACCGGAGAGCAGGAGTATACTCCGATACGCCATTCGACATCATGGATCAACCTTACGTATGGTACTCGATGGAAGGGACATTTCTTTGCGGGATATACAAAGAAGTTGGGCAGCAGTCGGCCGTTAGTGACCGATGTGCAGTACGGCATGGGACTCGATATCGATCAGCTCTGTTCGTTTAATATGGCGGTTTCGTATAATCTTCCGCATTGGCAGATCGGTTTGGAGTATGTGCCCACAACGGCGTGGTATGGCGATACGGATTTGTCAAACGGACGAGTAGTGCATACACATCGTGTCACCAATCACCGGGTGTTGGGTCTGATCATGTATTACTTTTAAACCCGTTTAAATATTCAGGCTGTATTTTATTATGTCTTGAGGTTTGTATAGGCGTAAATTTAAGGTAAAGCGTATATTTTGATCTTTTAAAGAGTGTTCGATTATATGTCCTTATGATTAAATTGATATAAATCAATGGAATAGTTGTTCGGTCGTGTGTGTGTTTGGGCCGTTATAAGATGGATATATTTAAGGATTGACGATGCCTGAGTGTAGAATTTGGATTGTAGTTATATAAGAGATCAAAGCACATCTATCCGTGCTTTGGCCTCTTATATGAGAAAAGGATGTATAAGTCTCTCTTTCGCTGCTTTGTTGATGTGATCAATTTAGCAGGTGTGTCGGTCTTATTCCATGTTTTTTGCCATGTCATCGAACTGGACGACATTGAAGAGTCGAACTTTTCGACGCATGTAGGTCTGTTCTTTATAGTCCGCCAACTCGGTCGTCTCGGTGGAGAACGAGCTGAGCGGTATGGGGTCTATATACGATTTGCCCTCGATTTGCCGACTGCTGACCAAAACTCCATCTTTAAAAATCAATTCGATCAAAGGCGATTGGTCCCATTGTTTTTCGATTTCGCACCATTTGTCATCGCTACAAGAGAAGATGGTGTTTTGAGCTGGAGTGGGCAATGCCTCTCTGACGTACAATGTATCGTTTACCCATGAGGCCGAGATGACTCCATGTGGGCTCTCTCTGCCTTCGGTTTCGGCGGCCGAATTATGAAGGAATTTGTCGTTTACCAAGTTTTCGAATCGGGCATATTTCTCTTCTGAACTTAGTGGACTCTCATCTCCATTCGGATTCTCGAATAAAAATTTTTCCAACAAACAGGGAGTCGTTAACCAATTTCCAGTCGATGCAGTAGTTCTTGTCCTGCACAACAGGGGCGTAGCCGTATGCCAAATGCTCCCCAACCGTAATTTGGTCGTTTTTCTTTTGGAAGTCGTTATAGAGGTCTTTGTAGGCAGGAAAAGACCAGATCGGACTTCGGTCGATCAGAAACTTTTTACCCTTCCAGAAAAAGTAGTCGTTGTTGCGAGACGCAAAGTATCCATTTTGTGGAGTAAATTCTCCTTGGGGTGGGGTTGCGAGTTTTACGATTAGCTCTTCGAATGTAGAGTCAGTCGGCGAGGCATCGGATGTCCCGTAAAGGTCCGTTGACTGAGCTTGCTGATTTATCCCGGTCAAAAGCTGTATGCATATACAGCCCACTAAACAAATTTTCGTCACTTTCATAGTTTTATTTGTATTTGGGGGATATGATAGAATAAATTAATGTAGAATGCAAGTAGTAAAAGGTGTTTCTGGATAGTGACTTGGTGTAAATATAATCATTTTATTTTCCTAATGAAAAAAAGAGAATAAAATTTAAATACTATTTGTGATAGTTTTTTAACTATTGTTTGTAGTTAATAGAAAAAATTGCTTACATTTGAGACAAGAAAAAATGAAAGCGATGAAAGAGAATGTAGGCCGTTTGGTGTTAGGGGCATGGATATTGGTAATGGTTGTTTGTTTTTTGGGAGTTGAGAACATACAGGCCAAGAAGCCCTCGATGGACAAGGTAGAACTTACAACGGAACTCGAACCGGATGTCAGGGGGCAAGGTGATGTTCCGGCCGGTATGGACAGCATTGCCTTGTATTTTGAGGGGATCCGGAGCCAGCAGCAGGAGAAGTTGTGGCTGCACCTGAACCAACCCTACTATGCCGCCGGAGATACGATCTGGTTCAA
>ERZ827150.49-NODE-49-length-184115-cov-12.941677_pt1 | contig 184115 bp, 148 predicted proteins | sample MGYA00519779_ERZ827150 | MGnify/ENA primary metagenome ERZ827150 (study PRJEB31778, sample SAMEA3449267) | human gut metagenome | biome: human gut; feature: human-associated habitat; material: faeces | place: United Kingdom | collected 2010/2012 ...
AAGGTTCCGAAAAGGTAAAAAGCTGTTCAAAGCGACACTTTTACCCCTCTCCCCCAGCCGTGGCCCGGAATGCCGAACAGGAGAGAAGTGCTAAGCCCCTCGGTAACGAGAGCAGAGAGGAATAGTACGATTTGTCGGACTTATGGCAATTTCGACGCCCTTCGATTTGATATATATATATACTGTTAGAACTCGTGTATTTTGAAAGGTTTGTTACCGATTTGGGAAGCTAAGCGAGGAAACCCGCTATTGTACATTTTACCGGTCTTAAAGAGAACAAGACTTTCAGCACCGCTCAATAGGAACATATCGAGGAAGGTTTTCATATAGGCTGAAGTATCGGTTGTTTTGTATCTGATGTGAATCACTTTTCCGGGTATAATATAGGTGCGGGGTAGTGTACTCGCTTTTGCAAGGAAACGTTCACTGTCGGAGGTTACTAATATTTTGTAAAATTCGGGTAAAGTATCTATGAATTTTTTTAATTCGATATAGCATTGTTCTATTAGTAGCTTCTGTTCTCTGGGAGGAAGCATTTCGTCCATACCCTCCGAGTCTTTGAAATCACCGAGTAATTCGAGGAATCGGAAGGAAGCGGCCACATATTTTTCCCCGATGTTTTTGTGATGTAAATCAATGAGCGATTGTAGTTTTTCGGAGGGTGTGAAAAGTTCTCTGAATAAGTTTGGAAACGCTTGGGTATGTATGATGCTGTTGGTGTAGATGTGATATTGTAGATATTGAGAGTTTAGAACGGTATCGTCGAATATTTTTTTATCGATGATACTTTGTCGGGAAGCATGAATATTAGGCAATGTGTCGATGACTACGATTTTAGAGTCGGATAGAGAGTATTTGATTTTTTCTTGTTCTATAATCCAGTTAATTTTATTGGGGAGCAAGTATTCGGTCAATTCGAACGGATAGGTCCAGTTGATTTTGAAGTCGATGTGTTTTTCCTTGCATAAGGAGTAAATAGACAATATTCCCCGTAGCTTGTCTGCCAATCCCGGATTGTAAATGGTATTGTCTACCATTATGATTACGCATTTGTTCCCTGTGTGAATGCATGGTGAGTCGCTTGTTCCCGTTGAATAACGTTGTTGCAATAAATCGATAAACCATCTTGCAGACTCCTCTTTCATCTTTTTTACGGTTTTGGAAGATGGAGATTTATTTTTATAGACCGAGTTGCAATAGTTTAGAATACGATTATATATGGAGGTAAACATGAACTTGCAATTCTTATGAAATGATTGTTTGGGTATACTTAATCATTGAAAATGGGTGTTTGTGCCATATTGATTTTTAAAATACAAATATATAATATTATAATTTAAAGGGGAATTACTTTCTATATAGTTTATAAAATCTATTAAATATTTTTATACGGGTTGTCTTGTTCTGAAAATGTGTTTACATTTACAAATAAATTGTGAAATATAGTGCTATGAGACGGATAAATGCCATGGGAAAGCAAATCTTATTTTTATTGTTCATTTGTAGTATTTCTATTGTTTATGCCGAGGAAAACCGTGTTATTGTAGGGGCTGAAAGAACGGCTGAATATTATCCTCTTTTGGAAGGAAAACGAGTAGCTGTTTTTACCAATCATACGGGTATGATTGGTAATAGACATTTAGTAGATGTTCTGGTCGGAGAGGGTTTGAATGTGGTAACTATCTTCTCTCCCGAGCATGGGTTTCGAGGAAATGCCGATGCCGGAGAGCATGTGTCGGGGTCGATCGATCCTAAGACAGGAATAAAAATAAGTTCACTGTATGATGGAAAATCAGGACGTCCGTCGGACGAATCTATGCGTATGTTCGATGTTTTGGTAGTCGATATTCAAGATGTGGGACTACGGTTTTATACCTACTATATTTCAATGGTTAAGTTGATGGATGCATGTGCCGAATATGGTCGTATGGTGATTGTTTTGGATCGTCCGAATCCTAACGGTCATTATATCGACGGGCCTATTCTTGATATGAAATATAAATCAGGAGTAGGTTGGTTGCCTATACCGGTAGTGCACGGTATGACTTTGGGAGAATTGGCTCGTATGGTAAACGGGGAGCGTTGGCTCTCCGAGGGTCGCATTTGTGATTTGACTGTGATACCGTGTAAAAATTATACACATCGAACTATGTATGAACTTCCCATTCCTCCTTCTCCTAATTTGCCGAATATGAAATCGATATATCTTTATCCGTCGACTTGTTATTTCGAGGCGACTCCGGTAAGTTTGGGCCGGGGAACCGATTGGCCGTTTCAAATTTATGGACATCCCAACATGGTAGGTTATACATTCTCTTTTACTCCTCGTAGTGTACCGGGAGCGAAAAATCCTCCTTTGTTGAATAAGAAATGTTACGGTGTGGATTTGACTCGATTATCCAATGAAGAAATATGGGAAAAGGGTATTAATTTCGATTATGTGATAGATGCTTATCGCAACCTTAATTTAGGAGATCATTTCTTTCGCCCGTTTTTCGAGAAATTGATAGGTGTGGATTATGTACGTGAAATGATAAAGGCGGGGAAATCGTCCGAAGAAATAAAGGCTATGTGGCATGATGACGTAGAAAAATTCAGAGAGCAACGTCGTCCTTATTTATTATATGAAGAGTAATAACCATTAAATTTAATAAAAACAAATGACACCTGCTGTTGTCTTGATCACCATTTTTGCTTATTTCATTGTTTTGTTCGGTATTTCCTATATAGTAGGACATAGAGCCGATAACCAGGGCTTTTTTGTGGGTAATCGTAAATCTCCCTGGTATGTTGTAGCTTTTGCCATGATTGGCTCTATGATTTCAGGCGTAACATTCATTTCGGTTCCGGGTATGGTTGCGGCCAGCGGCTTTTCCTATTTACAAATGGTTTTAGGTTTCGTGGTCGGACAGATACTGATTGCTTATGTGCTGGTTCCGCTATTTTATAAAATGAACTTAGTTTCCATTTATGAGTATTTAGAGAACCGGTTCGGCATGTCTTCCTATCGTACAGGAGCTTGGTTTTTCTTCATATCCAAGATGCTCGGTGCTGCGGTAAGATTATTTTTAGTCTGTGTGGTTTTGCAGTTACTCGTTTTCGGGCCGATGAAGTTACCATTTCTTTTAAATGTAATTTTTACAGTAGGATTAGTTTGGCTTTATACCTTTCGAGGTGGAGTAAAGTCATTGATTTGGACCGATACGTTGAAAACCGTGTGTCTCATTGTTTCTGTCATATTGTGTATTTATTATATCGCTACCGATTTGCATTTGGACTTTGGCGGTTTATGGCAGACGATAAATCAATCGGATATGTCGCGTATGTTCTATTTTGACGATGTGGACGACAAGCGATATTTCTTTAAACAATTCTTGGCAGGGGTCTTTACGATGATTGCCATGAATGGTCTCGACCAAGACATGATGCAACGAAATTTGAGTTGCAAGAACTTCAAGGATTCTCAAAAAAATATGATAACTAGCGGTATTTCGCAGTTTTTCGTAATATCCCTGTTTTTGATGCTGGGCGTTCTTTTGTATGTATATGCCGAGATAAACGGCATTCAAGCTCCACAAAAGAGTGACGAATTGTTTCCTATGATTGCGACACAAGGATATTTTCCTGTAATTGTCGGAATTTTGTTTGTTGTCGGACTTATATCTTCGGCATATTCGGCGGCGGGCTCGGCTTTGACCGCTTTGACAACTTCGTTTACAGTCGATATTCTGGGAGTGAAAGGTAAAAGCGAAGACCAAGTTGTCAGGCTCCGTAAGCGAGTGCATGTGGGTATGGCCGTGGTCATGGGTGTTGTGATTTTTGTTTTTAACTTGCTCAATAATACGAGTGTCATCGATGCCGTTTATATTTTAGCCAGTTATACCTATGGTCCTATATTGGGGTTATTTGCTTTTGGTATATTTGTAAAGAAGCAGGTAAAAGATAAGTACATACCATTGGTTGCCATACTTTCCCCTATTCTATGCTTTATATTAGATCGGAATTCTCAGGCTTGGTTCGGAGGGTATTCGTTCAGTTATGAATTACTGATATTGAATGCTCTGTTCACATTCATAGGTTTATTGTTCCTGATAAGGAAACAGACCCCCGGATCCACAAAATCATAAGGTGTATGAAGTACAGTATTTCCGGTATCATAATAGGGCTTGTTTCTCTTCTTTCATCTGTGTCTGCGGACGAATGGATTCGTATCAATCAATTAGGTTATTTGCCCGAATCTCCTAAGGTAGCGGTATTTATGAGCGAAGGAAAAGCTGCTGTGGAAGAATATGTACTTGTCGAGGTGTTTACCGGGGAGATTGTGAAGCGGTTTGATAATCCGAAAAAGGCGAATACATGGGGACGTATGCAGTCTGTTTATCGTCTCGATTTCAGCGATTTTAAAACAGAGGGAACTTATGTGTTAAGAGTAGGGGAAACTATGTCTCCTCGGTTTGTCATAGGCAATCGGGTATATGACGGAACCGCCGATTTCATCTTGCGGTATATGCGACAGCAACGTTGCGGTTTTAATCCGTTCGAACGGGACAGTTGCCATATTCACGATGGATATATCGTTTATCACCCGACGAGAAATGGCGAACGAATCGACGTTCGGGGTGGTTGGCATGATGCGAGCGACCAGTTACAATATGTTACCACATCGGCTAATGCTACCTATCAAATGATGTTTGCCTATTTGAAAAATCCGGAGGTCTATGGAGATGTGTACGATGCATACGGTTTACCCGGAGCAAACGGCATTCCCGATATTGTCGATGAGATTAAATGGGGGTTGGATTGGCTTAATCGTATGAATCCCTCGAAAGGCGAAATGTACAATCAAATTGCCGATGACCGAGATCACAAAGGCTTTAAATTACCCTCGCAAGACCATATAGATTATGGTTGGGGGAAAAGGTACGGGACGTCCTGTTTATTATTGTTCGGGAAAGCCTCAGGTGCGAGGCGAGTTCTCCAATGCAACGACTGGTGTTGCCAGTACGGCTGGGAAATATGCATCTTGCTTCGCATTGGGAGCCGAGATATTGAAAGATTTTTATCCCGATATGGCCGATACTTTGCATGTTAAAGCTCGTGAGGCCTATTGGCATGGAGCGAATAATCCCGGAGTTTGCCAAACAGCTTCGGTCGTTTCTCCATACATTTATGAGGAGTGTAACTGGACTGACGATATGGAATTGGCAGCCGTTCAATTATATGTATCTACGGGAGAAACCTCTTTTTTACAAGAAGCTGTCGAATATGGAAGATTCGAACCGGTTACACCGTGGATGGGAGCCGATAGTGCTCGTCACTATCAATGGTATCCTTTTATTAATTTAGGGCATTATTATTTGGCGAGTGTGAGCGATTCGCGCATAAGTAAGGAGTTTGGACGCAATTTGCGTAGTGGTATCGAACGAGTTTATGAACGGGCGCAGGGAAATCCTTTTTTGAATGGGATCCCGGCAATATGGTGTTCCAATAATTTGACAGTCGCTATGGCTACACAATGCCGCCTTTATCGTGAATTGACAGGTGATAACCGATATCGGGAGATGGAGTCCTCGTTGATCGATTGGTTATTCGGGTGCAATCCGTGGGGTACGAGTATGATTACCGAGTTACCTTTATGGGGCGATTATCCCATCAATCCGCACACGCCGTTAATCGCTTTGGGTGTTGGTACGACAGTCGGTGGATTGGTCGATGGCCCCGTATATTCGTCCATCTTCGATAGTTTGAGAGGCGTTCGTTTGACGAGAAGAGATCCTTATGCCCGTTTTCAATCAGAGGTAGTATATCATGACGATATACAAGATTACTCTACGAATGAACCTACGATGGACGGAGAACGGCCAGCCTCAGTTATTTGCTGTCATCTCTGCAAAAGGAAGGTATGAAATCTCGCGGATTGGATAGAAACGAGTATGCTTATGGAGGAATCGTCCGTACCGATGCCGAGAAGAAACAAATTTCGCTTGTTTTTACGGCTGCTGATAAGAGCGATGGTGCTCGGCGTATTTTAGAAGTTTTGGGAAAATGCGATGTGAAAGGTTCATTTTTCTTCACCGGCGAATTTTATGAGCGTTTCCCCGAGACTATACAGACTTTGTACAATGCCGGACACTATGTAGGGGCTCACGGCGATGCGCATCTGTTATATTGTGCTTGGGAAAATCGGGACTCTACTTTGGTAAGTCAAGCACAGTTCGAGCAAGACATGTTAGATGTATATGCTCGCATGCGCAAATCTGGTATAGATGTATCGCGATCCAATCTGTTCATTCCTCCTTATGAATATTATAATGAGAAGATTTCAGCTTGGGCGAGAGGATTGGGGTTAAGGCTTGTGAATTTTACTCCCGGCACATGGACCAATGCCGACTATACGACTCCCGATATGAAGAATTATCGTAGTAGCGAGTCTATATACGATAGGGTAATGGAGGTCGAAAAACGCAATGGATTGAATGGTCATATTATGTTGTTTCATTTAGGAACCGATGACAAACGTACCGATAAGTTTTATGAGCGCTATCTCGAACGGCTTATTCGTGTATTGCAGAGAAAAGGATATACATTCGTCGCACTTCCCGAAGCTGTGGGAAAATAAAGGACGATTCGGAATTTTTATAAAAGAATTTGGTTCGTAACGAATTTAGACCCATCTTTGCACCCGAAAAATAAGGAAAATCCTCATCGGAGGGTATTATAATGATAGTTGTAATGCCGGATAAGATGAATGGTGAAAATCATTCTCTTGTCCGGCTTTTTCTTAAAAGTGGTTTTATGAAAGAATTGGATTTGACGAAAGGGAGTGTACTCAAAACGCTACTTCAATTTGCCGTTCCTTTTTTGATTGCGAATCTGCTTCAAGCTCTTTATGGCGGAGCCGATTTGTTTGTAGTAGGGTGGTTCGACGATGCCGCCAGTGTCGCTGCCGTTGCCATTGGTAGTCAGGTTATGCAGACGATTACAGGGATTATTTTAGGATTGACCACCGGTACTACTGTCGTTATAGCTATGGCAACGGGTGCGAAAAATTATCGCGATGTCGCGACTTCTATCGGTACGTCCATTTGCCTATTTGCTTCGGTCGGTTTGTTCTTGACGTTGATTATGGTTGTTTCTCATAATTATATTGCCGTTCTCATGCACACGCCGGTCGAGGCCATGCGTGATGCAAAACATTATTTACTGATTTGTTCGATAGGCATTCCGTTTATCATGGGATATAACGTTGTATGTGGGATTCTTCGAGGATTGGGCGATTCGAAAACTCCGCTTTATTTTGTCGCTTTGGCTTGTGTTATCAATATCGTGCTTGATGTCGTTCTTGTCGGTTTTTGTCATTTGAGAGCGGCAGGAGCAGCGATTGCCACGGCATCTTCGCAAGGCATTAGTTTTTTAACGGCACTCTGGTTCCTCCATAAACGAGGATTTCATTTCCCTTTTTCCCGTCGGGATATTCGATTAAGTCCTATTCTTTCTCGCCGGATTTTTGTGTTGGGAGCGCCTATCGCTTTACAGGATGCTTTGGTGAATGTATCATTTTTATTGATAACCGTTATTGTCAATCAAATGGGTGTTATTGCTTCGGCAGCATTGGGAGTCGTCGAGAAAATTATCGTATTTGCCATGTTGCCCCTGATGGCTATATCGTCGGCAGTAGCTACGATGACGGCTCAGAATTATGGGGCGGGATTGTTGTTGCGAATGAAACGCTGCCTTTATTCGGGAATTGGTTTGGCATTGATATTCGGGGTATCGGTCTGCGTTTATTCTCAGTTTTTGCCCGATACGCTAACCGGGATCTTTACAAAGGATCCGGCTGTAATTGCGATGGCTTCCGAATACTTGCGTGGATATAGTATCGACTGTATTATCGTCAGTTTCGTGTTTTGTATCAATTCTTATTTCAGTGGGCAAGGAAATTCGTTATTCCCTATGATTCATAGTATAATAGCGACTTTCGTTTTTCGTGTCCCGTTATCTTATCTGTTCGGACAGATAGACTCGGCGTCATTGCATCTGATGGGATTTGCTCCTCCTATTTCGACATTTGTTTCGTTGCTGATTTGTATTTGGTATATCAGACGAACGAACCGTAAATTGGAGTATAAATTTCGATCGTTGTAAGGATAAAATCTATTTTAGATTTTCATTGGTTTGATTTAACCGGTTGAGAAATAAAATTTTAGTGAATTAATTGAGTGGTGGTAGTAACGATTTGGCAACCGTACGAATTTCAGTGCTTTTGTGTTGTTATGCTGTCAAATAACTCTTCTAAATGTAAAGTTGGAACAAATGTTCAACTGCAATATCTCAATCGAAAAACTATATGCAGTCAATGTCAATTTGATAAGTATCATTAATCAGAATGTGGTTATAGTTTCGTGACACACATTGTTCTAAATTATACTCGTTTGTTTTTATTATCTCTCCCAAAATTACATCAGAAGACAATCGTTTTTCTATGATTTTTTCAAATCGCAGAATATCATCAAAATGGGTTTCTATATATTTGCTACTGAATATTAAGCAAACATATTTGATTTGCCGCAAATCTTCAAGAGAGAAATCTTTTTCCCAACCAAATGGAATATAGCATCCTTCGACAATTAGATTTTGGGAATTTTCAAGACAAGTTGTTATCATTTCCCGAACAATCGGCCATAAATATTCTGTCAGTTCCGCAGTGTTACTATCAGCGGAAAGTTTGCACTGCCCGCTTCTGATAAGACCCATTTTCAAATGGTCTATCGACAAATAGGGGTATTTATATCTTTCCAACAGCCTTTGTGCCAATAAGGTCTTCCCCGTATGGGTATCTCCTGCAATAAGAATAATCATAGATATGTTTTTTCTATAAAGTGAATGGGGATTCTATCATAAACGTTCCAAAACCCATTCTGCGCGTTTTTGTGGAGTTAAAAATGGAACATCAACAGTGTTATAGCCAAATTTTTCATACTCTTTTTTCAATGCCCAAAATGTTCTTTCTGCTTCGTCTATATTCTGTTTTCGTTCCGAATCATTAACATAAATCTCTTTCCAAAAGGGAAATACGAACACTTTGATATTATAGCGGTATTTGTTTGCTGCATCTACCATTCCGCTTGTTATCGGAATTCCTATCAATCGTGCATAGCCTAATGTATCAATAATGCCCCTATCGAAAAAGCATGGCTTGTCCATGTGTATAAACTCTTCAAAATCAACGATGGAACGTAGCAGCATCAAATTGGAATATCTGACTGTATTATTCCATGGGACAGCATCACCATTTGTCCTAACCTGATTTTTGATAATATCTCTTGCTACTTCCCGTACCGTCATATATCCCATATTTTCCAATATATTCAGTACAGTTGATTTACCGCTACCCGGTCCACCTGTAAAAATATAATAATTTGCATTTCCTATAATTGCCATATATATTATTATTGTAATTTTTGGAATAAATGGTTGCTTTTCACATTGTAAAATTACACAAAAAGCCATATACGGGAGTAAAATCGTACATGCTTTATTATAGTTGTTCGCAAAATCTTCAGATTATATACTTCTGCCTTTTTCTATGGGTTTACTTATAACGAAATTTTTCATACCGTTCCCTAAACTACTCCCCGATAGGTGTTCCGCCAATGTGTAACACAAGTTGTTTCGCTATCGGCTTCCGCTTGACCTGTGCTGTTGTGTCCTTTACCATAAAACTCCGCTTGTATCAGTTCTTGATGGCGGTGGTTTACCTCCACACGGATTTTATCTATCGCAAGGTTGATTCTCTGCGCTTCGACGCTCTTACCCGAAGTACGGTTGTTTTTCACGTCCCACAACCGTGGGGGAACTTAAATTGTTTAATTTTGCCGTTCACTGTGATACGGCACATCAGAGGCAGATTGCCGTTAGGCTTTGTATTGGCTTTTTGTTGGCTCTGTCTTATTAAAAAAATAAAGTGTAATTATCTATTTATCATATAATTATATTCGATTTACTCAAATTTATTTTTTCGCTATGTGTCTATTTTATATGAAGCATTTTGTATTTTTGTGAAAAATGAGTGGAAAGAGAAGTCTGTATGGAAATAGAACTTAGAAATGAACGTTTCTCGGACTATCCCGAAACAGAAAATGTAGTTCGGGAGGCTTTTTGGAATCGTTATTCTCCCGGGTGTTACGAACATTATTTGATTCATATCATGCGGTATAGTCGGGCGTTTGTACCGCAGTTGGATTTTGTTGCCGTATTCGATGATAAGATCGTTGGGAATATAGTCTTTTTGAAATCGGTCATTCAAGCCGATACCGGAAAAGAGTACGAGGTTTTATCTTTGGGGCCTATTTCGGTGTTGCCAGAATATCAGAACATGGGTATAGGGAAAAGATTGATCGACCATACTCGAAATTTAGCCAAATGTATGGGCTTTCGTGCAATCTTATTATGCGGGGATCCCGACTACTATTTGCGAAGGGGATTTGTGCCTGCCGAGACCTTAGGAATACGGACAGCAGACGACATGTATGCCGATGCGTTGCATGTGTGCGAGTTATATGAAAACGCATTATCCGATGCAAGAGGACGTTATATTGAAAATCCTGTATATAATATAGATGAATCTCAGGCTATTGAGTTCGATAAAAAATTTGAACCGAAAGAGCTTGTTGTCGGGACTCCTTCTCAGAAACGCTTTGACCGAATAGTAGCCATGCGAAGAAAGGCTTGATTGGGAATTATCGTAGTTTTGAAATAAATGATGACGGTGTTTGTTTTGTAATTTTTGCGGAATCGATGAAAAAATCTTAAATTTGTATTTCTAATAGAAATACCTTTGAAACAGTTGCTCCATAAGATAGCGAGATATTTTCTGCCTGTACTATTCATTTCGTACATAGGCTGCATTTCGCTGTTCACACACTCGCATGTAGTCAATGGAGTGACGATTGTCCATTCTCACCCGTATAAACCGGGAACGGAACACGAACATACAACGGCTGAGTTTCAGTTGATACACATGTTGTCCAGTATCGAGACGGAGAATCCGTCGATGTGGGCTTTTGTATCGGTGATTTTGTTTTCTTATTGCAGCCGGTTGTTTTTCCCGTCCAGACATTTTTGTCTCATTTCCGAGAAGTGGGGAGCTCATGGTTTGCGAGCTCCGCCCGTTTCGGTTCTGTAATATGATATATTTAGGAGAAAAGAGTTGTTGTCCTTATCTTATTTCAAGGTAGGGACAACAGATTGTATTTTATTATTCAGAATCGAAAAATGAAGAATTATATATTGTTATGGGTATGCCTGTGGTGTACCGGGCAGTTATGTGCCGAAACTGCCGTATCGAAATCTTTGGACATCAATATTGTCGGTCATGTATTGGATAAGAACACGCGAGAACATTTACCGTATATTTCAGTTGTTTTGAAAGGTACGACTATCGGTGCAATGACCGATGCATCGGGTCACTATTTTTTGAAAAATTTGCCGGAGGGAGATTTCCTTCTCGAAACCTCTTCCGTAGGATATAAGACAGAGCGTCGTAAGGTTTCGCTGAGGAGGGGGACGACTTTGGAAATCGATTTTGAAATCGAAGAGGATGCCGTTGTTTTAGACGGGGTTGTCGTTTCTGCCAATCGTAGTGAAACCACACGCCAATTAGCGCCGACTTTGGTCAATGTTTTGAATATAAAGACGTTTGAAAATACCAACTCCAACTCTTTGGCACAAGGCCTTAATTTTCAGCCGGGTGTCAGGGTCGAGAACGATTGTCAAAACTGCGGTTTTCAACAAGTACGTATAAATGGGCTCGACGGTCCGTATACACAGATATTGATGGATTCTCGTCCCATATTCAGCGCATTGTCGGGTGTATATGGGTTGGAACAGATTCCGGCCAATATGATAGAGCGAGTGGAAGTGATGCGGGGAGGAGGTTCTGCATTATTCGGTGCTTCGGCAATAGCGGGGACAATCAATATTATTACGAAGGAACCGTTGCGTAATAGCGGTTCGATAGCGCACAGTATCACTTCTATTGGTGGAAGCGGCGACTTCGACAATAGCACTTCGCTGAATGCTTCGCTCGTAACCGACAATAATAAAGCCGGTATTTACATTTTCGGGCAGAATCGTCAGCGAAGCGGTTACGACCACGATAACGACGGCTTCACAGAGTTGCCCGAATTAAAGGCTCAGACGTTGGGCTTTCGCTCTTATTTGAAAACCAGCAATTATTCCAAACTAACGTTTGAATATCATCATATCAGTGAATATCGACGAGGTGGCGATCGTCTGAACCGTCCGCCGCACGAAGCCGATATAGCGGAGCAGTTGAATCATTCTATCGACGGAGGAGGTTTGAATTATAGCCTGTTTACTCCCGATGAAAAACATCGGGTTAATGTATATGCTTCGGCTCAGCATATCGGCAGGGACAGTTATTACGGAACGGAGCAAAATCTTAACGCATACGGCGAAACGGAGGACTTGACTGTCGTGGCAGGTACTCAATACATATACAGTTTCGATAAATGTTTGTTTATGCCTGCCGATTTAACAGCCGGTATCGAATATAATTATGATAATTTGCGAGATGAGATGAAAGGGTATAATCGCAAGACTCGTCAAGAGGTACATACCGAGAGTGCTTTTTTGCAAAACGAATGGAAGAACGATCGTTGGAGTATCCTTGTTGGAGGACGGTTGGATAAGCATAATCTGATAGATCATGTCATTTTCAGTCCGAGAGCCAACTTGCGTTTCAATCCTGTTAGAGATGTGAATTTGCGTTTAAGTTATTCTTCCGGGTTTCGGGCTCCCCAAACGTATGATGAAGATTTGCATGTTGCTGCGGTAGGAGGAGAAGCTACGATGATAAGACAAGCTGAGAATTTGAGGGAAGAAAAATCCCACAGTGTAAGTCTTTCGGCCGATATGTATCGTCGTTTCGGGGCTTTTCAATGTAACCTGTTGTTGGAAGGTTTTTATACTCGATTGAATCATGTTTTTGTTCTTGAAGAGATAGGGAAAGACGAAGAACACAATGCGGTGATAAAAGAACGACGTAACGGACAGGGTGCGGAGGTTGCAGGGGTGACGGTCGAAGGCAAGGTAGCCTATCTTTCTTTGGTGCAGTTACAAGCAGGTGTGACTTGGCAGAAAAGTCATTATACAAGGCCTGAAAAATGGAGCAAAGATAGTTCTGTTCCGGCAGAAAAGCGAATATTCCGTACCCCCGATTGGTATGGTTATTTTACGGCCACATATTCTCCGGTAAAATCTCTGAACATAGCTCTTTCGGGAACTTATACCGGTTCTATGATCGTTCAGCACATGAAAGGTTACATACCGAAGGATATAGCTGTAACTACTCCCGACTTCTTTGATATGAACCTGAAAATATCTTATGATTTTTCGTTGTATAAATTCATCACTCTGCAACTGAATGCTGGCATTCAGAATATTTTTAACGCTTATCAAAGAGATTTCGATCGGGGAAAGGAAAGAGATTCGGGTTATATTTATGGCCCCTCTATGCCTCGTAGCTATTTTGCCGGAGCAAAGTTGATGTTCTGAAACAATTTCTAATGTTTATAAACACTTAAAAGCCACAGTTTTGCTGTGGCTTTTATTTTTTATACAAGAGACATGTTTTGTAGGTGTTTGATTATTAGCTATATGTGTTAATATAAAATTATAATTTAACAGATTTTGTTTAATCTATGTAATTTCTGAGTGGTAAATTATCTTTGCATTCAGAATAATTAACATAAGAGGGACCGCAAAAAATCTTTTGAATTTTAATATTAAATGAAATCACGGAGTGAATAAGTGTAATCACATAAAAAGGGGAATCTTGCTAATCTTTTTGGGGATATTGCTTGTGAGCTTGGTTCAAGCTCAAGAATCCAAGTCCCCTATATTTTCATTTTCTAAGAGTTACCCGGATTATGTCGTTTTTTTACCCGAGGGGAAAATAGATTCGGTTTTTTATCATGCGCATTCTTCTATTATACCGGTTATATTTAAAGTGAATAAATACGATTTGTTCCCTAATAAACAATTGGATAGTATCGTCGAAGTGTTGAGCCGAGTACAAAAAGACGCTTCGGTACGTATAGCCTATCTTTGGATCGGAGGAAGCGCTTCTCCCGAGGGGCCCTCGAAATGGAACCATAAGTTGGGGGAGTATCGTTCGCAAGCGTTGGCGAAATATTTATCGAAAGAGACAGGATTTCCGAAGGATTTGATGAGGGTGGAAAATCTGTGGGAAGATTGGTACTCTTTTGAAGTTGCATTGAAGAATGGGGCAAAGATTCCCAATAAAGAAAAAGTTCTCGATATTTTGGGGAAAGAGAAAGACAATGAACGGAGAAAGTCGCAGATTATCGCTCTCGACAAGGGTTATACATGGCATAGAATTATTCGCGATATATTCCCTCCGTTCCGCAATGCACGTATGGCTATCGTATGCCATGAACGGCCTGAACGTATTCCGGTAAATGTCGAGAGGTTATCTTTCGACTATTCGTTGCCTGTAAGGGAACCGGTATCTTCGTTTCCGATGAATACGGCAGAAAATCGAAGAAGAGTGATTGCCATTAAGACCAATTTGTTGTTTGTCGCTGCGCTGACCGCCAATCTCGGTTTTGAGGCCGAGCTGTGGCCTCACTGGTCGATAGACCTTCCGGTATGGTATTCGCCTTACGATATTACATCGACTCGTAAGTTGCGTTTGCTGGCGGTTCAACCCGAAGTACGGTGGTGGCCGGGAGCGGTTATGAATGGTCATTTCATAGGGTTGCATACTCATGTGGCGGGGTTCAATGTCGCCATAAACGATAAGGCGCGTTATCAAGATCCTAACCATGCGCTTTGGGGTATGGGGCTGAGCTATGGATATGCCTTTTCATGGGGAAAGGACAATCGGTGGGGAATAGAGTTTAACATAGGAGTCGGTTTTGCCGAGTACGATTATGATGCCTATCGTAATCGCAGAAATGGCGCTTTATTTAAATCCGGTTCCGATGTCTATTGGGGAGTTACGCGTGCAGGAGTAAATCTGTCGTATAAATGGTCTTTCGCTCGTAGGAATAAGAAAAACAGATAGGAATAGAGATGAAAGAGTACGGTTTTCATATCATAGCGTTTGTTTGCATTGTGTCGTTATTCGTAACGGCATGTGACAAAACGATCCATCAATATCCCGAGTCGGAGAAAACATGGGTAATGGTGGAACTGAATGCCGATCGTACACCTCCTGTGTATTATAAAGAATTGACGTATGATGCTGAGGGTGAATCTTCGATAAATGATTTAGAACCTGTCCTTTCGGGAAATTACACAGCCGATGAGCGATTGTGTTTGCGCTTTGTTGTCGAGCTGTATGAAATGCCGGGGGAGATGGACGATGTGAATAAAGGCAATCTGGTGGAACGCCGTGAAATATCGGTAGAAAGATTGACAGACGCTCCGCAAGATACATTGTATTTCTGTTTGGCAGATGGAAATTATAAAGTGTTGGCATGGGCCGATTATGTGCCGAAGGAAGAGCCTGCCGACTGGCATTTCAGTACCGATAAACTCGATGCCGTTAGGGCGAATGTATCTCATAAACCGTTGGATAATCATCATAAAAATTCGGCTGCCGGGAATTGTGATTTTATAGTCGATTCGAGCCGAGATGATAAAGCAGGTCCGGTTAGTTTGTCGGGAAATGATTCTTCTGGGGCTGCTGCCGATGGTCGTATGGTTTCGGTATATATGGAGCGAGCCTCTGGCCGTTTTCGGTTATGGGCTACCGATTTACAAGAGTTTAGAAAGAAAAGGAGTGCTGTGGACGATTTGCATATTAAAATCATATACAAGCAATATGTCAGTGTCGGATATAATGTGGGAACAGAAATGCCCAATGCTTTTGTCGAGACTCGTACAATGGAAACCGCTCCCACGACACTGACCGACGATGGAACGCTTCTTTTGGCTTATGATTATGTGCTTGCTTCGGATCGTCGGGAAGGCCACGTGCTGGTAGATGTCTTTGTATACGATGGAAATGGGAAAGAAATAAATCATTACCAGAATATCGACATACCTCTTTATCGCAATAGAGAGACTGTTATTAAGGGGCCGTTTTTGACAAAGACCATAGGAAGCGGCGATATCGGTATTGACGATGATTTCGATAATGAACATGTTGTGGTGATACCCGATTGAGAATATATTTTTAACCATTTTATATCATTTCATCATGAAAAAGAGTTATTATTTTTTAGCGGGAATGGCTTTGTTGGGACTGATGACAGGCTGTTCCAATGAATTGGACGAACCCGGGGCGAACCCGAATGGCGACGCAGTGCGTATCATGTTCGAAGCTCCCGAAGCCTTGCAGGTGACACGTGCGGTGACCGGTACGAATAGTGCACAAGGAGGATTGACAAACGTAGATTGGAGTAAGTACGATCTTCGTTATCAGGTGGCTGTTTATTCCGAAGATGGTGCGACATTGCTCGTTGCACCCCAGACTCAGGTAGTCGATACCTATGGACCTGTTTCTTTCGAGTTTCGTCTTACGCCGAACAATACCTACAAATTTGTAGCGTGGGCCGATTTTGTAAAACAAGGAGAAACGTCCGATTTGCATTATAACACGTCCGATTTTACCGACATTTCGATAAAAGATGGGCTTGATGCTCAATTGAACGACGAGAGTAGAGATGCCTATTTCTTTATGAAAAATATCTCGGTGACACAAACGTTCGGTGAAGCCATGACTTTGAAACGTCCGTTTGCGAAACTTCGTGTGATTACCACCGATTGGGCTTCCGAAGGCATGGAGATGCCCGATAATTTTAAGGTCGCTTATCACGATTGTGTACGCTTCTCTGCTTTAAATGCCGTTACCGGCGAGGCTGTCGGTAGCGCCGATGCCGAAAGTTCGAAGGTTTATACCGCATCGATTATGCAAGATGAAACAGGTGATAAATTTTATGAAGGGGGATATGATGCTACTGCGAATAACCGTACGTTGGTAGTTGACTATCTCATTACCGGCGACGAGCAACGTGCCATACATTTCAGTTTGGAGATGTTGAAAGGAACAGCCCCGGTCGTTACAAAAGATTTTACAACCAATATACCCGTACAAAGGAATTATCTCACTACGATTTTGGGAAATCTGTTGACTGTGGGTGGAACGATAGATGTAGATATTCAGGAAGGTTTCAAGAACGAATGGATCGAGGGCGAAGAATGGTGGAACCCGGAGGAAATCACACCTTCTCAACCGGCTTACGATGAACAGACCAATACCTATTCGGTCTATACGAGAGAAGAGTTTGCTTGGCTGCCTACTCATATCGACGATATGCTTACGGCTACCCCCGGTTTTAACTTGCGTATCTGCAACGATATAGATATGAGCGGTGTCGAGTGGAGCCCGATTTATCCCGGTTCCAGCGGTAGGACATATACGGTCGACGGACAAGGTCACACGTTGCGCAATTTTTCCATGAGCGGGAAGTTCGGGGCGGTCTATGAGTATAAGCTGGGTTCATTTGTTTTGGGTAGATATAATGCATATACCGGCGTATGGGGCAAATTCGACGGAATCATGAAGAATCTTACTTTCGAAAATATAACGATCAATGGTCTTGCCCATGCGGAGTTTCCGGTAAAAGATGTAGACGGAGAACCTGTCGATCACAGCAAAGAGTTCTCTTATTTTGCAGGGTGTATCGGTTATACCGGAGGTAATCAGTGGAGTATGAATAGCAAGTTCGAGAATGTACACGTCAGACACATACAGATTAAGTCGTCTGCCACTCCTTCTCAAAATCTCGGTGGTCTGGTCGGTTGGATTGGTTCAGGCGGAGGAAGTGCCGGGAATAGAGTCGCCGCTCTAAAAAACTGTTCTGCGACAGATGTACATCTCACGGGATATCAGGCCGGTGGTCTTGTCGGACAAGTGTTGGGCGATCGAGGCGTATCGTTCGATGATTGTCAGACGGAAAATGTCTATATACGTTATTCGAGTATTTCGTCATCGTCAGGTTTTATAGGGAATATTGGCGACGGTGGAATTAACATCAGTTGGTCGGCAGCCATAGAAATCAACAATTGCAACCCGGCTCAAAACGTTTATTACATCAATGACAGAACCGGGGAGCCCAATACTACTTATAAACCTCAGAGTCCTTTCTACGGGCACAAAAACAGTGTCGATGTGGTGACGATTACTCCGGAGGAAACGACAGAACCGTAACGATCATCGGGAACAATTTTGTAACAGAATATTATTGTTTGGTAGAATCCAATATAGAAAATGGGGTTGTGTCAAAACATCGATACAACCCCATTAAAAAAATGACATTTTCTGACCACGCATACGGAAGTACTCTGAGTAAAAGGGTTAGAAGCTATTTGAATTAATATCTTTAACTCTCTCCCTCCCTGTATATGTCATTCCCCGTAATGCTGAGGCGCGGCAGGGGAAATTCTGAAATCGGAATACCGCTTGCCTCTCTCAGAATCGCCCTTTATTGGGCTTTCCTCTCTGTATTGTCGCCATACTTCCTCTTCCTTTACTCGCAAAATGCGAATAGGTTCGGTTTTATTATTTGGTCATTAGTCTTAAAACGATATAGCCCCCGAATATTTGCAGAAGCATGCCGGGAATGCCTATTCGAAAATCTTGTATGGCGGTGAAAAAATTACCTGCAATAGCCCATTCTACAAGGCTCCCTGCTACTTGATAGGAGAGTCCGACTCCCGTTAAGATGAGTAGAGAGACTTTCCCGAATCGATATGCGGCATATCCGGCGGCTGTGGCCAACAATATCGATTTGGAGAGAATCGCGGGTAGGACTTCGGGTAGAGGCATCCCGAACAGCATGGAGTTTATGAGGGGCGAGAGTACTGCCGTGAGCAACCCCACGCGCCACCCGTATTTATAGGCTCCGATAAGCGTGAAGAAATAGATGGGCAATAGCATGGGGCCACCCAGATGAATCGTATGACATAATTGGGGAAGAAGAATATTCCCCGCTATGAACAAGGCGGAAAAACCGTAGGTTCTCGCATTGTTATACTCTAAGGAATAGAGTTTTGCCGTGGTCGTTTGCATAGTCGTTTATTATTTATTGTTATTAATCCAGTTTTACCAGTTCGTATTTTTGACTGCCCAAACCTATTTGTTCCCCGTACTCCAACGTATGCATGCCGTGACGGGAATCGATACGTTCGATGAGGTGGATTTTTCCGTGGTCTTCCGATGCTCTCACCAAATCGGTACAAGCCTTGTCGAGAGCGACCGGGTCGAGTGATGCGAGGATACCTATGTCGCCCATTTTCGGATCTTCGGGGGAGGCATCGCAGTCGCAATCCACAGATAGGTTGTTGGCTACACTTATATAAATGATTTTCTCACCGCAATGTTCAGCCACCGATTTGGCAGCTTCGGCCATCGACTCCAAGAAATCGTCTTGTGCAGGCAGGTTTTTCCACGGGTTCCCTTTGGTTTTCCCGGCAGAATGTATCCATGCTTTTCCGGTAGATGAAGCGATGCCGATGGACATGTTTTTTATCGCTCCGCCGAATCCTCCCATAGCATGGCCTTTGAAATGAGAGAGGATTATGGTAAAGTCGTAGTTCGGGTAATGGGCTCCCACATAATTCTCTTTAAGATGTTTACCGCCGTGTACGGGTAGGGCTGTTTCTCCTTCTGAATCCATGATGTCGACAGGGGCGATAGCCGTGAAACCGTGGTCGGCAGCAGCTTTCAGATGGTTTTCTGTGTCGGCTCTTCCACCCCCGTAGGCCGTGTTGCATTCGACGATCGTTCCGTTCACCTTCTGTACGAGGTCTTTGATAAGAGCCGGTTGTAAGAAGTTATGACCACCCGGTTCTCCGGTAGATAGTTTTACTGCGACTTTTCCGGTCGCTTTGCGGTTCAACGCTTCGTATATTTTCACTAAGTTCTCGGAAGAAATCTCTTTGAACATGTATACTTTGGGCGTTTCATTGTCCTTTTTGGAAAGTTGAGTTTCCGAATTTTGTGCGCGGGTGTTACAGCTTATCCCTATAAGGGCGGATAAGAAAGCGCATAGGGCGATATTGATGTACTTTTTCATATATGTGTGTGAATGAAAGAAATTAAAATTTTACGTTTATACCGGCCATGATTGTAGCTTTGGGCATGGGGTATCCGGCATTTATTTCGTATCGTTGTGCCAAGAGATTTTCTCCACGTGCCCAAATGTCGAACCATTCGGTGACTTTGAATGACCCGTTGATGTTCCATAGTACGAAATCTTCGGTTTGAACATGGTCTACGTCTGTGTAGAGATTGGCTACATATTGGAGGCCGGTGGAGACAGTCCAGCGATTTTTGGAGAACATGGCTCCGGCGTAGAACTTATGTTCGGGTGCGCCGAGTACCGGATTGTCCATGTGCAGATAGCTGTAATTGGTTTCGACCGACCAATGGGGGTGAATACGGTAAGCAGCTTCCACTTCGACTCCGGTGTTGTCTATTTTTCCGGTGTTCATGTTCAAGGGTGTCGCTCCCGCACGAGGTACGGCGACGATCAGATTTTTCCCGTCGATATAAAAAACATTGATACCATACGACAACCTTCCGTCGAGTAAACGTTGGGCGAAGGCCAGTTCGTAATTCCACATGGACTCTGGGCGAAGGTCGGGATTTTTGGGCGGGAACATATACATTTCTCGTATGGTAGGATAGCGAAATCCTTTGCCTGCACTCGCTTTCAATTCGATGGAGCCGGGTAAATGGAACGATAATCCCGCTTGTGGAATCCATTCCGTACCGATATGCGAATGGTGGTCGATACGGATACCGGCATCGAGGGTGAGCCAATGGCTGATGTCTTGCCGAAAATCGATATAACCGGCTATTTCGTGCTGTACTTTATCGACGATGTGTTCACGTTCTCCGTTTCGTTCACCTTCGACGTAACGGTTTTGTGCTTTGCCACCGAAGCGGTAGTAGTCAACTCCGGCAGTCAGGCGGTTGCCGGTAAAAAGCTGTGCGCTTTGATACCACGATATGCCCATCATATCGTCGTGCGAGTCGAACCGGTATGGTTTGGGACTATTCTTGTCGTCGGGGTTGGCGGTATAACCGTCGTTGATCCAATGGTCTCCCCAGTTGTAGAAAAAGCTCACAGCTCCCGATGTGCGTTCGTAGCGGTTTTCTACGGCAACCGAGGTCATACCACGGGTGATACTTTGGTCTGCGTCGATCATCGGGTCGGTTACCTCACCCGGTTGCGAAGCGTTGAAGTGGGTGACATTTACGTCGCCGCGGATATTCCAATAGGGAGAAAATTCATAACCCAGTTTGGCATATCCCCCGTATTGCTCGAATCCCATATTTCGGCGATGTCCGTCGGTTCGGTTGTACGAACCGCTTATCAGGCTGGTAAATCCGCCTTTTCGAATGCGGTTCGTGACTTCGCTCTGTAAAGTGTTGAACGAACCGTATCCTAAGTTGAGGTTGGTTTTTACTCCCTCTTCATGTAATTGGCGGGTAACGATGTTGATAACGCCCCCCATGGCGTTCGAGCCGTATAATACCGAGGCCGGTCCGCGCAAGACTTCCACTCGTTCGGCCATTAGCGATTGGTAAGCATCGGCGATAGGGTGTCCCATTAGTCCCATATATTGGGGGTATCCGTCGATGAGAACCATCAAGCGACCCGATCCGCTGCCTATTCCCCGTAACGACATGCCACCGGCCGCACCTCCCGATACACCGTAACCCATGATACCTCTGGCTGTGATGAATAGTCCGGGTACTTGTTGGGTAAGTATAGGGAGAATCGACGGTTGCATGCTCTGCTCGATTTGTTTACGGTCTATGACGGAAATAGTCATAGGCAAATGACGAATATCGGTCTCATTGCGAGTACCGGTAACGACCACTTCATGGATTTGTATCGCGTCGATCAGTTTTCCATTTGAGGTTTTCGTTATATTGGGCAACGAGTCGGTTTGAGCCGATGCCGTTATTTCTCCTAATGCAAAAAATAAAAGTAAAAGTTTTGTCCTCATGCGTTTATATATTCTTCATCGTGTTCATGAAATCGTCTATCTCTGCGAGACAATCTTCCGGAGTTTCCAAATTTTTACAACGACTCTCCAACGGACACCAGCCGGTTCGAGTACGGTTGATAATGTATTCTGTCTCGATTTTGTATTCGGGTTCTATGCTGTGAGATTGAAACAAGGAGAGTGCCGGCCGACTGATGACACCGGCGAACACTTCTTTTACGCCTCCCAAGATCATCAAGGCCGCTGCGGCCTTTCCTATGACTTTGTCGGCAATGAATGATCCGTTGAGAAAATCCGGTTCTTCTTTCAATAATCGGTAAATATCTTTTACGCCTCGTTCGTGAAACAAGCGTATTTCGTGATTATTGCAAATAATGCAGGAACATTGTTCGGCAAAGAGCCGATTGATGATTTCTTGTTTTTTTTCGGTAGTCATTTTTATTACTGTGTTTAGAACCCGAACCGTTGAGCTGCCTGATGCATGGACTCTATGATTTTAACTCCGAACGGGCAACGGACTTCGCATGCGCCGCATTCGACACATTCCGAGGCATGGTGTGTGAGTGCCTTGTAGTGTTCTCGCACGGTTTCGGGTATTTCTCCTTGTGCAACAGTTAAGTTATAAAATTTGTTCACGGCGGCAATATCTATTTTTGAAGTACAGGGCGCACAGTGACCGCAATACATACAATGACCTTTCCACGAGAATTTCTCCAAGCCGGTCATTACGGCGGTATAGTCGCGTTCTTGTGGAGTGGCATGGCTCCAAGCGACTGCCTCGGCGATTTCTTCCCTATTTTTGCAGCCTACCATGACAGCCGCCACACCCGGACGCGTCAGTGCATATTCGATGGCTTGCACGGGTGTCATGGCCCGGCCGAAGGGGGAATTTTCTTTATTCAATAAGTCGCCTCCGCCATAAACTTTCATTACGTCGATACCCACGCCTTCCCTTTCGCACAAAGTATAGAATTGTTCCCGAACCGGGTCTATATTCTGCAAAGCGTTGGTATAACTTTCTTCTGCCCACAGCGTGTCGACATCTTCGTTGGGAGGTAGCAGGTCGTAACAGGGATTGATGGAAAATAAAACGACATCTATCAGCCCCGTTTTGACCGCCATGCTCGCCACGGTCGGATTGTGGCTGCTCATGCCGATGGCCCGTATCTTTCCCTCGGCTTTCAACCGTTGCGCGATTTTGATGATTTCGTGATCGAATACCGTGTGAAAATCTTTTTCGGCATCCACGTAATGTATCATACCGATGTCGAGATAATCGGTGCGCAGTTGTTTCAAAAGCGCTTCGAAAGAGGCTATGGTCTTTTGGGGGTTACGGGTACGCAGGTATTGGTCGTTTTCCCATGTGGTACATAGGTGACCTTGTATGACGAAATTTTCTCGTCTTCCCTCTAAGGCAAATCCGATATGGCTCCTAAGGTCGGGATTCGAAGAATAGATATCCACGAAATTGATTCCGTTTTCTATGGCGAAATCGAAATCGGCTTTGACCTCTTCGGCGGTTTTGTGCATAAACCCTTCGCAACCAAGAGCGATGGTACTTACCCGGATTCCGGTTCTTCCTAATGTTCTATATTCCATAACGAGGCTTTAAAATTCTCTTCCTTGTTTCAAGTCTTCGACAAACTTGTCGATTCGTTGCATTTCTTCCGGGATATGAATGTTTTGCGGACAATGGTGCACGCATTGGTTGCACCCGATACAATGGTTGGCTTGGCGCAGTTTGGGAACACTTCGGTCATACCCGACAAGAAACGCCCGGCGGGCTTTGCTATAATTGGCATCTCGGGACGATGAAGGCATGTTTCCCTCGTTTATACATTTATTGAAATGCAGCAGAATGCCCGGAATATCCAGTCCGTAAGGGCAGGGCATGCAATATTTGCAATCGTTGCACGGTATGGTCGGGTAACGCAATAATTGTTGTGCCGTATCTTCCAGAAACTCTTTGTCGGCGTCGCTCAGTGGGTCGAGCGGACAAAATGTGCGCAGATTATCTTGCAGGTGTTCCATGTAAGTCATGCCGCTCAGTACGGTCAATACCCCGGGAAAAGAGCCGGCAAAACGGAATGCCCATGATGCCACGCTCGATTCCGGTTTCCTCTGTTTCAGTTTGGCGGCTATGTGGTCATGTACATTCGACAGGCGGCCGCCTAATAACGGTTCCATGATAATGGCGGGTATTCCCCGTTTCGATAATTCTCCATAGAGATATTCGGCGTTGGTGTTCCGTTCGTTTACTTCTTTGGCATGCTTCCAATCGACATAATTGAGTTGTATCTGTACGAAGTCCCATTTGAATTCATCTTGGCGGGAAAGAAGATAGTCGAATACCTTGATGTCTCCGTGGTAAGAAAATCCGAGGTTTCGTATTCGTCCGGCTTGTCGTTCGGCGAGGAAGAAATCGAGGACCCCGTTATCGATGTAACGGGCGTTGAACTCCTGTAATCCGTTCCCCATGCCTACGCCATGCAGCAACAAATAATCTATGTAGTTTACTTGTAGTTCTTTGAACGAATTGTGATACATGGCTATCGAAGCCTCCCGGCTCCAAGTCGAGGGCGCGAAATTCGATAGTTTCGTGGCGATGAAATATTTGTCTCTCGGATAGCGGCTGAGGGCGATTCCGGTAGCCCGCTCCGAGCGGCCTTTACAATAGGCGGGAGATGTATCGAAATAATTTACTCCGTGGGCAATGGCGACATCGACCAGCTTATTGACAGTTTCTTGGTCTATATCGTCGCTGCTGTCTCTGGCGCTGTTGTTCGATACGGTCGGCCAGCGCATGCAGCCGTAACCCAGTAGAGATACTCGGTCTTGGGTCGATGGGTTTATCCGATAGGTCATCTGGTCGGTGGGAATATCGGTTGTCGCCGTGTATGCCGATTCTTGTTTGTTTTTGCAGCCGGGAAGAAGGGTTGCCGATGTGACGGCAGCCGCACCACCCAATACTTTCAGGAAATCCCTTCTGTCTAAATTCTTTTTATGTTCGTTTTTCATTGCTTTTCGTTTTGGAGATTAGATGATACGATGGTGTTCGTGACCTTCTACATAGATCGCGCTGAACGGACGTGCCGGACACAGGTTTTCGCAAGTACCGCAACCGATACAGCGTTCCGTATTGATAACCGGGATCATTATGGTCTTGTCCTGTTCGCTGTTTTCGCGACCTCCTCTATGGCGGTGATGGCCGTGGAACGGAACCATTTGTATAGCTCCGACAGGACAATGTCGAGCACAATTCCCGCAATCTACTCCATCGGTAAGCGGGATGCAGTTCTTTTTCACCCACACGGCGTGGCCTATCTGTATGCTCGATTTTTCGGCAACGGTGATGGGGCGTATGGCCCCTGTCGGGCACACCTCCGAACACTTGGTACATTCGGGACGGCAATATCCGCGTTCGTACGACATTTCGGGTTGCATGAAAGTCATCAGATTACCCGATGGCCGCAAGACTTGATTGGGACAAGCCGATATGCACAACTGGCATGCCGTACAATGCTGGGCTATGTTCGATGCGCTTAGCGAACCCGGCGGGGTAATGGGTGTGATTCGGTTGGGAATTTTTTTATCTTCGATGACCGCGAGACCTCCGTCTACTTTTTTCTCCTGAGCTTTCAATAAGGCAGTACCGGCCAACAATCCGGCGAACGAGAGGAACTCTCGTCTGGGATTTTCCTTTTTGTCTTCATGTGCTGGTTCGACAGATTCCGAAATAGTCTTTCTTCGGGGAATGTATCGTATAGCTCCCTGCCTGCACTTTTCGATACAATCCATGCAAGCCACGCAACGGCTGTAATCGATGATGTGGTTTTTGGCATCGATGCACGAGGCTTTGCAGTTGCGGGCACACGATTGGCAACCGTTACATTTTGTCGTGTCGATAACGGGGCGGAAAAGAGAGAATCGGGACAATAGCCCCAGAACAGTACCCACCGGGCAAATCGTGTTGCAATAGGTGCGTCCGTTTTTCCATGCTAATATAATTAACGAGACGAATGTGACGAGGGCAATGATAAAAGTGGGTATGCTTTTCAGCCACACGTCGGTGGAATAGAACGCATAACTGTCGATACGCTCGGCAAAGTAAGCGAGTAAATTGTTTCCCCATTGATAGAGTGGAGCGAACAGATTGGATGCGATTCGTCCGTATGCGCTGTATGGAGCGATAAGGGCCGCAATAGCAGTGAATCCGGCAAGCAGGGCGACGATGAACAAGGCCAACATGCTGTAACGCAGCCACGAGATAGCCGGTGAATAACGGAATCGGTTCTTTTTCCGTTTACCCGATATCCACGAAACGATATCTTGGAATACACCGAGCGGACAGATTACCGAGCAGTAGACACGTCCGAACAATAAAGTGAGGATAACGAGGAATGCGACGACACCTACGTTCAAAGCCAATACGGCCGGGAGGAACTGTATTTTAGCGAGCCACCCGAACCACAGATGCAGAGTCCCCGTGAAATCGAGGAATAATAAGGTGATTAGCGTGAAACAGATAGTCGCTGCGACTATCCTGATTTTTCTTAACATAAAGGTTCGTTTTTAGCTGTTAAATGATATATTTCGATAAATCTGTTGGGCATAGTACAGAAAATCGCTACGAAAATACACAAAGATTTTTTAATTTTTTTTGCTCATAATCAATAAAAAAGAGTTTTTTATATTCTTTTTTTCCTTCTCGATTTTCCATTTGCAATGGAAGAAATAAGATGATATGATTCGAAAAGTAACAGCCTATGGTGTAAATGTAGATTTTATAGGCATTCTTTTTTCCGAGCTTAGATCACCTTCATTTCAAAATACAAAGATAAATGGGAATATTAGTGATATATGTAGATAAATTACGGATAGTTGTACCAATTTTACAGATACATAGCAACTCCTTTCCCTTTGCGAACATGCTCCTTTATATTGCTAATGCAGAGTCCCCCGTAATACTACGGGACACAGCAAGGAGAGAAGGGATAATACCTTCGATAGCGGGAACAGAGTGATGCATATCCCTCTCCCCCCTGCCGTGCCCCGCAATGCTGCGGGGTGCATATAGCGATAGGGGGAGTGCCCGCAGGGCGAGGGGGTTGAAATAGAAAAATATAACTCACTCCTTCTGCACATCGCAAATGAGATAGAGAGTTACTTTTAACACCTCCCCTGCCGTGCCCCGCAGCATTGCGGGGTGTGGCGCAGCCATATGTCTTACTTTTTCAAATGTATAATAATTAATGGGAATATACAATACAATAGGGGAGGTGTCCGTAGGACGGAGAGGTTAAAAGAAAATTTGGATTTTCATTTTAACCCTTTCCCTCTGCTCACGTTTAGCGCGATAGGGGAGTGTCACGTGGTGAGGAAATATAGTGGGATAAGTGTTTGAGTTTGGGTTACAGGCTGCTGGCGAATATCCCGACAGTAGCTATCGATTCCAATTCCAACAAATACTTTTTGGCTGTGAGCCCGCCTCCGTAACCGGTGAGAGACCGGTCGCTACCGATCACTCTATGGCAGGGAACGAAAATGGAGATGGCGTTTGCTCCGTTGGCATTCGCTACGGCGCGAACGGCGTTCGGTATGTCCAGTCGTTTAGCCATTTCACCATAAGAAAGAGTTTGTCCATAAGGGATTTCCAATAATTTGTGCCATACTTTTTTCTGGAAATCCGTACCAGTGAATAGTATGGGAATATCGAACGTTGTCCGCTCTCTTTTGAAATACTCGTCTAATTGTCGGGCGGCTTCTTGAATGATATCCGATTTCCCTTCTTTATAGTCCGCATTCAACAGGTTTTGTAATCTTTTGTCCACTCTGCCCTGATGTTTTTCTATCACCCAGTTGCAAAGGCAAAGTCGGTCTTCGTATGAACCGAGTATTAAATCCCCGCAAGGAGAGGGATAGTGTTGTGTTAGAATCACATGTTTTGTATTCATGATCGTTTCTTTTTAGTCGTTGCGTAATCTTTCATTCCTTCGATGGCTCCACCGGCTACCGCCCACAGGTATAGGCTGGCCACACTGCTGTAAGGCGAATAACGTCGGCGATATTTTTCAAACAGTTTACGGGTTATGTCGCGATGGTGATATACCATTCGCAGTCCTCTTTGAATGGCGAGGTCGCTATAACTTAGAATATCTGGGCGTTGCATGGAAAATAACATGAGCATTTCGGCACTCCATATGCCTATCCCGTCGAGTTTTGACAAGCATTCGATGACCTCTTCGTCGGTCTTGTCGTAAAGCCCGTGAATGTCGAACTCTCCGTTCAATATCTTTGTGGCTGCGCGTTTAATGTAGGTCACTTTTTTGAATGAGATGCCAAAGCGTTGCAATTCTTCATCGGTCAGGCTTATGACTCTTTGGGGTGTAATTTCTCCTAATGAAGATTGTATCCGCTGCCAAATGGTCTCATGAGCCTTTGTTGAAATTTGCTGCCCTACGATGGAATGTACCAATGCTGCAAAAAGGTTCGGAATGACTCTCCTTTTTACCCAGCCTACCTTGTCTATGATTTCAGACAGGCGTTTGTCCCTCTGTTTCAAGTAAGAGAGTTCTTTTTCTCCGTATTGAAAATATTCTGTCATATCTGTTATTTTGTTGTCAAATAACAGTTGGAGTCTTCGGGGGCCTCTTGGCGGTCGTCTTTTGTATATTGGCGAATGACTTCGGCTACGGAAATTTTGTATTTTTCGAATAGCAAGTCGTGCCCTTTCTTTTGGCAGTTACGATGATTCATCTTATTACGCCAATTGGAGGCTGCTTCTTCGTTTTCCCAAAAAGAGAGGCTGAGTAGTTTTCCCTCTTCGTTCAGACTTAGAAATCGTTCTACGCTGATGAATCCGGGCATATTTGTCAATTCAGATTTTAACATAGCTCCGAGTTGCAAGTAGGTTTCCTTATATTCTTTTTTAGGTGTTACTTCGAACAGTACAGCGACTTTCGAAGAGGTTGTTAGGGGCGCATTTTCTTTTGCTTTCATCTTGTTATCGATTTGAGGGTTTTATGTTAGGTAAAAATCCGGCGATGATACCCAATAGAGGCAGCAGTGTGCTGACTTTGAAAATAAATTCTATACTCGTTTCATCGGCAAGCCAGCCGAAGAATGCGGAACCGATTCCTCCGAGTCCGAACATAAGTCCGAAGAAAATACCCGAGATCATTCCCACTTTATCCGGCTTTAAATCGGTAGCATAGACCAGTATGGCAGAAAAGGCCGATGCGATGATAAAACCGATGATAATGGCTATGACGAGCGTCCAAAACAGATTGAGGTATGGCAGTACGAGTGTGAAGGGGGCTGCACCGAGGATAGAAAAGAGAATGACGTATTTTCGTCCGTACCGGTCGCCGAGGAACCCTCCGAGCAAAGTCCCTATGGCCAGTGCCGCGAGAAAAGCAAATAGGCAAAGTTGCGATTGTTGTACCGTGATGCCGAATTTTTCGATTAAAAAGAAGGTGAAATAACTCGTCATGCATGAGATAAAAAAGTATTTCGAGAATAGCATGATTACCAGAATAATCAGAGCATTGCGGATTGCTTTCTTACTCAGATTACAACTCGTCGTTTGTTGAGTTCGATGCGACATTCCAGTTTGGGAAAGCGTCAGCTTGTACCAATATCCTACCCGTACCAGTATGGCAGAGGCGAGCAATGCTGCGATTGAAAACCACCCGACGGCATGTTGCCCGTAAGGAATAATAATCAATGCGGCGAGTAGTGGCCCGATGGCGCTTCCTCCGTTTCCGCCGACTTGAAAAATAGACTGGGCCAGACTTTTCCTGCCCCCCGAGGCTATTTGCGCCACTCGGGATGCTTCGGGGTGGAATACCGAAGAACCGCAACCGATAATCGCGACAGCGAGGAGAATCAAGAAAAAGTTCGAGGCGAAAGCGAGCAGCAATAACCCCGTTAGGGTAAAACACATGCCAGCGGACAACGAATAGGGCTGCGGTCGGCGGTCGGCATATTGTCCTACAAAAGGTTGGAAAACGGAAGAGGTAAGTTGGAATACCAGTGTGATGATGCCTATTTGTGCGAATGTAAACCCGAAATTATCTTTCAAGACAGGATACATGGCAGGGATAACCGATTGGATCATATCGTTCAATAGGTGGCAAAAACCCATGGCGAACAATATCGTATAAGCTGTACCTTTTTGGACATGGGGATGCCCTTTGAGTTTAATTAAAATGCTCTTCATCGGATTCCTTTTCTAAGTTTACGTCCTTCCATAATAGTTTGGCCGCTCGCATGGCCGACTCTATATTTCCTGTTTCGATGTGGTGCAACAGCCTTTCATGCAGCGGTTGCGATTTCATAAGATAAGTGGGGTCCTCATAAATGTAGTCGTATCCGGAGGTAAGGTGAACCGTCATGCTGTGGTAAAGCTCGGACAATATCTCGTTATGCGTAGCTCGGGCTATCGAATTATGAAAATTTATGTCGGCGGCGATACACCGTCCGACGTCGCCCGATTTTGCGGCTTCTCCTCTTTCTTGGATATATCGTTTCATATTTTCCAGATCGATCTTTGTTCTCCTTTGTGCGGCCAGTCGGGCAATGGGAGCCTCGATGATGTCCCGTACCTCCCGCAGTTCCTGTATGTCTGCTCGTTTCAATCGTTGGTGGAATGGTTCATTGGTTTCCGTAACGCTTTCCACGAAAGTACCCCGTCCCTGTTGTACGCTCAGGTATCCCATGTTTACAAGCATTTTGATGGCTTCTCGTACAGTGGAGCGCCCTACGCCGAACAGTTTCATTAACTCCGGTTCGGTAGGTAGCTTTTCTCCTTTGGTCAATTTCCCGTCGTTTATTTGTTCCCTGATTAGGGAGGAGACTTCCTCTGCGAGCGACTTCTTTTGAATGGTTGTATTTATATCCATAATAAGTCTTATGATAATATCATCTGATGAATTTTTGCGTTGGCAAACATACTTATTTTTTAGAAAACAAGAAAATAAAAAGTAAAATTTAACTCGGTTTTTCGATGTGTCGGTTCTCAAACTACTCCTTTTTGCGAGGGAAAAAATAACATTGATAACTCCTTATCTGCCGTTTCCCGTAGCATTGCGGGAGGTGGTGGAATAGATATGGAAAAGGTCGCAGGGTGGAGGTATTGATGTCGTTTAAAGTCAAGAGAAATATCATATACGTGTCGTTAGCGGTGGTATGGTTTGGGAAAGAGACTGTTTATCCTATACACTATTCGGCTGGATTTGCCGTTTAATATATGTATAATAGCAAAACGAGTATCATGGAAAAACGACAGGAAGAGAGTTTGGTATGGCTCGATTGGGCCAAAGAATTACAGTTTATCGCACAAGCGGGTTTGACCTATTCAAAAGATCCGTTCGATTTGGAGCGGTTTCAACGAATACGCGAAATTTCGGCGGAGATAGTGAGTCGGCAGACTGGATTGTCTTTTGAACGAGTGACGGATCTTTTTTGTGGTGAGACCGGATTCCAGACTCCCAAACTCGATACGAGGGCTGCTATTTTTCAAGACGGAAAAATCCTGTTGGTCGAGGAGAGGGACGGTACGTGGTCGTTGCCCGGAGGGTGGGTTGATGTGAACCAAACCGTCAAATCCAATACCGAGAAAGAGGTGCTCGAAGAAGCCGGGCTCGAAGTCGAGGCTGTCCGTCTGCTTGCTTTGCAAGATCGTAATCTCCATAACCGTCCGCCCTATGCTTATAACGTATGTAAAGCCTTTGTCTTGTGCGAAATCAAAGGCGGCTCGTTCCGTCCCAATATAGAAACACAGGGGAGTGCCTATTTCGCTTTGGACGAACTGCCGCCACTCTCTGAGGACAAAGTTACTCGCGAGCAAATCGTCCTCTGCTTCGAAGCCGTGCAAACTGACGATTGGGTAGTTCCTTTTGATTGATTAGAATAACGGTTGGAATCCGTTTCCCGAGACTTCTCTTTTTAGGGTCTTTCTGTGACACTTCGTTCTATATTTGTTTGATAACAAAACACCCCATAAGGCTACGGGAACGGCAGGGAAGAGGATTAAGGTATCTATACCGATTAAAAGAAGTAATGCATGCATTCTTTTATTATCCTTTTCATAAAAGAAAAGGGCAGTAAAAATTATCGTTAAGAACGATATTTTTTCTACCTTTGCACCCGGACGGGGTCATACAGCCTCACGTATTCGATGATAAGAAACATACAAACTGCATTTTATTTTTTCTTGAATAATGTATTGACAAAACTCGAATTTTTTCATCAGTGGGGAATGGCTAATTCCGATTAATCAATTACGCAGTCGATACATTTTATTAAATCTATTTTTTAATTCATAATTTATAACGAATGAACAAATTCAATTTGTCCATAGCGATGTTATATGCGTCGCTATGTGTGAAAGGTGTATGTGCGCAGGAACATGTTAGACAGGTCGTTACTATGGAGGAGATGTTCTCGTTGGCCGATCGTAACAGCAAATCGCTACGGCCTTCCGTCACAGCTATTGATGAGGCCCGTGAAGCAGTGAGGGTTGCTAAGAACGACAAGTTGCCCGATATAAGGGCATCGCTTTCGTTCAGTTATCTGGGTGACGGTACATTGATGGAGCGTGATTTCACCCAAATGGAACGGGCTCCCATTCCCCATTTGGGGAATAATTTCGCTTTGGAAGTTTCACAAGTGATTTATTCTGGTGGGGCCGTTTCCAACGGTATACAGATAGCCCGATTACAAGAGGAGAGTGCTCGGCTCGACTGGGAGAAGGACCGGAATAAAGTGAGGTTTCTGCTTGCCGGATACTATTTCGATCTGTTTAAACATCGGAATATATTGAAGGTTTACGAACAAAATATTGAGCAGACCAAGCAGTTATTGAAGGATATCAAGGCGAAGCAGGGCGAGGGGCTAGCGTTGAAGAACGACATTACCCGATACGAGTTGCTGTTGTCCGATTTGGAATTTACGGTCGTACAAATCAGAAATACGTTGGGAATACTCAATCGGAATTTGGTTACGAATCTGGGAATGGACGAAAATGTGTGGATAGATCCCGATACGACTATTCTTTCCCGGGCGCTTCCTATGGGCGATGAAGCTTATTGGAGGGAGAAGGTCGTCGAAAACTCACCGGAGTTGAGGCTGTTGGAATTGGCTGTGAAGATGAATGAGCGTCAGGATAAAATCGTGAAGTCAGAACGTTTACCCCAAATAGCTCTTGTGGCAGGAAATCACTTTGACGGTCCTATCACTATCGAAGTTCCGCCCATCGACAAGAACTTCAACTATTGGTATGTGGGAGTTGGGGTGAAATATAATCTTGCCTCGTTGTATAAGACAAATAAGTCGGTTAGCCGCAGTAAATTGACTATTCGCCGTACGAAAGAGCATTATGACGATGTTTGCGAACAGACCGAATTGGCTGTGCAGGCGGCTTATACACGCTATGTCGAGGCTTATGAACAGCTCGATACCCGTCGAAAGAATGTGGAACTTGCCGATCAGAATTATGCCGTGATTCAGAATCGTTACAAGAACGAATTGTCGCTTATTACCGATATGCTCGATGCAAGTAATGCCAAGTTATCGGCCGAGGTACAGTTGGCAAATGCCCAAATCGATATTGCTTTCAATTATTATAAACTTCTTTATTTAACCGGAACATTATAAATTGTTTACAGTCATGAATAAGAGAACTCGAAAAATAGTTTTTAACCTTGTTGTCATCATTTTGTTAATGATTGGGTTCGTGTGGGTATGCTCGCGATTCGTCCACTTAGGGCAAGTAGAATATACCGATAATGCGCAGGTACGGCAGCAGATCGTGCCGGTCAATAGTCGGGTGCAGGGTTTCATACAAAAGATATATTTCGATGAGTATGAGTTTGTCCATAAAGGCGATACTTTGTTACTTATCGAGGATACGGAATTCCGTTTGCGGGTGGCTCAGGCCGAGGCTGATTATCAAAATGCCTTAGCCGGTCGGAGTGCGATGGGAACGGCGGTTTCGACAGCACACAATAATTTGGCAGTTTCCGATGCTGGTATTGACGAGGTAGAAGTGTTGTTGAAAAATGCCGAGAAAGATTATGTGCGCTATAAAAAATTGCTCTCCGAGGAGGCGGTTACTCCACAACAGTATGACGGCGTGAAGACCAATTACGAGGCGTTGAAGGCGAAGTATGAAATGTTGGTTCGCCAAAAACGTTCCGTTGTTTTGGTGAAAGAGGAACAAACCCAGAGGTTGAATCAAAACGAGGCAGCTGTCGCCGTGGCTTCGGTTGCTTTGGATTTGGCGAAATTGAATCTTTCTTATACGGTGGTATTGGCTCCCTGTGATGGTGTGACTTCTCGTAAGACCATACAGGAAGGACAGCTTATACAACCGGGGCAGACGTTGTTATCGATAGTCGATGAAAAAGAAAAATGGGTAATCGCTAACTACAAGGAGACTCAGACCACCCGTATTGTCGAAGGCATGAGGGTCGATATGAAAATCGATGCCATTCCCGATGTGGTTTATAAGGGGTGTGTTCAAGCCATATCCAAAGCTACGGGAGCGCAGTTCGCTGTTGTCCCGCAAGACAATTCAGCTGGTAATTTCGTGAAAGTGGAGCAGCGGGTTCCGGTCAAAATTGTTTTCTCTGCCGATAATACCCCGGAGGATATGAATCGGTTAAGGGCCGGATTGAATGTGGAGTGCGAGGTAAACTACCAGGACTATGACGCCGCTCGATGATTTAATGCGCAAGATTCCCGCTTTCAAAGAGTGGGTTCCTATGTGGGCTCGGGTAGGGATATTCTTGTTTTGTATTATGGTATTTCAGTGTTCGGGGGGAATCTATTTGGTTTCGGTGAACGAGATGATGGGAGCCACCTCGCTGATGCAGGAAGATATTCTCATGGCCGGGTATGCTTCATTCATAGGGTTAACGATGGCTTTTCCCGTTTTGTTTCGGTTGAAATTCAGATTCCCTACGCGGACGATCTTGCCTGCCGTGGCGATCGGACTTATCGTTTGTAATCTCGTGACCATGCAGACTCGCAATCTACCGTTATTGGCTGTGACCTGTTTTATCGCGGGATTCTTACGAATGTGGGGTACGTTCGAGTGTTTCTCGTCCATACAGTTACGCATAACTCCTACTCGCGATTTCGCTGTCTTTTTCCCTGTTATTTATTTATCTATTTTCGGTTATATTCAGTTATCGGGGTTGACTGCGACTTATCTCACCTACTTTTACAGTTGGCGGTATATGCACTATCTGGCTGTGGGGTTGTTGCTTGCGGTTATTCTTCTTTCCCATCTGTTCTTGCGCCCGTTCTATTTACGTCCGCCATTACCTCTTTACGGCATAGATTGGGTGGGGCTTGTGCTTTGGAGTGTAGTTTTGTTACTAACAGCTTTTACATTTAATTATGGTGACTATTACGATTGGTTCGATTCTCCCTATATTCGACTGGCGTTGGTTTGTGCCTTCTTCTTTCTGACTCTCAACTTGTATCGTATGGGGCATATCCGGCATCCATATGTGGAGGCGGAGACTTTCAAGTACAAGCATTTCTTTACGGTGATGTTCTTATTTTTTGCCTTGAACTTCCTGACAGCTGTATCGACTGTATTGCAGGGTGTTTATACCGGGGGAATACTTCATTACGATACATTGAATAATGTCTCTTTGAATTTCCCTTCTCTGTTGGGTGTCGGTTTGGGGGCTTTGGCCTCGTGGTTGGTCTTGGCTCGGCTCCGAACGGGTTATAAGATGGCGACATTTATCGGGTTTGTTTTGGTGGTGTCGTATCTGATTATAATGTATTTTTTGATTTCACCCGACACGAACATCGAGAAGCTCTACCTGCCCGTCGTTTTGAGAAATATGGGTAATACGATGATTTATATTGTATTGACTACCTATCTTTCTCAGATAATTCCCTTCCGCCATTTCTTTCAGTCTCTTTGCGCCGTTGGGTTCGTGAGGGAGGGAATCGGAGGCCCGATAGCTACGGCGGTGGTTTCCCGGTTGTTCAAAATCACCGTGCAGTCCAATTATTATACATTAGGCGGAGTGTTGGATTCGTTGAATCCGGTTACGGTACGATTGCCATTCTCTATATATTTCGGTGAATTGCAACGACAGGTGATATTGGTGTCGGTTAAAGAGGTATTTGGTTATGCCGTTCTTGCCGGTATTTTACTGCTGATTTTCATTCTTTTCGCTCGTTATACGAAAGTTGTCCATCGCATCAAAGTCTTTCGGGTTCCGGTCGTCGGTCGTCTGTTTGCGATGGGCTTTTCCAAAGAGGGAAGGAAAGAAGATACGATTCGTTGACAGGAATGTCACCGATGGATTATCGTGCGTTTTCCAAGCGACAAGTATTGGCGGAGTAGGTTCAGTCCCGAGTATAACAGTTTCGGTATTCCGATGGTGAAATTTTGAGTCGCTTTTGTACATAGCGGCTGAAATAAGAAACGGACGAGAAATTCATTCGCTCGGAAATCGCCGTCAGGGATAGTTCCTTTTGACGAAGTAGGCGAGTGATTTCCTGAATGGTAAAGCGGTCTATCCAATAAGTAGCCGGGCGGCCGCTTACTTTTCGACATAGCTCCGACAAATAATGCGGGGTGATACAGAGGCGGGAGGCATAAAAGTCGAGTTCTCTGTTCCGTATGTATTCGCCGTTGTACAATAATTCGATGAATTTACGTAATTGCGAGGCTGTATGTTCCGACAGTTGCGAAATGTTACGGCTACGGGCATGAATATCGTAAAGGTCGAGAATATGCGCAGTCAGTAGACTACCGAGCAATTCTTCATAAAACGAGTGCCCTTTTTCGGTCATACGCATACGAAGGCATCGCAAGGCTGCTTCACATATCCGAAAATCGTGGGGAGAAAGTTTCATAACGGGATTTTGTAAAAGCGATAGATGTCCTATAATGCCGTAATTGCTACGGATAGCGATAGAGGCGACAAAGGTTTCCGAAAGGCTCATTAAAATACCTTGAAAATCGTCGGATATTGAAAACTCAGAACCGAGTTCTCCATTAGGCAGAATGACATAATCGCCCACTGCAATATTGTAACGTGTGTCTTGAAAGGTAAATCCCATATTGCCGCCGCAGCAAAGGATATGAACAATATGCCCCGCATAACGCAAGTTATTGAAATCCTGCAAAGTGTCGGCAAAAACAATTCCGTCGAAATCCGTCTGTTCCATAACCGTTTTTCTTTTGTCTCAAAAATAACCGAAAACCACGAATAGTGAAAATTTCTCCTCGATTTTTATAACAATAGAGCGATGAGTGTGCGGTAACTTTGCAACAGACAATCAAATCAGAAAGATATGAAAGATGTAAGGCTGAACAACGGGGTGATGATGCCGGCCATAGGTTTCGGCGTTTTTCAAATCCCTGAGAATGAAACAGAACAGGTTGTAACCGATGCCATAGAAGTCGGTTACCGTCTGATAGACACGGCGTCCGCTTATTTTAACGAGGAACAGGTGGGGAGCGCTATTCGTCGAAGCGGTATAAAACGCGAAGAGTTTTTCATTACCACCAAATTGTGGGTGCAGGATTATGAGTATGACGATGCACTGCGGGCATTCGATCTCTCAATGAAGAAACTGGGGCTTGATTACCTTGACCTGTATCTGATGCATAAACCCTATGGGAATTATTATGCGGCATGGCGGGCAATGGAACGGTTGTATAAAGAGGGTCGTATTCGCGCTATTGGTGTGACGAGCTTTTCCGACGAACGATTGCAAGACCTTTTTCTGCACAATGAGGTAAGACCTGCCGTGAATCAGTTGGAAACTCACCCGTTTTTTCAGCAACAAGCCGCCAATACGTTTCTGCAACAGGAGGGCATCCAACATGAAGCATGGGCTCCTTTCGCCGAAGGGCAGAACGACATTTTCAATCACCCGGTGCTGAAAGAAATCGCTGCACGGCACGGTAAAAGCGTGGGGGCGGTCGTGCTTCGCTGGCTCAACCAGCGCAACATCGTGGTTATACCCAAGACCGTGCGCAAGGAACGAATGATAGAGAATTTGAATATCTTCGATTTTATTCTTACAGATGAGGAAATGAAAGCTATCGCGGGATTGGACACGAGAAAGAGTCCAATTTATGACGATACGGATTTGCCGACTGTAAGAGCAATAGGAACTCATAAAATACATGACTGAAATGAAAACAATTAAATTGAACAACGGTGTCGAGATGCCGGTGTTGGGTTATGGTGTATTCCTTGTTAATTCGGAGGAATGCGAACGTTGCGTTCTGGATGCCATTGAAGTAGGTTATCGATTAATCGATACAGCACAGGCCTATTATAATGAGGACGGTGTAGGACGGGCCATCGAGAAGTGTGGTGTACCTCGCAATGAATTGTTTATTACGACCAAAGTGTGGATTTCCAATGCAGGAGAGGAGAAGGCTTTCCGAAGTATCGGTGAGTCGCTCCGAAAATTGAAAACCAATTATATAGATTTGTTACTCATACATCAGCCTTTCGGAGACTATTACGGGACGTACCGAGCTATGGAACGAGCGTACCGAGACGGTATGGTGCGTGCTATCGGTTTGAGTAATTTCTATGATGCCCGATTCGTAGATTTGGTGGAGAATGTGGAAGTGAAGCCTTCTGTGTTACAGTTAGAAACACACGTCTTTTCCCAACAGAAGAGGATGCGAGAATTAATCAACGAATACGGGATGCATTTGATGGCATGGGGACCTTTGGCACAGGGGTCGGACAGACTTTTTACAGATGAGACTTTGAAGGCTATCGGTACGAAATATGGTAAAACCAATGCACAGGTGGCTTTGAAGTTTCTGACGAGCGAGGGTATTGTCGCTATTCCTAAATCGATTCATAAGGATCGTATGGCGAGCAATTTCGATATAGCCGATTTTGAACTGACAGAAGAGGATAAGGAGACCATTCGAAGAATGGATACCGGTAAACTTAAAGTTGATTTCAATGATCCAGATATGGCAAGGTATTTATTGGAATATGACAAAAAGTTTAATCCGAACAGCTGATAGATGTTGGTGTGGTATGAGTATATAGCCCGACCTCTTTCACAGAAGAATCGGGAAAAGGGAAATAGATTTTTCCCTTTTCCCGATTTTTATCGGATAGGCCTCAGAGAGAATTAAGATTGGATCGTTTTCTTCAAATCTTATTTCTTTGTAATGTATTATAAAGCGTCGATAATACGAATCGCATTCAACGCATTTGGAAATCCTATGTAGGGAAGGCATTGTATCATTGCTGCGATTTGGGTGGCTTTGTCGTTTCCGGCCTTGATATTGCCCTTGCTGTGCGAATGTATTTGAGATTCGGCTCCGATAGCTGCTAATACACAAAGAGAAAGTAGCTCCCTTGTTTTGAGGTCGAGTCCAGAACGGGTATAGAAATCACCGAACCCTACTTCGGTGAGAAACCGAGGGAGACTTTCATTCATTTCGTCGGGTAAGTTGCTAAATGTTCGGGCTATTTCGTCACTGTATAGGGGGTATTGTATCTCTTTCCCTTTTTCGTATCGGTTGTCTTCATTCACCGTTCCTTGTGCTTCCAAAGGTAAAGGGATTCCTTTTTCTTGAAAGACTTCATTAATTGTCGAAATGGCATTCAATGTTTTGGGGAATCCGATAAATGGGGCGCATTGATAGATGGCTTCGCGCAATTCTATCGGAGATACTCCTACGTTGAGTGCCGCTGCTGCATGGGATTTCAACTGGGGGAGTGTTTGCATGGAGGCTAAGGTGACACACGTAATCATCTCGCGGGTTTTGTGGTCGAGAGAACCGGTTTCGAATACTTCACCGAAAATGAATTTTTGAAGTATATCCATCAACTCGGGGTCGCTTCCTTTCCCTGTGAGAGCTTCACCACCGAACAATCGGGTATAATTTTGTTTACATGTTTCTATTCTGTCCATCGTCGTATCTTTTTTATCGTTTTCAGCTTCGACACCAAATGCTAAGCTTAAAGATATTCCTATTATCAGAACTATTTTTTGTTTCATAACATAATCATTTAAGGAGTTTTAGTGTTTGCAGCCATTTAACTACATCTTGACGATTGTCGTTTACATAACTGTCTCTGATTGCCAAACCTTCTGAGAAAGATGCATCGGGGCATAATTTCTTCATGTCGGAAATAGAATGCCCGAATCGGCCTCCTCCATGAGTCATGAAAGGAACGATGGTTTTTCCCGAGAAATCGTGTCTTTCCAAGAATGTAGCCACCGGTGACGCTATGGTGCTCCACCAGTTGGGCGAGCCGACGAATATTATGTCGTATTTATCGAAATCTTGTACATCGTTTTTCAGCGCAGGGCGATGATTGGTGTTTATCTCCTTTTTAGCTTGATCCACGACTGAATGGTAGTCGGTGGGATAGGCTTCTTGGGGTTGTATTTCGAACAAGTCGGCTCCGGTCGATCGGGTAATTTGTTCTGCAACGGTGCGGGTATTACCGCTGTGTGAGAAATAGACGACAAGTATTTTCTCATCGATCTCCTTTTTCTGAGCGGGAATGGATAGGCATGTGAGTAACATCATGATTAATATTATTTTGTTCGTCATAATTATTTGATTGTTTATTAAGAAGCTGTTTTAAATTTATTGAGAAATAATATTATCATTGCAAGCAGGTATGTACCGGCCATATTGAGCCCCTGTCTCGCATCTTGAATTCCTTGATTTTTGTCAATAGCCCGCTATTGACTGCATATCTCGAACTCCAATCTGCTTCAACATAGGCTCAATCTGTCTCGGAATAAATTTAAAACAGCTTCTTAATTTTTTTCCCGATTTCATAAGCTTCTTTCAAAACGGGTTTTCCTTCTATCTCTCCGACTTTCCATACCCCGGTTCCATAGATAATCCCTTTTTCACGAGCTCCTTCGAGGCAGTCGAGAAATCCTCGGAATCCGTCAATCGTGCGTTCCATAGCCGGGATACTCGGTTCGGCGGCCGTTACGATGAAATAAAAATTTTTGTTTGTGATTTCTGTGTAACGGGCGCAACAACGGTCGATGAGGGTTTTCATCTGTGCACTCATCGTATAGAAATAGACGGGCGTTGCCATGACTATGACATCGGCGGCAATCATTTTTTCGATCACTTCGGCGGCATCGTCTTTTTGCGGACAAGGCTTGCCGTACATGCTACATATACCGCAACCTGTGCAGTAGTTTATGTGTTTGTCTTTTAGAAATATTTTTTTGACCGTGTGCCCGGCATCTTTACAGCCTTGTAAGAAAGCATCGCATAGGCGGTCGGAGTTGCCGCCTCGCCGCGGGCTTGAAGAAAGTATCAATACATTTTTGTTCATGTTTCTTTACCATTAGGTTTGTGAGACAAAATTAGAAGGGAAATCGTAAGTGCTTTGTATATAGATTACAGATAGATATACCATTTTTACGGATTCGGAAGTTGAGGTATGAACCCTATTTGGAAAAGTATTAACTTTGTTTTCGTAAAACAGAGAATGACTGCGTTTCGTATGACTAAATATTTTTGAGAGTGTATTCTTTTTTTGTGGAATTTTGAAAGACAAACGATTATGGACGAGATTTTGAAACTTGATAATATATTCCAATATAACGATATGATGGGACAGGAAACCTTGCACCCGTTAGTCAGCGTTGTCGATTTTTCGAAATGCAAGCCTATGTTGCATTCTCTTCAACGGTTTGGTTTTTATGCTGTTTTTTTGAAAGATGTGAAATGCGGGGATATTCGTTATGGTCGGAATTATTATGATTATCAAGAAGGAACGCTTGTTTTTCTGGCTCCGGGACAAGTCGTAGGGATTGTCAATAATGGGGAATATTTCCAGCCTAAGGGCTGGGCTCTTTTGTTCCACCCTGATTTGATACGGGGTACTTCGCTTGTACGCGAGATGAAGAACTATACTTTCTTTTCTTATGAATCGAATGAGGCGCTTCATTTGTCGGAACAGGAACGAAAAGTAATTCTCGATTGTTTTCATAATATAGAGTCGGAATTGCAACATGCTATCGATAAGCATAGCAAGACATTGATTGTAAATAATATAGAATTGTTCTTGAATTATTGCGTTCGGTTTTATGACCGGCAATTTATTACTCGCAGCCATGTGAATAAAGATATTTTGACTCGCTTCGAGAATTTGTTGAACGATTATTTTCAATCGGAGAAACCTCAAATCATAGGGCTTCCGTCGGTTCAATATTGTGCCGATTCCTTGCATTTGTCGCCTAATTATTTTGGTGACTTGATTAAAAAAGAGACCGGAAATTCTGCACAGGAGTATATACAAGCTAAGTTGATCGGAGTAGCGAAAGACCGTATTTTCGATACCAGCCTTTCGGTCAGTGAAATTGCTTATAGCTTGGGGTTCAAGTATCCACAACATTTCAGTCGTTTATTCAAGCAGAAAGTGGGTGTTACCCCTAATGAGTATCGCATGCGGAATTGATTTTCGGGATACTTTTTTATTGGAATTCGGTTGGAGGTTTTGAGATATTGATTTTGAGAATGGTTCGAAACAATTTGGACCTGTTTCTGAGCGAGGTTTTATTTACGCTTCTTTTTCCTTTTGCCTTTGGGATTGCCGGGCGTCGTTGCCTTTATCATTTTAGGTAATTGATTTTTTACCGGTCGAATGAGGGGGATTTGATGGGTCGATGTTTCTTTGACAATTGCCAGAGGATTGACTATCGTTAGGTTACAAGGGTCTTGTTTTGGGTCGTTGTCAGGTATGGAATCTATGTTTTCGTTATCGCTGCGTGCCGATTGCTGTGTTGCCGAAGAGGCTTGTGTCGTATCGTTATGTTTCTTTTTGGAATCATATTTACGGGCGTAACGTTCGAGCGTGTTGATACAGCTCATCAGGGCTTTTACCTCTTGGGGTTGCAAAAGGGGATCGAGTTCGAGGAGCTGTGTGTAATACTGTAACAACACTTGATTACGCAGCAGTTCTATTTGCATTCGGCTTGCCGATAGTTCTTGTTCAAATTGTTTTTCGAGATTTTCCATACCTTTGTTTTTGGAGCAAAAGTATGTGACGGTATGCACGATTTTATGGCATGATTGAACAAAGTTTGAAAAGAGCTCTTGTTTGTCAATTCTTTTCAACAGAGAGAAGAATGTATCAGGGGGTACTTGATATAGGTGGAATTGATGGGACTTAACCCCTCCTTCCCTTCGTGACACCTCCCCTATATTTTGCTATCGCAAAACACAGGGGAGGAGGTTAAAAAAGGCACGCCGATAGTGTCTACTAATCTTCCGCTGTTCTAAGAGTTAGACAAGGAGTATTGCGGCTCTCTTTTGTCGTGTGATTTTTGCCGGTAAGATAAAAAGTATTCAATCTTCTCCCCTGTGTCGCAAAGCAATATTTGATTATTAACCCCCTCGCCCTACGGGCACTCCCCCTATATTTTGCTGTGTAAAACACAGGGGGAGAGGTTGAGACGTATTCCCTTTTCGTTTCTGTTCCGATTTTATATGCGAAACCCCGTAAGGCTACGGGACACGGCAGGGGGAGGAGGACAAACACGAACAATCCCCGTTAATTATCGACTGAGCCGTTTTGGCGGGGTGGACATTTTGGGTGTTTAAAATAAAAAAGGCTGTAAATCGCAAGATTAACAGCCTTATGCAGTACCCGAAGGGGGACTTGAACCCCCACAGCTGCAATAGCCAAAGGATTTTAAGTCCTTCGTGTCTACCATTCCACCATTCGGGCAGCCTTAGAGCGAAAAACGGGACTCGAACCCGCGACCCCAACCTTGGCAAGGTTGTGCTCTACCAACTGAGCTATTTTCGCAATTGCGAGTGCAAAGATAGTTTTACTTTTCGGTTTATGCAAATGGTTTACTAATTTTTTTCATCGGACAAGCTCCTACAAAACAATTAGCTTTTGAATCATAGAAAGTTATTATCCGATAGAATTTTTCCCGATAAGCGAATAAAATTCTCGTCTCCACTCTTCTTGCTCGAACTTACCACTACTATCGTATGTAACCGTAACAGCTCCTTGCTTCTCGACTCCTCGCATTTGCATACAAAGGTGGCGAGCTTCTACGACGACCATCACCCCCTCGGTAGAAAGCGTATCGGTAAGGCTTTGACAAATCTGTGCCGTAAGACGCTCCTGCACCTGAAAACGCCGGGCAAACACTTCGACCAAACGAGCCACTTTACTCAAACCGACAATACCGCCAGACGGGATATACCCGACATGGACTTTCCCGAAAAAGGGAAGTAAATGATGTTCACAAAAAGAATAAAACTCAATGTCGCGTACTACTACAATGCGAGATCCCGTATGCTCAAATACTGCCGATGATATAATTTCCTGCGCCGATTGACGGTATCCTCTCGTTAATTGCATCATCGCTTTCGCCGTACGTTCGGGAGTCTTGCGTAATCCCTCACGGTCAGGATCATCGCCCAACAAAGAAATAATAGCTCGATAGTGCTCGGCCAATTCTTTACAAATGCGGCGTTGCTCCTCCGAGGCCAAAACAGACTGTTCTTCCTCCATCGCTCAAAGTTATTCTGTAAATCCCTGATGTATCTGTATATGTATTTTGTCCCGAACGACACGCATCTCCCGTGCCATTTGGGGAAACTCTTTCTTTAATTGTATCAACGCATTTCCGGCTTCCTCATACGAACGAAAATCGCCCACTCTCAATCGCCAAAACGGAGACGTAAAAGTCACATATGTTTCCAATTCGGGAAAAGCCTGTTGAATAAGCCCCTCTTTATATAAGGCATTATTTTTAGCCGTACGATAGTCATTATCGGAAAATACTTGTATACGAAATCCCGAAGACTGGGCATAACCTTTATTTCCGTCGTACTTTATCACCCCTTCTGCCCGACTTACCCGCTTAGCCAACTGAGCCGGTTGTACGACCTTGACTTTACCACCCGTCTCGGGTCGTTCGAGATATTGAACGATCGAGGTATCCATAACGGCAATCTGAGCTTGCGCCCCATTCGTAAAACCAATCATGGCCAACAGCAAAATAAAAAAAAGAGACTTGCGCATAACCAACGTTTTCATTCAAAATAGTAAGGCTGCAAAAATAAGTATTTATTCTTACTTTTGCAGCCTTTATAAAGTCTATTTTATCAGAATGCAGTAATAATGCCCATAAATGAATCGGCTTTCAAAGCAGCACCTCCGATAAGACCACCGTCTACATCGGGTTTAGCGAACAACTCGGCTGCATTGCTCGGCTTACAGCTTCCACCATAAAGGATCGAAGTATTCTCTGCCACTTCTTTTCCATACTTGTCAGCAATGGTCTTACGGATAAAAGCATGTATTTCTTGAGCTTGGTCGGCAGTTGCAGTCTTTCCTGTACCGATCGCCCAAACCGGCTCATAAGCTAAAATGATTTTTCCGAAATCCTCAGCCGAAAGGTTGAATAAAGATTCTTCCACCTGAGCTTTCACGACATCGAAATGTTTTCCGGCTTCACGTTCTTCCAAAACTTCCCCGATACAAAAAATAGGAGTCAGCCCATTAGCCAAAGCCAAAAGAACTTTTTCTTTTAAGATTTCGGGAGTTTCGTGATAATATGCACGACGTTCGGAGTGACCGAGAATAACATATTGAGCACCCGTCGATGCCACCATCTTGGCAGAAACCTCTCCTGTATAAGCACCTTCCGTTTTATCGGCACAATTTTCAGCACCTACCCCGATACGTTTGGTATCTATGGCATTGACCACCGACACTAAATGAGTAAACGGAGTAGCGATGATAACATCGCACTTAGTAGATACCCCTGCCAAAGCGGCATCTATTTCCTTAGCCAATGCTACTCCTTCTTGAAGAGTAGTATTCATTTTCCAGTTTCCTGCAACAATGTTTTTTCTCATAACAAATAAATTTTTATTGGTTAAAACTATACATTATTTTCCTTCCATTATATTATTTTCATTCTCTTTCTTCTTTCGACGATGGGCATCCCGCCACTGCCGTACGCGTCCGATTATCATCGCCACGGTTTTCTCGGTCAACAACAAAAAGAGCATCGGCACGACATATAACAAAACGATAAACCATATCCGCCTTTCCGGTCGATAAATTTCCGGCTGACCGTATGTAAGCTTATCCAGCGGCTGAACCAACAAAGTCTCATCGAGCAATTGTGAAGGAGAAGTTTTTCGTAATATCGTTCCCCCTTTCAATAACAGCACACACGGATTTCCTCTCGCAATAGTGCGGATAACCGTTTTATCCATAAAATAGAACGGATATTCCGCCCCTGTATTTTCTTGCCAAGCCTCTACACCCTGCGGGGTAGAAGCCGTAACGCAAGCAAACTCATATCCACGCTCGACACAATAATCATAAAGCTCATTAATTCGGTCGACCTCACTATCATCGGCAGTTTCAAGATCTGGCGAAAGCAATAGAATACGATAGTTCTCGTCATAAATAATATCCTCGGTTATATCGGTCGCTCCACGATAGATAGTGAAATCCTCGATTATCGGTGTTACGGATTCCTGTCCCGAAACTGTCTTCTCATACCTATCTACAAATACCCACCCCTCTTCTTCCGAAGGCAGATTATCGAGTAAAAACTCCTTCCTCTCGCCGTTCTTTTCATAAATGAACACAAATTCACGCTCCGGCTCTTCGACAGCCAATGCTTCCGGTATATTTACGCCTATTTTATAAGGCCGAAAATCGAGATAGGGCTGATAATACGTACCAATATAAACAAAAAAGAAGACAAACAACAGCGAATACAATCCGGTGAGCCATTGCACCTGCTGATTATACAAAGCTCTCAAAGAGGTATTCCGGTAAATTAAAAACAATACGATAATCAATAGCAATACATTTTTGAAAAATGTAGCCCAGTTACTTAGATGAACCGCATCCCCAAAACAACCACAATCAGATATAGGATTGGCTATTGCCAAATAAAGAGTGACAGGAGTCATCACACAAAGAAAAATAAAAATCAGCCGAGGGGTAGACTTACGATAAGATCCAAACAGCAGATGTACTCCTAACACAAACTCGATGACAGAAAGAGCCACCGAAAAAAGCATGGCAAAAGAAGAAAGGAAATCGAGATGAAACGCCGAAAAATAATCCTGAAACTTATAAACCGTGCCATAGGGATCGATAGCCTTCACGAACCCCGAAAACACAAACATTCCGCCTACGATCAAGCGAGATAGAAAAACAAGCCATTGAATCAAAGAAGATTTCCTATTATCTTTAATCGTCTTGTTCGCCATATTCTATTTTTATAAGACCAAACAATGAATAGTTAATCATATCCATATAGTTGGCATCGACCCCTTCCGAGACAAGAGTTTTACCGTTGTTATTCTCTATTTGCTTAGTCCGACAAATCTTTGTCAATATTAAATCGGTGTATGAACTGATGCGCATACTTCTCCAAGCCTCGTCGTAATCATGATTTTTGGCATACATCAACTCCTTTGTTTCCGTCATGTATTTATCATACAGATCCAAAGCCCTCTCAACAGTTATATCCTCCGAATCAGAATATCCGAGATGCAATTGAATTAATCCTATAATACCATAGTTAACAATTCCGATTAGTTCCGAACGGACACCCTCATCTATTTTGCTTTCGCCTTTCGTCTCTATACTTCTTATACGTTTTGCCTTAATAAAGATTTGGTCGGTGACCGACTGCGGACGCATAATCCGCCATGAAGCGCCATAATCTTTCAGCTTCTTGACGAATAAATCCCTGCAAATAGAGATAACGTGTTCGAACTGTGCAATAGTATCTGCCATGATAAATGTATTTTCAAAGATAGCAACCGACTACATGCAAAGGTGAAAATATACCCGCTTTACACAAAGCCCAACTACTTCCGACTTTCGCATACAAAGATACAATTTTATTCTAAATACTTGTATTCAAATAACGATCGATATTTATTCCAGCATTTTTATAGTTCAGTAAAAAATCCATGGGATTAGCGATGAATTTTTATCCACAACATCAAATTTTACACTAAAAAAGCCCGACTCTATAAAAGTCGGGCTATATAAGGGGTCGTATCAAAGGATGCGATGAAACTCCGAAAGACAGGATTTGAGAGCCTTCGCCCCTTTGTAATCCACCGTGCTAAGCATACCTCGAAAGGCGTGGCCCGCCATTGGAACGAAAAGCTTGTCTCGGCATTTCATAATTTTTGATGAGTTTCCCAATCTACTTTGATACGACCGGGCTTTCTCTTGTCTTTGATACAAAGCTAACCAAATACTTTGAATAAACAAAATATTTTCAATAAAAAAATTAGGGGTTTACCGATTTCGGCAACCCCTAATTTTTTATATAAAACTACAAATCCCTTTGTCTTATTTTACTTTCTCAACGATAGCTTTGAATGCTTCGGGATTGTTCATTGCCAAATCGGCAAGGACTTTACGATTAATTTCGATTCCTGCTTTATGCAGTGCACCCATTAACTTAGAATAAGACATACCTTCGAGACGTGCAGCCGCATTGATACGTTGAATCCACAACGCACGGAAATTACGTTTATTATTTTTACGGTCACGATAAGCATACGTCAAACCTTTTTCCCAAGTATTTTTGGCAACGGTCCAAACGTTTTTACGAGAACCATAATAACCGCGGGTAAGTTTAAGAATCTTTTTTCTTTTTGCTCTTGAAGCAACGTGATTTACTGATCTTGGCATAGTTTTTTCTGTTTTGAATGTTAGCGCTACCGTTCAAGGTAAACTTCAAGCTAAAAACATTCGGTTAATAAAATTTGAAACTACTCTTTTTTGAGAAAAATTTTAGAAATCGCCGAAGCTTATTTCATACCCAACAATGCTTTTACATTGTTTACATCAACGGTATTTACCGTTCCCATGTGAGTAAGATTTCTTTTTTGCTTCTTCGTTTTCTTAGTCAAAATATGACTTTTGAAAGCATGTTTTCTCTTGATTTTTCCTGTTCCGGTAAGGGCGAACCTCTTTTTGGCACCGGAATTAGTTTTAATCTTTGGCATTTTACTAAATTTTAATTTTATAATTGAATGAATAGTTTGTCAAATATCCTATTTATTTTTTCTTCGGGCTTATCATGATGATCATACGCTTACCTTCCAGAACCGGCATCATCTCCACTTTTCCATAGTCTTCCAAATCGTTCGCGAAACGCAACAAGAGCACTTCACCCTGTTCCTTGAACAGAATAGAACGACCCTTAAAAAAGACATAAGCCTTCACTTTTGCTCCTTCGTTCAAAAAACCGATGGCATGTTTCAATTTGAAATTATAATCGTGATCATCGGTTTGAGGTCCGAAACGAATCTCCTTAACCACAATCTTCGTCGACTTAGCTTTCTGCTCTTTCTGACGTTTTTTCTGCTGATAGAGAAACTTTTGATAATCTAAAATCTTACATACCGGCGGCACTGCATTAGGCGAAATTTCTATCAAGTCAAGCCCTTGTTCATCAGCCATATGTATAGCTTCTTGTATGGTATATACCCCTTGCTCTACATTGTCACCGACCAAACGAACTTCTTTCGCCCGAATACGTTCATTGACACGATATTGGTCTTTTATATCATTCTTTTTTGCAGGCATAGGCTTGTTTGGCCTATTAGACTGCGGTTGCGGTTGCGGTTTTTTATCCATTCAGACTACCATTCTTTGAGTAATTCTTCTACTTCTGCATTTAAATTTTCGGCAAAGGTAGCAATTTTCATCGAACCTTTATCACCTTCACCCTGTTTTCTTACAGAAACTTCACCATTTTCAGCCTCTTTTTCACCGACAACGAGCAAATAAGGGATTCTTTTCAGCTCATTATCGCGAATCTTCCGCCCTATCTTTTCATTCCTGTCATCGACAAACGCCCGAATATCCTTCTCGGCCAATTCGCTAACAACCTGTTGCGCATAGTCGTTAAATTTAGCGCTTATAGGCAGAACAGCCACTTGATCGGGAGTAAGCCACAACGGGAATTTTCCGCCCGTATGCTCGATGAGAACTGCAACAAACCTTTCCATAGAACCGAAAGGAGCCCGGTGAATCATTACCGGACGATGTTTCTGGTTATCGCTACCGGTGTATTCGAGCTCGAAACGTTCCGGCAAGTTGTAATCCACTTGTATGGTTCCCAATTGCCAACGCCGGCCAATGGCATCTTTAACCATAAAATCGAGTTTAGGACCATAGAATGCAGCTTCACCATATTCGACTCTGGCTTTTAACCCTTTCTCTTCACAAGCCTCGACAATGGCCCGCTCCGCTTTTTCCCAATTTTCATCGCTACCGATGTACTTCTCGCGATTGTTAGGGTCGCGCAAAGAGATTTGGGCTTCGAAATTATCGAACTTCAAAGCTTTGAAGATAATGAATATAATATCCATTACTTTCAAAAACTCGTCTTTCAACTGATCCGGGCGACAGAATATATGCGCATCGTCTTGGGTGAAACTACGTACACGAGTTAAACCATGCAACTCGCCACTTTGTTCATATCGATAAACTGTACCAAACTCTGCAAAACGAAGAGGAAGATCTTTATAAGACCGCGGTGTCACCTTATAAATCTCACAGTGATGCGGACAGTTCATAGGCTTCAACAAATATTCTTCTCCTTCTTCCGGCGTATGAATGGGCTGGAAAGAATCTTTCCCATATTTGGCATAATGTCCTGATGTCACATACAACATCTTATTTCCTATATGAGGAGTAATCACCTGCAAATACCCAAAACGTTTTTGAACTTTACGCAACATAGCTTCAAGACGATCCCGCAATTGTGTCCCTTTCGGCAACCAAAGAGGTAATCCCGGCCCCACATTGGAAGAAAAAGCAAAGAGCTCCATTTCCTTACCAATTTTACGATGGTCTCGTTTTTTCGCCTCTTCCATCAAAACAAGATACTCATCGAGTAACTTCTTCTTCGGGAACGTGATGCCATATACACGAACCAATTGTTTGCGCTTCTCATCGCCTCTCCAATATGCCCCGGCCAAAGAAGTTATCTTCACGGCCTTGATAAGCCCCGTATTGGGCAAATGCGGTCCCCGGCACAAATCGGTAAACGCACCTTGCGTATAAGTAGTTATCGTACCGTCTTCGAGTTCGCTGATAAGTTCAACTTTATATTCTTCTCCACGTTTACCGAATCGGTCGAGAGCATCGGCCTTCGATATTTCTTTCCGAACAATCGGTTCTTTACGGCTCGCCAATTCGAGCATTTTAGCCTCTATCGTAGGAAAATCGGCCGCCGTAATAGTAGCCTCCCCCGGGTCCACGTCATAATAAAATCCATTTTCGATAGCCGGGCCTATACCGAATTTAATACCGGGATACAGTTCTTGTAATGCCTCGGCCAACAAGTGTGCCGAAGAATGCCAAAATGCATGTTTTCCCTCTGAATCGTCCCACTTGAAAAGTTTAATCGCAGCATCTGCGTTTATGGAACGAGAAAGATCCCACTCCTGTCCATCGACTGTCGCCGCAAGAACTTCCTGTGCCAATCTTGGACTTATACTCTCGGCTATTTGTAAAGGTGTAATACCAGATTCAAATTCCTTTACCGAATTATCGGGAAACGTAATCTTAATCATCATTTTTCTGTCCTTATCTATTTTCAACGCTTTTCAAAAAAACGTTTCTATTTTATACATTAATAATAGAGACACATGACTGCACCTCTTTTTCCAAGGCACAAAAATAATAATTATTTCATTACCCAAACGGATATTTATAAAAATCTTTTAATCGCTCATTCGTTTCAGCAAGTTATACGCAGCCACAACTCCCAACTCACCCGCTTTACTCAAATCTGCCGTACCTTTAACCGTATCTCCTTGTTTTAAATAGACTAACCCTCGGTTATAATAAGCGTCTCCAAAATCGGGACGTAACCGTATCGCCTCGGTATAATCGGCAATAGCACCCCTATAATCTTGCTGGGAACAACGCAGATTTCCACGATTGTAATATACATATATAAACCGCGGTGCAGACTCTATCACCTTCTCATAATCACGCAGCACCATCTCATATTCCATTTTCAAACTCTCATTTCCCACTGCCGGTAATCCAGACAAAGAGAAATCTTTGGAGTTTTTCGAGCGCACCTGTTGAAAATCTATACTCTGTACAGACTCCGCCGAAAGTTGATATTCTATTTGTTTCGCTCTTACAACAGCCCGAAGGAAATAGGCTAACGTAAAATTTTGACTCGTCATAATAGCTCTATTCAAATCGTCAAGAGCACTAGAAAAATCCTGAACAAGCATAAAATCGACAGCTCGACCGAAATAGGCCAATGGATTAGAAGGATTTATCTCTATAAGACGGGAATAATCATTTATGGAAGAGAAATGATAGTTTACCTGATCGGATAGCAGTGCCGCCTCGGCATTCGTAAGCAATAATTTCTTGCTAAACACATGGGTATCGTTCAACTCTTCGAGTTCCCTTACATAATAAATATTCTGACGAACGGCATCGGGTCTTTCATAATAAGTAAGCACATACATTGGCTGTACGGATACTTGCACATTCTGATCTTGTACCCGTCCCCGAATTTTATTCTCATATTCCGGCTTATATTCGGTATGGGCATCAGCTACCAATATTTGATTAAACTTATTAATATTTTTATCAGACTCAGACCGCTCATCGGCTACTTGTCCCGATTTTTTACTATTATTCGAAGCTACTGTATTTTCATCGATCGGTTCATACTGGGTCTTCTTTTGTAAATCCATAGCCAGCATGAAATCCTTTTCACCGCCTTTCATATCGCCCATTTTCCGTTTCGCCTCGGAGCGAGCATAAAAACCTGCGGCAAAATCGGGGTACTGTTCCAAAACTACGTTAAAATCAGAAATAGCCTTCCCATAATTCCCGATCATATCATATAACAAAGCTCGATTATAAATTGCGAAATAATTGTCCGGTTCAGCCTTTATTACTTTTGTAAAGTCGGATATAGCCTTATTCCGTTCACCTACTTGCATACGCAATAATCCCCGATTGTAGTAGGTCATCGTATTATCGGGATCAAGTTTCAATATATAATCATAATCGGCCATAGCTCCCTGCAAATCATCTTGATGATATTTTATACGAGCCCTATTGAAATAGTAAGACACTTCTTTGGGATCGAGCCTCAAAGCCTCGTTCATATCGGCCAAAGCCGAATCATAATCGGCATCGTGCAACACTTTAATAATAGCCCGTTGAGCATATGCTCCCGATATGTATTTATCTATCGAAATAGCTTTATCTATATCATCAATCGCTTTTATCGTATCGCCCTTCTCCAAATAGAACTGGGCCCTACTCATATAACCGTTGTAATAGTTCGGATGCAAAGCTATGAGTTTATCGAAACTTTTTTCGGCTTCGTCATATTTTTTCAACTGCACCTCGGCAATAGCCTTATTATTCAAAAAAGACCTATCTTCGGGGGCATAACGCAAACCCTCGGTATAGTCATCGATAGCGCCTTGATAATCCCCAAGATTCTGTCGGGCAATCCCTCGCACTTGATAGGCATTGACAATAAAAGGATTACGTTCGATACAAAGGGTACAATCTTCTTCTGCCCCTTTAAAATCATCGAGGCTCAACTTCGCAACTCCTCTATAAAAATAAGGCTCGGCCATATACGGCTTTACCTTTATCACTTGATTGAAATATTGCATCGACAGAATATAGTCCTCAAAATAAAGTGCATTACGTCCGATATTCATCACTCTATCGGTATTAATCTGCGCCACAGATAAAAAAGAGGAAAACGACAGCAATAGAAATATGATATTTGACTTGAATATAAGTTTCATTAAATGCCTTAACATGATTATCAGACAAATGTACGTAAATAATGACAAAACAACACAACCCTGAGAGCATTTTATAAGATTTTTCTTTCCCAACACATCGAATGAACATTTTTTACGCCAAAATGTCTTATATAAAAAAGAAGAAACTTTTTTCGTATCTTTATACCTCAAAATTGCACAGACATGAGCACAGAAAAAAAACTACAACACATGGTTATCGTCGGAGGCGGATTTGCCGGATTTTTACTGGCCAAACAAATTAATCCCGAAAAGTTCAGAGTGACCTTAGTCGATAGAAAAAATTTTCATGCCTTTCCTCCTCTGTTTTATCAAATAGCCTCGTCGGGACTTGAACCGGCCGCCATTTGTTTTCCTTTCAGGAAAGAGCTACGTAAATTACGTCACGTCCGTTTCCATATGGGAGAAGCTCTTGCAGTAGATACTCAAAAGCAAATTTTAACGACCAATACAGGAAATATAAATTATGATTATTTGGTGCTCGCCACAGGCACAACCAATAATTTTTTCAATATGCCCGAATTAAGGGAACGAGTATATACTCTGAAATCTACTGCCGAGGCTATCCGACTAAGAAATGAAATACTATTCTGTTTAGAGCGGGCCTGTACCTGCGCCGATCCCGAATCGCGCCGCACGCTTCTCTGCTTCACGGTTGTCGGCGGAGGCCCGACCGGAGTCGAAATAGCGGGTGCTTTGGGTGAAATGAAAAAGTACATTCTGTCTCGAGAATATCCCGAGATCAGTCCTTGCGATATGCGCGTCGTTATCGTCGAAGGTTCAGACCGCCTATTACAGAATATGAGTACAGAAGCCTCTACCAAATCTCGACAATACCTCGAACAACTCGAAGTCGAAGTCATTACCGGACATACCATGAAATCGTTCGACGGGACTTACGTGAGTTTTGACAACGGCGATAAAATAAAATGCCATACCCTCATCTGGACAGCAGGTATCACCGGTGAACCTTTGAAAGGAATTCCAGAAACGTCCATAGGGAAAGGAAGACGAATCGTCACAGACGAATACAACCGGGTCGTCGGGTGTGAAAACCTTTTCGCAATCGGCGATATAGCCCTGCTTACCGAAAAAAACTATCCCAAAGGTCACCCGCAAGTAGCTCAGGTAGCCATACAACAAAGCAAATTGTTAGCAAAAAATTTGAACCGGAACAGTTTCGAAACGCCTTTTCGTTATAAAGATAAAGGAAACATGGCAACCATCGGCCGTAATCGTGCCGTAGCCGACTTGCCCTATCTAAAATTATACGGGCGGCCGGCTTGGTTCACATGGATGGGAGTTCATTTGGTTTCCATATTAGGCATGAAAAATAAAATTATCACTTTTCTAAACTGGTGTTGGTACTATTTTACCTATAACGCCACCTTACGATTGTTGATACGCCCGACCCGATATCCGAAACGGAATGAAGAATAACCATATTTAATCCGTGTTTTAGAACAATTTTGGTTTGTTTTTCCTCTAAAAAAGTGACTTTTTTCAATCTACCTTTGTCCCCCGAACAAATAGGTATTAATTTATGAAAAAAGTCACTAGCGTATTTTTGTGCTGTTTTTTATTTATTGCACTCAATTATGCCCAATCTGGACAAGTGATGACATTGAAAGAATGCATCGAAATGGGCATAGCGAATAATCTCTCTCTGCAAAATAAAAATCTAAATGTCCAAAAAAGCAAATACGGGATCTCTGAAAACAGGTTCAAACTGTTACCGGTCATCAATGCTTTCGCCAATTTTACCAATAGTCCCGAACCGGCCGTTTCGGTAACCGACGGAAGCAAATATGGAACTCCCTATAACGTCACCAAGACACTACGATACAATGCCAATGGCGGTTTACAACTGCAATTACCATTATATAATCAGACCCTATATACAAGTATCGCCATCTCGGAATTAGTAAATCGAATAGACTTATTGTCTTACGAAAAAGCCAAAGAGGATCTTATCGTCGAAATAGGAAAACTCTATTTCTTGGGACAAACGACCATCTGTCAATTACAAATTATCGAAGGAAATATCGCCCGTCTAGATTCCCTTCGCAACATCACACAAGCATTTTTCGATAATGGAATGGCTATGGACGTAGACGTAAAACGTGTTGAAATAAATCTTGAAAATATGAGGGTTCAATATCACAACGCCCAAGCTATGCTTAACCAGCAGCTCAACCTTCTGAAATATACGCTTGACCTTCCCTCGGAATACGAGATAACTCTTACCCCCCTCAATCCCGACATAACCGGAAATGTGCGTTTCAATGGTTTATCAGATTCTCTATATGAACTCCAATTACTGGATACTCAAACCCAATTATTAAAGAAACAAGGACGAATAATCAATCAAGGTTACATACCTTCGCTCAATTTCACCAGCCAACTGGCTTATTCGGCTTATACAGATAAATTCAAACATTTCTTCCACTCTCATATATCCAACAAATGGTACGAATCATTCAACTTCGGCCTGTCCTTGAAAATACCCATCTTCGATGGTCTGAGCAAACACACCAAAAAACAACAAGCCAACGTCGAATACCGAAAAGCTGTACTCCAACAGGAAAATACCCGCAAACAACTAGAAACACAGTACACTAACTCGGTATCGGATTTGATGAACAATCAACGCAATTACGAAAAACAACAAAGCAACTACAAGTTGGCCGAAGAAGTTTACTTGGTTACAACCGATAAATACAAAGAAGGAATAGCTTCCATGACCGAACTCTTACAAGATGAGCTCCGATTAACCGAAGCCCAAAACGGCTATTTGAGCGCGCACTATAATTATAAAATAGCAGAATTGAATTTGCTGAAATTAACCCAACAACTCGATATTCTCACCCAATAATCCTGTAAAATTAATAATCAGTATATATAAATACTTTTACAATTATGAAAAAAGAAAATAGCTCTCATTATAAACGGAGTAAAAAATTAAAAGCATTGCGTTTCGGACAATATACATTAAATGCAATCGGTATCATCGTTCTATGCTACGGAGTTTATGAAGCGGCTTGCCTTTTTCTCAATTACAAACGCTGCGAAACCAGCAACGATGCCCAAATAGAACAATATATATCGCCAATCAACATACGCGTACCGGGATATGTAAAGAAAGTTTACTTCACCGAACACCAATTCGTACACAAAGGCGACACATTACTTGTTCTGGACGATAGAGAATACCGTATACGAGTATCGGAAGCCGAGGCAGCTTTGAAAGATGCCGAAAACGGAATTGCAATCTTATCTTCCAGTTTGACGACGACACAGGCGACTGCTTCGGTTTACGATGCCTCTATCGAGGAAATAAATACACGCATAAGCAAATTGCAAAAAGACTTGACTCGTTACCGCAACTTATTACAACGTAATGCGGCTACCCCCATACAAGTGGAACAACTCGAAACCGAGTTAACAGCAACACTCGCCAAGTTAGAAGCTCTGAAAAAACAGAAAGCCGCAGCCACTTCGGGAGTAAACGAAGTTACAAACCGCAAAGCATCAGTCGAAGCCGGAATATTAAGAGCCCAAGCAGCTTTGGAAATGGCCCGACTAAATTTGTCCTATACAGTAGTTACCGCCCCTTGTGACGGAACACTGGGAAGACGGGCCTTAGAGGACGGACAATTTGTACAAGGCGGTCAAAGTCTCACTTATATCATACCCGATACTCAAAAATGGGTGATTGCCAATTATAAAGAAACCCAAATAGCCAATTTATACGAAGGCCAAAAAGTAAGCATCAAAGTCGATGCCTTTCCCGATAAAGAGTTTTCGGGACACATATCGGCCATATCGGGAGCCACGGGTTCTAAATACTCCTTAGTACCTACCGATAATTCAGCCGGGAATTTCGTAAAAATACAACAACGTATTCCTGTAAGAATCGAGTTTGACGAATTATCGGAAGAAGACAACCGACTCTTAGCAGCCGGAATGATGGTTATTATAAAAGCTAAATTGTAAAAATGGCTCACACAAAAAATTATCCTTTTTACGACTGGGTTCCAAAACCACTGGGAATCATCATACTCATCATGCTATTCTGCCCTATTATGTTCATTAACGGGGCATATACCATAAATAGTGGAGAGATGTCGTCCGGTCTTGGAATTATCTCGGAGCACATTCAATATGCAAGCTATGCCGGAGCAATCGGCATGGTAGTATTCGCACCATTTATGCAACGAGTCTTGGCTGTGAGGAGACCCAAAATGATGTTAATGACAGGCTTCATTCTGTTATTTTGGCTCAGCTATATTTGTGCAATTACAGACAGTTGGTTACTACTCATGTTATGCAGTCTCATTACGGGTTTTATCCGCATGGCTCTCACTTTGATAAATCTATTTGCTCTCATACTGTATGCATTTAAGATAGAGGCCAGCGACATCATCACCCCGGGAGCCGAAGCCACCGATCCCGTAGTTGCCGACAAGAACGATCAAGCCAAAGGCCTCACACAACCTATCATTTATCTCTTTTTCATGCTCTTCGCGCAAGCCGGTAATTCGTTGACCGCATGGCTTGCCTATGAATATGAATGGCAATATGTCTATTACTATATGATGGGAATGTTGATGCTCTCAATCGTCGTTGTTCTTTCCACCATGAAATATCAGAGGCATCTGAAAAAGCTCAACTTCAATCTCCGTCAATTCGGCGATGTAATTGCCGCATCATTGATGATGATGGCTGGGTCATTCATACTGATTTATGGTAAAACACTCGACTGGTTTGACAACTACTACATACGGCTGGCCGCTATATTATTCCTACTATCCACGGCCGCTCTCATTTTTATTGAGGGAAACCTGAAACACCCCTATCTGAAACTAGGAGTATTCAAACAGAAGAATGTTATTTTCGCTTCAATAACATTCATCATGCTTATGATGATTAATTGCAGCGCCATGTTCGTGAGCGTATTCACCAGCATATCTATGAAAATAGACAATTTCCAAAATGCCATGTTGGGAAACTATTCATTGGTAGGATATGTAATAGGAGCCATATTGTGCATGATTCTATCGGCTTTCAAGATACCCTTCAAATATATCTTCGCATTCGGGTTCAGTTTCATCACAGCCTACGCCATATATATGTATTTCCAATACCAAAGCATGGGTCTTTATGAACACATGATATGGGCCACGATACTGCGCTCGACCGGTATGATGATACTCTATACCATGTGTGCCGTATTGGGTAGTATACGCCTGCCTCTCAAATATATGTCGTCTTGGATTTTTGTAATGCTCTTTGCCCGGTCAATTATCGGGCCGACCGTAGGAACAGCGATTTATTCCAACTTATTGAACGAACGTCAGCAACATTATATGGCCACACTATCGACAGGAGTAGACTTGATGAATCCAGAAATCGCAGGCAGCTTCAATCAAACGGTGAAAGGCAGTCAATTCATGCAAGGACATAGTGCCGAAACCGCGACTACTCTCGCGACCATGCAAGTATCAGGACGCATTCAAGTACAAGCCATGTTGTCGGCTCTCAAAGAAATCACAGGCTGGACAATCTTTGCAAGCATATTATTCATTATTATAGTTCTCTGTGTCCGGTACAAGCAACCAGAATATCCGGGAATACTGAATCTCAAAGAAAAAGGAGCTTATGTAGGGAAAGAATTAGCCTAATATATAACAAATAAAAAAATGTCCTACTTTTCGAGACTTTATTTGTTATCTTTGCATATAACCAAAACAAATATATATAATGAAAAATTTTCTTTTTACCGGATTCATTATTTTACTCCTATCCGCAGTATCGTGTAAAACGACTGAAAAAGGAAGTATGACACAAACTCAAACTTCCACATCACAAACCAATGAGAAGAAAAACATTTCTATAAATCGAGAAGAACTCAACGGGACATGGATTATAAAAACAGCCAAAGGTAAAACCGTTATAGGAGATTCACCAGTAGAAATCACTTTCGATCTCACAAACGGACGTATTTACGGCAACGACGGTTGCAACGTAATAAACGGCACTGCATTTTTCGAAAATGAGAATGGGTTACGTTTCGAATCGCTCATCTCGACGATGAAGGCCTGTCGGCCAGAAGTTACAGATCGTACTGTCCTCAATGCTTTGAACGAAACCCGTTCTTATAAACGAGCTGATACCAAAGAGCTATCTATCAAATTCTGTGACGAAAAAGGGAAATCAGTGATGACCCTTGAAAAACGAATGGTAGATCTATTAAATGGTTCTTGGAAAGTCACAACTATCGACGGGAAAAAAATCACCGAAGAAAATCCGACTATGGTTATCGATATCCCAGAGGCAAAATTATCTGGATTTGCAGGCTGTAACCGTATGTTCGGAGGGATTTCTTTAGATGGAACCGCTTTCGGAATAGCTTTTACACAAGTAGCAACTACCCGCATGGCTTGTCCAGATATGAAAACGGAGCAATTATTCTTATCGGCACTCGGCAAAGTTACCGGATTTTACATGATAGACAACTTTCATGCAGCATTATATCAACAACCCCAAACTCCGATAATCATCATCGAAAAAGTTCAATAAGAAAATACAAGGCAACGATTACATGTCCACTGAAAAAAGAGCAGGATAAAAAAATTATTCTTATAAAAATAAAAAAACGCAGGCGTTATCGACCTGCGTTTTTTTTTATTTAGAGACCCATTTAAATAGTCTACAAACCATTAAAAAATTCGGGTTATAATAGAATAGCCATTTTTTCAAAAAAATGGAATCAAGCACCTCCTTTTATTCAAATCTATTGCTTAATTTTGAGTCGTCTTACTTGCTTACATTAGGGAAAATATGTGTGTGTTACAAAATAGGAAGAAGGATTTTAAACCTTCCGCCTAATCATGTGTAGCACACACCATTCTGTGAAAGCAAGTAAGACATCTTTTGAAGAATGTGAATTAGGCGGAGGTTTTAATATATACAACTAAAAAACAAAAAAGTTTATGTTGCCGCCGACAGTCAAGCAATTTTTATTCAAATTACTCATCTCCATTTTTGTTCACGATTACAAAAATGTACTAAGGCAATATCGACAAGCCTACACGACTCAACGTCAAATGGAACAATATTTAAGAGTCATCACACCCGAAGACTTATACGATAAAGAACTCGTACGAATTTCAGAGCGAATGAGCGATTTACAAAAACTTATTTATCAACTGCGAAAAAAGGGACTAAGCGACGAGGCAATATCTCGCAAACTAAATCTACCGTTACACAAAATACAAAAACATCTCGATCTCGTAGAATTAGATATTCTCCAAATTTCCCGATATTTCAATTAAGATATAAACGAAAAAGGAGATAATCCCAATGGGATTATCTCCTTTTTCGTTTGCTACAATCCATTACCAAATAATCACCCGATCTTCGGGAGCCATGTACATGGCATCTCCTTCTTTAATATCAAACGCCTTAAAAAAAGTTTCCATATTACGCAACGCAGCATTGACACGCCAACGGCCCAATGAGTGTTCATCAACTTTCGTCAATCGAAGGATTTCGGCATCTCTAATATTACCGGCCCACAACGAAGCATACGCCAGATAGAAACGTTGATCGGCAGTAAATCCATCGATCGGAGCCGGCTCCACACCATCGAAAGTATTGTGCAATGCAGTGTAAGCAATGCGTAAACCTCCATGGTCAGCAATATTCTCACCTAATGTAAAATGACCATTGGCATGCACTGTATCGAGCACAACAATGTTATCATATTGCGAAGCCAAAATTTCAGCTCGTTTAGTAAAATGCTCGGCATCGGCAGAAGTCCACCAATCATTAAGATTACCATCTTTATCGAACTGTCGCCCTTGATCATCGAATCCGTGAGTCATTTCATGTCCTATAACGACACCGATAGCCCCGTAATTAACGGCATCATCGGCATCAAAATTAAAGAATGGAGGCTGCAAAATTCCGGCAGGGAAACAAATTTCGTTAGAGCTCGGATTATAATAAGCATTAACGGTTTGAGGACTCATATACCACTTGGTCTTATCCACAGGTTTCCCTTCATCTTTCAGAGAATATAAAGTTTCAAATTCGGCTGCACGACGAATATTAGCATAATAACTATCTTTCGGATTCACCGTCAAACCTGTATAATCGCGCCATTTATCGGGATAACCGATCTTTACATAAAAGTTGTTTAGTTTCTCATGAGCTTTCGCTTTGGTTTCGTCGCTCATCCATTCAAGGCTGTCTATATGTTGTCCCAGTGCGGTCTGCAAATTCGCAACAAGTTGTACCATACGCTCTTTTGCCTCAGGAGGGAAATATTTAGCGACATACATTTCGCCCACGGCCTCCGACAAGAGACTGTTAGGGACATCGAGAGCACGTTTCCAACGAGGTTCGATTTGTTCTTTCCCCGATAAAGTTTTCGAATAGAAGTCGAAATGAGCATTTACAAAGTCATCGCTCAAATAGGGAGCTGCGCCATCGATACAGTTGAACGCCAGATAATCGCGAATCTCTTGCTCGCTCAATGTTTCCAGCAAATTATTTACAGCTTTCAATGTACGCGGCTGACCGATGTTTATCTTTTTCAAGCTGTCTAAACCCACCGTATTAAAATAAATATCCCAATCCAGACCGCCGAATTGTCTTTTCAATTCATCGATTGTCATAACATTATAACCCGCCTGAGGGTCTCGCAACTCTTCGCGAGTAAAAGCGGCCTTAGCGATTTCAGTCTCCACCTTCAATACGGTAGCAGCAGCTTGCGCTGCGGACTCGGCACTGTATCCCGACAATGTAAATATTTTCTGAATATAGTTGCGATAACTATCCCGTATCTTGCTATTGGCTTCATCGTCGGCTATATAGTAATCACGGTCACCCATATTCATACCCGCCTGATACCAACCTGCGATATTCATCGTACTGTTCTTAGCATCGGCATCCACGTATATGGCAAAAAATGGGGCAGATGTGGTACGATGCATCTCTCCTATCATGGCACTTATCGCCTCTTTACCGGAAAGTGATTGTATACGACTCAATTCTTCCGCAATAGGAGAAGCTCCCTCCTCATTCAATCGCACACTATCCAATCCCATATTGTACAAATCGCCAATTTTTTGAGCGATGCTACCCGGTTCAGCCTTTTGTTTACCTAATTCTTCGAATAACAATCGGATTTGTTCTCGGTTATTTTCACGTAATTGGTCGAAAGATCCGAAACGAGCATACTCAGGCTTCAACGGATTTTTCTTCATCCAGCCGCCACACGCATAATCATAAAAATCATCACCACAAGCTACCGTCGTATCGAGATTGGAAAGATCGATACCCGGAGTCTTTACGGTCGATTTGCTTGTACAACCAGTAGCAAGCAAAGCAGCAGCAAACGATAAAATCATTACTCTTTTCATTTTACTTTCATTTTTATATGTTTCATTCACTTTGTAGAATATAGAAATGCGTTTCCTCAAAGATTCTAATCGAACTTAGCTTTTTGCATTCGACTTTTGCTATATTTATTTCTGTAATTTATCCAATACTTCGGAGGCCTCGGACCATTTCCACATCGCATCATCGAGTTGCTTCTTCAACTGTCCATGTAGTTCGTATAACGAAGTATCTGCCGCACCATCGGGCGTTGCTAACTTTTCCTCCACCTCGGCTATTCGTTTTTCCAAACCTGCAATCTCCGATTCAATATCTGCGACCGCCTTTTCGGCCTTTCTCAAACGACGGGCAAACTCTTTTTGCTCTCCATACGACAACTTAGAATCCTCCGATTGGGCCGGGGAAGCAGAATCTTTCGAAATATTTCCGTCCTTCTCTGTTTTCGAAACTGTGGCTCGTTGTTCAAGCTCTCGCAAAGAAGCCAGCTTACGGCTTTCCAGGAAATCATAAATTCCGCCCAAATGCTCTCGCACCTGTCCTCCACCGAACTCATATACTTTCGAAACCAAACCATCGAGAAATTCCCGGTCGTGGGAAACAAGAATTACCGTCCCGTTAAAATCACGAATCGCTTGTTTCAACACATCTTTGGTACGCATATCCAGATGATTAGTCGGCTCATCGAGAATAAGCAAATTAACAGGTTCGAGCAATAAACGTATCATTGCCAATCGGGTCTTCTCCCCTCCCGACAAAACTTTTACTTTCTTGTCCGAAGCCTCGCCCCCAAACATAAAAGCACCGAGTATATCCCGTATTTTTGTACGAATATCCCCTACCGCGACCCGATCGATCGTATCGAAAACCGTAATAGATTCGTCGAGCAGGCTCGCTTGATTTTGAGCAAAATACCCGATCTTTACATTATGTCCTATCTTCAAAGTTCCTGTATAGGGAATTTCGCCCATAATACATTTTACCAAAGTCGATTTTCCTTCACCGTTTTTCCCGACAAAAGCAACTTTTTCACCTCGTTTAATCGTAAACGTGGCATTCGAAAAAACCACATGACTGCCATAATTCTTTCCTACCCCTTCGGCGATAATGGGATAATCGCCCGAACGAGGCGCCGGTGGGAATTTCAGATTCAACCGAGAGGTATCCACTTCGTCCACTTCTACTCGTTCGAGTTTGGCAAGTTGCTTGATACGCGACTGTACCTGTACCGACTTCGTTGCCTTATAACGAAAACGCTCGATGAAAGCCTCGGTATCCTGTATCTGTTTCTGCTGGTTCTCATAAGCTCTCATCTGCTGTTCGAGACGCTCTTGCCGGAGAACAACATAACGGGAATAATTGACTTGATAGTCATAAATGCGTCCCAAAGAGATTTCAATCGTCCGGGTTGTCACATTATCGATAAACGCCCGGTCGTGAGAAACCAATACGACCGCATTGGCGCGAGTCGATAAAAAACTTTCGAGCCATTGTATAGACTCTATATCCAAATGGTTGGTGGGCTCATCGAGCAAAAGCACATCGGGACGCTGTAACAACAATTTCGCCAATTCGATACGCATACGCCACCCTCCGCTGAACTCCGACGTATCCCGCCCGAAGTCCTCTCGTGTAAACCCCAGCCCTATTAAAGTTTTCTCTATCTCTGCCTGATAATTGGATGCCCCGATAAGAGCCAATTGCTCATTAGCATTGGAAACCCGCTCTATCAACTCCTGATAATATTCCGACTCATAATCGGTACGCTCGGACAATTCGGTATTCATGCGCTCTATACGCGACTGTAATTCGAATATATGAGAAAAAGCCTGTTCCGCCTCTTCCATTACCGTACGAGTATCGGATAGATTCATCTGCTGCGGAAGATACCCCACCGTAAGGTCTTTCGGCATATTCACATTACCCAATGTCGGAGCCTGCAACCCGGCTATGATTTTCAACATAGTCGATTTCCCCGCACCATTTTTCCCCACCAATGCAATGCGATCCTTTTTATTAATTACATAAGTAATATTGTCAAATAGTGTATTTCCTCCAAAAGCGACCGAAAGTCCTTCTATCGATATCATATCTTTTATATTACAGTCTGCAAAGATAATGTATGGTAAATACAGAACAAAATTTATTTGCTTCCCATTTAGTCATAAACTATTCAGAATCCTATACCACAGAGTGAATATTTGCAGTCTCCATTTCAAAATCCGAATAAAAAGCGTAAACTTGTAGTCATAAATTTTACATTACAATATGACACCCTTTCTATATCGCATAGCCCAAGCCTTTTACAAAAAATACGGTAACAAAATCTCTCGACTTGCATTTGTTTTTCCCAACCGGCGAAGCGGCATTTTTTTTCAAAAATATTTGGCCGAAGTTTCCGGGAAACCGATCTTCTCGCCCAAAGTAACCACGATAAACGACCTAATGGCCGAGCTATCGCCCTATACCTTAATAGACCGAATCAGCCTACTTGTAACGTTGTATAAAAAATACATCGAACTGAGAAAGAGCGATGAGACATTCGACAATTTCGTTTTTTGGGGAGACATGCTGTTAGGTGATTTCGACGATGTGGATAAATACATGGTCGATGCTCGGCAATTATTTACCAACATACACGATCTGAAAGAGATAGACGAATTTTATCTGACCGAAGAGCAAATAGAAATCGTCAAACGTTTCTGGGGGCATCTGTTTTTTCCTTCCACCGAAAGCGATAATAAACAGCAATTCATTCAACTGTGGCAAATCTTTTTCGATCTTTATACCGGATTACGAGATGAACTATCCTCCCGAAACAAAGCCTATGAAGGCATGATATTCCGAGACGTCGCCGAACAAAGTAAACGGAAAGAAGCTCTCGACTTACCTTATACACAAGTGGTATTTATCGGATTCAATGCTATCACCGAAGCCGAAAAAATATTCATGGAATATTTACGCGACATCGGCATTGGAGATTTCTATTGGGATTATTACGCTCCCACCTTGCAAGATTCATATAACAAAGCGGCGTTCTTTCTCAACGATAATAAACGAAGATTCCCATCAAAAATCGAGATCGACGAGCGTATCGAACAAACGCCTCAGCTCGAATTAATATCAATACCGTCGGCTGTCGGGCAGGCAAAACAAGCGACAGATATACTTCAAAGCCTTATCGACAATAATCATTTATCTCCCGAAAAGGCCATCAATACAGCCATCGTTCTCCCCGACGAAGAATTACTGCTTCCTATGCTATACTCCATTCCACCGGAAATCTCTACGGTAAACATCACTATGGGATATACGTTGCAACACACCACTGTCGCAGCACTCATGGAATCGATATACCAAATGCAGCGCCACGTCCGGTTCTCAAAAGGAGAGCCGAGATTCTATCATCTCGATGTAAAACAATTATTGGGACACCGATTCATAGCGTCCCGAATAGGCGAAAAAGCCTATCAAATAACGAATTTCATCAACGAAAACAATCGCACATTCATTTCCCAAAAAGAATTAGGGAATCATCGACTGATAAAACTTCTGTTTCTTATCCCCCGTACGACAGATGAAGCGGCAGCCTATCTGATAGAATTGCTCGAATATTTGCAACAAGGTGGAAATAGGAGCGATTCATCAGAAGCCGGCGACGAAGAAACTCCTATGGGATTCTCGGCGATAGAACTGGAATTTATGTATCACTACTACATTACCGTCAAACGGTTACGTGATGTTATCGCCAAACAAGACATAGAGATGACCGTAGAAACATTCTTTCGGCTATTGGGGAAAATGGCCGCTTCGATTTCCATACCGTTTCAAGGAGAGCCTTTATCGGGATTACAAATCATGGGCGTACTCGAAACTCGTGCGCTCGATTTCGATAATCTTATTATCCTTTCCATGAACGAAGGGGTGTTCCCCGTTAAGAAAGTAGCTGCCACATTCATTCCCTACAATTTAAGAAAAGGATTTGGCATGGCTACGACAGAGCATCAAGATAGTATTTATGCCTACTACTTTTACCGCATGATAAGCCGGGCTAAACGGGTATTCTTATTATACGACAGTCGCACCGACGGACTCAAAAGCGGAGAAGTGAGCCGATATATATACCAACTGAAATACCATTACCGCATACCCATACAAGAAATACAGATCAATTGCGACATAGCGACCTTCTCTCCGATAACAATCTCCATCGATAAACGGAAATATGGCATAGAAAAAAAATTAGCCGATTTCATGCAAGGAGGAAATAGCGCATTATCGGCCAGTGCAATAAATCGTTATTTGAACTGTCCTTTACAATTTTATCTGCAATACATCGAAAAGATAGAACAAACCGACGAAGTCGCAGAAAGCGTCGATAGCAGTACTTTCGGTAGCATTTATCACGGTATGATGCAAAAAATCTACAACCGTATCAAAGGCGAAAAAGAAAAAATAACTGTCACCGCCGACCACATCGACGCCATACGCAAAGACAAAGGTTTGCTCACCCGGTATCTCGAAGAATGTTTTGCCAAAGAGTATTACAAAACTCCACATAGCCCCGAACCGCTAACCGGGTATGATTACCTGACTGGGGAAATCATTCTTAAACTGATTGACAAAACTCTGGAAAAAGACCGTGCCCTTACGCCTTTTTCCTATGTAGCTTCTGAACTTCCCATACATAAAAACATATCTATCGGAAACAACCGATCCATACAGTTGAAAGGCTTTATCGACCGGGTAGATGAACATAACGGACTTATTCGTATCGTCGATTATAAAACCGGACGAGAAAGACTCGATTTCAAATCGGTAACAGAACTTTTCGATCCTTCTGAAAAAGATCGTAAAAAAGCAATCATGCAGGTGTTATTTTACTGCAAATTGTATAAACTAGACAAAACACCTATACAACCCTTACAGCCGTCTATTTATATTGTCCGTAACTTATTCGATAAATTCGAATCCTTCTTGAAATACGACAAAGAGCCTCTCACCGACTTTAACCTTGTAGAAAAAGAATTCGACCTATACCTTACTCGTTGTTTAGAAGATATATTCGACCTCGACAAACCATTTTCACAAACCACTGTTGAATCGCATTGTAAATATTGCGATTTCAAACAGTTGTGCAAACGATAACTCGAACAAATGAAAAGCGAATAAATTTTTCTACATAAGCTAATGTTCTTTCTCCAAGAAACATGGTATCGCCCAATTTATTTTAACTTCGCCCTTATACGGCTTAAACTTACAGGAGTAATTCCCAAATACGAGGCAAGACATTCTAAGGGAATTCTTTGTAACAAATCGGGAGTACGCTCCAACAAAACTCTATAACGTTCGGAAGCCGTCGTGAATAACAGTGGAATTAGTTTTTCCTCTGCTTGCAAAAATTCCAATTCGGCTAGTTTTCTCCCCCAATTCGCTATCTCGATGTCTTCTTCAAACAGGCGATACAAATCGCTCCTCTTTAAGCAATACAAAAGAGAATCTTCCATAAACTCTATGGTTTCGTATCCAGCCTCATTCTTTACATAACTTTTCAACGACATGATAGTCGCCCCCTCTTTCCCGATCCAAAACGTTATATCTTTACCGTCGTGCGAAACATAAGCCCTCACAATTCCTCTTTTTATAAAGAATATATCCGACTCGATTTTCCCTGCCTCCAATAGGCGATGCCCCTTAGGGCGTCCGAGTTCCAAAGAACAAGATAACAACCTGTCCATCGATTTCTCTGATATCGGATATATGCTGTTGATTATGTCTCGTAAATCCATAAAACACGACTCATTCCAAGTATATTAAATACCTCTCAAAAAATCTTCGAGCGACTCTTTCCCCAAATTCAACTTTTGTCTCAAACGATAACGATTTTTCTTAACGCTCTCAGGTTGTAAAGAGAGCATTTGGGCTATATGTTTATTTTCCATACCGGTACGGATATATGCACATAAACGAAGCTCCCCTTCGGTAATAGACGGACACAAAGTCTTCAACCGAACAAAGAAATCGGGATGTACCTTTACAAATTGCATTTTAAAGAAATCCCATTCATCGTCGGTCCCCAAGTGCATTCTTATATTGTTACTAATTTGCAAAACTGTGTTCGATTGAATATTTCCGGCATCTTTTTCTTTTTCCAACTCATCGACAAGAGATTTCAATACTTGGTTCTTCTCCATGATGATCAACGAATTGGAGGCAAGCTCCCTATCTTTGTACTCCAATTCCACTTTGAAACAATTATTCTGCAACATCTCATTCTCCAACCGAGTCACCAATTCTTTATTTTCCAACTCTTTCAATTGTTTCTTTATCTTCTCCTCCCTACTCTTTTTCCAAAATATATAACAAATCAATGCGGCAATACAAAGTATGAATGCACAAACGACAAGAATCAAAACGAACCGGAACCTACCTCTTTCTTCCGCCTGCTGCAATTCGAGTTCCTGTTTCTCTATGGCCGCCCGGCTTTCCATACGTCTAATTTCAGCCAAACTGTTTACTTGGTCCAACGAATCTTTATATTGTTCATACTTGTTCAAATAAACATAAGCACTGTCCTCCTGCTGTATGGCAGCAAAACATTCCGACATATTCTTTATGACAGGAACGATGAGGTCGATATTCCGAATATTCACTCTACGGCATGCCTTTCTATAATAATACAAAGCACTATCCGGTCTATGATTATTTTGGTAAAAACGCCCCATAAAACACTCCGACTGAATCAACAGTCTTTTATTCGCAAATTCGGTAGACAATCGATACGCTTCTGAAACATATTTTTTACTCAGAGGTACATCATGTTCAGTCAACAATAACAAAGTATTGATATAGAAAGACGTATCTTCAACACAAACAGGATTTTCCAACAGCTTATAAAGAATTTTTTCGGCCTGCACCTCTTCATTCATCGAATATAAAACATTCGAAATATTCAACTGGTTTTTTGCCCGATAAACCGGCTTATTCAGTTTCTTATAATAAGAATCTGCTTTCTGCAAATACTCCAACGCCTTAGGATAATCTTTCAGGCGACTCAGTATGTTTCCCATATCGATATAAGCATGAGCCAACATGAACAGATTGTTCGTCCGGGCATAATACTCCGATATTTTCTTTAAATTCTTATAAGTAACATGCGGCTGATTTTTATGCATAATTGTCCATAAATGAAAAACACGCATATAATCATAAACATAACGTATGGAATCTACCTGCTGATAGGCCTCATCAATTAAATGAATTGTAGAATCGGAATTATTCTTTTTAAGCTGCGACCTTGCATCCCAAAATTTAGCTCGCCACAGGTACACCGGTTCTTTATGGTGAGCTCGGGCTATGGTATATAATTCCTGTATCAACGAATCCCGATAATAAATACTATCGGTAGATATAAATTCCAATTCAAGCACATCTGCAATCGAATCGAATGTATTATCGATAGGCTTCCAATACGTCCCTATAACCTCACGCCCCCAAAAGTTAAAGGAATATAACCATAAACAAACGAATAAAAAACCTCTTTTCATGATACAAATATACGAAAAATGCCATCTGTCCACCGATTGTCCATTCTTTTTTTTCGAGAAAAGCAGCATATTAGTTTACATTTGTATATTAAAACTAAAAAATAGTGGTTAATATGAGAAAAGAAAAACTTTTTCATTTATTAGTATTATTAGGATTTACCTTATTATCCATGACCATCTCTGCCCAAACCGACAGTCGTGATGTTTACGGTTGGCTGAGATATGACGATTACAACCAAGACGAATACGGTATTTGTAAATTCAAAACCGATGCGGCCGATGACATTCAACCCGTATGGCCTTACGACCAAGCAAGAGTAGCCTGTGCAGGTGCATTCGCCGAAGGATTCTATTATGTTTATCTATATGAGACCGACGGTTATAATGCCACCCCTTACTCATTCAATCGCATAGATCTTTCCACCGGAGAGTCCACCCAAGTCGCAGATTATAGAGGCATGCCATTTTTATTTCAGGATATGACATACGACTATTCGACCCAAACCATGTATGCCATCGGGTATGATGAAAGCGTCTATACAACACTGCTATTGAAAGTAAATCTGACCACCGGAGAAACGACCATTGCAGGAGAGATAGGCGAAAGCAAATATGTAGCCTTAGCCTGTTCTTATGAAGGTCAATTATATGCCATCGATGTAGACTATGGAGATTTATGGAGTATCGATAAATTTACGGGGGCAGCTACAGACATCGGCTATACCGGTGAACGGGTAAGCGAGGATCTTCAATCTATGGAGTTCGATCACGAAACAAATACTCTTTATTGGGCCGGATATAATTTTTGGGGAACGATAGATACCTCTACGGGAGCAGCAGAATGGATTAGTAAATTAGGGAACTATGCACAAGTCGTAGGACTTTATATACCCTTCAAAAAAACGAATCCTAATGCTCCTGCCGAAATCTCAGATTTACAAATCACACCGGGAGCTAATGGAGAATTATCTGCCGAATTGAGTTGGACAAATCCATCTTTAACTTTCGGAGGGAATAAACTAACCAACTTAACAAAGATAGAAATTTATAGAAACGAACAACTCGTTCACGAAATCACAAACCCGACAATCGGAGAAAAAAGTAATTGGCAAGATACCGGAATACAACAAAATGGATCGGTAGTATATCGAATTACCGCAATCAATAACGAGGGAACAAGCAGCACCACGGCACAAGCAATATTCATAGGACGTGACGTACCGGCAGCTCCTTCCCAACTATCATTGATTGCCCTCGATGAAAACAGAGCAAAGATAACATGGTCTACTCCACAAACCGGTGCAAACGGAGGTTGGATAGATGCCTCTGCTCTCACCTATAAAATTACTCGTCTACCGGATTCTATCGTTGTAGCCGAAACTACGACCGGTAATGAATACATAGATAATTCCATTACAAAACTAAATATCTATTCTTATCAGATACAAGCCATTACCCCCGATGGTGCAGGTCCAACCGCAACCACGGACAGACTTGTCATGGGTCCGGCCTTAACTGTACCTTACCGATGTAATTTTGCGACAGACGACCAATTCGCTCTCTGGAATGTGATCGACGCCAATAATGACGAATACACATGGAAACGGGAAACGACTCTTGCAGCCGCTTATTATTACTATAATGAAGATGGAGAAACCGGGGGAGACGATTGGTTGGTTTCCTCACCGATTCATTTGGAAAAAAACAAAATCTATCGCTTAAAGTTTAAATTGCAATCCTATGACGTAGGTTATCCCGAAAAGGTCGCCGTACATCTGGGTACAGGAGCTTCTGTCGCTGAACAGACGACCTTACTTGGCGACTATGAAGTCGAAAGTAATACATTCGTCGAATATAAAGTCATTCTCCCCGAAAGGTTGGAATCAGGAAATTATCACATTTCTTTCCATTGCCACTCTGAGCCGTACATGTTTATCCTTTATGTAACCGACGTCTTATTAGAAGAAGTCAGCGAAGGGGTCTTATCGGGTGTCGTAACAAACGGACAAACACCTTTGGAGGGTGTGGAAGTAACCATAAAAGACTCTGAAACTAAATGCACTACCGATGAAAAAGGTTTCTATGAATTTAAAGAACTGGAAGCAGGAAACTATACATTGACGTTCAATAAAACAGGTTACCGCTATATCGAACAGAGCGATATAATCGTCGAAATGGGAGATACTACGAAAATAAATACGACGTTGGAGGAACTGCCTACTTATTCCGTAAGCGGTAAAATAGTAAACAGTAAAAACGAACCTATCAGTCATGCGCAAGTATCGATAACCGGATATACCGATTACTCGACAGAATCCGGTTCCGACGGTACATTTATATTCCCACAAGTATATCAATCCAACCTATACGCACTAACCATCGAACGTTACGGGTTAAGCAACGATACACTGACTCTGAACGTAGAAAATAGTAATATCGTTTTAGATGACATCATACTAAAAGACAAGCCTCTTCCACCCTATTCATTGCAAGCTGAAATTCAGGGAGAACAGGTAAAATTAGAGTGGAAAGAACCTATGGATACCCGTTTATTCCGTCACGATAACGGGATACATGGTGGAAGACTCGGAACAACAGGATCGACAGTAAAAAGCGTATATGGTTCGGTATTCAGAACACCGACCAAGCTAACCGGAATGACATGGTTCACAGAAAATTACCTTACCACCCATCGCACGGTCAATATTTTTGTGTTCGATTTAGATGCCGAAGGAGAGCCCACTTCGACCATCTTATACTCTCAAACGAATGTTCCCAACAAAGATATGGAATGGAGCAGTTTTGAATTCCCGGAACCGATAAATGCACCGAATGGATACATGTTGGCACTCAGCTATGAAGGCCACGTCGGATTAGGACTCGATACAGGCGAAGGTCCCGACTATCCGTTTACCGAAAAAACAAATTGTTTTTCAGAAGATTACACGACCGGAAAGTTCACTTATACGGAAGAACACGATATCAAACGTTCTCTGATGATTCGCGGTATCGGTATTCTGAGCGGTGAAGACGAATTACCGCCTGCCACGACAGATAAAAAATACCAAGTATGGAGACTAACCGCCGAACAGAAAGACACTCCGGAACAATGGGAATTATTAACTGCCGAAACAGTAGAGGCATATTCCTATACCGATACAAATTGGAGTTCCTTGAAACAAGGATTTTATCATTATGCAGTCAAAACCGTTTACAATAACGGAGAAATCGTTTCGCCGGCAGCATTCACGCAAGCGTTAACGAAAGATATGTACACTCGGGTCACCCTCAATATAAAAACGAACACTCCTACCAACGAAGCGAAAGGAGCCCAAGTAGTTCTGACAAATATTGATGGAAACAGCGAACATATATACACCGGTACAACCGATGCTTCGGGTAAAATCGTCTTCTCCAATATATGGAAAGGGACTTACGATATAAACATTTCATTAAAAGGATTCAATAACTACACAGCCGAATCCGAAGACTTTTCCACTGAAAACAGTTACGAAAAATCTGGCTACGTATTACAAGAATATATCGTCAATCCGTTCAATCTCGAAGTGGTGAAAACCGACAATGAACAGGAGCGCATGTTCAAATGGAACGTGGCGGAACATCTTTTCGACGATTTTGAAACTCATACCGATTTTGTCATCAACTCGGCAGGAAACATAGGCTGGACTTATATCGACGGTGACGGTCAAGAAACTTATGGAATCGACGATGTAGACTACATCAACGCAACTCTTCCGAAAGCCTATATGATCTTTAACCCATACGCTACCGACCCCAACATCGCTCTTTTCGATCCCAATATCAGACCTCGTAGCGGAGAAAAATACTTAGCTTCATTCCCTGCACGTCCGGGTGCGAACAATGACTTTATCATTTCTCCCGAACTGAACTTCAATCGAGACTTTATATTGAAGTTTTATGCCAAGAGTTACACGGAAGATTATGGTAAAGAGTTGATGAACGTAGGATATTCGGTCACCGGTAATGACGCAACCGATTTCATCTGGCTGAACGGAGAAAACCCGATAGAAGTTCCGATGGGAAATTGGACGGAATATAAATATACCATTCCTGCCGAAGCCAAATATATAACGATTAACTGCGTCTCCAATAATATTTTTGTCTTTATGGTCGACGATATATTCATCGGAGTAGAATTACCAGAAGGAGTCGATTTAAACAACATGAAAGAAAATATCTCTTTCGAAGTCTATTTAGATGGTGAAAAAATCAACACGACCCAACAGAGCAACTATCTGTTCTCCGGTCTGAATAAAGGTAAACATAAAGCAGGTGTGAAAGCTGTCTTTTCTTCGGTAACGACCCCTATGACAGAAATAGAGTTTGATGTGGAAGAAGGCAGCGGAATAGAAGAAAACCAATTAAACGGCAGAACGATTCACCCCAATCCGGCAAAAGAGACAGTAACAGTTTCCGGTGAATATGACTACTTGTCCATATTCGATATATCCGGGAATGAAAAGGCTCGTTATTCTTACGGGGAAACAATAAGCGTACGGAACCTGCCATCGGGTATCTACATCGTCAGAATCGTTTCCGGCAGCCAAACCGAGGTAACCAAATTGGTCGTGACTAAATAATCTAATTATATTTCGAAGAATCCCGATACATTGTTATGTATCGGGATTCTTTTATTACGTTCGATATCATTCATCATTAATCGTCAAAAACTTATTTCACTTCTTATCAAATGTAAAGTAAAAATAGGCGGGACTGGAATAACTTTGCACCATTTTCAAATTAACCTCTTGATTTTATGACGAACTGGATTATTTTGATTGTCGCAGGATTCTTCGAATCGTGTTTCGCTTTTTGCTTAGGAAAAATGAAAGGAGTTGTAGGCCTCGAATATTACTTTTGGGGCATAGGTTTTCTAGCTTGTCTGGCTCTAAGTATGATACTTCTGGCCAAAGCCATACAGACAATTCCTATCGGTACGGCCTACCCTGTATGGACAGGAATTGGCGCTGTCGGTACGGTGATAGTAGGCATCGTCTTTTTCCATGAACCTGCAACTTTCGGTCGACTGTTTTTCGTTACGACATTAATTGCATCAATCATAGGTCTGAAAATGGTTTAATTAGAAATAAATAGCAATATATGTTCAAAGAGATAATGGCTGTCACCGAACACAACAACCTTAAATCGATACAGACAAAAAATAAATGAGAAATAAACTACAACCGTGTTCTTTACTATTCTCCGAGCTGTCGTTTTATCCACTCCATCACCACAGCCACGGCATAATGTTGTTCCTCATCGGTCAATTCTCGACCGGCCGGTATACGATGCCATTTTTCGAAACAACCTCGGCAACAACACCCGGTGGCATGTTGAGCTATAAATACGGGATGCCCGCGCATGGGAGTTTGTTTACCATCGTTGGGAATCACGGCCGGCGCCAATCGTTTACGAATAAAATCGGCGGCATGACGGGCAATCGTATCCACTCCTTTTTCTTTCAGATACACTATTTCCTTAGTCGTTAAACGAAATTTGCTGCGAAACCGGGACTGTGAAAGTCGTTCGAAAAGGTCTCCCCAATCATAGGAATTGGGTAAATCCTCTGTTTTTTCGACAGAAGTCGATTCTGGGAATAATTCACCACAGAAAAAATCACTTCCTTTAACCTTTTTCATGAAACAAAAACGACAGATGTTGACCTACAAAATAATCTCCATTCCTACTTTTTGAGGTTTTAAACCACATTTTTCATAAAACGCCATAGCCGGTTCGTTGCAACACCACACATTTAAAGTGACATTGTAACACCCTTGTTCCTTAGCCAACCGAACCACCGCATCATAAATCACTTTACCCACACCATTGCCCCGTTGGCCTTCATCGACACACAAATCGTCGATATACAGAGTCTTTATATCCGTGAGGATATGACTATCCCGATGTTGCTGAAAAATACAAAACGCATATCCCAAGACTCTATCTTTATCATCTGCCGCTACCAAAACCGGGGTATCGCAATCGGACATAATTTTTCTTAATTCTTCATCTGTATATTTTTTCTTCCCGGATTTAAATAAATCGGGGCGTCCTCGATGATGAATACTATTCACTTGAACCAAAAGTTTGTTTATCTGCTCTATATCCTTTTCTTCTGCAAACCTTATTATCATTGTGCTTATACTTTTTTTCATTACGAAGATACTGATTCTTGAATATAAAGAGAAATGTCACCGCCCCCAAAAAATCTATCTTTCTCCAATCTCATGGCACATATCACTCTGCGGAACAATCATCGAAGAATCAATAAAAAGGATATATTTCACTAATAATCAAAACAATACAAATAAAAATTCATAAATATCAATCAAAATAAATACCCAAGAGCAAAGTATAATATATAGATTTTATCGAAAAACGATAATTATTTATTGATTTTCTTTTTGAATTAAAATTTTATATGTATGTTTGCACCATATTAAGAATGAAAGATAAACCAGTTACAATCCTTTTTATTCACAAAAAATCTATCTTTGTAAAAATAGAATGAAACAAACAATAAATAAAAACAAGAAACAATGAAAAAATTTTTCACCACGACATTCGCCTGCGTATTGGGCGTAATGATTGCAGGAATATTATTAACCTTATTGTCCATCGCCGCATTAACCGGAATGGCGGTTTCGACAGAAACCGAATACACAGCGAAACCAAACACTATCATGAAATTGGATTTAGGTATCGTTACCGACCGTAGCCAAGAAGATTTCATGAGCGTTTTGTTTGGGAACCAACAAAAAACAGACGGTCTTGACAACATCATTAAAGCTATAAAAACAGCCAAGACAAACCCAAACATTGCCGGCATATACATCGATGCTAACGGCTCTTCCCTCGGTGTTGCCACTCTCGACCGCATACACCGGGCTCTGAAAGATTTCAAAGAGAGCGATAAATTCATCTATGCTTATGCCGACGACTACACACAACGCGAATATCTACTGAGTGCGATAGCCGACAGTGTCGTTCTAAATCCGGTAGGAGCTATCGATTTCAGAGGGCTGGCAAGTCAAATAATGTTTGTAAAAGGGCTTTACGATAAATTGGGTATCGAAGTCCAAGTCCTAAAAGTAGGAACATACAAATCGGCGGTAGAACCTTATATCAACACGCAAATGAGTGAAGCGAACCGCGAGCAGACGATGGCCTACATGACTCCTATTTGGAATCATCTTCTCGAACAACTTTCGCAAGACCGAGACATATCGGTGGACCAGCTGAACAATCTGGCCGACACTCTATTGGTGACAGTCGATGCCAAAGAATTAATTGCCAAAGGATTGGTCGATACGTTAATGTACCGTCCTCAAATGAACGAATTTCTGAAAGCCAAAGTGGGTATAGATAAAGACGATGATTTAATCTTCGCATCAATCAACGAAGTAGCATCGATCAAGCAAACCCAAAATAAAGCCAAAGACGAAATTGCTATCGTCTATGCCGAGGGAGGCATCGATATGGGTGAAACTAACGGAGTGAACACCACCAAGCTGGTCGAAGATTTAACCAAAATACAAAACGATAAAAACGTAAAAGCAGTTGTTCTCCGGGTTAATTCTCCGGGTGGAAGTGCTTATGGTTCGGAACAAGTATGGGCTGCTATCGAAGCTATTAAAGCTGCCGGAAAACCAGTAGCCGTATCGATGGGCGATGTCGCTGCATCGGGTGGATATTACATCTCTTGCAATGCCGACCGTATCTTTGCAAATCCCACTACATTGACAGGCTCGATCGGCATTTATGGCCTAATCCCTAACTATAAAGGTTTATTGACTGGTAAATTAGGCCTTACATTCGACGGCATACAAACCAATAAATATGGTAATTTCCCCTCGGTAAGCCGGGCTATGACAACCGATGAACATCGGCAAATGCAACAATACATAGAACGAGGCTACGAATTATTCACCACTCGTTGCGCCGAAGGCCGTGGCATGAGTATCGAGGCGATCAAAAAAATCGCCGAAGGTCGTGTATGGGACGGTGCAACAGCCCTCGAAATAGGTCTGGTCGATGAATTGGGAGATTTGGATGCTGCTATCGAATGGGTTGCTCAAAAAGCCAAACTCGACAAATATAAAACAAGTGCTTATCCAAAACAAAAAACGGCTATGGAACAATTAATGGACGAGCTGGGAATGAATGTTCGCTCAAAAATAGCCGCTTCTTATTTAGGTGAAAATTATAAATATTTCAAAGCGTTGGAGCAATGTCAAAATATAGATCCCGTACAATACCGTATGGAAGACATTGAGCTCTACTAAGTCTTATGTACGGAAAATCGGTTAAGATAAACCATTGGCTCATTCCGGTCAGTTGGCTATATGGACTCGGAGTAGAGATTAGAAACAAACTCTTCGACTGGGGCATTCTCCCGGCCGAAGAGTTTGACATACCCATCATATCAGTAGGCAACCTTGCCGTAGGAGGGACAGGCAAAACGCCCCACATCGAATACCTGATCGAATTACTCGGTCATAAATATCATATTGCCGTACTCAGCAGAGGATACAAACGAAAAAGCAGAGGATTCATATTGGCCGATGACAAGTCTACCGCCCGTGAAATAGGAGACGAACCTTACCAGATAAAAAGAAAATACCCCAATATAACCGTCGCGGTAGATGCCAATCGCCGTCGAGGTATCAAACAATTAAAAAAACAAATACCCGACATCGATGTGATTCTACTCGACGATGCTTTCCAGCATCGCTATGTTACGCCGTTGTCCTCGATAGTACTGACCGACTACAATAGAGCTTTACATCTCGACAAACTATTACCGGCGGGACGGTTACGTGAATCTCGACACGAATTGTCGAGAGCCAATATGGTCATCGTAACCAAGTGTCCAATAGATATGAAACCTATTGAATATAATACTATATCTCGTTGGTTACACCTGTTTCCCTACCAAAATCTATATTTCTCGACTCTTTCTTACGGTCATCTGCAAGCAGTATTCCCCGATACTGCCATAGGAGAAATATCGCTAAAAGATATATCGAAAAAAGACGGATTGATGATAGTAACCGGAATCGCCAACCCGGCTCCCATGCTGCAATACATCTCTCATTTTCACGACCTGCGAGAAAAGCTACTTTATCCCGATCATCATAACTTTACTTCGAACGATCTGAACGATATAACGACACGATTTTCGGCCTTGAAAGGAGAGAAAAAATACATCATCACCACAGAAAAAGATGCAGCGAGACTACGATCGGTCCCATTCGATGACGCAATAAAAAAAGTGCTCTATTTTCTTCCGATACATGTTCGTTTCATGCAACATACCGGAACATCATTCGATGAAAAAATTTCAGACATAATCTATAAGAACCGCAGATCGAAACAAGTGAAAAAATAACTTCGAAGCCGTATCGAGTTTTTTATGTCAAATTAAGATCATCGCACAAAATATCTATCTACAAAAATTAAAACAGCTTCTTAAAACTCCACGGTAATTCCCAACGTCGGCAGAATCACTCCGCTTTGTTGGGCGATGTATTTCATGCGATACCGTTCTGTCCCGTCATTATCCACATATTTTTCTCCCGTGCTTATCAATACCGGAGGATTATCGTATTTAAAATTCAGCACATTCTGTAAATCTACATAAAATCCCAACATCACACCTTTGAAATAAAACGACTTATCCACTCTGATATCAGCCTCATAGAAAGTTTTCAAACGTCCTGTATTATACCGGTCATAATCATAATATGGTCTAGCCGTGGCATCCCACGCCGGAACAAGAGACGAAGTATACTCATCATAAGGAGTATATGGAGCCCCTCCCATCAACCTGAATTTCAATCCTATATCCCAGTTTTTAGGTAACTTATACGTCCCGGACAAAGTAAAAAGATGACGATAATCCCATGCCGACGGTATATAAATCCCGGTTGCCGGATCCTCGAACTGACTACGATACCATGTATAAGAAGCCAATGCCGTAAACCGTCCCATACCAAACCAACGGAGCATCACTTCCAAACCATAGGCTCTGCCTCGCGCAGTCGAGCTTGCCGCCTCATTACCCGACACACCGTAGTCCGTCCCCTTACAGGCTAATGGAATACTATCCCTTAGAGACAACGGTGAATGAGTATATTTTTTATAAAACCCTTCAACCGTCAAACGTGCCCACTTGTTGATATAATACTCCACTCCAACGACAGCTTGGTCGGAACAAACATATTTCAATCTCGATTTATTTATCAAAACATTATCCTCTTGATACCCCATTGTCGTATATGCCGGTAGCTGATAAAACCGACCAATGCTACCATTCAAAAAGAAATTCCCTATCAAATTATACGAAAGCGACAATCGGGGAGAAAATTGCTTGAAAGGATTATCCGTCAAAGAAGAATAATTACAAGCATCGAGACGAAATCCAAATGAAGCCGAAAAACGATCGTCGGCCGACTTATATCCAGAAGTTGCGAAGATACCCCATTTGAACAGACCCAAATCCGTTTTATATCTTATTTCCTTAGAGATATCGGTAAATGCACGTTGAAACGTATTATTCCTATAAACAGCATAATCGACATTAAATCCAGCAGTCAAATCAAACAGCCCCACCAATGACCTGTTCTCGAACCTCAAATGATTTTCGATCTCGTCCGATTTAAGCCTCAAAGTCAGATTATCGGTAGAAGATTCATCATTATCCCTATACTTAATATTACTGTTATTCATAAAACTACGGCTCAACACGACCGTCTGTGTATGATTGCCCGAATAATGCTTATAGACTGCACCCAGAGTATAGGTATTCTGTTTAATGGTAGGTAAATAGTTCAACAGATATTGTTTCGATTCATCTTCGGGATCCGTTTCCGTGTTTAACTTCATATCGTCTATCGCGCCCAATCCCAAGACCGTAAGCTCATGTTCCTGTGAAAAACGGGTCTTTACCTTGAACTGAGCGTCGGTATAACGGGGCAAAAACGGCATATCGAGCAAGGAAAACAGTAGTTGCAAATAAGACTGCCTTACTGAAACGATATAAGTCGTTTTATTCCCAATATGTCCTTTCGAGGTCAAAGCCAACTCCGAAGCTCCGACGGTTCCTTTAAAAGTATATTTATCGGGAGTGCCATCGAGCAGTTTAAAATCGAATACAGAACTTAAAGCATTTCCTCGACTCACAGGAAAAGCCCCCGTATAGAAATTGACCTCACGGATAAGATCGGCATCAATAATCCCAACCGGTCCCCCCGATGCCCCTTGTGTGCTGAAATGGTTGATGTTAGGTATCTCTACCCCGTCTAAGAAAAACTTATTTTCCGAAGGACCTCCACCCCTTATCATCAAATCATTCCTGTACCCGTTTCCCACAGCCGAAGCCACACCGGGAAAAGAATTTACGACTTTCGAAATATCCCGATTTGCGCCCGGACTTTTTTCTATCTCCTGCACACCGATAACCCTCATAGCGATAGGACTCTCTATCGAACTTCTAAACGGAGCGGCCACAACACTTACCTCGCTTAAAGCCACCTGCGATTCTTCCAACGCTATATCGAGCGTATAATCATAAGACGATATACGAAACTCCGGAGAGACATAAGTTTTATATCCGACAGAAGAAACCTGTATGCGGTACATTCCCGGAGATAAATTTCCAATGAAATAATTACCCAAAGAATCGGTCATCGTCCCCATCGGAGTATTCCAAATACCTACACTGACAAAGGGCAATCCCTCACCCGTTGCACGAGACGTCACGACTCCTTTTACAGAATACGTTTGAGCTCCATAAGCCGAAATAAATACAAAAAAGAGAAAGACAAAAAGTATATGCAACCGCAACATAAACAATCCTTTTTTAAGAGTACAAAGATAAATATATTTTTGTTCTCGATTCAAAAAAGAAAATAACCGATTACGTACGTTCAAAAAATTATCCGTATAAATAAAAAACAATAGTACCATGAAAAATTTATTAAATTTCAATCTACTGATTATCATTTTATTATTCTCGTCTTGCCGACAACAGCCCTTTACAGGAACAGTCCACATAATCCCCTACCCCAACCAAATCGCCATCGGAACTCAATATAGGCCGATAGGGAAAAACTTATCGATTTACCTATCTCCCGAAAGTGGAATGGACAAAGATTATATCGAAGACCTCTTGTCCGATACCGGTGTCAAATGTAAGTTTACTAATTTTAAATGGATAGCCGATTTAACGTTCGACATAGAACCCGATACAATCGGCCTAGAAGGCTATCGGCTCGTATCCAACGACTATGGAACAAAAATTACGGCTTCCGATACAAAAGGTCTATTCTATGGATTACAGACATTCAGACAACTAATAACATCTCAAAACAATACGCTTGTTATTCCGTTCGTCGAAATAGCCGATAGCCCTAAATTTCTCTGGCGGGCTCTCATGCTGGACGAAGGCCGTTATTTCAAAGGAAAAGAAGAAGTTAAAAAGCTATTGGACGAAATGGCTCGTCTCAAAATGAATACGTTTCATTGGCATTTGACCGACGATCAAGGGTGGCGAATCGAGATAAAAAAATATCCGTTACTGACCAAAATCGGAGGGAAACGAGATTCTACCCAAATAGGGAATTGGAACAGTAACATTTACGATGGAAAAGTACACGAGGGATTTTATACACAAGAAGAAATCAAAGAAATAATAGACTATGCAGCCAAGCGACAAATAACTATCGTTCCCGAAATCGAAATGCCGGGGCATGCTTCTGCGGCTATTGCAGCTTATCCCCAGTTAGGAACAGAAAAACAATCTATCAAGGTTCCTACACGCTTCGGAGTACAATACCATGCTTATAATGTCGCCGATCCCAAAGTCATACAATTTATAAAAGATGTTTTAGACGAAATATGTAACCTTTTCCCCTCGGAAACAATTCACATCGGAGGAGACGAAGTCAAATACGACCAATGGAAAAAATCGGTACAGGTACGTAATTTCATGAAAGAACAGAATATAAAAACACCTGCCGATCTCCAAATATGGTTCACAAATACCATTTCCCATTACCTGGAAAGCAAAAAAAAGCACATGATGGGCTGGAATGAAATTACCGGAGTTAAAATACACGATTACACCGATTTTGAGGATGCAGCCTCCGGAGCATCGCTTGCAGAAGGAACCATCGTACATTTTTGGAGAGGAGACCCTTCTTTGATCAAACAAACAGTCAAAAAAGGATACCAAGTGGTTAACTCCTATCACGAATATACCTACCTCGATTATGACACGTCATACACCTCTCTCGAAAAAGCATACCATTTCGATCCTTTGGCGGGTATCACCGGAAAAGAAACGGATTTAATTATCGGAATAGGAGCTCAAATGTGGGGAGAATGGATACCTACCCCTTCGGACATGTACCGTAAATTATATCCTCGTATAGCGGCTTTTGCCGAATGTGGCTGGACCTCACCTTCAAATAAATCATGGAAACGTTTTAATCAAGCGGCCTACAAAGAAAATCTCCGTTGGAAACAATTATACCAATAAATATTAATATTTATTCTAAAAAATCTACATAGGTAATTATTGATTTATCTATGTAGATTTTTAGAATTATAAAACTTCATTCTTTTCATTCCTTAAATATTGTTTTTCTATCATTTTTTACCGTAATTTGATGCCGATAAAACAAGCTGCTCCTCGACAGCATCACTTTATGCAAATCACCAGTCAACAAATAGAAGAGATACGTGCAGGCAAAATCAAAACATTCGAGATTTTGTTCAACGCATATTATCCTCGGGTTAAAAGCTTTGCATTCGGTATGATAAAAGATCAATACGAAGCCGAGGAAATAGCACAAAATGTATTCTTAAAATTGTGGTCCAATCGGGAAAAACTCTCGTCCGACAACACTTTGAGCAGTTACATATTCACCATCGTACAAAATGAAGTTTACGACTTTTTTCGAGAAAAACACTATTCGCTCGGATACCAAGAAAAAATGTTGTCTACTCCACAAAATTTACAATACGAAATCGATTCGGAATATAACATCAAAGAAATAAAATCCATTGTCAATCGCACGTTGCAAAACATGCCTCCGCAACGGAGGACAATATACCAAATGAGCCGAGAACAATTCCTAAGCAATGACGAAATCGCCAAAACCCTCGGTTTATCCAAACGTACGGTAGAAAAACACATCAGCCTCGCATTGGCTACCATTAAAAAAAATTTAGGAGACTTCCTTTTCTGGCTATTTATATTCTTTATTAAATAAATAGCTGTTATCTCCTATCGTCATTTTCTTTCCAATAAAAATTTATATTAAATTTTTTTCACGGTCGTTACGTGTGCAATTTCCTTCAATCGTATAATATTATATAAGATAAAATTATGCAGAATCCAACTCCAACCAGACAAGAACTATCCAGTTATTTTTTCGACCGGTGCACGCCCAAAATAAGCAATAAGGTCGAACGTTGGTTTTTCAAGAACGGTAACAGCCAAGAAGCCAAAAAGTTATTATTCTCCTTATGGGAAGAATTGGAAGATACTACATCATCTACTTCTCCCGAAGAGATACAAGCCGCTTTCGAACAATTCAAAGCTCGACTACTGAGCTCCGCACCCCAAGAAAACAAGTCTAAAAAACCAAACTTGTTTCTCTGGATACAACGTATTGCGGCAATCCTCATTCTCCCTCTGATTATATTTTCGGGGTACTTATTCTATCAACACCAAAAAGAAGAAAACATAGTGTGGATAGAAAAAAGTGCCGGATATGGCGACATCAAACATATCACTTTGCCCGATAACACCACTGTATGGTTGAATGCCGGCAGCACTATTATTTACCCCGAAGAGTTCATCGGCCGTTTCCGGCAAATATTCTTTACGGGAGAAGGTCATTTTTCTGTGGCAAAAAATAAAGAAAAACCATTCATCATTAAATCGAACGAAAGCAGTATAGAAGTTTTAGGAACCCAATTCAATTTAAAATCGTACAGCAACGACAACAGAATAGAAGTAGCCCTTCTCGATGGATCGGTAGCGTTCTGTTATCCGAGTACGACAGACCAAGAAATGAAATGTATCCTCTCTCCGGGCGAGCAAGTTTATTACAATCGCACAACCCACAATCTGGAAAAGAAAAATTTTATCCTATCCGACTATTCTTCATGGAAAGATGGAAAATACTATTTCAAAAACGAAACATTGGAAAATATTGCCAAACAGTTAGAGCGGAATTTCGATGTCAACATAATTATCAAAAACGATTCACTCAAACAAATTCCTTATCACATGGCATTTGTCAACAACGAAACTTTAGACGACATTCTATCGGCCATGAATTTAGACGGATATTTAACAATCAAACGAGATGGTAAAATCATAGAAATTTATTGACAATCAAACTAATTTATCATGAAAAGGCACAAAATTCATCACTTCGCCGACATTGTCGGGAGATGCAAGAAAGGCATAATCCCATTTTTATTATGCTTCGTCTTTATGGGATACGGACAAAACATATCTGTCAACTTCCCGAATATAACAGTAGAAAGAGCTTTGGAAATTCTTCGGAATCAAGAAGGGTATTCTTTCTCTGTCAAAACAAATGATGTAAACTTACGGCAAAAAGTCAATGCCGATTTGCAAAACCAACCTATCGAAAAGGTCTTGGAAACCATATTCCAAAACCAACCGGTTTCTTTCGAAATAGAAGGTAAAATGGTAAGAATCATTAAAGCCCCTGAAAAAGATTCGAAACAGATAGGAAGCACAGCCGAAAGCAAAAAAATCTCCGGTAGAGTAACCGATAAACAAGGTGAACCGCTCATCGGGGTAAGTATCATTGCAAAAGGAGCCAACAAAGGCACGATAACCAATATAGACGGGTATTATTCTTTAACTGTACCCGACAAATCGGTTATACAATTCTCTTATGTAGGCTACGATACCCAAGAACTAAAATTAGGAAAAGGGAATATATTGAACGCCACCCTACAAGAAAAGATAAATGACCTCGACGAAGTGGTCGTTATCGGATATGGCAGTATGAAAAAAAGCGACCTGACAGGAGCTGTTACCTCGGTAAAAACCGAAGACCTTCCGATGGCAGCCAACACATCGATCTCTCACATGTTATCGGGAAAAGCCGCCGGGATAACATCGGTTCAAAACAGCGCACAACCGGGTGGCGGCGTCACTCTGCGTATACGAGGCGAAGCATCTACCGGAGCCGGAAACGAACCTTTATACATCATCGACGGATTTCCAGTAGGAGGATCCCAAGTCGAACCGGCAGCAGACAACAGATATAGCGATTTCGGGTCTCGTAATCCTCTGAACTCTATCAACCCCAACGACATCGAATCCATAGAGATTCTAAAAGATGCTTCTTCCACGGCTATTTACGGAGCAAGAGCTGCGAACGGTGTTATCATCATTACGACTAAAAAGGGACGCGAGGGAAAACCCGTTGTCAATTACAGCGCAAACTATGGCGTCCAACAAATTGCCAACAAGACGGAAATGATGACAGCCGAAGAATTCATGACCGAAGCCAACAAATTCGCCAAAGAGCAATGGCTCTATAACAACAGAGTATATCCATACGGAAATACGAACCCATCGTCGATAAAAGACCCCATCGTCTATCCTTATGAAGCAAAAGATATAAAAAATGCGGGGAAAGGAACCGACTGGTATGACTTAATTACCAGAGAAGGTATGATTCACCAACACAATTTATCGGTATCTGGCGGAACTTCCAACCTGAAATACATGGCATCATTCAACTTCTTCGATCAAAACGGAGTTGTTCGAAACAGTGACTTCACCCGCTATACCGGACGTCTGAACATCGAACATCAAATAAATAAAATATTCAAATACGGAATCAATGCGACTCAAAGTTACATCAAGTCCTCGAATGTTCCATTGGGAACAGAAGACTTCGAAAACTCTGGATTGATAAACTCGGCTATGTCGTACGACCCGACGACTCCTGTCAGAGACAAAAACGGGGATTATGCACAAAGCGATCGAATGACTACTGTACCCAATCCTGTTTCCATGCTCGAAATAGATGACTATACACAAACTAAAAGATTATTGGTGAACGCTTTTCTTCAAGCAGAAATTATAAAAGGATTGGTTGCGAAAATCAATATAGGATTCGATGACCAAAACGGTGTAAGAAATTCCTACATACCCACTACTACATTATACGGTAAGCAAGAAGGAGGAAAAGCCAGCAAAAGTATGGCACAGCAATTCGACCGCTTGTTAGAAGCAACCGTAAACTATAATTTCAATATTGCAAAAGCACACAAGTTCAATATTTTAGCAGGATATTCCTATCAAGATTTCAACAACGAAGGATTCTCTGCCGCCAATTCACAATTTTTCACCGATATATTCAAATACAACTCACTGGCTTCCGGAGAAGCAGCCCGCCCCACGGTAGCTTCCAACAAGTCAAAAACTATGTTCATCTCCTACTTCGGTCGAATAAATTATAACTTGTTCGATAAATATCTTTTCACTCTCACTGCTCGTGTCGATGGCTCAAACCGATTCGGTGAAAACAATCGATACGGAATATTCCCGTCGGGAGCATTTGCATGGCGTATCAAACAGGAAGACTTTTTAAAAGACATCGACTTCCTCTCCGACTTAAAAATGAGAATAAGTTTAGGTCAGACGGGTAACAGTGAAATCGGAAATAACGCCTTTGAATACTATACGGCAGCATGGCAACAATATGTGTTTGGCAATTCAATTAACACCGGAACAGCAAAATCGCAAATCGCCAACCCAGATTTAAAATGGGAAACAACAACCGAATTTAACTTCGGTTTGGATTTCGGATTCTTCAACCAACGGTTAAGTGGTACATTCGAATATTTTAAAAAAGAAGTGAAAGACCTCTTGGGTTACCGCTCGCTAAAATCATTCATGGAAGTATCTACGGTAGCCGCCAACATCGGAAAAACTCAAAGTACCGGTATAGAAATCTCCTTGAAAAGCCGAAATTTTACAGGAGAATTCAAATGGGACACTGAACTTAATTTCACCCGATATGTAGACCGTTGGAAAGAGCGTAATCCCGAAGACGAACTAAGCCCTTGGCAAAAAGCGAATGATCCCATTCGAGCTCACTACGGATACCTATCCGACGGAGTTCTGGGTATAGACGAGACACCTCCCGCTTCCATGCCCAACCTGCTGCCCGGTGAATATAAAATAAAAGACGTAAACGGTTATCTCCGAGACGACTTCGGGAACCTTATACCCGATGAAAACGGAAACGTTCAATACACAGATGCCCCGGACGGGATTATCGATGAAGCGGATATCGTATTATTGGGAACATACGATCCGGGCTTCTCAATCGGATTTGGAAATACATTCGAATACAAAGGTTTCGATCTGAATATATTCTTTTACGGCATGTTCGACCGAATCGTCAACAACGCCACGCGTGGAAAATTCTCCATTCCCAATATTCGTTTTATTCTAAACGGACAAAACATGATGAAAGAAATATCCGAACGTTGGTCTAGTGAAAACCCACACAGCAAATATCCGTCTGGATTCGTAAGCCAATACCCGCAGCCATCTGATTATCTGTGGGAAGACGCTTGGTTCATACGCTGTAAAAATATCACTCTGGGTTATACACTTCCTCAAAAATGGATACGGAAAGTATTTTCCAGAGCCCGGATTTTTGCAGATGTTTCAAATCCCTTCGTAATTACACCTTACTCTGGCAATGACCCGGAAACCGATTTCAAAGCCGGTTACCCCAATCAACGTACCTATTCTTTTGGAGTGGACATAACCTTTTAATCCTATATGAATTATGAAAACTAAAAATATATTTTTCTCCTCGCTGTTTCTCATAGCAGCATATTCGTGTTCTTTGGAAAACGAAACTTATGATCAACTTGGCTCCGATAACGTGATGACTACCGAAAACGATGTCAAAGCTGCTGTCACCGGGATATACCACGAACTACGTGGCGGAGGCTGGGATCGCTATAATTGTGCATGGGGTTCTCTACTAACTATGCAAATCGGTTGTACCGATGAATGTGACTGCAACTGGGTATGGGACAAACAACTCGATTTTCTGTGGACTGCCGAAACAACCGATTTAGGGCAATTTTATACCGGACTAGTTCCCGCTGTTACCAAAGCAACCTCTCTGCTGGAACGCATGCGAAAAATATCTATATCCGCTCCAATAAAACGCAGATATATGGCCGAAGTCCGATGTCTCAGAGCTATGTGGGCATATGATCTATATGATCTCTACGGAACAGTACCATTAATTACCGATCCAGATATAGCCCTCGATCCTCAAAAAGCCCAATCTTATATGCCAGAACGGCCCTCGATAGAATGGTATGTCAACTTCATAGACACTGAATTAAAAGAAGCAGAAGAAAATTTGAAACCGGCCAGTCTGCTCGCGGCAAGCGAATACGGGAGAATGACCAAAGGTATCGCTCAAATGTATATGTTGAAACTCTATATGCATGAAGCCGGTCAAGAACGCCACTATCGAAACGACGAAGGCAAAGCTATGATGTGGTGGAATCGGGTAGATTCGATTACCGAAGTCATGATAAAAGACGGAGAATACTCCCTGCAAAAAGATTACATGTCAATATGGTCTCCTTCGAATCAAAGGAACAGCGAAGTAATTTTTCCAATACCCAATTTCCCCGAAGGCGGCTTAGGAAACTGTTTCCTCGCACATGCATTACCCGCCGATTATGTATCGCAAAACGGAATAGCATTGACTAAATGGGGAGGTTTCCTTGTTCCCTGGGATTTTTACGACACCTATGATCCCAAAGACAAACGGAGAAATGCTTTGTTGGCGACCTATTGGAATGGAAAAAAGATGGTCGACCGCCGTACTGAATACACGGGTAAACCGGGTGCTGTTCCAATGAAATACCAAGAAAATCCTAGCACGACAGGGCAATGGGATGCCAGCGAATACGTAATAAACCGATATGCCGAAGTAATATTGGCCAGAGCCGAAGCTCTGAACGAAATATACGGTCCGACCCAAGAGGCCAAAGACCTCGTTCATGAAATACGGGAACGAGCATTCGATAATTACAAAGGCAGCAAATACGAAAAAGAGATAAATGATATAACCGATAAAGATGCATTCAGAGCACACCTATTAAAAGAAAGAGGTTGGGAGTTTTGTTGGGAAGGCATGCGTCGCCCCGATTTGATTCGTCATGGAGAACTAATATCCAATGCCATTGCTCGTGGCAAGCTTATGGCCGAACCCAAACACATTCTATATGCAATACCACAATCGGTAATTTATGAAAATCCAAATCTTAAAAATAACGAAGGTTTTTAGTTATGAACAAATTAAATTTTAAATATCTGTTTCCTAATTTATTCCTATTTTGTATCTGCATGAATCTTACAGCGTGCAGTGAAAAGAACAGTGGCGGAGACAATCTACAATCGGGAGATGAAATAATCTCGTTCGAACCCGACCTAAATACACTTATCCGCAATCCAGCATCGGGTTGGACTTTATACGACGATGCAAACGACTACGTCGCACAAGCGAATACCTATTGGAATCAACAGGGAGCCGCAGCAGAAAAATATGCTTCTATTTTCTATTGGCGTTCCCGATGGTCTGAGCTCGAACCAGAAGAAGGTAAATACGCATGGGAACATGACGAGAATTTCAAAGCGCTCATTCAAGGCGCCCTTGACCGAGGATTGAAATTGGCATTCAGAGTTTACATCGACGGACAAGACAATATTCATAACGGTACTCCCGACTTCGTAAGAGAGGCCGGAGCCAAAGGTTATGCAGTCCATAAGCTCTGGGAGCCTGCAAATGAAAACAACAACTGGACTCCCTATGCCGACGACCCCGTCTTTCAGGAAAAATTCGGGAATTTTATCCGTGCTTTCGCCAAAGAATTCGACAATCCCGAACAAGTAGATTTTATCGACGCTTACAATTTAGGCTGGTGGGGTGAAGGGCATCACGTACAATATTTGAACAACAATAATAAATTCAAAGTGTATCAATGGATTACAGACCTATATGCCGAGAATTTCAAAAATGTTTTGCTTGTCGTGAACTTTGGAACAGAAATAGGATTCGAATATGAAAAACGATTGGCTATCGACAAACACGATTTTTTGACTCGCCGTGACGGAATCGGCAGTTATTGGTTCCAAGATGCAGAAGTCAATATCATCAACTCGCTTTTCCCACAAAAAGCATTCATAGCCGAAGGCTGCTATTGGGGAGGAAATTCCGACAGCTATCAACCGTGGAACACCGATCCGCTTTATGCCGACAAATTCAAATCATGGTCCGACTTTTATGCTCAGGCTTATAAAGACGCTATACGAGGACATGCCAATACACTCGATTTGAGAGAGGCTACCGAAACCAGAGGTTGGATAACCCATGCCAAAGATTTGGTAAAAGACTTCATTAGTAACGGTGGATACAGATTAACCCCTATCCAAATAGAATATCCAGCATCGGTACAAATGGGAAATACATTATCCATAAAGCATACATGGCGAAATAGCGGGGTAGGCGTATGTCCCAACAATAACAAAAGATGGAACTATAAATATAAAGTTTCATTTGCCCTACTCGATCCCGAAAGCCATGAAATAAAACAACGGATCACCGATGAAAACGCAGAACCGTCGGCATGGATAAAAGGAACCGATAAAACGTATAAAACCAGCGAATCTTTAACTGTCCCAGCCGGACAATACATATTGGCAGTTGCCATTACAGACGATACCCAAAATCAAAAACCGGGATTGAATCTTGCCGTAAAAAACGGGAAATTCATAAACGACTGGCTACAAATCGGTACTATACAAATCACTAAATAATTCATCAACCCTAAAAACACAATTACAATGAAAAAATCACTTTTTTATTTAGCAGCAGCACTACTCATTGCTACGACCTCATGTTCCGAAGACAACAATGACAATGACCCCAAAGGGCAAGAGAGCAACATTACACTATACGCGCCCGACGATTTAGAAGAGTTTGATCTTTTGTACGAAAATCCCACACGAAAACTGAAATTCGAATGGGAAGGCGATAAAGAAGGAGCTACATACGCTCTTATATTCAGCCTCGATGAAGAGATGAACAACATCGAGAGAATTGATATCGGAACCGAAATGTACACATCTCTCACCCATCAAGACCTCGACGACTTACTCGGTAAACTGGGCGTAGGCGAATACAAAAGAGGTGAATTATATTGGGCGGTTGAAAGCGAAAACGAAGGAACCTTGTCCCGCAGCGAAATTCGCAGCATGAAATTGTTCCGTTTTTATAAACCTTTCATCGATCCTCGTGACAACGAAGAATATCGCGTATGTCGTGTTTTCGATCCCATATCCGAAGATTATGCCGTATGGTTGGCCGACAATTTAAGAGCGACGACCTATTCCGACGGAACTCCTCTTGGAGAAAATGATGTAAAATTCTATACTCCCCAAGAAGGAGAAGACGAATCTTGGACAAAAGTTTTCGGAGGGTATTATACATGGACCGCCACCATGCGGGGCACTCGTGGAGCAGAAGAAGGTGAAAAAATTCAAGGTATAGCGCCCGAAGGTTGGCACATACCGACTAAAACTGAATGGGACTTCTTAATCAATGCTTGCGGTGACCCCACTATGCCCGCCACCATATTAAAAGAAAAAAGCTATTGGGATCCTAATGCCGGAGATGTCGGTATGAACTCTATCGGATTCAATATGGCTGGAACTGGATACATTTGGAGCATCCCTGAAAACGATGTAATAGAAGCCTTTGCCAATACCTATTTCTGGACCTCGACAGCTCCCAAAGACGGAGATGTGTACCCGTGGAATCCCGATCCCGTAAACTTCCCCAATCAGGGAGTAACATACGGATTCACACTTAACGATTCAGGAGCCGCCCTTTATCCTTACGACAGGAACAGAGGATATAGTGTCCGCTGCGTATTAGATTAAACTATCGCTATACGTTATTGCCGAAGGATCCGGCAATAACGTATAGCATACTTACCCTAACCCCGATAACTGAATATCATGAACATCAAAACCTCAATTGCAATAGGGCTACTCATACTCCTACTTTGTTCTAATTGCACCAACGTCAACAAAACCAACCAATCGGAATCCACCGCAATATTAGCCGAACGCCCACCGATGGGTTGGAACAGCTGGATATGCTTTGGAACTTCTGTAACAGAAGACGAAGTTAAAGCCAATGCCGACTTCATGGCCGAAAATCTGAAAAAATACGGTTGGGAATACATTGTTATCGATGCCGGTTGGTATGCGCCCGGCATGGAGACTTTGGAGCAATATGAATCGGCAACGCCACATCAAATCATCGACAAATTCGGACGCCTCATCGTCGATGCGGAAAAATTCCCATCTGCAAAAAACGGAGAAGGGTTGAAACCTCTCGCCGATTATCTGCATAGCAGAGGCTTAAAATTAGGTATACACATCATGAGAGGCATTCCCATTCAAGCTGTCGAAGCTAATACGCCCATAAAAGGGACATCATATCGAGCACGAGACATTGTCAATACCGATTCTCGATGCAAATGGTATTTCGGATTTTATGGGATAGACATGAGTAAGCCCGGAGCTCAGGAATACTATGATTCGCTTTTCGAACTTTATGAATCATGGGGAATAGACTATGTAAAGGCCGACGATTTACTATCTCCCATTTATGCACACGACGAAATAGAAGCGATAACCAAAGCCGCAAGAAAAGGGAAAAGGCCCATCGTCCTGAGCCTTTCTCCTGGCCCTGCCCCTGTCGAGAACATAAAACATTTGCAAAGCGTAGCCCAACTATGGCGCATTTCCGAAGATTTCTGGGACAACTGGGAGGCCCTGAAAGAACAATTTCCACTTTGCCGGAAATGGCAAAAGTATATTTGTAAAGGGCACTGGCCCGACGCCGATATGCTCCCCATAGGCCCAATGGCACAAAGAGCCATGAGAGGAACTCCCCGAATGAGTAATTTTACACCAGACGAACAATACACAATGCTCACACTATGGGCCATGTTTAGATCCCCTCTGATGATTGGCTGTAATCTACCCGAAATAGACGATTTCACGCTAAACTTGATTACAAATAAAGAGGTACTTGACATTAATCAATATTCCAAAGGAAATAAAGAATTGTTCGATCGAAATGGAATAATCGCTTGGTATGCTCAAAGCGAAGACGAATTGACCCACTATATCGCCATATTTAACACTACCGATAAAGATATAGAATCTTACACCTTTCCACTACAAACCATAAATTATATCGGAGACGGTCACATCACCGATTTGTGGAAAAACGAATCAATGGAAATCAAAAATAACTCCGTCTCGTTTTCTGTTCCTGCGCATGGCGTAAAACTGATTAAACTAACTAAATAGTCTTGTAGGTATGAAATCATCACATTTTTATTATATAATACTATTCTCGTTTTTACTTGCCGCCTGTAAAGACGACGGGCCGGGTGAAAAAGAAAATTCGGACAACGACGTTCCCTCCGTAGCGACCAATACTTGGCTATTAAACAGTCTGGATAACATAGAAAATTATTCCAACTCGGATCCAGAAAACCGATACGATATAAATATGGTTCGTAACGAATACGAAAGTGTACAGCTCGTTATACAAACCGATAGTAAAAAAAGTCTGAAAATAGAACGTATCGGCAACAACGATGCCATTGAATTTCAATGTCGGAAACTGGAAGCTTTCAACGGGAAATACGATGTTCTGATTCCTTGCGATAACGAAATAGAACCCGACGACAAAGTAGTGCGAGCTTGGCTCACTTTTAAAGTTAGGTCCGAAGCCGAGGCTAAACGACATAAAGAAATCATACGATTCAAAACCGATGACAAAGAATATGCCGTAGCTATATCGATTAATGTCGTTAACGCATCTTTGCCAGAAACTCCATCTATTGCCTCGGTATTCGGAATCAACCCTCAAAACTTCATATTCACCGGTCTATCGGAAGAACAAAAAATAGAAAAGCGCAAAGCAGCTTCGGATCTTTTATTGGAATATCGCATATCGCCCTACTTTTCCACATGGCTGAGCGGAACGATGAAAACCGAATGTTTCTCCTCGCCATACGCATGGAATGACGATCGCACTTGGGAATACTTGGCAGACAAACGTTTTAGCCGTATTGCCTTGCCATCGCATGGGTTATCCGACGATGAGTTAGAGATAATGCTGAATAAAGCTCGCGAAATCGGATTGCTAAACAAAGTATTCTTCTATGTATGGGACGAACCTACAAAGACCAATGAATATGAACAAATCAAAACTCTTTCGGATCGCATTCATCGATATGCACCGGAAGCCAAAGTGCTCACTACATTCTATTGCGGCCCTACCGACGGAGAACACAAAGACGATTTATTCGCCGTATTCGACATTCTAAATGGAGCGACATCTATTTATTGTACTGGCGTATGGGCGTTGCAGGATAATGAAAATCGCTCGGAGCAATGCAAAGCCAAATTAAAATCAGGACAAGAATGGTGGAGCTACGTGTGCATGTCCAACACTCCGGGGCTTGCCTCAAATTCTACCGCTATCGGTAACAGGGCGACCATGTGGCGTAATTATAAAGAACAAAATTCCGGATTCCTATATTGGGTCGTCAACGGATTCGCCAGCGTTTATCCCCTCAGACCTCGCCCTGAACTGCCCGAAGGAGACGGGATACTCATCTATCCCGGCGAATCGTTCGGCACAAACAAAATTTGTACCTCTGTCCGGTTGGAACGATGGCGCGATGGAGCCGAAGATTACGACATGCTGGTCTTGTACGAAAAAAAACTCGGACGATCGGCCGCCTTATCTCTTCTCAACAACGTTTATAAGAGTCCCTCGAACTACACAGATCAAAGCAAATACGCATTGGCTCTACGTAAAAATTTAATTGAAAACATCACAGAATAAATATTTCGATATGCAACATCACCTTTTCTATCGGCTTCTCATCATAAGCTGTACATTCTTTTTAATCTCTTGTCAACAAACAATCGAATGTTACCTTATACCTTCGACCGACAAAGCATCTGATTTTCATAAAGTTCAACCCCAAAATTCCGGCACGTTATTCCTCGCTAAAAATGAAGCGGAACATATCCAAATCGTTTTCAAAGGCTGTCCGGGAGAAACTTATAAAATACATCGAAACGGAAATGACGACAATTCTATCCGATATAGTTGTCGGCAAATCAAATCGGTATATGGATTCGACGATGCCTTAGTCCCCATAGATGGAGAACAAGTTACTTTAAATGACTCTATCGCTAAACTATGGATTACATTCCGTACGGCCGAGTCGATCCGACCGGGGAAATACGAAGAACAAATTTCGATCGATGGTAACGGAAAACGGCAAAAAATAAAAATCGATCTGCAAGTGTACGACACGGCATTACCCTCGACACCTTCGTTACCAGCAGCATTCGGTATCATAGAAAAGAATCTCATTGACTCGACTTCGAAAGAACAAACTTTGCAAAACAAACTGGAATGGGCAGAATTATGCCTTGATTATCGCATGAATCCCTATTTCTCCACATGGTTGGCCAACAGCATGAAACATGAGGCATCTTCATCTCCGTGGAAATGGAACGACAAGCGAACAGTTCCTTTCCTATCGGACAAACGATTCAATCGGTTCGCTGTCCCCTACCACTCTCTGTCACACAACGAATTGGACAGCTTGTTGCAGCGATTAAAACAAACCGATTTACTTGATAAATCCTACTTCTACTTATGGGACGAACCTGCTTATATGAAAGAATATCACCTCATCGGTCAATATTCCCAAGAAATACACAAGCTCATGCCCGAAGCAAAGGTCCTCACGACCTTTTACTGTGGACCGAAAGACGGGAAATACAAAGACCGGTTGTTTTCCGTATTCGACCTTTGGCGAGGAGACACTCAAATTTTCAGTATGAGCGCTTGGGCTTTACAAGCGAACGAAGCCAACGCAGACACATGCCGTTCTCTTCTCTGAGGCAATGAAGAATGGTGGACTTATGTCTGCATGGGACCCGGAGAAGAGCAGCCCAATCTATTGCTCACGATGGACGGATACCAGCATCGAGCTGTATTATGGCGCAGCTGGAAAGAGCGTACCACCGGATTCCTATATTGGGCAGTCAATGCCTATGCTGAATCCGACACATTGGCTTTTCGCAAAGACCTCCCCGAGGGCGACGGTGTGCTGATTTACCCCGGCCAATATTTCAACAGCACAAGCCCCGTAGTATCAATACGAATGGAACGTTGGAGAGACAGTATGGAAGACTATGAATACCTTGCCAAGCTCGAAAAGAAAATAGGAAGAGCCAAAAGCGAAACCCTTTTCCAATCTATATACCAATCGCCCGAAAAATACTCGAAAAACAATGCAGAAATAGAAAAATTCAGAAAATCCATTTTAGAAATTCTCAGTAAATAATTCTTTAATCATTTAAATTTCAAATCTATGAAAACAATTACTTCATTCAAAATCGCAGGTTTAATAACAGCTTGCCTTTTTGCAGCTATGCCTACAAAAGCAGACATAGGAGCTATTTCTTTCAAAACATCGGCTGCCGGTATGAATGCGTTAGAAACAACAATCGGGTCTAATCAAATGACTTTAGAAACATGGTTATATATAGGCAATAGTACCGGATTTTTCGCCAGCAATATGCACAACGACAAGGGATTCGCATTAGGATTCGACGGGTGGTTTAAATTTCAGTTGGACGGAGCATCTATATGGATCGATCCTACTTCTTGGAAAGAGAACTGGACTCACATCGCTTGTGTCGCCGACGGAAGTCAGATGATTGTTTACGTTAACGGTGAAGTAGCCGGAACACAGGAGAATACAACAGGATATAATACGGAAGCCGATGGAAATCCTCTTTTTTTGGGAACTGCTCCGTGGGGCAATCCTTGCAATTGCAAAATGGCAGACTTTCGACTTTGGAGTGTAGCCCGCACAGCAGAAGAAATAAAAAATAATTATCAGAAACAAGTAGAACCGTCCACGACAGGACTGATTAAAAATTTCAATTTCGCAGAAGGTAATGGAGACCACACGGCCAACTTAGCAGAGCCCGAAGGTAATCAAGCATGGTGTATGGGCGCTATCGATACCGATTACAGTTGGGAAACAGTAGCGCAGACTCCTACGAATCTACGGACAGAAAATCAAACCGAAAATTCATTCGACATTTTATGGGACGGAACCAACGGTAACACATGGAGTGTCGAATTATCTGCCAATGGACAAGTTGTCGACACGAAAACCAGACTTACCGAAAAGAAGGCCAGTTTCTCTAATCTCGATAAAAAAGATTACACTGTACGTGTAAAGGCACATTCGTTTATGGAAACTGCATTCTCCGATGCTTTCTCGGTCAATCTATCTACCTCCTCGGCCATAACCAATATTCATAAAAATATTTCTATTGTCAGACACAATAACGCAATCCAAATTGACGGCATTCAAACTGGAAAATTGATTTCGATATATACCGATCAAGGCATTTTGAGCCGACAAATTTCAGCCGAACACGAAACAACGGTTCTCAGTATAGAAGGATTCCCTCATGGCATATATTTCATCTCCATAGAAGGGTACGGTCCGACATTTAAAATTGCTCTTTAATAAATCTTCCATAAACTATAAAGGCGGGAACATGCAATATCTCGCCTTTTCTGTATCTGCTTTTTCGGAACAAAAATATATCCTATCTTTGCACGCATGAGTAAGAATGAGAATATTATGAATAAGGTTCTAATCATCGACGACGAACCACAGATAAGACAGTTATTAGCCCGCATTTTAGGGCTGGAAGGATATGAAGTTTTACAGGCAGGAGACTGTAAAGCGGCAGTAAAACAAATGGAGTATTCTCCCAATGTCATCTTATGCGATGTATTTCTCCCCGACGGGAATGGTGTAGATTTCATAAAAACAATTAAAAAAATATCGCCCGAATCGGAAATCATTTTATTAACAGCCCACGGAAATATACCCGACGGGGTACAAGCCATAAAAAACGGAGCCTTCGACTACATAACCAAAGGTGACGACAATAACAAAATTATTCCTCTGATTAGTCGGGCTATGGAAAAAGTTCGAACTAACGGAGTAAAAAATCGTCCCGAAAAAGAAACCTTTCAGCAATATTCATTCAATTCTATTCTCGGTCAGTCAAAGCCTTTGCTGGAAGCTATCGCGTTGGCACGAAAAGTGGCATCAACCGATGTACCGGTTCTTTTAACCGGAGAGACCGGTACAGGAAAGGAAGTTTTCGCCCAAGCGATTCACCACGAGAGCAAACGAAATAAAGGAAATTTCGTTGCAATAAATTGTTCGGCATTTAGCAAAGAACTCTTGGAAAGCGAAATATTCGGACATAAAGCAGGCTCCTTTACCGGAGCCTTGAAAGACAAAAAGGGACTTTTCGAAGAGGCTCACAACGGAACGATATTTTTAGATGAAATCGGAGAAATGGCGATAGAGTTGCAAGCCAAGTTGCTTCGAGTATTAGAAACCGGAGAATATATCAAAATAGGTGAAACCAAACCGACATCTGTAAATGTTCGTATTATTGCAGCAACCAACCGAAACTTGCCGGAAGAAATAAATGCAGGGCATTTCAGGGAGGATTTGTTTTATCGGCTGTCGGTTTTCCAAATACATTTACCGCCTTTGAGAGAACGTCCGGGAGATATTAGACTTCTAACCGAAGCGTTTGTACAATCCTTATCCGAAAAAATGACCCATTCCTCGAAAACGGTTTCCAAAGCATTCATCGACATGCTCGAACAACAAGAATGGAAAGGCAATGTGCGTGAACTCAGAAACGTTATCGAAAGAAGTCTTATTGTTTGTGAAAGTGATGAGTTACACCCCGAAGATTTACCCATAGAAATACAAAATGCAACTTTTAAGGAAAAAAGTAGTAATAATAGTGGTTTCGAATTATCGGCTATGGAAAAACGCCACATCGCCCGAGTACTGGACTATACAAACGGTAATAAAACCGAAGCTGCAAAACTCCTAAAAATAGGACTTACCACTTTATATCGAAAAATAGAAGAATATAAACTCTAATTTTTTTCAAAATAATACACAACCCTACCAAAATGAAAAGGGAGCATCTGGTGAACAGATACTCCCTTTTCATTTATAATACTAATTATGAACCAATTAAAATATTCAAAAACAATATTGGCACAACTTTGGCATACCCCAAACCGAAAAAAAATAATTTAGTATTCACTTAAAAAAAATGTAACATGGAATTTGACGCATTAGGTTTTGGAGTTTGTATACTCAGTGGAATTGCCTGTTTCTGGCTCTTCTATAAGTGCATAGACTGGTTTGAAAAAATTTAATTAAAAGGAGATTTAACATGTACACTGCATTATTTATTATCAGCGTAATTATGTTCGGGTATCTGATGTATGTATTAGTAAAACCCGAAAAGTTTTAGTCATTTATAAAGATTAAACACAATGAATACAGAGATATTAGGTGTTATTGCACAAATTGTCCTGATGGTCGTACTCGCCTACCCCATCGGGAAATACATTTCAAAGGTTTTCAAAGGTGAGAAAGTTTGGTCGGACTTCATGACTCCCATCGAAAAAATCATGTACAAACTGGGAGGTGTCGATCCAACAGAAGAGATGAACTGGAAACAATTCCTGAAAGCATTGCTCGTGATAAACCTCTTTTGGTTTTTCTGGGGAATGATATTGTTAGTTTCTCAGGGAGTACTGCCCCTAAATCCAGACGGCAATTTAGGACAGTCTGTTCATCAGGCATTCAACACATGTATCAGCTTCCTCGTGAATTGTAACTTACAACATTATAGCGGAGAGAGTGGGCTAAGCTATCTCACCCAGTTATTCGTTATCATGCTGTTCCAATTCATCACCGCTGCAACCGGTATGGCGGCAATGGCGGGTATCATGAAGGCATTGGCCGCTAAAACGGCCAAAACAATTGGAAACTTCTGGTACTTCTTAGTAAGGAGCTGTACCCGTGTTTTACTTCCTATTTGCCTCGTTATCGGATTCATACTGATTATAGAAGGGACCCCTATGGGCTTTGACGGAAAGATGGAAGTGACTACAATAGAAGGACAAACACAATATGTATCGCAAGGTCCTACTGCGGCGATAGTTCCCATCAAACAATTAGGTACGAATGGAGGTGGATACTTCGGAGTAAATTCATCGCACCCTCTTGAAAATCCTACCTATCTCACTAATATGATAGAATGTTGGGCCATATTGATTTTACCTATGGCTATGGTATTCGCTTTTGGGTTTTACCTTAAACGAAAGAAATTAGCATACAGTATTTTCGGAGTAATGCTATTTGCTTACTTAGCCGGGGTATGGATAAATGTATCCCAAGAAACAGGTGGCAACCCGCGCATCGACGCAATGGGTATAGCACAAGACAACGGTGCTATGGAAGGAAAAGAAGTCCGACTGGGTTCTGCTGCTACGGCGCTTTGGAGCGTGACAACCACCGTTACTTCCAACGGCTCTGTAAACGGTATGCATGACTCTACCATGCCTCTCTCCGGCATGATCGAAATGCTGAACATGCAAATCAATACATGGTTCGGTGGTGTAGGTGTAGGTTGGATGAATTACTTTACTTTTATCATTATCGCCGTATTTATCAGTGGATTGATGGTTGGTCGTACTCCCGAATTCCTCGGCAAAAAGATAGAAGCTCGAGAAATGAAAATCGCTACAATCGTTGCCTTGTTACACCCATTTGTCATCTTAGTAGGAACCTCCTTAGCGGCCTATTTATATGTCCATGCACCTTCCTTTGTCGAAAACGAAGGCGGTTGGTTGAATAACCCGGGATTCCACGGACTAAGCGAAATGCTTTATGAATTTACTTCCTGTGCCGCCAATAATGGTTCCGGTTTCGAGGGGTTGGGTGATAATACATGGTTCTGGAACTACTCTTGCGGTATAGTATTGATACTCAGCCGATACCTTCCCATCGTAGGACAAGTTGCCATTGCAGGATTATTAGCCAATAAGAAATATGTACCAGAAAGTGCAGGAACCTTAAAAACCGATACCGTTACTTTCGGTGTCATGACCTTCGCTGTCATCTTTATCGTTGCAGCTCTGTCATTCTTCCCGGTTCAAGCATTAAGTACTATTGCAGAACATTTCAGCTTATAATAACAGAACGATAGATATGAAAAATAATAAATCAGCTTCTTTGTTTGAAAAAGAGCAAGTTTTAACGAGCTTAAAACAATCATTCGTTAAATTGAATCCCCGAATCATGGTGAAAAACCCCATCATGTTCACGGTAGAAGTTTGTACAGCCATTATGTTCCTTGTGATGATTTATTCCATCTTTGACAACGCTCAAGGTTCATTCGTGTACAATGCATGGGTTTTTGTTATCTTGTTTATCACACTATTATTCGCCAACTTCGCCGAAGCTATCGCTGAGGCCCGAGGCAAAGCACAGGCCGATAGTTTGAGAAAAACCCGCGAAGAAACTCCGGCAAAACTACTTGTCAATGGACAAATAAAAACGACAAGTAGCTCTCAACTGAAAAAAGGTGATGTATTTATCTGTGAAGCAGGTGATACCATACCAGCCGATGGTGAAATCATAAACGGATTGGCTTCTATCGACGAAAGTGCGATTACCGGAGAAAGTGCTCCTGTAATTCGAGAAGCCGGTGGTGACAAAAGTTCAGTGACCGGTGGAACAAAAGTCCTTTCGGATCGCATCGAAGTACTTGTTACACAACAACCGGGAGAAAGTTTCTTGGACAAAATGATTGCTCTCGTCGAAGGCGCTTCCAGACAAAAAACTCCTAACGAAATTGCGCTGACAATTCTTTTAGCCGGCTTCACATTGGTATTCTTAATCGTATGTGTAACCCTTAAACCGTTTGCCGACTATACAGGAACCGTTATTACAATAGCATCTTTCTTATCGTTGTTTGTCTGCCTTATCCCGACGACAATCGGAGGTTTGCTTTCCGCAATCGGTATAGCAGGAATGGATAGAGCTCTGAGAGCAAATGTAATTACCAAATCGGGAAAAGCAGTAGAAACTGCCGGAGATATCGATACTCTCCTTTTGGATAAAACAGGAACTATTACAATCGGAAACCGTAAAGCTACCCATTTCTATCCCGCCAACGGTTTGGAAAATCATGCTTTCGCCGAAATTTGTATGATGTCGTCTCTATCCGATGAAACTCCCGAGGGTAAATCTATCGTAGAACTGGCTCGTGAATCGGGTTTAAGAGTACATAACTTGAATACAACCGGTAGCAAACTTATCAAATTCAGTGCCGAAACAAAATGTTCCGGTGTAGATTTAGCAGACGGTACTCGGATTAGAAAAGGGGCAGCAGAAGCTATTCGAAAAATTGCTCAAAACGCAGGCTACGAAATTCCACAAGATTTGGAAAATCGTATCACAGAGATTTCAAAAAATGGAGGAACCCCTCTTGTAGTTAGCGTCAATGAAAAACCTGCCGGTGTCATAGAATTACAAGATGTTATCAAACCGGGAATACAGGAACGGTTCGAACGGTTGCGTAAAATGGGAGTTAAAACAGTCATGGTTACCGGGGATAACCCATTAACGGCCAAATACATTGCAGAAAAAGCCGGTGTAGATGACTTCATCGCAGAAGCCAAACCCGAAGACAAGATGAATTACATCAAGAAAGAACAAAGTGCCGGTAAACTGGTAGCCATGATGGGCGACGGAACCAACGATGCTCCTGCTTTGGCCCAAGCGAATGTTGGTGTAGCTATGAATAGTGGAACTCAGGCAGCCAAAGAAGCTGGAAACATGGTAGACTTGGACAACGATCCGACGAAATTAATCGAAATTGTAGAAATCGGGAAACAATTATTAATGACTCGCGGAACCCTTACCACATTCTCCATCGCCAATGATGTCGCAAAATACTTTGCTATTATTCCGGCTCTATTCATGATAGCCGTACCAGAATTAGCTTCACTGAACATTATGGGATTACACAGTCCCGAAAGTGCTATTCTATCGGCCATTATTTTCAATGCAATCATTATTCCCATATTGATTCCATTGGCTTTAAGAGGTGTTCAATACAAGCCTATCGGAGCTTCGGCTTTACTCCGCCGCAACCTGCTCATTTACGGATTAGGTGGTATAATAGCTCCATTCGTCGGCATTAAACTCATAGATTTAGTAATAGGATTATTCTTTTAATAAAAGCAACAATGAAAAACTTCATAAAATCAATTAGGCTAACATTAGTTTTCTGCCTTTTCTTCTCAGTATTTTATATACTGATATTATGGATATTCGCCCAATTCGCAGGGCCAAACTCTGGAAACGCCGAGGTTGCGACCTTAGATGGGAAAGTAGTGGGTGCAGCCAATGTAGGGCAAGTCTTCACCGAAGACATCTATTTCTGGGGTCGTCCCTCTTGTGCCGGAGATGGATATGATGCCAGTAGTTCTTCTGGTAGCAACAAAGGACCTACGAACGAAGAATACTTGGCAGAAGTAGAAACTCGTATCGACACTTTCTTGGTACACCACCCTTATTTGGAACGTAAAGATGTACCGGCCGAAATGGTCACAGCCAGTGGTTCTGGACTCGACCCTGATATCACGCCAGAAAGCGCATACGTACAAGTAAAGCGTGTTGCCGCAGCCAGAAATATGGACGAAGCTACCGTGAAAGAGATAGTAGACCAAACAATCGAAAAACCATTTTTAGGATTATTCGGAACAGAGAAAGTAAACGTATTAAAATTGAACATTAATTTAGAAAATTATGAAAACAAATAAGAACATTTCAGCAATAGCTATCATGAAAAAGAAACAATCAATAGATAAAGAAGGAGCCAGACTCATCAGAGCATTGATAATCATTTCGATTATAGGGCTCCTTGCCATGTTTACCAATAAAACATCTGCCCAAGTACGATTCAATGTACAAGGAGATTTAGTCAGTTCCTATGTGTGGAGAGGTATGTATCAAACAGGCGCCAGTATTCAACCGACTTTGAGTTTCAGTGTTGAAAACCTATCGTTGACAGCATGGGGATCTACCGACTTCGATGGTTACCGGAATGGTAATATTCCCTCTGCGAATAAAGAACTTGACTTGACTCTGGCTTATACCTTCCCCAAATTGGGACTAACAGTTTCGGTTGCCGATATGTGGTGGGCCGGACAAGGAGCTGGAAAATATTTCGATTTCAATAACAAGACGACAGCTCATCATTTCGAAGCAAGTCTTGCTTATGTACTTCCGGTAGAAAAATTTCCTCTTTCGATCGCATGGTACACCATGTTTGCCGGTATGGATAAAAATGAAAAAGGCGATAAAAACAACTACTCGTCTTATGTAGAACTCAATTATCCGTTCAGTGTAAAATCGGTCGATCTCAATGTAACATGTGGTATAGTACCTTATAAAGCACCTCAATACTATACCAACGGATTTGCCGTTACTAATGTAGCATTGAAAGGAAGCTACGCAATTAAAATCACAGATTCGTTCTCCCTTCCGATATTTTCACAAGTAATATGGAACCCTCGTATGGAAGATGCTCATATCGTATTCGGAATCACTCTTAAACCATAACAGGGAGAATGGATATAATTGAAAACGAAAAAAATGTACAATATTTTCTCGACTTGATAAAAAAATCGAGGAGAGGTAAGTTTAAACTCTACATCGGCATGATTGCCGGTGTAGGGAAATCTTATAGAATGCTACAAGAAGCCCACGAACTCTTAGAAAACGGAGTAGATGTGAAAGTGGGGTTCATAGAGACACACGGACGTACCGGTACAGAAGCTATTTTACAAGGTATTCCCGTTATCCCGAGAAAAAAAATTTTCTACAAAGGGAAAGAATTGGAAGAGATGGATTTGGATGCTATCCTTCAAATGCGTCCCGAATTGGTCATTGTCGATGAACTGGCTCATACCAACGTCGAAGGTAGTCGCAATGAAAAGCGATGGCAAGACGTCATGGAGTTACTCGATGCCGGTATCAACGTTATATCGGCAGTAAATATCCAACATATCGAAAGCCTGAACGAAGAGGTGCAGGAAATATCGGGAATCGAAGTTCGAGAACGAATTCCCGATCGTGTTTTGGAAGAGGCCGATGAAGTCGTAAATATAGACCTCACAGCAGAAGAATTGATCGAACGGTTAAAAGCCGGGAAAATATATAGGCCGGAAAAAATAGAATTGGCATTGAATAATTTTTTCAAGGCCGAGAATATTTTACAACTACGAGAACTCGCACTCAAAGAAGTTGCTTTACGGGTCGAAAAAAAAGTAGAAAACGAACTCCCCTTAGATACATCTCACGTACGTCATGAAAAATTCATGGCGTGTATCAGTTCCCACGAAAAAACGCCCCGCAAAATCATTCGACGCTGCGCTCGATTGGCTACACGATATAACACAAAATTTTTCGTACTATATGTACAAACACCCAAAGAGGATCCCGATCGCATCTCGCTGGCAGATCAGCGACATCTGTTAAACCATTTCAAATTAGCCACTGAATTAGGTGGAGAAGTCATACAGGTACATTCCCCGCACATTCTCGAAAGCATTATAAAGGTCGCGATCGAAAAACAAATTACAACAATATGTACAGGAATTCCAGCACTGAAATTGCCCAAAACCATATTTACGGTGTCCAAATATAAAAATTTCATGAAATCTTTATCCGAGAACAATATAGATTTAATTATCTTAGCCTAATAAAAATACCCATCATGAATATAAAAACAAAGTTGCTTTTAAGTATAGGGCTCCTGACCGGAATGATTATTCTGCTGGTCTCCTTATCAGTTATCTATTTACAGATGCTGACGGCTGCCGAACCAGACAGCCCGATAGCTTCGACAGGCTTAAAACAAGCCGTTGTATGGGTGGCAATTATCGGAGGCATCTGTATAGTCTGCGGTATCACGTTAGCTATCTGGCTTCCTCAATCGATAAATAGACCTATCAAGGAGCTAACCGACGGCATCCTCGAAATAGCGAACCGCAACTATGAAAAAAGGCTAAATATATCGGATAAAAACGAAGAATTTAAAAATGTGGTCGATAGTTTCAATAGAATGGCTCAACACTTGTCCGAATACAGATCTACCACCCTATCGACACTACTGGCACATAAAAAATTTCTCGAAGCAATTATCAATAGCATCAGCGATCCCATAATAGGATTAGATCCAGACCGCAAAATACTTTTCATAAATAGTGAAGCTCTGAACATACTGAATCTGAAAAAAGAAAACACAATCTTCAAATCAGCCGAAGAGATTTCTTTGAAGAATGATTTATTAAGGAAATTAATACGAGAACTGGTTTCTCCCAATCCTCAGAAAGAGCCTATCAAAATATATGCCGACAATAAAGAAAGTTACTTCAAAGCCTCCTATATAGAAATAGACAACACGAATCACGACAGTGAAGAACCCGAAAAACTGGGGCACGTAATTATATTGAAAAACATCACGGAGTTTAAAGAGCTGGATTCTGCGAAAACAACATTTATCTCGACGATATCTCATGAATTGAAGACTCCCATATCAGCCATTATGATGAGTCTGCAATTATTGGAAGACAGACGTATCGGGTCTCTTAACAAAGAACAGGAACAACTCTCCCAAAGTATTAAGGAAAACGGAGAACGGTTGCTCAATATCACCGGAGAATTACTGAACATGACCCAAGTAGAAGCCGGAAAACTACAACTGATGCCCAAGATAACCCGGCCCATAGAATTGATCGAATATGCGATCAAGGCCAATCAGGTACAAGCCGACAAATTCAACATACACATCGAAGTCGACTATGACGAAAATACAAAGAAACTATTTGTCGACAGCGAAAAAATAGCATGGGTACTTACCAATCTTGTAAGCAATGCCATACGTTATTCCAAAGAAAACGGTCGCGTCATTATCGGCACTCACCAAGACGGCAATATGGTCGAAATCTATGTACAAGATTTTGGGAAGGGAATCGACCCTCGCTATCATCAAAGCATATTCGACCGTTATTTCCGAGTGCCGGGAACAAAAGTACAAGGCAGCGGATTAGGATTGTCTATATCCAAAGATTTTGTAGAAGCACATGGGGGGACTCTTTCCGTAGAAAGCGAATTAGGAAAAGGGAGCCGTTTTATACTAAGATTGAAATCATAATAAACGGGGACTAAAAATCTCACCAATCGATTTCCCGTATTCCCTTACTCCGTAAAAATGCATTCGCTCTACTGAAATGCCGACATCCGAAAAAGCCACGATCAGCCGATCGTGGCGACGGGTGCGCGGCTGTTAAAACCAAATGCTTGCGAGCATCAATAAGCGCAATCTTCTCCTTAGCATAACTACCCCACAGCATAAACACGAGATTTTCTCTCTCATCGCTCAACTTTCGAATGACCGCATCGGTAAAAATCTCCCAGCCCATGTTTCGATGCGATCCTGTTTCATGAGCTCGCACGGTAAGCACAGAATTCAAAGGAAATACACCTTGCCTCACCCACCGATCCAAATTGCCCGAAGCGGGAATAGGCTTGCCCAAATCATCATGTATCTCCTTAAACATATTAAACAAAGAGCCGGGAATAGCCACCCCCTTGGGTACAGAAAAACAAACACCATAATACTGTCCGGGATTGGGATAGGGATCCTGGCCTAAAATAACAACTCTCACAGACTCGAAAGGACATGCATCGAATACATGAAATATCAAATGTCCCGGAGGCAAAACATGCGCACGGCCATATTCGCTCCGCACAAAAGAAACCAATCGCTCGAAATAGGGTTTATCGAACTCGTCTTGCAGCCTCTTTCGCCAACTTTCCTCTATCCTCACATTCATATCTTATAAATTATTTCTCCAATGACAGCGCCGCTTCGGACAACAATAAATACACTCGTACCGAAATCTCACTTGTCGCATTGCCTCTTGCAAAGTTACACAAACAACGCACTAAAAGATTCATACGGCCTACCTTTTTATTTTTAGAGTCATTACAACAACCGATAAAAACTCGCCGATATACAAACAGATTTCTATTCGAACACAGAAAATCACATATTCCCAGCAGAGATTAATAATAAGTTATGACTGCGTTTAAACCTTTTTTCGTTAACTTCGTCAAATGAAAAAAGATTACACATGAAACCACTACTTATCCTTATTTCGATTTTATTCGGATTCCTATCCATGCAAGCCCAATATGACTATCCTTATGATAGCGGCAATCATTACTACGATAATGCCCCACGTCTTATCATTCAGAAAAGCCGAATCATGGGTTGGTACGTTTCCGACATAAACGGAAACCGCATTAGCGACTATTACGAACAAATCCGACCTTATAGGCAAGGTCGGGCAGCAGCATTAGACAAAATCATGGGTTGGTGTTTCATTTCCCTCGACGGTAAACGATGCACCGATTATTACCTTCTCGTCGACGACTTCCACGAAGGGTATGCACTTGTCAAAGATAAAATCATGGGCTATTGTTTCATCAATAGGGACGGTCATCGACTCGGCGACTATTACGAAGAAGCCTATCCGTTTCACCGGGGCGTCGCTTTGGTGAAAGACAAAATCATGGGGTGGTACTTACTGAACACTGCCGGAAAGCGAATAAGCGACTATCACGACTCGCCTCGCGATTTTCAACAGACAAGACCACCGCACCGTCCGTGGTGAAAGCCGAATTTTCTATAATAGACAAAAGCAAAGAAATAAAAAAGAGAGTCACCAAACTGTAACTCTCTTTTTTCAAGTGGTGCCACCAGGAATCGTAATCTACACCCAAGTAGCTCTATATCTTCACTTTGAGGAATCGCAACCTCCGCAATCTCCTCCTATCGCTCCACCGCAAAATTGCCCCATTCTGCGCTCACGGAAGCGGATGATTTCTTGTTGGCAAAGGTACAACTTTTGGATGAGAAATCGAAAGGATTGGGGTGATATATTGATGAAAGCCATCAAAATCCACAGAATGCTTTAGTGAAGCTGGCAAAATCAAGTTTTTGTTAGTATTGAGGCATCTTGTCGCGGTTTTATTCGTTTATTCCGTAATTATTCTACAGATAATGTTATTATAATTTGTGTGTGACGGATTTTATTGGTATTTTTGCGACGTACAGCATAGTAAATCCAACAATTATGATAGCAGAGTTCAGTGTTGAGAATTTCTTCTCCATCAAATCACCTCAAAAAATAAGTTTTGAACCTTCGTCTGACACCTTCATGTCTGATGAGTATTCACGTGAAGTCAAGGACGGAGTTAGATTGCTGAAAGTAGGCATCATCTATGGTGCCAATGCTTCCGGAAAGTCTAACATATTAAATGCCATTGAGTTTTTCAGGATGCTGGTTCTGAGGATGCCGAAAGACCGCAACGAAAAGACAAGGGTCGTCCCCTTTATGTTGGATGACACGTCAAGAAATGAAACGACAAAGATGTCGATGAGTTTCTATATCAACCAGTCGAAGTTCATCCTCAGTTTTGAATTGGATGCCAAATATATCTATTCCGAGACGCTGATTGTATATGATTCTATCCGTCCGACCAAACTGTATAGTCGCAGCTATGATGCGGAAACAGACTCCACGACCATTGACTTTGGGGGCAATCTGAAACTGACGAAGAAAAGCCAAGATGTAATTTCCGGCAACACAATCAATAATTGCAGTGTGCTGGCTGCATTTGGTAAAAGTAATGTAGAACGTACAAGGTTGAACGATGTGTACGATTACTTTGCCAAGCAGGTAAAGGATGTCTTGGCTCCCGGTATGCTGCTTTCGGGATATGTGAAATCCCGTTTGGATAAGGACGAGAATGGAGACCTGAAGAAGTTCATCTTGAACTTTTTAAAGGCTTCGGATTTCAATATAGAAGATGTTATACTGCATGAAGAGGAAGAACTGATTACCCCTGAATTGGAGCAACTCATCCAGAATGCCCCCATCGGTAATGAAGCAAAAGCCGAAATGCTCCGGAAAGGTAAAATCACGAATACGGAACTGACCTTCAAGCACAAGGCCGGAGATAACCTATATGACTTGTCCGAAGAATACGAGTCCAACGGAACCATGCGGTTTATGGGACTGGCAGTGATTTTGAACTTTCTATTAAAGTCCAATCGCTTTGTACCCATTGACGAGGTAGAGACAAGTATCCATTACGAATTGTTGGCTTACTTCCTGAAAGTCTTTTTGGCTAACAGCGAAGGTACGTCTCAGATGCTGCTGACCACGCACGACATCAATCTTCTCAATGAAGACTTCATCCGCCGTGACACGATATGGTTCACCGACAAAGACGAACTCGGCGAAACAAAGGTAGTACGACTTTCCAACTTGGGCTTGCACAAGAATCTCTCACCATATAACGCCTACAAGCAAGGGAAACTGGTGAAGCTGCCATTCCTCGGTAGTCAGTACATCAACTTAAACGACTAATGATATGGGGCGAACAGTAACAAAAAGTATTGCCATCATTGGCGAGGGAGAAACGGAATGGTTCTATTTCGATTCTCTAAGGATTGCGTGTCGCTACCCGTTCAAAGTTGCGCCAGACTTTCCTCAGCACAGCGACATCAATCATATCCTGAAATTGGTTGAATCCTATTTGAACAAGCAATATGATTATATCGTGTGCCTGTTCGATATGGACAGACTGTATCAGTTCCCTTCTGAAATGCAGCAATACCAAAAAGCAAAGAAAGAGTACAACAAAAAGAAGTATGCCGGAAGGGTGCTATTTATAGAGACGAACCCATGCACGGAATTTTGGTTCTTACTCCACTTCCTGCCCAATATGGTTTGCCGACGGTATGAGAGTTATGACCAACTTCTCCCCGAATTACAAAAGTACATGCCGGGGTACGAGAAAACCAAGCGATACTTCATACGCACCAACCTCTACAAATACTTAACGGAGAACGGCGACTTAGAACGAGCAATGTCAAACTCAGAAAAGCTGTGCCAACTCTGTCATGATTCGCCGGAGGATTTGAAGGCGTATTCGGAGATACATGAGGTAATAGAATTTTTAAATAAATCCAAATTTTCATACTAAACATGGCGAAAAATAGAAATTTTTCTGTTTTTCTACTGAAAGACGGATTCAATGCACAGGACTCATTAAAGGAAGATAACCATCTAATACTTATAGAGGAAAAGGACACTCGTATCCCTGCAGGAGGTATCATGTATTACGGGCAGAACCCTATAAAAACGCCTTGGTGGAAAGAGTATTGGGGAATAAGCCAAGAACTACGACAGACTTCCGTAAGTGCAATAGTATTCTTGCCTATTAATAATAGGTGGTTTGCCTTAACTTTTGGAGCCAGTTATCATAATCTAAAGGAGAACTCTTATGAATATGACTTTGGTCTTAGGACAACTTTAAATGCATTAGACCCTGAGAAAATCAAATCTACAGATTTGTTGATGCCTGAAACAGCCAAAAGACAACGGATACAAATTCCCAACGCCTCAAATTTGACATATTTTGATTTTAATACCGATGATTCCATAGTCAAGCGATTAACGGGAGCAGTAAAAGAAGAATATAAAGACTTACTGCGTAATGCTACAGGTTCGAGTAGTCTTCGGTTTGCTACAACATGTGAAGCAACAGGCTTGACGGAATTATGTTCATGTTTATTGGATATTTATCTACGAAGAGATTATGAGGCATCATTTCCAGACCTCCATAATATTACTCCGATTAAAGATCCTGATTTAATAACTTCTCTTGAAGAACAACTTTTGACAGCTTTTAGAGATGAATCTATGAGCCTTACGTTAGGAATACCTGATATTGTTGACTACTCAACAAACTTCAAAGTAAGATATCGGGGTGCGAGCAAACAATCAAAAGAATATGAAGATGTGTTTATTGGTAATTATAGGGAGTATCTTCATGAACGTCAAATAACTGTTGATGAGACTTCATACTTCACAAAACACTCATTATGTATTTTAGATGAAGATGGAAAAGTCTTACAATCGTTCTCGATATATAAGGCTCTATTATTCGATTGCATACTTAATGATAAAACATATCATCTTTGTGAGGGCTGTTGGTATGAGATTAGTACAAATTTTATTGAAAAGTTAAAAACGGAACTGGATCCCATATTTGCCGATGCACATGATGTATTATGTGAATGCAATCAAAAAAGGGAGGATGACTATAATAAAGAAGTGCAAAATCGCTCTCCAAAAGTTTTCAATGTTTATTGTCTAGACAAAAGCTCTATTGCTCCACAAGGACAGCGTGGCGTAGAACCATGTGATTTGATTGCAATCAAAAACAATATGGCCGAGCTTATACATAATAAAATATCAACTCGATCCGCCAATTTAAGCCACTTGTTCAATCAAGGAGTTAATTCGGTAGAACTTCTTCGTCAAAATGTAGAAGCAAGAAATAAATTAAAAGAATTGGTTGGACACGATCCTTCTTTAGAAGCAAAAATCAATGACGACCAATACCAAGTAACATACGGAATTATCTCTAACAAGAGAAGGGAATTAAAATCAGATGCGTTGCCACTATTTTCCCGCATAAGTCTTCTTCGTTGTATCAAGATACTTAGACTAATGAAAGTTCCCACTACTGTGTTTCTTGTTAAAGACAATGTTGACAGAAAACAATTAAACGAAGATTAATCTCCCAAAAGTTTGGCAGTCATAAAAAAGAGTCCAATCAACCCAATTTAGAGTAATGATTGGACTCTTCTTAGTTTAATAGCACAATAATAATTGTGCACATATTTTTCTTTCTATAAAGACTTAGTTTGGATTATTATCGTTCTTGTTCTTTAATTTCTTGATTTCCTTGTCAAAATCGCTTTCGAGCAGTTCCATTTCGCGCTTGCGATAGATTTCGAACTCCTTTTCGGCCTTCTCAATCGCTTGCTTGTGCGAGATATTTCCTTTGCCTATCAGCACCTTCCGCTTGTGAGCGATAATTTGGTTGTCCAAAGCTTCTATCCAATCTTTCATCGTCATGGGATTCATTTCCAATGCTTGGAACTCTGCAAAGTCCAAGAAGCCGGAAACAAGCAGACTCAGACGCTGGAGTTCAATCTCAGACAAGTAGTTCTTGGCAATCTTCACATCGTCCTTAGTCACATAGTTGCCCTTGAAGTTGGTCATGCCCACAAACGGCTTTTCGTTATCCACACGATTGTAGATAACTTCGGCCGCTGTATTCTCGTGAACAGCATAATGCAACTTGTTTTGCACGGTGGCAAAGAACATCTTTGTCATTTCATCCCGCGGGTCATAATCCGTGGCTGTGGCGTATATGTCCGTGACCTGCTGGTAGAAGTTACGCTCACTGCTACGAATATCGCGAATGCGTTGCAGTAACTCACGGAAATATCGGTTTCCACCTTGCTTCAACCGCTCATCATCCATCGCAAATCCTTTTTGGATATACTCATGAAGTCGTTGTGTTGCCCAACGGCGAAAACGGGTTGCGACCTGAGACTGCACACGATAGCCCAAAGCGATAACCATGTCAAGATTGTAGTGCAACACGCTGCGCTGCACTTGACGCTTGCCCTCCTGCCGAACTGTCAAGAAATCCTTTACAGTTCGATTGGGGTCTAACTCACCATCCTTTAAGATGTTGTCAATGTGCTGGCTTATGTTCTGTTTCGTAGTACAATAAATCTCCGCCAACTGGTTTTGTGTCAACCACAAGTCTTCGTCCGCAAAGCGCACCGACACACGAGTTACCTCGTCATCATCTTGATAGAGTATTATTTTGTTTTCTTCTGCCATAGATCATTTTTCCTCTTTAAAGAACAACTGATAATAATACATTCCTCGTTCTTCATCATATCCCCGTTCAATATATTGCTCACCTCCATGAATATTAATGTCAAAGTTTCTATCAAGTTTAATCGTAGTCATTGTACCTGCAAATCGACGTTTTATCGCAGAAGATGCCGTTTCAAAAGTATCATCAATCTCAATATCTCGTTCTTTTTGAAATGCCTCTTTATATTGTTTAAAATCCGAGACTAATTCAGGGGTTTCAAAAACTTGTTCTGCAAAGGTATCAACATTAACAGACTCCTCTTTTAAAGCTTCAACACTTCTATTCATATATGTTGCCTTCGCTACCTTTCCATTTTCATCAGGTAATTGAGAGACAAAACTCTTACATAACGAAAGCATATTTTGAGTTTGATTATAACTATCTTTTCTTGGACGTACATGCAGGAAGTCCTCTATCCAATACTTTGCCTCCGTACCTTTATTGGTGTTATCAACAATAGCAACCACATAACCATATTCTTTTTCAATATTGAAAATCAGACATCCTTTATCAAGTTTGTTAATGTTTATACCAGTCTCACTTTCTATTTCAAAGCCCTCTTCTTTAGGATAAATCTTCAAGAACGTATCTTTGTTCTCAGATTTAAAAATGCCTACTGCATCTACCTTTTGTTGGTCTATGATACAATTCTTAAAATAGACAACATAAAATTCCCCCATTTTAATTTTGGGATGTGTGCTATGATCATACAAATGCTTTGCGAGATTTACAGACTGTTCATGTAGACTTTCTGGAAAAGCAAAAATCCTTGAGCAATAGTGGAATGTTTCGTTTAATGAAAGATTGCTGCTATGGTAAAATGTATACAATTCGTCAGTATCAAAAGAACTTATAAAATATCTTAGAAGAGTATTTTCAAGACCTTCTGGTACAATTAATTCCTTTTTTGAGAATTTGATACCCTCATCTGCAATTTTGTTCCCTACTATGTGTAAGCAAATAGACTTTACTGTTGTATCCAAATATGAGACTTTCATTTTTTCTGTTTTTTAAGATAGTCAATAAAGTTACTGTACACCAAGGATTTCTGCTTGTCCATTTCAGAAAGCAATTGTGACTCTAACTTTTTCTTATCGCGAGGCGGTAATCTGTTATTACTGTTTAAAGAATGTATTGTAATTTCAAATTCTGCATTTTGTCCCTTTTTATTATAATCAGGGAATCCTAGACAAAGACTTACTGTTCCTTTTTCTCCTTTGTAATTAAAGGAAAAAACAGCATCTATATTCCAAAGTATTAATGACTTATGATAAGCTGTTTCTTTCATGAAGAAAGTTTTATCTAAAGCCTCCCCAGAAATCAAAATCTTTTTCATCCGATTCATCCATGATATACCTTCCGGAAGAGCACCATTCTCCTCTGGCTTTAGGGATATATCCTTAATATTATCACAAGAAAATATGTCATTTTCCAATCGATTTGTAAGACGATAGAAAAACACAAACCTATTTTCATTCGTAAACTCTGAAAATAGAATTTTTTTAGGGGTAGCAGTTTGAGGTATAATTCCTTTTTCTTTATATCGATTTACCTGAATCTTTAAAATTTCTTCTGCTAATTCTTTTGTTTCTGGAGCGGTGTGAGTAATTCTGACGTGCCCTTTTCCATTGTTATTTATAAACTCTATACTGCCATGAAAAACATTCGTTTGTTCATACCATGATTTGTTCATATCATGTCTTTCTATTTCAAAGGCTGCAATAATATGATTTGGATTATTGTCTTGTTTGGTAAATAATACGGGGCGACGTAATTTACATGTTGGTAAACGTCTTTTAATAAAGTCATCTAATGACACGGAAATAAGTTCGGGATTAAATATTTGAGCATCTGTACTCCAAATTATTTCTCTTGAAAATTTTTTCTCGTTGTCCTCTTTTTCAGAAAAAGAATATCGTACTTTATCAAATTCAGACGGTGACAATAAAAGATTTTGCATCACTGGAACTACAACATCTTTTTCATGATCAAACACAAAAACTCCACGTTCCCGTAATACGTTTAATAAATCAGAAACTGTTATATATCGTTGGTTAATAAACCCTCTAAGGAATTCACCAAATGGAACGATTTTATTTATGTCTTTATGCGGTGTGTTCATGATTATAAAGCATCTTTTGAGTTAAGAAAATTTACGACTTTTATTGTTCTGGTATAATCGGCATCTTGGAAACCTAATTTAGCCGTTCTAACCGACTCTTCATGCACCAACTTGTTATAATCAGGAAATCCAATAATTACTTGACCAGCTAAATTTGTTGAAAGATCTTTCGCCAGCCCCATTAGTCGTATAAAGGTGTCTTCTTCAAAATTTTCTATTGATCCAATAAATAATATTGTTTCATTAGAATTGATTCTGTTCTCTAACTTTAATGGAATTAAAGAAGAGTTTATATATTCAACTGGCATAATGTTACCAGTATTCTTACGTGTTATCGGATTAATATTTAGACCCGTTGATGGATAATAAAATGTATATTTGTAATCTTGTAGCGACTTAATATACTTCATCAAGTCAAGAATAAATGCGACATGCCTGTTATCAACAATATAGACAGGATTACTACATACAACATCTATCCTTGCAGAAGAAACAGCACTGATTAAATCATCACTACCATCTTTTGCTCCATGTAGCCAAAACAATACACCAATATCATTGATTGAACTACAAGAATATTGTCCAGCAATTTCTGCTTTCTTTTCAGAACATCCGAAACATTGCATTGTATTGATTAAGTCCGTCATAAACCACTTGAATTTTTGTGTTGGACTATTAGGATACTTCTCAATTGAATATTTGGAAGAAATAACAATATTGTTCAATTGACCGTCAACAAGTGGATTTATATATGAATACAAAAAATCAACACCATGTGTTTTAACGCTTTCTCCTTTGTCGTTTTTATGTTCACCATTTTGCATGGAACATGGCATAGTGATGCCCTTAATTGGCTCACACCATCCTATAATAGAGAGAAAAGTTTCCACAATATTCTCTCCATACTCACCAATCTTTTTTGACCATTCTCCCATAGTTATTTCCCTCCTTTAATTCTGTTACAATTTCTGCAAAGCATTTGGCAATTCTCGGCTACCGTCGTACCTCCTTCTTTCCAAGGGGTGATGTGGTCAGCTTCCATTTCTTCCAATTCAAAATGTTTGCCACAATGAACGCAGATGCCTTGCTGACGCTCGTAGGCTTCACGCTTCTGCTTTTTGTCAAAAGCGCGGAAACTGAGGTCACGAAGATCTCCACTCAAGACATACCGGTAGATGCCGGACTTCTTCATAATCTCGTCATCCTCCATCAAGTCATGGATTTGTTTCTCCAACGCATCGGTATCGTACACGCCTTCACCGAACTCATCAAACATTGCGCCCCAATCCTGCCCCTTCATTTCACGGCGAAATTTGGGGAATGTGGCACGCACCCATGTGATAATGGAAACAAAGTAGGCCCACAACTTGTTTGCGTTCGGGTCAAACTGATGTTGTGCCATATAATCGTCCACTTTGGCTATACCGTCACGGCGCGCCGCCCATTTAAGGACGGTTGAGAGATATGCTTGCTCAATGGCACTGCCATTCAAGAAATCAGCACCGAGTTTGTAAGCCGGACAACCATTCTTTGAGAAATGGCGGCGGGCGTCTGTTACAAACGGACCTGTATAAACAGCATTCAGAAGTTCTTGGTCAAGCAATTTTTCTCCTGCAATATTGATTACTCTAAACCAATCTAACTTTTCCTTATCTGTTCCCTCACAGAAATATATAGTAAGTTCGTAGTTTAAGAACTTATCCTTCTCCTCATTTGTCAATGTTGAGAAATAGAGTGTTCCACGGTCTTTATCCACTATATTGAATCCGTGGGTGAAGAACTCACAAATAGACAACGTGCGTTGTTGTCCGTCAATCATTTCAAAATTGCCATTCTCACCCACACTCCAATACATGATGTTAAGCGGGAAGCCTTTCAAGATGGTATCAACAACGGCTTGCTGTTGTTTTACATCATACCGGAACTCCCGCTGATACGGAGGACGAATATCCAACTTACCGCCGTAACCTTTTACGCCCGTATCAGCATCGTTGCTATAACCCTTTATAAGGTCACCTATCTTTATGGATTTAAGTTCTATTTTCATGGTTTTTACTTTTTGACTTTACGAATTAAAATTCTTGCATAAGGAACTACAACTTCATTACCATTCATTATATATAAATCTCCATCAACAGCACCACGTCTTTGTACTTCTTTACGGTATGCTTTATGTTCTGGCTTATAGGGTTTCACTCCTATGCTTAAGCCCAGATTAGCAATTCCTAATCCAACGATTTCAAATTGCTCGGGATTGTATTTATCCATAAAGGTTATAGGAACACCCATAATGCCATCATAATCACAAGGGATGTCGTCTGTTCTATTGACATTTATAGCATTAAAATTCTCGTAAGTGGGATACAACTCAGGAGAATAATTTTTATATAGAACCAGAAACTCATGTCGCTTCTTTATATCAAGATTTGTAAACCAATTAACACCAGACACACGAATCATTCCTTCTTTATGATTTCCAGCAGTTGCTATATCTTTATATTGGGAAATAAAATGTCCAGCGCCTCCCTTAAAACCATAACCTAACCACATTTGATTATTTTGAATTAAAGGAAATATCTCCTTATATGACAACGCATTTTGATGTCCTATGATAATAAACTTCTTACCATACTCTATCAATTGAGCAACATACTCGCGAAACAACGAGAAGGGAGGATTTGTTACAACAATATCAGCCTCTTTCAGAAGTTCGATACATTCTTTACTACGGAAGTCCCCATCGCCCTTTAAAGGTAGAACTCCTATCTCGTCTGCATCCGGAGTATTATTACCATTCTTGTCACCTTCATAAACGAGGTACACAGCTTTCTCGCATTGACCTTGCGAGAATAGGTCAACATCTTGGTTCTTATAGCACGTCGTAATCAACTTCTTCAGACCAAGGAACTCAAAGTTATAAGCAAAATAAGTGAAAAAGTTGCTGACACGTGGGTCATCGCAGTTGCACAATACTGTCTTACCACGAAAATGTTCACGGTAATGTTTCAGTTCGTTGTTTATGTCTTCAAGTTGAGTATAAAACTCATCTTTCTTCGCCTCTTTTGCCTTGTCTATATTTCGCTTTGCCATACCATTATTCGTTATTATTATGATTTATCAGCTTTCGTACATCTATTTGCAGGACATCCGCAATCTTCAAAAGCATTTCTAAAGAAGGTTGAGAAGAGTTTGAGCACCATCGCGAAATGGTCGCTTCATTCTTTCCCAACTGCTCTGCTAACCATTTCCCTGTTTTATTTTGTTCCGCCAAAACAATCTTTAATCGGTTTATTCTTGTTACTTCCATATGTCATTATGAGATTCAACACATATATGAATAAATTGATTCTATTTGCAAATATAATGATTAAGATTGAAAAACTACTATTAGAATGAACTTTTACTCTTAAAATTGAGGTATATTCCTATAAATATGACATCCATAGAAGATAAAATCCCCCTAAGCACCCCTTATGTACCCCCTAAGTACCCCTCAAGCTAAACAATCAATCAAATTTGCCACCGACCAAGTTGCGACCAACTACCGCTCAAGCACCGACTAAGTTCCGCTCAAGTTCTAATAATTGAAATGGTTTAAGATTCATATCTAAGGAAATCGCATCGGAAAGGCCGCCCTATTCCGATGCGATTTTAAATTTCTTGTTATCTATCCAAAGAGTTACTTGCTGTCTTGCTTATCAACTTTTGTCTTGATGCTCTCCTGCATCAAACTATCAGAAGCGACTTTCAGAGAAGTTTCATATCCGTCTGCCTGCTTCCGCATCCACTCAATGGCTTTCTCGTCTCGGTGGATGTCGAACACCCTGTTCAACCAAAGAACATCATTGGAATTGCATCCGCCCCATGCACGGATGGCACGGAACTTCAGAGCATCATCGGCGTATTGGCGTTTGGATTGCCACTGCAAGATGTTGCCCCATAAGGATAAGGCGCAGACTACGCCAAGTCCCACAACGAAAAAAAAGACTCTCTTCGATTTGATGTCGAAACTATGCTTGTGGATATGCTCCTGCGGTTGCTGTTCCTCTTGCGCTTTTTGCTTGTCTTGTGATTTCTTGATGGTATCAAGATGTTGCAGAATCAGCGTGGAGATTTGTACGTATGCCTTCCATTGCTTTGCCAACAAGCCCTTAATATCTTCCGATTGGGCTTTGGATGTTTCAGCCACAGCTTCCTTAATAGAAGATAAATCTTGGGCTCCGTTTTCGCTTTGGGGTGCTTGATTTACTACATTTGGAAGTTCTTCCAACTTATTGTTGATGCCTTTTAAGGCGGTTTTGATTTCCTCGAAGAGGATGAATACATTGTTGTCTGCCATTGTTACCAGTTGATTTTACGTTGTTTCTTCTTTTTCTTGTTTCTCAGATAGGGGTCATAAGGCTGCTGTTCCTCCGGTGCATTGCTTGGAGTGAGTAAGCCTAATGAACCGTTGATAAACTCGCCACCACCACTTGCGGTCGGGCTAATTTCTTCCCGATTAGCCAGTGGTTGAGGGGGCATCTGTCGTTCTCCATAGTTGTTACGGGCCAATGCCGCATCAATCTTGGAGTAGCTGAATTGTCTGTCAACTTTGGACCCGTTGAAGCGGTAGCCATTCATTGAGAAGACGATGCCTTGAATCTCATCCGTCTGCCCCTTGTACTTGAACTGCACTCCTACACCCTGCCGTTCCAATCGGTCAAGCAAGGTCTGCCAATCCTTGCATCTACCGACTTCCGCTTTCAAGATTTGATAGAGTTCATACCTCGTCTTGTCCGGTTCTCGCAATCGGTCCATCTTCACCTGCTCCTTGCCGTTGGCAAAGTGAAGCCCATATTTTTTGGTTAGCTCCTTACAGATACGCTCACTGCGGAAGCGGTCGTTTCGGTCGGAGATGGTTTTGCCGTTATTGTCAATGCGGTTGAAGGCGATATGCACGTGCGGATGTTCCTTGTCGAAATGCCGCCCGATGAGGTACTGCGTCTCCTTAATACCCATCCGCTCCATGTACTCACGGGCTATCTGCGCCATGATTGCGTTGTTCAACCGTGGCGCATCTTTCTTGGAAAAGCTCAATGCGATGTGCCCAACGACCTTGGTCACCTTTGGATTCATCTGCGCTTGGCCGATAAATCCTTGTGCTATCGTGTCGTTATTTTCCAGAAATAAGCCGTCCGCATCTATGATTTGAGTGCCTTTCTCATCGTTCAGAATATAGTTAACCACACCTTTGAAGTCCAAGCCTTTCATGATTTTGGCTATCATAGGCGTATGCGGTTCACAAGGTTGTCTATCTCTATCATCAAGGTGCGGCAGGGAACAAATACAGAGGCGTAGCCCTCTGCGTTCGCCTTCCGTGCTAGCTGGTTTAGATTGTTCGCCATGCCACACAACTTGCGGATAAGATCGCCGTGCTCTTTCGAGAGTCGTTCTCTTACGCCGCCTTCCGTGATGCAGCCACGGATGAACTCGCTGACAGAGACTCCTGCCGACTGCGCCTTGGACTTCAACAGATAGTAGTCTTCCGTTGCCATCTTCACCGTGATGCGGTATTTCAATTTCTCGGCGGCACCTTTGACCGGGCGACCGCCTTTGTTCTTTCTTTTATTGCTGTTCATGATTATCAAGTTTACTTTGATTGCTGATTATAGTAGTTATAGACCAACGGGATGTCTTCCCTGCGAGGTTTGGAGCGGGGCAAGTGGTTTCGGTCTGCCCGAAACATAAACTTGCCCTCTCCAAACTTCGTTACATGGATTTAGAGCAACTCTAATAGTTCATCCGTTGGTCGCTCCTTAATTCTCACAATTTACGCCATTGGTCGATGTCGTTTCCGTATGTGGAAAGATGATGGCGAGCGAGATTCTCGACCAATCCGGACACACTCATTCCCCGGCCACCAAGACAGCGGACAATTTTGTCCAACTCATCGCGCACCTCACTGCTGACAAACACGGGTTTGCGGTCGATAATCTTGGGGACGCGCAGATAGGTGTCGCGGTACTCGTCCAGCGACAGCCGACGCTGCTTGCTGCTGATGCGTCTGACGATGGTTCGCTCAGCAGGAATTCCATCCAACTCTGTGGCCGTTTCCTCTTGCTCATGTGTAACAGCTGCTGACACCACCGTCTGCACTACGGATGCGTCCGGTTCTTCCAACGGAGGAAAGAGACTGCCCGTTTCGGCAGGCACCTCCGATTTCGCGTCAGCCGACTTTTCTGCCCGCTCTGCATTGGGCATGGAAGGCAGAAAGTCTTCCAACTTGAAGTTCTTGAACTCCTCATCGTTCTCAATGTTTTTGAATTTCTTACTCATACTGTTTCTTGTTAATGTTGAATTACTATTGGTCGTTATGCGCATACTTGACCGTTTGTCGGATGCAAAATAACTACCTATAGTTCACCCCGTCAAGAAATTGGATTCTCTTAGGCAATTTTGTGTGGCTTTGCTTTGGAGCAACAGAAACAATAGTGCAGACTTCACCGATTCTCCGAGAACGAATAATAGGAAGCAATTATGGACGCACTATAATTAAAGTCTTATCTGAACTGCGACATTCCCATTATATATAGGAATTAAGGCATATTCACCCAACAACTGGCACCGGTTTTCCAGTATGGTGACGCCAAAGGCTGCCACTTCTGAAAAAAGCATTGTCGGATGGCGGATTATCCATTCCTTTGCGGCAGAAAAACAACAAAAGCACTGAATTATGGAAATAGTATCTATTGAGAAAAGAACCTTTGAGGCGATGGTCGCCAAGTTCGACCAGTTCGCCCGCCGCATGGATGCCATTTGCCATCGGCACGGCGAAAAAACAATGAGTGAGTGGATGGACAATCAGGACGTATGCCGGATGCTCAACATCAGTCCGCGTACCTTGCAGACGCTGCGGGACAATGGAACACTCGCCTTCTCGCAAATCAACCACAAGACGTATTATCGTCCCGAGGACGTGAAGCGCATCGTGGCTCATGTGGAGGACAGACGAAAAGAAGCACGGTTCAAAGGACGGACAATATAAACAAGAAACAAAGTAGAATAACAATAACCACTAAATCCAACGTAACATGAATGAACTGATGACCAAAGACAACGAGTGGATTCTCCACTTCATGGGTAGTCTCGACCGACTGCTGGACAACTACGAGCGTATGGCTGCCAACTATCGCCCTACACTGGGCGGAGAGCGTTTCTTCACCGACAAGGAAGTCTCGGCGCGATTGAAGGTAAGCCGACGTACACTCCAGGACTACCGTAACGAGGGACGGATACCTTATATCCAGTTAGGCGGCAAGATTCTCTACCGCGAGTCGGATATAGAGAAGATACTGCTTGACGGCTACCGCTCCGCCTACCGACAGACAGCCATCTGATTTCCTTGAAGGAGCGCAGTTTGCCGTCTGCCCTATAAATTGCGAGAGCAATAGACACGTCACCAAAAAGAAAAAGGAACGGTTTACGGATGAAGCATCATAATTCCGCTTCGTCTGTAAGCCGTTCCTTTCTTGTCTTCTGATTTCCCGTCAGTCGCTTGTTTCCGTTGCCGGATGCCTTACGAGCGTATGGTCGGCAGGGGCAAGGTTTTCGGGCTGAATACGCTCCGCAGGAGGAAGATTCAGCCCAAAACGGCTCTGCCGCCTGACCTTGCTTCTGCCATCAAACCATACGCTACCTTTGCATCCGAGCATCGGGAACGAGTGATTGACGGGATGGAGTCAATTATACCATTGGTTGGTTCCTCTGCTACAGGAAACAAACAACGAGACCTTACCAGCATTCAGTTTACCGATTACAAACTGTCTGAACAGCATACTGTTCTTACTGCATATTCTGAATGCAATGGCAATAACCATTTCAAGGCTGTAAACATCGTAACTGATTCCATCGGCTTGTCTGACATACTTCATCGTGTCCGCCTCGTTCAGTTCACCATTCTTATAAATGGCATGAATCGCCTTACGAACATCGCAAGAGAACACTCCGAACAAGTCAGCAATCTCGAACTGCGTCATCCATACGGGTGCAGTGGGCATACTCACCACACCGCCTTCACTGATTGTAATGATTCCTCTTTCCATACTCATCCCATTACTTTGGCCATCATGCTCTTCACATTATTCATATCACGCAGGATAGAGGAATCCAACACGCGGGCGTAGTGCTGCGTCATCTTGATGTTGGAATGACCGAGCATCTTGGCCACGTTCTCGATGCTCACACCATTGGCGAGGCACACAGAGGTCGCGTACGAGTGCCGCGCCGTATGTGTTGTCAAGTTCTTCTTGATCATGCAGAGGTCGGCGATTTCTTTCAGGTAGCTGTTCATCTTTTGATTGCAGGGGACGGGAAGCAGGACTTTCTTCTTTAGGCAAGCGGGGTAGTTGGCGTACTTGCGGAGAATGGTCAAAGGGATGTCGAGCAGGGGGATGTTGCACATGTTCTTCGTCTTCTGGCGAGGCTTGCGAATCCAGAGGTTGCCGTTGGCATCTTCCACGATGTGTTCGGGTGCCAGTTGTTGCACGTCGATGAAGGCGAGGCCGGTGAAGGCGGCGAAGATGAAGATGTCGCGGACTACGGTGATGCGCTCCAGCGGAAACTCCTTGTGATAGATGGTGAGCAGTTCGTCCATTGTCAGGAACTCGCGGATGACTTCTTTCTCGTGGAACTTGATGCCGACAAACGGGTCTTTGGCTATCCATTCGTTGGCAAGGGCAAGGTTGGTGATTTTCTTCAGGCATTTCATGTAGCGGATGACCGTGTTCTGCTGGCATTCCTTCTCTGTCTTTAGGTAAAACTCGAAGGCGCGCACCAGTTCGCCGTTGACTTCTGTCAGCGGCAAGTCCTCCTTATCGTATCTTTGTTTGATGAGTTCCGCGAGATAACGCTTACAACTTTCATATCGGCGGACGGTGATCAGGGCATAGCCCTTGCCCACGAGGGCACGGCATTGGTCGTTGTGCTCCTGCATCGTGCCGATGATGGTGCGGACTGCCTCGGGTTCCTTGTCCTGCCCGAAGAAGCGTTCCTGCAGGATGCGGGCGGTGATGAGTTGGCCCTGCTCTTCCATTTCATTAAACATCTGGTGGAGCTTGATCCTCGCCTCTTCGATATAGGCATTCAGGTCGCAGGCTTTGCGGCTCTTGCCCTTGGCGCACTCCTTCGGTTGGTTCCACAAGGCCGGGTCGATGCTTTTGCGGATGTTGTTTTCCACTCGCGCACCGTTCACAGTGATGCGCATACACACGGAGGCTTCTCCGCTCTTCAGCAATTTGGCTTTCTTCAAGTAAAAAAGCACATTGAATGAGTTTCTTTTCATGTTCCTACAGTTTTATTTGTTTTTGCAAAAGTAGGAAATCATGCGCGCCTTCTTGATACGCAAAATGTTGCAAATCAATGCAAAGGAAGCGTTCGAGGTGGAGATTTTCCGTCCTCCTTTCTGCTCCACCTTTTGCTCCACCGGAAAGGGGAATATCTTGCCGTTTTTTGCGTTTCGCGGGAAAAGAAAAACTCCTGATTTCGTTTGGAAATCAGGAGTTTGCAGTGATTTGCTTTTTCTCAAAGTGGTGCCAACGGGAATCGAACCAGTGACACAAGGATTTTCAGTAATAAATCGTTGTTTATCAACAAGTTTAATAATCAATGATTTATACTGAATGCCCTCCATACGGTTAAAACAATAGGAAAAACGAAGAAATATTTTCAGGTTAATATTAAATTAAATAATCTCATGAAATTATACACCTGACTTTTCTTATTATAAGAAATAAAGATAAGTTAGATGTACAATTTTTATTTGTAGTTAAAATATGATTTTATATAACGTATTATATTTATTATGTTAATCAACATCGTACTTTATTTTTACTTTATTGAATCTGGATACTGACTGATTTTATATATAAAATTTAAAGTTACATTTTTATAAGTATTACTTTGTATCGTATCATCTTTTAATACATGTTCTATTTCTTTCCTTATTTTAACCCATTCAACTATCTGAGATTGAAGACGAATATAATTTCGCTTTGCTTCAAGATATGTACTGTCATATAAATTTGCCATATATGGGAAAGAGCTACATTCTTTATAAAATTCTTTAATTTCAGGATTATAATTTATAGCCTGTTTTGTTTTATTTCTAAAAATATCCAACAGATTAGAACCTTCTTTCTCATAATAATATATATGGGTATTATTTAACAGATTAAATACCTGAATTTGCTCTGTAATTCTGTCCATAAAAAGTCTATTTGTCATGTACAGTAAATAAGGGCTACATATACTTCCTCCAAAATGCGATAAACAAATGATATTGGAAAGATAATTAATGTACGTTACAGAAAAGTTTTTCCAGTACAGGCTTTCTATTTGAAATAATTGCTGAGTTTTTGTATCTTGAACTGAAAAAATAATTTCCTTATTCAATACTTCAATTTTATGTTCATGTTTTAGAATTTCTTTTTGAAATTCCTTAATATCTTCAACAGTTCCTCCACCCATTTGTTGTGTCTCAACATGAACGGCGTAGTTTACTAAATTTTGGCTATTGATAAAGTTATCAGAGCATGTGGAATCCGCAATTATCAAAGACGCCTGTAAGGTATCAGCAGATACAATTCCTGCTGATCTTTGTGCTTTTTCAGAACAACTTACTATGCTTGTCAACATGGTAAATACGGCACACATAATCATTACGGTTTTCTTTTTCATTTTTGGTTTATCTTAAATATTTATTGTTTTTTAGTTACGAATCAGATTCCTTCAAAGGGAAATACAAATACCTTAAAAGGGCAATAATTTGTCAAGTACCGCCTGATAATAATCGTCACTGCCCCAAGGTGGCAGTAATAACTGTGTTGTATGGCTTTTCTCTTCAATAGTTTCATCTCGAATGTCATATTCACAAATATCTTTGTATAATCCCATCTCATTTGATTCTATCCAACAGCATTCGACCTTAGCATAAGTACCATGTAAAACCAGTTTGGGGTCTAGAAACTCATTAATATTCGGCTCCCATTTGAAAGTGTTTAAGTACTCATCTGAATACATCCATAACAACTCACAGTAACTGGACACATAATCGTTTATTCCATGTAATATTTTGTCCGCATTAGTCAATAGATACATTTGCCACACAAATTCGGGAGATTCTTCGGGAACAATGTATGGGAATAAGCATTCCATACGTATTTGGGGATAGGTTTTATTTCGAAGGTAGTATCCCGAGGGATAATCCAATTGAAAACCGAGTGTGTAGTTCCCTCGAAAATGTATTTTATCCAATAAAATGTGCGTATACTCAACAATACATTGTGTATTTATATCAGATAGCACAAGTTTTTTACGTTTATCACCATAAATAATACCACTGCTGACAGACTGTAAAAAATCAGTAAAGGCTCGTCCTTTAGCTCCAAAATTCATATCATAAATACATATCATACAAAAAATCTTTGATTCTTATTTCAGTATCCGACGGCATATTTCTATTCCTTTTTTGTAATAATTCAAGGCCGGCAAGCTAAATATCTCTCTTTTGTCAGGAAGAAATGTAAAGACTGAGACTTTAATCTCAATAAATATTTCCTCACTTGACATTGTTGATAGTGAGTTTTTCAAAATCAACAATCCATTTGTTTTCAACAAGGAACTGAGTGCCTAGTACACCATGAATTTGTACACCTGTCTCTTCCTGCACCTGCACGACTGCTTCTGAGGCATCTAGTATGGCAAAGAAGGAGGTGTAACTCATACCCTCGAAATTGAATATTGCTTCAATAGTCGGAGCTTCATGTTGTACTCCATCAATCCCTATTATGTTGCGTCTTTCCTCCAATACCTTGAATCTGTCTTTAAAATGTTCATATACAAAGCTGAATAAGATGTTATGGGTTGAACCTGTGTCAATAAGAAAACACAGATTGTCAGAAGAGATAATAAGCGGTAACCCCGTCTTTTGTAAACCTAATGTTAGTGGAAATTCCATATTTACTTATTTTAATTAGTCACTATTCCATCTCGCATCTAAATCCCCTTCATAGGCATCAGCCAATCCACTTTCAATATCTTCTCTATCCCAACCATCATAATAGGCCTGCTCATCTCCATAAGGGTCACTCCAATTATCTGCATCATTCATTTTTTCAGATTCATAGTCCCAAAATGATGTTTTGTGGGATGCTGTTTTTGAAATGGTTCTTTTAGGAGCTGACTTAACTATGGGTAATGTAGTTTTTCCTATATCTGATTTTTCCATCAGCAAAGGAAATATCTTGCCACTACTATTCGCAACAATGGAGATTACAGGCTTCTTTGGTATCCCTTTTAAAGCAATAAAACCTATATTCGCCCCATAGGTAAAATATAATTGTTTTGAATTAGGCCATGCCCTGACAAATAGCGTTTGGCAATTTACTAAATCCTTAAAAGCCTCTACTGAATAAGTGCAGATGTAGGTTAAACTATCAAAAATGACATTAGTAGCCAACTCATGAAGATTCAACCTTTCCTCTTTTTCATTAGTGAAGGCTTTAATGGAGAATAGATATTCTTCTTTAAGAGTCCATATTTTATCGTATTTAAAAGGTACAATAACATTCCCTAAAGTATCAATGATTCCCCATTTCCCAGCCATCAATATTCTTTTCTCTTTTTCATGATGAACATATTCAATTACACGGGCAAAGCCACATGTAAATTGCGAGTCACACCAAGAATACAAACCAAAAGGCACTACTTGTTTATTGTCAATATTAATATAGGCATATTGGTACTGTGCGTCCCTCACCAAAGACAAGCCACAACTGAATGGCTGCATTTCTATGTATTGAGGTGGAATAATAACTGTCCCATTTTGATTTCTTGCTCCAAACAATCCATTTTCTTGAAAAATCTCCATTTGATACTCTTTTTGCAGCCATACCACAAAAAGAAAGGTGCAGACTTTACCTGTTGCTATTCTGAGGTATCGCCAAACACCTATAACCATACAACAAGGAAAGCCCACACCCTATGGAGGGAGCATTCACTCTCATGCCGTGATGGTTATATTCCTCTAATTAGCGATTTTCAGAATACATCAAGCAGAAGCAAACACTTCTTTTCTAATATGACTTGTTAAACTTTTATTTCATTGTCCCGTTATTTGTTTGTTTCCACAAAGTTACGATTATTCGGAAACAAACAATATCCTGACGACTACTTTTTTCAAAGTAAACTAAGACATATCAGACTCCATAGGAATGGGACGTTCCTTAAACTATATGCAAATGTACTCTTATTCCTCGTAAAAGCTGGGTATGTAACCCTTTCTTAAAAGGACACAACCTGTTAGCTTGAAAAAATCTAAATCGAGGTATGGGCTGTTTCCTGTCCAACATCTTTGCCAGAATGCGGAGAACTATCCATATGATGATTAGTTATCCAACTACTCTCGATAAGGACATACTTTTTCTCAATTATTACCTGATACACTAAACAAACAGTGTCAGGAAGAGGAAAAGGATATTGATATTATCAGCATTCCCAGACTCATTAAAGTCAATCCTCTTCCTGACCATAATAGATAACCTCTTTTTTTAAGGGAAAATGTACACCTAACCCAATCTTCATATATAAAAATTTGGAGTTAGATGTACAAATCAGGATTTCCTACCATAATGGATAGGTTCTTTCAGAACCTCTTTATGACCAGTCATTTTCTATTGAATGAACCAAGTGTATTCCCCCTCTCCATGCAAGGCTTGGTTCAGCCCTTCCGAAAGCCGAGTGGCATGGTAAGCCCTATCCAAAAAGTTATCTATATAGGAAGATTTGTTTGCCCCCGTAAGCAAATTATACACATTCCACATGCTGATTTCCTCACCATTGTCTGGAAGGGAAAAGTTATCATCTTGATAATATGCTCTCGCCACCAGCCCTATTTGGGTATCGGTCATAAGCATTGGGGGAAGTTTTTTCTTTTGCTCTGATGGAAGATATTGGTATAATCTGCTCTTGCCCAAAAATTGGGCAAACTGCTGTTCTGTCTTGTGCAAAGTTGAAAGTATAGGAAACAGATACGGCTTATTGCCATCTTTATACTCCTTCAAGACCAACAGAGCTCTTTCCTGCATAGGCAGATTGATAAGTTTGCCTGTTTTTCTTTTGTGGTATATAAGCCTGTTCTCCATGATATTCTTTTCTGTCAGATAAGCCATGTCCACGAAGTTGATGCCTGCCTCCCATAAAATAGGAGAAAGTAAATAAATTGATGGCTAGCCTTGTGTAGAAGTCCTTTCCTGTTGTCGGGTAGTTTATGGTAGTTTGTATCTCTTCCTTTGTCAAAGCTCTTTTGGCTGTCTCTTGATGTAATTTGGAGATTTTGAATTTTCTGAATGGGTAGTTTTCTTGTTTGACCAATTCCAATTCACAGCCAGATTGAATACCACTCTGATGTTCCTGAACATTATTCCTATGGTGTTTTCCGATTTGCCTTGTTTCCTTAGCCAAGTCTCATATCTCCTTAGCCAGTTGCAATCCATTTCAGAGAATGGAATATCCAAGTGCCTGTTGAATTTGAGTAATGAGTTATAGGTTTGTTGTATGGATAATCTGTAACCGGTTCTTTTTCCCTCTTCAAGACAATGAATATGTTGTTTAAACAATTCCCCAACCGTAATAAATTTGGTAGGATTGGAAACATTCTCTACAAGTGTGGCGGCAGAAAAGTCCTTGTTCTCGGATTTTAACTCTGCTATTTTACGTTTGATTTCACTTATTTTATTGTAAATCAACTTTTCCAGTACTTCCTTGTTAGGGCAGGAAGGTTTGGGTCGATTCTTTTCGAAATCCCAGTCCTCTGCTTGGGTAGAAACACCAAGATTTATATATCTCGTTTTTCTGTCCTTACAAATCCTGATTTTAATGGGTAACTCCCCGTTTTTCAGAGGTTTGTACTTGTAACAAATCACATCTACTGTTGTCATTTCGGTTAAAACATTGGAGAAAACATTTCCCTGTTTTTGCTATGTTTAACCATAAAAAAAGAGAGTCACCAAACTGTAACTCTCTTTTTTCAAGTGGTGCCAACGGGAATCGAACCAGTGACACAAGGATTTTCAGTCCTTTGCTCTACCAACTGAGCTATGGCACCATCATTTTTGCGTGTGCAAAGATAATAGGTTTATTCCAATTTACCAAATATATTGTCGAATTTTTCCGTTCAAAAATATAAATATGCAAACGATGCAAGGGACGAATAAATTCTTATTCTTCGGCAAGAGAATTCCACCCCTGTGCCCGAAGGGTTATCTCGGTATCGTCACGGGTTATCATGCAACAACCCAATTCTGGTTTTGTAATATGTCCTATCACTCGCACTCCGAGGATAGCAGCGACAGTGTCGTGCTTTTCGAGAGGTACGGTAAAAAGCAATTCATAATCCTCGCCTCCATTCAATGCAGCAGTCACCAGATTCATATTAAATTCCTCCGCCATAGCTGCCGTCTGGTAATCGATCGGTATTCGGTCTTCATATATACGGCAGCCCACATGACTCTGCGAACAGATGTGCAATAATTCGGAGGAGAGCCCATCAGAAATATCCATCATGGCTGTCGGAACGATCCCGGCTTTATCCAACTCGGCAACAATATCCTTACGGGCTTCTGGTTTCAATTGGCGTTCGAGCAGGTATTCATGTCCTTCGAACGCAGGCTTGAATTCGGCCTCTCCGGCAAACACCCGCTTCTCCCGTTCCAACAGTTGCAATCCCATATAGGCTGCTCCTAAATCGCCGCTGACACAAATCAAATCGTTTTCTTTCGCCCCGTTACGATAGACGACCTTCCCGGGTTCTCCTTCTCCGATACAGGTAATGCTGATAGTCAGCCCCGTCATCGAAGCCGATGTATCTCCCCCGACCAAATCCACCCCGTAAATATCGCAAGCGAGCTGTATGCCGGCATAAAGTTCTTCGAGATTTTCTACCGAAAAACGTTTGGAGACACCCAACGAAACAGTTATCTGACGCGGTGTCCCATTCATGGCATATATGTCGGAAAAATTAACCACCGCCGATTTATACCCCAAATGTTTCAACGGGACATAGGTAAGGTCGAAATGAACACCTTCGAGCAATAAATCGGTTGTAACCAACGTCTGTTTTCCTTGATAGTCGAGCACGGCCGAATCATCTCCCACTCCTTTTAGAGTAGAAGTGTTCTTCAACTGTATATGCCCGGTCAAACGCTCTATCAAACCAAATTCGCCTAACGAGGCAATTTCTGTACGTTTTATTTCTTCCATAAATTATAACAAAGTCCACAAGCTCATGGCTCATGGACTTCTTCTATTTCATATTAAAATTGTTCTACCAGTTCTTTCATAATAAAGCTCATTCTGGGCTGAGCTTCTGCCGCTGCCTTTTGCACCTCTTCGTGAGAACATTTCTCCACAATGCCTTCTACCCCCAAATCGGTAATCACCGAAACGGCAAAGACTTCGATACCGGCATGACGCGCGACAATGACTTCGGGAACCGTACTCATGCCCACGGCATCACCGCCTATGATATGAAAGTAACGATACTCGGCCGGGGTTTCGAAAGTAGGTCCCTGTGTACCCACATACACACCTTGCTGTACTTTTATATGATTTTTTTCAGCTATTTCAAGAGCCTTTGCAATCAAACGGCAAGAATATGCCTCGCTCATATCGGGGAATCGTACGCCCAATTCCTTATAATTGCGTCCATGCAACGGATGTTCGGGAAAGAGATTGATGTGGTCACGGATAATCATAATATCGCCGATGGCAAAATCGGGATTCATACCTCCGGCTGCATTCGAAACGAAGAGATGCTCTATCCCCAGTTCCTTCATGACACGCACCGGGAAGGTAACTTGTTTCATATCGTATCCCTCGTAATAGTGAAAACGCCCCTGCATAGCCATGACATCTTTCTTTCCCAATTTTCCGAATATCAACTTCCCTTGATGCCCTTCTACTGTCGACACCGGGAAATTGGGAATCTCGGTATAAAGAATTTCAGTCTTGTCTGTAATGTGGTCTACCAACTCGCCCAACCCAGTTCCCAATATAATGGCGGTCTTAGGCATCACCTGAACTTTTGCTGCAATATAGGCGGCTGTTTCTTTAATCTTTTCAATCATCACGTAATTATTTTGGTGAATAATATTCTACAAAAATAGAGTAACCCGAAAGCAAATACAATATCCCTATCGATTCTAATGAGCTACAATCTATTTCCGTTCGTTTTACAAATATAGCACAACCTCCGGTATTTCGGCTCTCCTCCAAAATATTTTTCTTAAATTTTCAGTAAATAATTCTTTCCAATATCTACTTTTTCTCTACCTTTGAATAATAATACCTGAAAAATGAAACAGTTTTTATTTTGTCTAACTATCTCTCTATATGGCAGCATATTGGCTGTAGGACAAGCTACCGGGACACTAACCTCTCATAAATTTCAATCAGGAGGAATCGAGCGTAGTTATAAATACTATCAGCCGGCCAATCTCTCATCAGGGGCTCCTCTTGTCTTTGTACTTCATGGCTATGGCGGCACAGCCGATCCAAAAAGATTCGGTATGAATCCTATCGCCGATAATTGCGGATTCGCCGTGTGTTATCCGCAAGGCGAACAAGATAAAAAAGGGAAAAACTGCTGGAATGTCGGCTATCCATTTCAGGCCGATATGACTATCGACGATATAAACTTTTTATGCGATCTCGCCTTATACCTTCAAAAGAATTACCGACTAAGCCCGCACAATACATTTTGCACGGGTTACTCCAATGGGGGAGAAATGTGCTATCTTTTAGCGTACAAACGTCCCGATATATTTACAGCAGTAGCTCCTGTTGCCGGGCTTACACTCGAATGGATGTATCGGGAATTAGAAACAAACCGCCCTATCCCTCTATTCGAAATACACGGAACCGAAGACAAAACCTCTATGTGGAACGGAGACCCGAATAATGAAGGAGGCTGGGGGAAATATATAGCAGTACCTATCGCTGTAAACCATTGGGCTATCCAAAACAAATGCACTCATGAAATTACCGATACGATTGCCTCTATTGATTCTTTATCCAATCATACTATTATCAGCCATAAATACGTCAACGGTATAAACAGAAACGAAGTTTGGTTATACGAAATAAAAGGGGGTAAACATTCGTGGGGAGAAAAAGACTTGAATACAAGCGAGCACATTTGGCTATTTTTCAGCAAATTCGTTCGTTAGGATACACAAAAACAATATAATAATTACATCAAAACAAATTCATCATGTTCACACAAATCAAAAATTTTTTAGTGCTTCTAATGGTTATTACCATTGCGTTCCCTTCGGCATGTAAAACAAAGTATCCTCCACTCCGAATTGGGAACTCCATCGGTATCAAAGACATGAACTACGAACGTCTCAAAGCGATGAAAGATGCCGGTATCGACTGCATAGAAATTACAACGGGTGGATTCATATCCACGAAGAAACCCAAAACAGATGCCGAAATTACGGAGTTGTTGACTCGTACCAAATTAGCAGCCGACTCCGCCGATATTGAAATTTGGTCTATACACATGCCTTTCGGAAAAGACATCGATATTTCGCAAACCGACGAAAAAATACGAAAAAACAGCGTCGCTCTACACATGAAAGTACTCGAATTTTGTAAAATCATACAACCTAAAATCATTCTTTTCCACCCAAGTTGGTATCTGGGCCACAACGAGCGGAATGAACGTATCGCTCAGTTAGTACGCTCGGTAAATGAGCTCAATCCCAAAGTTAAAGAACTGGGAGCCAAAATGGTTATAGAAAATATGTTAGGATACGAACTCGTGAGAAACGAACAACATGAACGTCCCTTAGGTCGTACAGTAGAAGAAGTCAAACTCATCATGAAACAACTTCCTAAAAATGTATATTCTGCCATCGACATGAATCACATCGATAACCCAGAACTGCTCATACAGGCTATGGGCAAACGATTAAAATCTGTTCACATCGCCGACGGTGACGGACGACACGAGTGTCATTACATGCCTAACCCTTGTAGCGGGAAAGGAGACAACGATTGGATAAAAATACTAAAAGAGCTCTACAAAGCCGGATATACAGGGCCTTTTATGTATGAAGTAAAAACATCGGAATACAAAGAGTTCAAAGACCTCTATAACTGTTATCAAAACCTCTATCAAAATTTTATCGACTCAAACAAATAAAAACACATACACTATTATGAAAGATTTGAAAGACATATTATCGCATTTTTTTCTTGCCGGAAAAATTCTCGAAATTAAGCCATTAGGAGCAGGACTCATCAACGATTCTTATAAAGTAACCACCGTCGCCCCCGATACCCCCGACTATGTTTTACAAAGAATCAATCACTCGATCTTCAAAGATGTGGATATGCTGCAAAATAATTTTTACCAAGTCACGACTCATATCCGCCACAAATTAGAAACCAAAGGAGAAACCGACATAGACCGCAAGGTTTTAACCTTAATACCGACAACCGATGGTAAATTATACTATTTCGATGGAGAAAGTTATTGGAGGGTACTCATCTTCATTCCAAACGCAAAAAGCTACGAAGCCGTAACCCCGGAATTCTCATATTATGCCGGACAAGCATTCGGTAATTTCCAAGCTATGCTATCGGATATTCCGGTGGAACTGGGTGAAACGATTCCAGATTTTCACAATATGGAATTCCGATTAAAACAACTGCAAGAAGCCATAACAGCCGATCCTGTCGGTCGTGTGGCCTCCGTCAAACCCATCATCGATGAACTCGACAAACGAGCCGACGCCATGTGTTTGGCCGAAAGATTGCATCGAGAAGGGAAATTGCCCAAACGCATTTGCCACTGCGACACCAAAGTGAATAACATGATGTTCGACGAAAACGGTCATGTATTATGCGTGATCGATCTCGATACAGTCATGCCCAGCTACATATTTTCCGACTTCGGCGATTTCATGCGAACGGCAGCCAATACCGGAGAAGAGGACGACAAGAATTTGGACAACGTCAATTTCAATATGGAAATATTTAAAGCATTTACCAAAGGATACTTAGAAACTGCTAAATCGTTTCTCACCGACATCGAAATCGACAATCTGCCCTATGCTGTTACCTTGTTTCCTTATATGCAAACCGTACGTTTCCTGACAGACTATATCAACGGCGACACCTATTACAAGATAAAATACCCCGAACACAATTTAGTTCGTACAAAGGCTCAATTCAAACTTCTACAAAGTGCCGAAGCCGCTATCCCCAAAATGAAGGCTTACATCAAAGAATGTTTGGGTAAATAAATCCATACTGCCCAATGAAAGAAAAAGAGCTCCCGAATAATTCGGGAGCTCTTTTTCTTTCATTGAAAACTCCTTAAAAAAATTCAAAACCCACTCTTTCTCCTCTTGGTTTTGGTTACCTTTGCACACTCAAATTCGAAACCAAGAATCATGAACTCCCCCAAAGGACTCTTCTACGCTATCATTTCTTCATCGACATTCGGGCTTGTACCCCTATTTGCCATACCTGCTTTACAAGCCGGTATCCCCCTCAACTCAGTAGTATTTTATCGATTCCTATTTTCCTCAATCTTGCTCGGCATTATACTCTGTATACGAAAAACGAACTTCAAAATCTCAGGGAAACAAGCCCTCATCATTTTCGGGTTGGCGTTTTTATATGCGGCCACTTCCCTTCTTCTGACAAAATCATATCTGTACATTCCTAGCGGATTGGCTACTACCCTACACTTCCTTTATCCTGTACTCGTAACCTTACTGATGGTTACTTTTTTCAAAGACAAAGTTTCCGTCTCCATCATCATTGCAACAATAATGGCTATCGGCGGTGTCTACTTATTAAGCGGAAGCGAAGGCGGTACACTTAATTCCACAGGATTGGCATTAGCTCTCACAACCGTATTGACCTATGCCTCTTATATCGTCGGAATAAACAAATCGAGCGTAAGCGATATGGACGGTTTAAAACTCACGTTCTACGTTTTACTATCGGGTGCATTCATTTTCTTGTTGAACTTAATCGTAAATCGGGAAATGCTTACTCCCATACCCTCTTGGGAAATCGGCGTTGATCTTATTCTTCTAGCCTTAGTGCCTACACTTATATCTGATCTAACCCTTATTCTTGCCGTCCAGCATGTCGGTTCGACGACAACGGCAGTATTGGGTTGCATGGAACCTTTAACAGCAGTCATTATGGGTGTATTATTTCTGGGTGAAAGTTGTAACTTCATACAAAGTATCGGTATTTGTATCATACTCATCGCTGTAAGCACTGTTATCATAGCTCGTAATCCCCACGAAATAAAAAAGGGTCTGCAACTTATCCCCAAACTACTGCATAAATCAAGAGTCAAGTGATAGATGGCGAATGGGGCCGTTTTCTCTCACGACCGTTGTTTTCAGCTATCTCTACCCAATAAACACCCACACAAATAAGAAGCATAGCACCCAACTGTTCCCAAGAGAATCTATCCTGTCCTACCAGAAATGAAACAATCGAAGCGACGACCAAAATTAAATACCCATATATAGCCACGACTGTCGTACTCAGATATTTGAGACCTGTCGGTATTAGTAAATAACTGATAACAGTTGGAAATATCAACACAAACAGCAATAAGGCAATAGGCCAAAAATGTAGCGGAGGTGTAGTTAAAGACGCTTCATATCCAACAAAAGCCATAACAATAAGACTCGATACAGCCGCTCCTGAAAACGTATAACGCATAAGTGTATAAGGGCCTGTTCGTTTCAAAAACCGATTACTCAATATCAGATATACGGCATAAATCACAGAACTCACCAAACAAAAAAGATTACCAGAAAAAGCATCCGAAGCCAAATCATCGCTCTTTTGTGTTGAAATACAGAGTAGAGCCCCACCTAATCCTACTAAAATACCGACAATTTTCATCACTGTCGCTTTCTCATTAAAAAAGAAAACCGACAAAATAAAAACCCAAATGGGCTGCATAGAAGTAAAAATAGCTGCCGATACCGGAGTCGTCTTACTAAGTCCCATTAAATAGGAAAACATATAACCATAAATGCCGACGGCCCCCAACAAAAACAGACAAATTTTATCTTTTACCGAAGCCGTCTCCGGTTTTGCCCAATACCCTATAATCCAAAAAGCCACGGCTGCAAAAACACAACGAAAAGTCACACCGGTTAGCGGGGCGATCCACAAAGGCAACAAATATCGTAACGCATTTACGTTTAATCCGCTAAACGTTTTTGAAACGACCATAGCCAAATTGGCTTCCTGAATTTTATTTGTCATAACTTTTCCAGAGATTTATCACTATCACAACTATCATTAAACAAAAACGTATGACGACGATAATATGCCCCTAAAACGACAAGCAGTGTTATAACCAAATTAAATATAAATGCAAACTGCTGAGTATGAATATGGAATAGAGATTGTAATGTATCGATAATCGTAGGACAAAGTAAGATAGCCAAATAATTCATAGACATGACAAATGCAAGAGCCAAAGTCACTTTATCGGGTGTAGCTATTCTCGTTGTCTGATCATAAATAACAGGTTGCATCACCCCATACCCGAACCCGATAAATATGGCTCCAAGTCCCAATATCCATTCATTGCCCGACAACAATATCAGAACCATACCTCCTGCCATACACAATAGACTCACACATTTTGTAAACGACCCAAAAATCGATAACACTCGATTCAATATGAAACCGGGAGCCATAATAGCTAAATAAAACAAAGAAATAATAATTCCCGAGACTCCCGTGTCGAAATGATATTCCTTCATCAAAAATGGTAAATTGAAACTAACGATAACAGCTAAATAAGTTACTAGACCATAAAACAACATAAGAGAAACCAACCTCTTCACTTCTATTTTTCCCGATACAGTCACCTTTACTGGGGCTACCGATATAGTATCTCGTTTCAAATAAAAAGACAAAAAGAACGATACCACAGGGGAAAAATAAACAATAAAAGGCAAGTGCCAATTAATCTCTGCCAAATATCCAGTCAATACAGTCGCCGTCACTAACGTTATATTTGTAATCGCAGAACTCAAACCAAACTGTCGAGTACGATATCGACCTATAAAATGGCGAGAAATCAAACCCGTTGACAACGGAACTATCATACCCGAGCCAATGCCCAACAACGCACTCACCGCTATTAACTGCCACATTCGGGAAGAAAGTATATATAGCAAACCACTTAATGCAAAAATAATTAATCCAACTTGTAACAAGACGATGTTATTAATACGTTCGGTCAACTTCCCGGATAACAAGATGAAAGGTATAGTCAATAGCGAAGGTAGTGAAGATAACAGTTGTATGTCGAACTCCGAAGAATGCGGAAATATTGTAGACATCTGTCCCAAAATAGGGGAAACAGCTAGACCCGGTAATGCATTTAAAGCTGAAATAGACCATATTCCCAAAAGCGTAATCAAAGGTATAGTCCCTTGTCCAGTTTCTATTTTCATAATCACATCTTTTTTATGCTTGCATTTTCAAAAACAATAATCACCTTCGAATGTTTACCGGTACTATTCTAATATTTTAATAAGTGCCAAATTGTGTATGAATAGACAAATCGGTCAAACTTTCACCTTACAAGGCTGTTGTTTCATCGAAGAGCCGTACAAAATAATCCGGCTTTATAGTTCTAACTCATAAAATTTTATACAATGAAAGATTTGAATTTCAGAGAAGGAGATGCCAAGACAAGTATCTTCGGGTCCAACGAAATGTTGAAACCATCACCGGTAGATCGTATTCCCGATGCACCTACAACACCAGAGATTGCATACCAAATGGTTAAAGATGAGACATTCGCTCAAACACAACCTCGATTAAATTTAGCTACGTTCGTAACCACCTACATGGACGGCTACGCAACCAAATTGATGAATGAAGCGATCAACATCAACTATATCGATGAAACAGAATATCCGCGTATCGCTGTCATGAATGCCAAATGTATAAATATCATGGCTAACCTTTGGAACTCTCCCGAAGAGGAAAAATGGAAAAGCGGAGCTTTGGCCATAGGTTCTTCCGAAGCCTGTATGCTCGGCGGTGTCGCAACATGGCTACGTTGGCGTAAAAAACGTCAGGCAGAAGGGAAGCCTACCGATAAACCCAATTTTGTTATCTCTTCGGGATTTCAAGTCGTTTGGGAAAAATTTGCACAACTTTGGCAAATCGAGATGCGAGAAGTTCCCCTAACTCTCGAAAAAACGACCCTCGACCCGGTAGAAGCTTTAAAGATGTGCGATGAGAATACAATTTGCATCGTTCCTATCGAGGGCGTAACTTGGACCGGATTGAACGATGACGTCGAAGCTCTCGACAAAGCCCTCGACGAATTCAACAAAAAAACAGGATATGACATTCCTATCCACGTAGATGCAGCTTCCGGTGGATTTATATTACCTTTCCTCGATCCACACAAAAAATGGGATTTCAGATTAAAATGGGTTCTATCAATCAGTACATCGGGACACAAATTCGGATTGGTATACCCCGGTCTGGGCTGGGTCGTTTGGAAAGACAAAAAATACCTCCCCGACGAAATGTCATTCAGTGTAAACTATTTAGGAGCGAATATCACACAAGTAGGGCTCAATTTCTCACGCCCGGCAGCTCAAATATTGGGACAATATTACCAATTTATCCGATTGGGATTTCAAGGATACAAAGCCGTCCAATACAATAGTATGCAAATAACCCAATACCTCCACGACGAAATCGGTAAAATGGCTCCATTTGTCAATTACAGCGATCATGTTGAAAACCCATTGTTCATCTGGTATATGAAGCCCGATTACGCAAAAACGGCAAAATGGACTCTATATGACTTGCAAGACAAATTGAAACAAGGCGGCTGGATGGTTCCGGCATATACTCTACCCGAAAATATTCAAAACTATGTAGTCATGCGTATCGTCGTACGTCAAGGGTTCAGCAGGGATATGGCCGACATGTTGCTGAACGATATTCGCGATGCCGTCGCATCTCTCGAAAAATTGGAATACCCGACCAATACTCGTATCGCACAAGACAAAAATATTGAAGTGAAAGGTTCGGTATTTACCCATACGGGGAACCGCCATAAAACAAAAAAATAGGAATATGAAAAAAACTATTTCGGTTTCCCAAATCAAACAAGCGGTCAACGAAGCGTACGATCTCTATAAAAATAACCAAGACGGTAAGAATGCCGACTATATTCCCTATCTTGCCAACATCGACAAAAACTTGTTCGGTATCAGCGTATGTCTACTGGACGGACAAATTATCGAAGTCGGAGATACCCAATATAAATTCGGTATAGAATCGGTTTCTAAGGTGCACACCGCCATATTGGTATTACGCCAATATGGCGCAGAACAGCTCCTTTCCATGATTGGAGCCGATGCGACAGGATTACCGTTCAATTCGATAATCGCTATTTTGTTGGAAAACGATCACCCCTCGACCCCATTGGTTAATGCCGGAGCTATCACCGCATGCAGTATGGTTCAACCAGTTGGTAATCCAAAAGAAAAATGGGCCGCGATAGTGAAAAATATCACTGAACTTTCGGGAAGTGCTCCCGAATTGATAGATGAATTGTATCGCTCCGAATCGGCTACAAATTTCAACAACCGCTCAATTACATGGTTATTGAAAAACTACAACCGTATTTATGACGATCCCGATCTGTCGCTCGACCTCTATACTCGTCAATGCTCTTTGGGAATCACGGCAGAACAGCTTTCTGTATGCGGTGCGACCATAGCCAATAAAGGAGTCAATCCAAAAAACGGAGCAAGAGTATTCGATGCCTCGCTGTCTCCTCAAATTACATCGCTGATAACGACAGTAGGATTTTACGAACACACCGGAGACTGGCTCTTCACTTCGGGAATTCCTGCAAAAACCGGAGTAGGCGGAGGTGTCATGGGAGTTCTTCCCGGAATCATGGGTATTGCAGCCTTTGCACCCCCTATCGATGCAGCAGGCAACTCGGTTAAGGCTCAACTGGCAATCAAACATATTATGAATAAACTCGACCTGTCGATATTCAGTGGCGATCAGGTTAATGTCCAGTAAAAACATCTCTCATAGCAAAAAGAAACCCAGATAGAGTAAACTATTTGGGTTTCTTTTTGCTATCTTTGTTCAATATTTTTTCCATATTATCCATATCTTTACCGAAAATTCACATAACATGAAAAACAAAACGATCCAAAAAATAGGTTTAGCCATTACTACATCTCTTTTATCTTGGAATATTTCATTCGCACAGACAATCGACAGTTATATACCATCGCAAAAGAATATCGAAGCTCGAAAAGAATTTCAAGACAACAAATTCGGAATTTTCATACACTGGGGCATTTACAGCATGTTGGCACAAGGAGAATGGTACATGACCAATCACAACATCGACTGGCGAGAATATGAAAAATTGGCATCAGGATTTTATCCGTCTCGGTTCAACGCAGCCGAGTGGGTATCGGCAATCAAGGCCTCAGGGGCAAAATACATTTGTATTACCAGCCGACATCATGATGGATTTTCTATGTTTCACACCCAACAGTCCGACTTTAATATCGTAGATGCGACGCCTTTTAAACGCGATATTTTAAAAGAATTGGCCGACGAATGCCATAAACAAGACATTAAGCTCCATTTGTATTATTCTCATATAGACTGGCGTAGAGAAGATTACCCGGCCGGAGGCAATACCGGAAAAGGAACCGGTCGTCCCAATGGACACGGAGATTGGCCCAGTTATTATCGGTTCATGAATAACCAGCTTACAGAACTACTAACCAATTATGGGCCGATCGGAGCTATATGGTTCGACGGAGTATGGGACCGTCCCTCCGATTTCGATTGGCAACTAAAAGAGCAATATGATTTGATACACAAGCTACAACCGGCATGCCTCATTGGGAATAATCACCACCGAGACGTATATGCAGGAGAAGATATACAAATCTTCGAAAGAGACGTCCCCGGTGAAAACACAGCAGGCTATTCTACTCAGGCAATAAGCGCCCTCCCATTAGAGACCTGTCAAACTATGAATGGTATGTGGGGGTATAAAATCACTGACCAAAATTACAAATCTACTAAGGCTCTGATTCATTATCTCGTTCGCACAGCCGGACGAAATGCTAACTTGTTATTAAATATAGGTCCGCAGCCCAATGGAGAGCTACCGGCTCTGGCGATAGACCGTTTAAATGGTATGGGTAAGTGGCTATCGGAATATGGCGAAACCATTTACGGCAGCAGAGGTGGCGATATTCCCCCACATAGCTGGGGAGTATCCACCCGAAAAGGGAATCGCCTCTTTATCCATATTTTAGACTTGAAAGAAAATGGACTCTATATACCACTGAAAGTCCCAATAAAAAAGGCAATGAAATTTTCAAATCAAGCTCCCATCGAATTCAAACAAGATAAAGACGGTACATTACTGAAATTTCCCCAAATACCGAACGAAATCGACTACATCGTAGAGCTCGTACTAAAATAGCACAAAATCAACGAAAAGGACGATACAAAAACCGATACCTACCGGCCTACGGTTTTTGTGTCTCCTTATCTTGTGCATTGAATTTTTGCAATAGGCTCGTCACATAGACCGTAAAAATAGGGAACATCATCATACCCAATGCAGCCAAAACGACCGAAAGAATCTTTCCGGTAGCGGTAACGGCATAGATGTTCGAACCTACTGTCGTCACGTCCATAAAAGCCCACCACAAAGCATCGGTATACCGAGTAACCATTGGATTAACCGCATGTTCTAAAACAAAAAATATAAGACTCGAAAAGTAAACTGTCGCCATAAGCATGGTAACATACGAAATAAACAAGCTCGATATTTTATTATAGGATAACCACCCTACCACGATAGCCAAAGCATATCCGCTTCTCACTAACGGAATAAACCGAAGAAAATAATAAGTCTCGGAAGAAAAATTTAAATTCAAATAGGAAAATATATTCAAATAAGGTATCGATACGAGAAAAAAGATAAATCGGTTTCTAAGATATTTCCATTTATGATCGGATAAAACAAATTCCAACAAAAAATCGAACATAAAGAAACTGCATATCCATAATTGTATTTCCATATAATTCCCTTGATTCAAGAAAGATATGTTACGAAATGTATCTATCGATATGGTTATAATCAGAAAAACCGATAACAATAAAATAAATATGTGCAATATGCCATAAATTCTCGACTCATAATTTCTCCACCCCCCGATTATCTTTTTTCCCATTTTTCTTTCCTCATAAATTATGCGACGATAAAACAACAAGCAACCGACGTTTGTTTATCTACACGAATGTAGATGCTCCTATTAGTAAACTTAATATCAACAAATATGGCAAACATCGGAAAATCAGTAAAATTAGGCGTATTTACGCTTGCAATTATGAATGTAACGGCTGTCGTATCCCTCCGGGGACTACCTGCCGAAGCTGAATATGGAGTCAGTTCAGCGTTCTATTATCTATTCGCAGCCTTAGTATTCCTCATTCCTACGGCGTTAGTCGCAGCCGAACTGGCTGCCATGTTTCAAGACAAGCAAGGCGGAGTCTTTCGTTGGGTAGGAGAAGCATTCGGTAAAAAAGCCGGATTCCTTGCCATTTGGTTACAATGGATAGAAAGTACTATTTGGTATCCTACCGTACTAACCTTCGGAGCTGTCGCCATTGCATTTATAGGCATGGATCATACAGGGGACATGTTATTGGCCTCCAACCGTTTCTACACATTAGCGGTCGTACTATTCATTTATTGGCTAGCGACATTCATCTCATTGAAAGGTTTAGGCTGGGTAGGAAAAGTCGCCAAAATAGGCGGTTTGGTCGGTACAATCATTCCCGCCGGACTTTTAGTCATTTTGGCAATTGTATATCTACTAATGGGAGGTAAATCCCAAATGGATTTTTCAGGCAACTTTCTCCCCGATTTCACCAATTTCGACAATCTCGTTTTAGCCGCCAGCATCTTCTTATTCTATGCCGGAATGGAGATGGGCGGTATACACGTAAAAGATATAAATAATCCGTCTAAAAATTATCCCAAAGCCGTTTTCATAGGCTCCGCCATTACAGTCCTAATCTTTGTTTTAGGTACATTCGCCCTCGGGATCATTATCCCTCAAAAAGATATCAACCTAACACAAAGTCTTTTAGTCGGATTCGACAACTATTTCAATTTTATCAAAGCGTCTTGGCTATCCCCCATAATAGCCATAGCTCTTGCATTCGGTGTTTTAGCCGGAGTACTGACTTGGGTAGCCGGTCCGTCAAAAGGTATCTTCGCAGTAGGCCGAGCCGGATACCTACCTCCTTTTTTCCAAAAAACCAATAAAATAGGAGTACAGAAAAATATTCTTTATTTACAAGGAGGTGCAGTTACATTATTAAGTCTATTATTCGTTATTATGCCTTCGGTACAAAGTTTTTATCAAATCATGTCTCAGTTAACGGTAGTTCTTTATCTGATTATGTATATGTTAATGTTCTCTGCCGCAATTTATCTACGATACAATATGAAAAAAACCAATCGCCCATTCCGAATAGGAAACAAAGGCAACGGATTAATGTGGTTCATAGGAGGATTGGGATTCTGCGGTTCGCTTCTTGCCTTCGTTCTAAGTTTTATTCCCCCCAGTCAAATATCGGTCGGCAGTAATGCCGTATGGTTTTCGGTTCTCATTATAGGAGCCCTGATAGTCGTTATCGCGCCATTTATTATTTATTCATCTCGCAAACCCAGTTGGACAAACAGCGATAGCCAATTCGAACCATTCCATTGGGAAGAAACCACACCGAACACACCAACTTCAAGCCCGGCAAATGAATCGAATGAAACCTCTCCCGGTAAATAATCTCATACAAATACAAACAAAAAAAAGCTGACACGATTTTACGTGTCAGCTTTTTTGTCGATAGTAAAATATAATTACTCCGCCGGCTTAACATTCCATACGAACAAAGCTAAAACGAATGATAAAATCGAAGCCCCTATCCAGAAAATAGAAACCGGTAAAAAATCATACGTCACAACACCATCGGATACAACCTTAAAATTCTCTATTAGTGTACCCGATATCACATCTTGTAAACCGGCTGCAATATAACTCGCCATACCAACGACACCCAATGCTGCACCGGTCGCATTACGAGGAACAATATCGACAGCCATCAACCCTCCCAAGAAACAAATCAGCACCCCAATAGCGATACCGAAAAGAATCATACTTATCACATTGAGTACAAGGCTATCTCCTCCCAACAGGAATAAGGTCAATGCAATCGTATTGAGCACACCGAAAATAAAAGCCGGCATATTTCTTTTCCCCTTGAAAAATTTATCGGAAAACCAGCCAGAAAGCACAGTTCCGAATATTCCTAACAGAGCATTTATACCAATCACCGTAGTTGCCAATTCCAACGAATACCCTTTTTCCATCTCCAAGAAACGTACTCCCCAACTGTTCACCGCATATCGGCTAACATACATAAACGCACTAGCCAATGCCAAAATCCAAACGTACGGATTCTTCAATACTCCTTTCTGAGCCTTATTGGTCGATTCTTTCGGCGGATTTCCTACATGAGGAAGCCCTCTACTTTCCGGACTATCATGTAAAAAGAAAATAATAATAACGACTCCTATTGCACCTGCTATAAAAGAACCGACAAAACCGGCTTGCCACCCGAGCCAACCTACGACAGACCCAACGAATATAAAAGATAAAAACTCTCCTAAATTATGACTGGCACTGAAAAATCCATAATAAGTTCCTCGCTCTTTCGGCGGAAACCAGCGAGATAATGCAATAATGGCAGGACCAGCCCCCATCGATTGAGACCAACCGTTTATCGCCCACATAATAAAAAAGCAGACAAAAAACGCCATAGACGATAGCCCGACTAACCCACTCGTCATACCCAATAATCCTACAATAAGGTTAGCGACCGACGAGACAATTAGTCCGGTTGCCATAAATCGCTTAATATTAGAGTGGTCGGCCATAAAACTATTGACAAATTTTCCAATAGCATACGCAAAAAGGAGAGCCGAACCGACAATACCCAATTGTTGATCATTCAACATTCCACTTTCGACGATAGGTGTCTTTACCACGTTTAATCCCGTACGGCAAACATAATAAAGACTATACCCCAATGTCCCGGCAAAAAAACTTTGTAGTCTCAATTTCTTTGTCAGCTTCACAGCCTCTTCATCAGTTAATGACACGGGCCTTTCTGCCGGAGGTAAAGCCCGATAAAAGTCAATAATTTTTTTTAGCATCTTTCTTTATTTTTGAATTAGATTTAATCGCGTGTTTCGTTCTATATTGTTTTTGTTTCGTTTCGTATGCAAATGTAATGAAAAAATGAACTATAAAAATATTTTTTACCTATTAATGCGAGCCAGTAGTTGAAAATCAACTTCGATTCACCATTTAAAAAGTGATAACGAACTATTGCCATAAAGACACACGACAAAATTCTTTCATCTCTTCTTCCCATAATCAGTCATCGCATTAATGAGAATAACACTTGTACATATAATACTGATATATAAAGTACTTCATTATACGACTTATGTTTTTTAACATATATAATTTTTTGCTCTGATAAATATTTTTTCATTCCTTTGCCTCAGAACAGTTCAGCACAGTTGAAAGAACATGAGTGAAAAGGCAAACTTCGGTCATCATTCCACTAAGGTAAAGCAGTTGTCGGACATGATATCACAGGATATCGCGTTGGGTAAATACAAAACAGACACAGGTCTGCCTTCGATAAACTACCTCAGCAAGACCTATAATGTTTCTAGGGATACCGTTTTCAAGGCCTTTCTAGATCTACGCGAAAAGAGGCTGATAGATTCCACTCCGGGCAAGGGCTATTATGTCATCAACAGACAGAAGAACATCTTGCTGCTGCTGGACGAATATTCCGCTTTCAAGAACACATTATACAATAGCTTTATCAAGAAACTCTCGCAGTCTTATAAAGTAGACCTTTGGTTTCATCAGTATAACGAACGCATATTCAATATCATCATGCATGATGCCATAGGAAGATATAACTATTATGTCGTCATGAACTTCGATAACGAGAAGTTCTCTCCCCTGCTGCACAAGATCACGCCGTCAAAGTTGTTGCTACTGGATTTCGGGAAATTCGACAAGAAAAACTATTCATATATTTGCCAGAATTTCGACACGGCGTTTTATAACGCATTGTCACAATTGCTGGACAGGTTGAAAAAATATAGAAAAATCGTTTTCCAATTTCCCGAAAGCTCAAAACATCCTAAGGCCTCGATTGAGAGTTTCAAAAGTTTCTGTTATGACAATGACATCGTCTCAGAGGTAATAAACGACGAGGAAATAGGAGAAATAGAAAGGAATGTGGCATACATAGTGATAAAGCAGACCGATGTGGTGGACATCATCAAACAGAGCAGAAAACAGAATATGGTATGTGGCAAAGATTTCGGAGTGATAGCTTATAACGAGACTCCGGCATACGAGGTAATAGATGTTGGCATAACCTCATTGAGTGTAGATTGGAAATCGATGGGGGCAAAGGCCGCAAGATTTATAACCGACGGGGAACCTATACAGGAGTATCTTCCAACAGATGTACACATCAGAAACTCGGTGTAGGCGGCCGATTGAATTTTTTTGCCATAAAATCAGCACAGTTCAGCATAGATAAAGAGCTAATAATCATATTATAAAACAGAATTATATTAACTTTAAAATAAAAAAGACAATGAAAAAGTATCCTAAAATCGGGATTCGTCCCGTTATCGACGGCCGTCAGGGTGGCGTTCGTGAAAGTCTTGAAGAAAAGACGATGAATCTGGCAAAAGCAGTGGCAGAACTTATTTCCTCTAATCTGAGGAATGGAGACGGAAGTCCTGTTGAATGTGTGATAGCAGATGGCACTATAGGACGTGTGGCAGAAAGTGCCACATGTGCAGAGAAATTCGAGCGCGAAGGCGTCGGCTCCACCATTACCGTCACTTCATGCTGGTGCTATGGCGCAGAGACAATGGACATGAACCCCCATTATCCGAAAGCTGTATGGGGATTCAACGGAACCGAAAGACCGGGCGCGGTATATCTTGCAGCCGTATTGGCCGGACATGCACAGAAGGGATTGCCTGCTTTCGGAATATACGGACATGATGTACAGGATATCGAAGACAATACTATTCCTAAGGATGTAGCTGAAAAAATCTTGCAATTTGCACGTGCGGCTCAGGCAGTAGCCACTATGAGAGGCAAGTCTTACTTATCAATGGGTAGTGTCTCGATGGGTATTGCAGGTTCTATAGTCAACCCCGATTTCTTTCAGGAATATTTGGGCATGAGATGCGAGTCGGTAGACCTTACTGAAATTATCCGTCGCATGACAGAGGGTATCTATGACAAAGATGAGTTTGAAAAGGCTATGGTATGGACAGAGAAACACTGCAAGAAGAACGAAGGCCATGACTATAATATTCCTGAAAAGGTAAAGACTCGCGAACAGAAAGACAAAGACTGGGAATTCATTGTCAAGATGACTATAATCATGCGTGACCTGATGACCGGTAATCCCAAATTGAGGGAACTTGGATTCAAGGAAGAGGCTCTTGGACATAATGCGATAGCTGCCGGTTTCCAGGGACAGCGCCAGTGGACCGACTTCTATCCTAACGGAGACTTCTCGGAGGCTCTGCTCAACACTTCTTTCGACTGGAACGGTATTCGCGAGGCTTATGTAGTGGCTACTGAAAACGATGCTTGCAATGGTGTTGCAATGCTGTTCGGACACTTGCTTACAAACCGTGCTCAAATATTCTCCGATGTACGTACTTATTGGAGTCCCGAAGCCGTGAAACGTGTAACAGGAATGGAACTGACCGGTCTGGCAAAGAACGGTATTATTCACCTTATCAACTCGGGCGCCACTACTCTTGACGGTACAGGACAGCAGACAGATGTAGAAGGAAATCCTGTAATGAAACCGTCATGGGAAATTACCGATGCAGAAGTCGAGAAATGTCTCGAAGCCACTACATGGTATCCTGCCAACAGGGACTATTTCCGCGGTGGTGGTTTCTCTTCAAACTTCCTGTCAAAAGGTGGAATGCCTGTTACCATGAGCCGTCTTAACCTTGTCAAGGGACTTGGGCCTGTACTTCAAATTGCAGAAGGCTGGACAGTAGAAATAGACCCTAAAATTCACAAGGCTCTTGATGAGCGTACAGACCGTACGTGGCCTACTACATGGTTCGTTCCTCGTCTTTGCGATAAGCCGGCTTTCAAAGATGTCTATTCTGTAATGAACAACTGGGGTGCGAATCATGGTGCTATAAGCTATGGCCACATTGGACAGGACTTGATTACTTTGGCCTCTATTCTGCGTATCCCTGTATGTATGCACAATGTGGACGAAGACAAGATTTTCCGTCCTTCGGCTTGGAATGCTTTCGGTATGGACAAGGAAGGATCGGACTATCGGGCATGCCAGAACTACGGTCCTATCTATAAATAAAATATTACATGAATATATACGGGTTGTCGGGTTTTAACCGGCAACCCTAAACCTAAAAAAGAACGAACTTATGATTAACAGATTTATATTGAACGAAGTGTCATACTTCGGGCCGGGAGCCAGGGAAGTCCTTCCAAAGGAAATTGCACGGTTGGGTCTTCACAAGGCTTTTGTAGCTACTGACAAAGATCTTATCAAATTTGGTGTTGCCGAAAAAGTACTTTCCGTACTTCGTGAAGCCAGTATTCCTTATGAGGTTTTCAGCGAAATCAAGCCTAATCCTACTGTATCCAATGTAAAGGCCGGACTGCGAGCTTATGCAGCTTCGGGGGCGGATTTCATCATTGCCATCGGTGGTGGTTCTTCAATGGACACAGCCAAAGCTATAGGTATAATTACAAACAATCCGGAATTCAGTGACGTAGTTTCGCTTGAAGGTGTAGCAGATACGAAGAAGAAGTCGGTTCCTATCATAGCTCTTCCCACTACTGCCGGCACTGCAGCCGAGGTAACCATAAACTATGTAATCACCGACGAGGAAAACCACAAGAAGATGGTTTGTGTAGACCCTAACGATATTCCTGCCATCGCTATTGTTGATGCAGAACTGATGTATACCCTTCCTAAGAGCCTGACAGCTTCTACGGGTCTTGACGCTCTCACTCATGCCATAGAAGGTCTTATAACCAAGAACGCATGGGAAATGAGCGACATGTTCGAAATAAAGGCCATAGAAATGATTAACCGTTATCTGGAAACAGCCGTAAACGATCCCGGTAATGCTGATGCACGAAACGGAATGGCTGTGGCTCAGTATATAGCGGGAATGGCATTCTCGAATGTTGGCCTCGGTGTGGTTCATGGCATGGCTCACCCTCTTGGTGCAATATTCGACATACCTCATGGCGTAGCAAATGCTCTGCTCCTTCCTACCCTCATGGAGTTCAATGCTCCGGCAGCCCTTGACAAATATGTCGATATAGCAAAAGCCTTGAATGTTTATTCTGCTGGAATGAGCAAGGAAGAGGCTGCCGCTGCTGCCGTAAAAGCAGTAAAGGAACTGTCGGTAAGAGTAGGTATCCCTCAGCATTTGTCGGAACTAGGTATCAAGGAAGAAGACCTTCCGGTATTGGCAAAGGCTGCATTTGCCGATGTATGTACCCCAGGAAATCCACGAGAAATTACAGAAGAAATTATTTTGGATTTATATAAGAAAGTTTTATGATAACCAACGAACATATAGAAAAGTTTATAACCGAGGCTCATCGTGTGGGTGATGCCGGTCTTACAGTTTGCAGTAGCGGAAATATATCATGGAGAGTCGGTGATAAAATCCTTGTATCAGGGACCGGTTCATGGGTTCCTTCACTTCCGAAAGAAAAGGTTTCCATCTGCAATCTTGAAACAGGAGAAGTGCTGAACGGTGTAAAACCTTCAATGGAAAGTGTATTCCATATGGGAGTACTCAAAGAAAGACCAGATGTGAACGTGGTTCTTCACTTTCAGTCTCCTTATGCCACTGTTGTAGCTTGCATGAAGGAAACTCCAAAGGACTTCAATGTTACGGCCGAGGTTCCATGTCATGTAGGTGAGGAAATTCCTGTAATCCCTTACTATCGTCCGGGCTCTAAGGAACTGGCTGAGGCTGTGATTGCCGCAATGAAAGATCACAACTCCGTATTGCTGAAAAAACATGGACAGGTAGTATGCGGAAAGGATTTCGACCAAGCATTCGAAAGGGCTATGTTCTTCGAAATGGCTTGCCGCATAATTATCCTTACAAAGGGTGAATACATGACTCTGTCCAAGAAGGAAATAGCTGATTTGGAAACTTACGTATTAGGAAAGAAAACAAAATGACAGATGCGTATATAGCAGTTGACTTCGGGGGAGGTAGCGGCAGAGTAATTGCCGGGTACACCTCCGAAGGTAGACTTGAACTTGATACGATTTACCGTTTCCAGAACCGCCAGGTACGTATGGGTGGACATATCTACTGGGATTTCCTTGCCTTATTCGAAGATATGAAGAAGGGACTAAGAATGGCCGTAGACAAAGGTTATCGTATATTGAGTATAGGTATAGACACTTGGGGGGTGGATTTCGGATTAATAGACAGGAACGGAAACCTTTTAGGGAACCCTGTATGTTACAGAGACCTGCGTACAGAAGGTATGCCAGAAAAAGTGTTTTCTATGATAGACAGAAAGGAGCATTATTCCGTTTCTGGAACTCAGGTAATGGATATCAATACACTTTTCCAGCTGTATGCCATGAAGATGGAAGACAGCAATATGCTTTCTGTGGCAGATAAGCTTCTCTTCATGCCGGACCTTTTCAGCTACTATCTCACCGGAGTGGCCAACAACGAATACAGTATAGCCTCTACATCGGAGTTAATGGATATAAAGAACCGTAAGTGGAATTACAGCCTTATATGCGAACTGGGGCTTCCCAAGCATATCTTCTGTGATATAGTCATGCCCGGTGAAGACCGTGGTATGCTGAAACCGGAGATTAAAGAGGAACTTGGTATAGACTATGATGTGAAAGTGGTGGCAGTAGCGTCACACGATACGGCAAGTGCTGTGTATGCAGTACCCGAAGAAAAAGAGGACGGGGTTACTGCATTCCTTAGTTCCGGAACATGGTCTCTCTTAGGTGTTGTAACCGATAATCCGATACTTTCCGAAGAAGCGAGAGTAAACGGATTTACCAACGAAGGCGGCGTGGACGGAAAGATTTGTTTCCTGCAAAACATAACAGGTTTGTGGATTTTGCAGAAACTGATGTCGGAATGGGCTGACGAAGGTAAATGCACCCAATATGATGTGCTGATTCCTGCCGCAGAAAACACAGCGCTTTCATCAGTGATTGATGTAGATGATGCACGTTTTGTCTGTCCAGCAAACATGGCTTCTGCAATATCCGACTACTGCCGTGAAACCGGACAGCAGATTCCCGAGTCCCAAGAAGAGTTCGTAAAATGTGTTTTGATGTCTTTGGCCGAAAGATACAGAAAGGGAATAGAAGATATTAACAAACTGTTACCGTCCCCCATAAAGAAAATTCAAATTATAGGCGGAGGGTCTCAGAACAAATACCTGAACAAGCTAACGTCAATATTTACAGGACTTGAAGTGGAAGCAGGCCCAGTAGAAGCTACTGCCATAGGCAATATCAAGGTACAGATGAATACATTCAAATAAATTACTGTTTTTTTATTATGAAAAATATAGGATATACCCAAAAGAAATATAGATGTGAGGTAAAGAGATATTGTCAGACTCTTGACCTAAAAGACAATCCAGAGCTGATAAGTGAATACAAGCTGAACCACAGCAGAGAAAAGATATGGCCCGAAATCATAGAAGGTATAAAAAGCGTAGGCATACTCGAAATGGAAATATATATTTGGGGGACAAGATTGTTTATGATCGTAGAAACTCCATTGAATTTTGATTGGGATTCGGCAATGGAAAAACTGTCTGCTTTACCTCGGCAGCAGGAATGGGAAGACTATATGTCAATATTCCAGAGTGCACTACCCGGTTCTACTTCTTCTGACAAGTGGAAACAGATGGAAAGAATGTTTCATCTATATTAACTACTATACCTAATACGAATATTATATTAAAATCTAACTAACCATGAAACTATCTCTTATCAGTAAAGATGGGGTAAGTTATCTTTTGCCCTTTATATTGATAACTATGTGCTTTGCTCTTTGGGGATTTGCAAACGATATAACCAATCCTATGGTAAAAGCTTTCTCGAAAATATTCAGAATGAGCGTCACCGACGGTGCATTGGTGCAGGTGGCCTTCTATGGGGGATATTTTGCGATGGCTTTTCCTGCGGCAATGTTTATAAGAAAATACAGTTATAAAGCCGGGGTACTGATGGGGCTGGGACTTTATGCCATCGGGGCACTATCCTTTTTCCCGGCAAAACTTACCGGGGACTATCATCCGTTCCTACTGGCCTATTTCATAATGACCTGCGGACTATCGTTCCTGGAAACAAGCTGTAATCCATATATTCTTTCGATGGGTACGGAAGAAACAGCTACACGCCGCCTTAATTTGGCACAGGCTTTCAATCCTATAGGCTCATTGATGGGTATGTATGTGGCGATGAACTTCATACAGAATAAGCTTAATCCGATGGATACGGCAGAAAGGGCTCAGTTGGGACAGGCTGAATTCGAGGCTATAAGAGATTCAGACTTGTCTGTACTTATAGCACCCTATCTCACCGTCGGTATTGTAATACTTATGATGTTCGTGGTGATAATGGTCGCTAGAATGCCTAAAAACGCCGACCAGTCTCATTCTATTGATTTCATTTCTACTTTGAAGCGAATATTTTCAAGAAAAAGATATAGATATGGAGTTATAGCACAGTTCTTCTATGTAGGTGCACAAATTATGTGCTGGACATTTATCATACAATACGGCACAAGATTGTTCATGGCTCAGGGAATGGAAGAGATTGATGCTGAGGTCCTTTCACAAAAATACAACATTATAGCAATGGTAATATTCTGCATAAGCCGTTTCATATGTACTTTCATTCTTAGATATTTTAATCCTGGGGCACTTCTGGCGACGCTTTCCGTAGCTGCCACAATCTTGACCACAGGTGTAATATTTATTGATGGTATATATGGCCTATATTGTCTGGTAGGAGTGTCTGCATGTATGTCACTTATGTTCCCTACTATATATGGAATTGCTCTGAAAGGAATGGGAGATGATGCAAAATTCGGGGCTGCGGGTCTTATTATGGCTATATTGGGAGGCTCGATATTACCGCCATTGCAGGCTTCCATTATTGACTGCAAGACATTGTTTGGCATGCCGGCCGTTAATGTGTCATTCCTAATACCTCTATTGTGTTTCATTGTTATCATATCTTATGGATATGCTGTAAGACACGAGAAATAATTACTATTGGTATAACATTGAAATATAATTAATATACTCACATTCCCGAAAGGTAGAGAAACAGTAATGTAAACATATAATTTCCCCTTTATACTTTTCACCCACAAAGAACTTTCATCACTACATATTTGTTATTATTCAAAACAGCAATCATGAAATTAAAACGTATAGAAGCAATATTTACCCCGCCGGCCTCTCACATGGTCGGCGATGGATTCAAGGTACACCAATTCATTCCTAGTGTAAAGGGGCTGGACATGAAGCGTATGGACCCATTCCTGATGCTCGACTACAATGCCAAACAGCATGTCGAAGCAAGTTCGAAACCCAAAGGTGTAGGAGTTCACCCTCATAGGGGATTCGAAACCGTAACCTTAGCCTACAAAGGCCGGATCGCCCATCACGATAGTGCCGGAAATGCAGGAGTTATCGGTGAAGGTGATGTTCAATGGATGACGGCGGCTTCGGGAGTCCTCCATAAGGAATATTACGAAGAAGAATGGGCTCGGGAAGGCGGTGATTTTCAAATGGTACAACTATGGGTAAACCTGCCACGGAAGTACAAAGAAGAGAAACCTCGTTATCAAGCCTTAGCGGCCAATGATTTTGAACGAGTCTACCTATCGGGGAATAATAGCTATGTAGAAATAATCGCCGGAGAATATGCAGAAAAAAAAGGAAAGGCAATGACATTCTCTCCGATTCATTTAATGAATGCCCGACTCACACAAGGTGATAAAGCCGAATTTTCCTTCCCCAAAGATTATACTACCTTTTTATTAGTCATCGAAGGGAACATTTATATAAATGAATCTGTCGATGTAAAAGCAGACCATTTATTACTATTTGCATACGAAGGAGAAACATTCTCAATCACTGCGTCGAAAAATAGCGTTGTATTAATAGTTTCAGGAGAGCCCTTAAAAGAATCTATCGCAGCATACGGGCCATTCGTAATGAACACACAAAAAGAATTGGTTCAAGCCTTCGAAGATTTCAACAAGGGTAAATATGGTATATTGAACGACTAAAAATATCAACTATGGCAAAAGTAAAGAAAAAGAGTACAAAGAAAAAAAACGACGAGTCGTCTATTTACTCCGGTGTAGCTATCAATATAGCCGACGATTGCAAAACGAGTAAAAAAATGGTCAAAGATTGGACTAAAATCATGAACAACAATGCCAACTCGTCTCCTTTGTACAATGATCCGCAAGAGAAAAACAAATAGAAAGATAAATTTTTCTCTTTCCCGATAATTTTACAGTTATTTTCATACCTTTGAGGAAACAGACAGATTTTATCTATAATCCTCAAATCGTATGAGTATGAATACACGTCTGCTCCTCATAACCTTTTTATGCGTATTCTCTATTGGACAATGCATTGCCCAAACATGGTACACTGGTAAAGACAACTTCCGTCAAGCGATTTTCCAAGACGGTATTCTATCCGATTACAATTACCAAGCCGAAAAAGATGTCGTCAACGTAACCGAAACCGATATACACCCGGGAGAAGGGTTTCGTCCTTCTTTATCGTTGGACATTGCCAATCGAAATAATCGGGAAAACAAAAAATATCCGATATATCGGCAAAACCAAACAGGGACAATCACAAAAGCCGGATATGTAGAAAAAACTGTATGGGGAGTGGTATGGGGATATGGCGACTCTTCAAATTTCCACGCATTGCTTCTCCGAGCCGGCAACCCGGATCCATACGGCTACCATATTCCCGAATTACAATACAGCATCATCACTGTTGCCGAGGGAGATACAATCTTCCATGCGCCGTGGAACACATTGTCTTCCCCATATATCAATCCCGAAACAGATTACAACCGCATACACGTTGTTCCCGTTAACGGAGGATACGAAATATTCATCGGAAAAGAGCGGGAATACCGCATAGGAATCTGCCACGACGACAGACTCTTCGGAAATTCGGCAGGAGTCTATATAGGAAGCGGAGCGAAAATAAAAATGAAAAACTGGTCTCTTTCTCCGGTTGAATATATAGAGCGAAAAGTCTTTCTGACGGCCGACAAATTATATAAATATTTGAATATAAGCACAAACGAAATTGAAGGTTTTTACGAACCTCTACAATCCGTTTCTGCCTCGGACAATATTCGATTAGGCGGGAATTATCAACTCGCTGCAATTTCTGCCCAACAGCATATTCTGCTCCTTTACGTCAACGGAGCACAAAGATTCCAAGATCAATGGGAAACCGGTATGATCAAAGCAATTCTTTCCCCGTCCAGTATCGACAAGTTTTTTAACGTCACTTGGTATGATGCCGAACATAAACCCATAAAAGATGGTGTCAAAGCTCTCCTATTGCCCAACAAACAAATCAGCATACTTTTCACGCAGGAGGGAGTTTCATTAAAATGGATTCCTACTTTCATAAAAGACGAAAAGTCCAAATTTCTCTAACTATATAGAAATAAAAAAATTCAAACCAAAACGGAAATACAGTAACTGTCCCCCCCAAAAAGAAGGAGGTAGCTTAAATGATTTTAAGCTACCTCCTTCTTTTTATTATCGACAAACAAGTCTAATATGACCGGGCGAACAAAACCCGACGAGCCGAAGGTTTGCCGGTAACCATGCAAACACCCGGAGTCGTATCGCCATCGAACGGGATACAGCGAATCGTCGCTTTCGTCTCTTCCTTAATACGTTCCTCCGTCTCGGTGGTTCCGTCCCAGTGAGCGAGAATAAAGCCACCTTCCTCGATTTTCTCTTTAAACTCATCATAGCTGTCGACTGTAATCGTATGTTCCTGACGATATTTAAGAGCCTTTTGGAAAATATTAGCTTGTATCTCGTCGAGCAATGTTTTTACCACCTGCTCTATATTCTCGACAGACATGGTCTCCTTCTCCAACGTATCGCGGCGCATCACCTCGACAGTTCCGTTTTCGAGATCACGGCCACCCATAACCAAACGTACAGGTACTCCCTTTAACTCATAATCGGCAAACTTGAATCCCGGACGCTTGTTATCGGCATTGTCATATTTTACGGATATTCCCATAGCTCGCAGCTTATCGGCAATTTCGTTCGCCTTCGCATCGATAGCTTGCAACTGCTCGGCATTCTTATAGATAGGAATAATAACCACCTGTATAGGAGCCAACTTCGGTGGCAATACCAACCCGTTATCATCGGAATGGGTCATGATAAGTGCACCCATCAAACGAGTGGAAACGCCCCAAGAGGTAGCCCATACGTATTCGAGTTCATTATTCTTATTGATAAACTGAACGTCGAATGCCTTAGCAAAGTTCTGTCCCAAGAAATGAGAAGTTCCCGACTGCAACGCTTTTCCATCTTGCATCATCGCCTCGATCGTATAAGTATCGAGAGCACCTGCAAATCGCTCGTTGGCCGACTTGACACCTTTCACTACCGGTACAGCCATAAAATTCTCGGCAAAATCGGCATAAACATCAAGCATTCGACGAGCTTCGGTTTCGGCTTCTTCACGAGTAGCATGTGCCGTGTGTCCCTCTTGCCACAAAAATTCGGCGGTGCGCAAAAACAGGCGGGTGCGCATTTCCCAACGGAACACGTTTGCCCACTGATTACACAAAATAGGTAAATCGCGATAGGATTGTATCCAGTTCTTATAAGTATTCCAAATAATTGTTTCAGAAGTAGGACGGATAATCAATTCCTCTTCCAACTTAGCAGACGGGTCTACGACCACGCCCGAACCGTCGGCTGCATTTTTTAACCGGTAATGTGTAACCACGGCGCATTCTTTGGCAAATCCTTCGACATGCTCGGCTTCCCGGCTCAAAAACGACTTGGGTATCAACAACGGGAAATAAGCATTTACATGTCCTGTTGCCTTAAACATATCGTCGAGCTGACGTTGCATTTTTTCCCAAATCGCATATCCATAGGGCTTTATTACCATGCACCCCCGTACTGCCGATTGCTCCGCTAAATCGGCTTTCACAACCAAGTCGTTGTACCACTGAGAATAATTATCGACACGCTTGGTCAAATCTTTCAACTCTTTTGCCATTATTTTATGCTGTTAATTTATTACACAAGAATTTTTATATCCTCTATTCTACATTTTCGTGCAAAAATAGAGAAAAAGCCGATAAATTAAAAACAAATTCCTGTGAAACAACGAGAGCTATCGTTTATCCAATTCTCCCCGACGAGCCATGTCTACCATTTTCTCTCCCGGAATCAAATATATATCGAGGCGACGATTCCGCGCCCGTCCTTCCAAAGTTTCATTCGAAGCGATCGGATCGAACGCACCGGCTTCATAAATAACGACAAAATCCGTATTTCCTCCATTTCGCGTAAACCAATCGCGAACAGCATGAGCACGGGCTCGGGTCAAATCAAGACTATAAGCCTCCGAACCTGTATCGTCACTATGCATCACCAACATGACATGATAGAAATCGGGTACTCGCAAAGCGGCCAAAAAAGGTCGCAAATAAATGTCGGCCCTATCGCTCAACACAGTATCGTTCGGTAAAAAAAGATTCGAAGCCGATAAGGTCGCTTTAAGAACTTCATAATTGCGAATTAACTTCAAATCGGACAACCGAGCTTTTTGCAAACGTTTCATTTCCCTAGATTGGGCAGTCCGTATCTTACGAGCCTGTTTGCCTAAATCTGGAATAGAAAGATTTTCATCGAGAGTCAACTGCGTAATATCTATATGTCCCGTTTTATCGGAAGCTCGCTCCTTTTCCCCACCCGAAAACCAAGAAGATATTTTATTCGCAGCTTTCTGAAAAATATTCTGTGAAGAAACACCTACCGGGGAAAAACATATAACGACCGCCAATAATATAAATACGATTTTTCTCATAGAACCCTAATCAAAAAACGCCCAAAGACTCTTCATAATCCAATTCTCCCCGAACCAGAAACGGCATATCCTCGTCTTCTATTTTCACCCCGTCTTTATGTGCGCTTTTACAAGCAAAAGCAATAATGTCCTCTTCATCAAGTTCTACTTCTTCTCCGGCCTGCTCGTCGAACAATCCCTTTTGATCGTAGTAATCATACACAACATCGGTAACATAGATAATATCGTCATGGGTATATTTTTCCTTCAACTCTTGCGGCAATACATTTAATATATATCGAACAGCATCGTCTTCATCGTATGCAAACAAATCTTCTTCCTGACTCATAGCTTCATTTTTTTATTGGGTAAAAGTACAAATCCAAAATGTCTTTTGCAAATCGATGAAAAAAAAATAAGTTTTTTTGTTGCTATAAAAAAAATATTATCTACATTTGCAGTGTACTATTAAACTAATACACATAAACAGTATAACACTACAAATTGTAAACACCATGTTACAAATTGAAAATCTTGAATTTAGTTATCACAAAAAAGGGAACCCTATCTTCAATGGGATAAACCTGACTATACAGCCCGGCTCGGTTTACGGGCTCTTAGGGAAGAACGGGATCGGGAAATCGACCCTTCTTTACATGATGTGCGGATTGATGTTTCCTCACAAAGGTTCTATCCGGTTCGACGGGATTGAAGTAAAACGCCGATTACCCGAAACCTTAGAGAAAATTTTCCTTGTGCCCGAAGAATTCGATCTCCCTTCCATATCAATCGACGATTATGTCCGTCGGAACAGTGTGTTTTATCCCAACTTCAACATCGATCAATTCAATCAATATCTTTCCGATTTTGAGTTAGAACACACAAAAAATCTAGCCAAAACTTCTATGGGACAAAAGAAAAAATATTTGGTCAGTTTCGCTCTTGCGACAAACACACCTTTATTACTCATGGACGAACCGACCAACGGTATGGACATTCCTTCAAAAAGCCAATTCCGTAAAGTCATTGCATCGGGTATGAACGAGCAAAAAAGCATAGTCATATCTACCCATCAAGTACGCGACTTAGAAAACATGATCGATCACATCACCATACTCGACAACGGACTTCTACTACTCGATGCCGATACCCACACGATAAGCTCTCGACTTCGGTTCATTAAAGGAGGCAACGAAAGTGAGATTGCCGGTGCATTCTATAAAGTATCGACTATCGCGGGATATAGTGCTATATTGCCCAATGAAACCGATGAAGAGTCGCTAATCGATATTGAAATGCTCTTCAACTGTACAATAGGTGACCCCGAAGTAATTCATAATATATTCAATTCCTCCGCAAAATAATACGAACATGAAAGAAACCGATATCATCGATCCCGTACGAATCGGGAAATTCAGTTTAGGCTATTTCAGATGGTCTGTGACGGCCCATATATTCCAGCCCAAACGTTTTTGGAAATATTGCACCAAACAAGTATATGAATGGAAAAGAGGACTCTCCCTGCAATTTATATCCTTGACCGGCATTTATACATTATTGATGTTTATTTTCCATACGGACGGCCAGCCGTTCATTACATCAAGCGGTGCACAAATGCTTATTTGGCTCGGATTTTTCATCTATATCGCCAAAAGCAGTTCAAGTCTCGCCGACCAAATAGGGATACGTTCTAAACGAGTAGTCTATCTTACCGTTCCGGTATCGACAGCCGAAAAATATATCGCACATCTATTGTCGATCATTGTCCTATATCCTTTACTATTTTTCGCAGCCATTGTCGTAGCCCAATATGCATCGGAGCTAATATCTTCTACCATAAGAGGCGAAATATTCAATCCGGGAACACCTTTGCAGGGTTGCTTCTCGATGTGGAAAAACAGTGGGTTTACCACGATATTCTTTGTTACCTCCGTACTTAGCACAATCGCGACATTCACACTCGGCGCCACATTGTGGCAGAAGAACAGCTTCTTGAAAACGGTATCGGCTCTTTTTCTTTTTTCTATTGTATTTTCATTTTCTTGCTCCTTATTTCTGACAAATGAAGAAATCGGCTCAGCCGTTTCCTACCTTTTTATAGGAAAATTTTTCGATAACAGCTCAAATTTCTTTTGGCTTATAAATACCGTCCAAATCGCCGAGACAATTATTTTAGGATACATCGGATATTTGAGACTGAAAGAATTGGAAATAAATGAAACCAAACGATAGCCATGCAATTCAAAGAGAACCAAACCATCTACTTACAAATAGCCGAACGAATCAGCGACGAGATTCTGTTAGGGCACTATGCCATCGGGAGCCGCATACCTTCGGTACGCGAATATGCCGCACTCGTGGAAGTGAATGCCAACACGGTCATGCGCTCTTATGAATTCTTGCAGACCCAGGGCATCATCTTCAACAAACGAGGCATAGGGTTCTTCGTTTCGCCCGATGCCAAAATAAAAATAAAGAGCTACCGCCGTAACGAGTTCCTTAAAAACGAATTACAACGTTTCTTCATACAGATATATACACTCAACATTTCTATGGAAGAAATCGATCTCATGTATAAACAATTCATCGATAAATTAAATTCCAAAACATCAAACGCACAATTATGAAACGCTCTACTATTATACTGATTATTTTCCTCGTCTTGCTAATAATCACTCCTATCGTAATCGTAAAAACGGTCAACAACCTATCTCCCGAATCAAAACTTAAAGGCATACAGACCCTATGGAATAAATCGGATCCGAATACCCCTACCCGATATATCATTACCGAAGAATATTTCGGGAGCGACAGCATCGGCACTACGATCAATATTACGACCGCTGCCGATTCTGAGTCGACTCTTATCGACAATCACAGATACGACGAAGATACGATTCGTATATCGGGAAACGCCCATAGTAGTTACAATATCATTTATGAGGAAGAAGTAAATCTAATTATCGAAAACAAAAATCCGAACATAAAATTCAAGATCGCAAATGCCAATCTCAGTAAGATCAGTCTCAATTCCTCGGGCGAAACAGATATCGTCTCATCAAACTTAGGGACCTTAATATTCCAAGACAGCATAAATACCGCTCCTATCCGCCTCCTTCAAAATAACATCGGTGGACTGATAGCATTGAGCTGCACAAACCGTCCGATGGAAATAACCGAGAACAACATAGGTACAGCCATTTTTCCGGAAAAATGCAGAGATTTCTCTCTCGTCAACAATAATATCGGTGTTAACACATGGTCCGATGAATATAATATAACCATAGGTTCCGAAACGAATAACGACAGTACCGAAACTCATGGAACGGTCAAAATGAAAATCAATGTCAAAACCGACGAATAATACAAATCATTTCACTAAACTACAATACATTTTATCAGGTAAAAAATGAAAAGAGTTTTCAAATTAGGTATATTATTGGGATTTATATTCTCATTATGTACTGCGGCACAAGCAGCCCCTACCGCTTGTAAAATAAACGGGGCTGTTACCGATTCGATTAGCGGAGAAGCTATTCCGTTTGTCACCATAGGGATAGAGAACAACGAAGGAAAAGTATTGAGCCGAATCGCTTCGGACGCCTTAGGGAAGTTTACGATCACAGCTTCGTCGGGTCAAAATTATCGTCTGGTCGTCTCATCGGTTGGCTACGGAACAAAATACGTCGATATATCACTTTCGGAAAATGAAAAAAATAAAGATTTAGGAACCATAAAACTTACAGAAAGTTCAGAGTTATCCGAGGTAACAGTCGTCGCTCAAAAACCTTTAATAAAAAGCGACATCGATAAAATCACTTACGATATGGAAGCCGATCCAGACGCCGCCAGCAACAATGCACTGGATATGCTGAGGAAGGTTCCCATGATTACAGTCGATGCCGAAGAAAATATACGGTTGAACGGACAAAGCAACTATAAAGTATTGGTCAATGGGAAAAGTTCGGCAGTAATGTCGGGAGACAATGTCAAAGAAGTTCTCAAAAGTATGCCGGCCAATACGATTAAAAATATCGAAGTTATCACGAATCCCTCTTCCAAATACGAGGCCGAAGGTGTAGGCGGTATCATCAACATCATCACAGTTTCCCGCCGGGAAACCAACGGTATCGTAGGTAGTGTAGGTGCAAATGCCGACACCTATGGAGGCTTCGGGGGAAACGTCTATCTCTCTTCCCAAATCGGGAAATTCGCTTTCTCCGGCAGATACTCCGGAAGCCGTTATACCAACGGCGACGGAGGTCACTCGAAAGCTTTTATGGAGACGTTTGCCAACGATGAATTTTATCGCTCCGAAGTATATGGTTCTTCCAAATATCGGGGAGCCGGACATAACATGTCCATCGAAGCCAGTTATGAAATAGACACGCTTAACCTCATCAGTTTCTCGGCATGGGGCTGGTTGGGAAACAACAAATCGACAAATGACTTGAATCAAACCTATTTCAATCGCGCCAATGATATCAGCAGTCAATATCGTTCGTTAGGAAGTTCCAGCAGCGACTACGGTTCTGTATCGGGTACTCTCGACTACCAACGCTCTTTCGCAAAAAAAGACCGCACGCTAACAGCCTCGTATCAATTCGAGTACAATCCCAACAACTCGGACTACACGACCGAAAATCAGGGGATTCTTCATTCAGAAAACTACATCGAAAAAAGTAAAAACAAAGCTCACGGAACCGAACAAACCATACAGATAGACTATTTCGACCCCTTGACCGATATGCATCAAATCGAGGGCGGGGTAAAATACATCATGCGCTGTAACGTAAGCGATGGAGATAGAGACAAAAGCATTTGGGACGAAACAACCGAAGATTGGAAACAAACACCGCTCCCGGTCAACGATCTCGACTATACACAACATATCTTAGGCGTCTATGCCGGATATGTACTAAAAATTAAGAAATGGAGCGGTAAAGTAGGAGCCCGATTAGAATCGACTTGGAACGATGGCCACACTACAAATTACGACGTCACGGAAACACCCCAAAAAACAAAGTTCGATAACAATTTTTTCAACATTGTACCTTACGTCACCCTATCGTGGCAACCCCGAGATATGCAAACATTCAAATTATCCTATACTCAAAGGCTTAGTAGACCCGGAATTTGGCAACTAAATCCGTTCAAAGACAGTTCGACCCCCATGCAACTGGTATATGGTAACCCTAATTTGGAATCGGAAATATCACATACATTCTCCTTAGGATACACATTGTTTACGGCAAAAGGACTAAACTTAGCCACCGAACTGAATGGACGCATACAAAACAATGGGATAGAGCAGACTATCTTCATGGACGAAGACGGTGTGGCCAACGTAACTTACGACAATATCGGAAAAGCCAGAGAATGTAACTTGAACGTATTTTTTTCGGGAAATATCATTCCTACCCTCAGCCTCTACACCAACCTCTCCGGGGGATATGGAGATTATAGCTCCAAATCGGCAGGATATTCCAACAAAGGTTGGAATTACAACGGATACCTCGGCGCACGTTGGAACGCATGGAAAGACGGTGCAATAAGTGCCAACGTCGGCTACTACTCCGGATTTCGCATGTTGGTAGGAACAACTGCACCAATGGCATTTTGCGGGTTCAGTGTCAGCCAATCATTTTTTGAAAAGAAACTTCAACTGAACCTTTCGGTAAGCGATCCCTTTTCAAAAGAACGCAAATTTACCATGCACATTAAAAACGATGCATATCGTATCGATAACTACAACTACGATCCTTGTCAATACGTACGCTTAGGAGTCACCTATCGTTTCGGGCAAATGAAAGAATCGGTTAAGAAAGCTCGACGCAGTATCACCAACGACGACGTAAAAAGCGAAAGCAGTGGTGGGACCGGCGGTATGGGAGGCGGAGCCAATATTCAATAGGCTCTTTTGACTTCCTGATTTAAATAAACGAAAAAAGCCCCGGGCTCGTGAGAATCCGGGGCTTTTTATCTTATTATCAACAAGCGATAAGTTATACCAACTGCTTCTTATATGTTCTCAATTCTTGCTTAATTCGATATATTCTCACCTTCACCGTCCCCAAAGGCATTTGTAAACGGTCGGCTATTTCGTCATAACGATATCCTTGCAAGTATAAACCAAACAGGATACGATTATCAATAGACAACAAATCCATAATACGTTGAACGTCGGTTGCAGAAAAAGAGTCTTCTCCTTCTATTCCACTTTGTACATCATCGGTATCCGGTATCTCAAAATCGGTAGGGAGAGATTCTTGCCGAGACGAATGGCGACGACAATTCAAGAAAAGATTACGCATAATAGTATATAACCAGCTTTTAATGCTTCCGGAATCATTATACATTGCTTTATTGCTCAACGCTTTAAGCGATGTTTCTTGCAATAGGTCTTTCGCCTCGTCTTCGTTATGAGTCAGACTTTTGGCAAAGCCTAACAGAGCATTTTGCAGTTTTACCACATGCTGCTCAAAATCTTCTTGAATCATTATTATATCTGAAAATTAAAAAATAATTTAGTAAAGATAACTATTAATTTTTATAATAAAAAATTTAAACTGTCTTTCTTTACTAATACGCTCGAAAGCGAGGTTACTTAGGAGCCTTCTTATATAGCACGACCGCTATTACCGTATAGATGATATTGGGTATCCACATCGCCAACATAGGTGAAGTAGCCCCCGATACCGCAAAGGTAGAGGTCACAGTCGAGAATAATATATATGAGAAACTTAACAGCAAACCTATACCGATATTGATACCCATACCCCCTTTTACCTTCCGGGAAGACAAAGACATGCCAATGGCTGTCAAGATAAATGCCGCGGCAGCCATAGCGAAACGCCGCTCATATTCTATCTCAAAATTTTTTATATTGGCGACCCCTCTCTCTTTTTGACGGATAATATAACGCCGTAGTTCGGGAGTAGTCATCACTTCGCTATCATTCTGCGAAATCAAGAAATCCGAAGGTTCTATGGGTACAATCGTATCGAGAGTCGACCCTTTTATCAATTCCTCCCGCATACCGTTGAAATTACGAATCACATAATTGTTAACCCGCCAGTGATAAGCCGAATCGTAATGAATGGTTTGAGCAGTTAATCGGGATTGAAGAACTTTCTTGTCGAACTTCTCCAAAGAAAAACGATAGCCGGTTTTGTTACTGTTGTCATAGCGCGATATATAGGCTATTACCCCCGGCTCTACCTGCAACTGAATATTACTGGCATAATCTACCCGCTTATTTTTGACATACGTATTCATATACTCGATACGAGTCACATTGGCCGGTGGAATTACATAGCAACTCAAATAGAGATTCAATGCAGCGATAATGGCTGCCGAAACCATATAAGGCACAAACAATCGCTTGAAACTGATACCGCTCGACAACATGGCTATAACCTCGGAGTTGTCGGCCAGCTTGGAGGTAAAAAATATAACAGCGATAAAAGTAAACAGAGGACTAAACAGATTGGCAAAATAGGGAAGAAAATTGAAAAAATAGTCGAATATCGTCGCCGACAAAGGCGCTTTCAAAAATGAATCCAATTTCTCGTTAATATCGAACATGACCGTGATAGCGAGAATCAAAGCTATCGCGAAAAAGTAAGTTCCCAAGAACTTCTTGATAATATAGATATCTATTTTTTTCAATATCTTCATCTCGTCCCTCTTTACAATCGTGTAGTCACCCGGCATATCATCTCGTCTTTCCACGATTTAAATGTACCGGCTAAAATTTGACGACGTGCCTCCTGTGTAAGCCATACATAAAATGCCAGATTATGTATCGAGGCTATCTGCATGGCCAGTATTTCTTCACTAATGAATAAATGGCGCAAATAGGCTTTACTGTAACATGTATCGACATAAGAAGTTCCCTCTGGGTCGAGAGGAGAAAAATCATCGACCCACTTTTTATTCCGCATATTCATGATACCGTTACGGGTAAACAGCATACCATTGCGCCCATTGCGAGTAGGCATCACACAGTCGAACATATCGACACCCCGCTCTATACCTTCCAATATATTGGCCGGTGTCCCCACCCCCATTAGATAACGTGGTTTATCCCGAGGCAAGACCTCGTTGACAACCTCTATCATCTCATACATTTTTTCCGTAGGTTCACCCACCGCCAATCCGCCGATGGCATTACCGTCAGCACCCAAATCGGCGACATGCTTCGCAGCCTCTATACGCAAATCGGGATAGACACAGCCTTGTACAATCGGGAAAAAAGTTTGCTTATAACCATACAAACCCTCCGTTTCGCAAAAGTGTTTCCACCCCCGGTCGAGCCAACGGCGTGTCAAGGCCAATGATTTCTTGGCATAGTCGTAATCGGCATCGCCCGGAGTACACTCGTCGAGCGCCATCATAATATCCGCTCCGATAATACGTTGGGTATCTACCACATTTTCGGGAGTAAAAAGATGTTTAGAGCCATCGATATGCGAACGAAAATGGGCCCCCTCTTCTGTCAGTTTCCGACGATCGGACAAAGAAAAAACCTGAAACCCCCCGCTATCGGTAAGAATAGGACGTTCCCAACCGTTAAACCGGTGCAGTCCACCGGCCTGACGCAATATATCCAATCCCGGACGTAAATACAGATGATAGGTATTCCCCAAGATTATTTGTGCCTTAATATCGTCCCTCAACTCGCGCTGATGCACGGCCTTGACCGAGGCCACCGTTCCCACAGGCATAAATATAGGGGTCTGTATCTTCCCATGATCGGTCGTTATCACTCCGGCCCTCGCATGGGTACACTCATCGGTATGTACCAGTTCAAAATCCATTGTCCGTCCTTTTTACTCGAAAAAATAACACAAATGAAAAAACAGAAAAACTGATTGACAACATCTGCTCGAAAAAACTCAAAACAGTTTCTTTCCTTTATTCGGGAACAAAGATAATGCAAGGCGAATATAGAACAAAATTTATTTTAGCTCTGTTGGGTCATGCCTGTCTTGGACTGTCGTCAAAAAAATGCGAACTGCTGTCAGAAGCAAATGATGGACAAAATCAAATAAACTTGATTTTCACTAAAAACGACAAGACACACCGATAAACATAAAAAACATTAAAAAGAATTACTTCGATATCTTTATCCTACGGAGTATTTACAAATACGTTTATATAATATTATATCGGTTAATTTCTTTTTAAACATCGAGTAGTTTATCAAATAGAAGATATATTTGCAGCTGTTATGCTGACGCCTCGAACGATAATAGTTTTTTTATGTTGGACATGCGGGCTGTCTTTTTTCTGCTGCACCGCATATGCCCAATCTTCCACGCCTCCTCCCATGCGGCCGGGCAATGGGTCGGAATTGGAAATAAAAGGAGGTGAATTGTCGTGGCCCCGTACCGAACAGCTACCCTCTTCTACACCCAACGATCGGTTCATGCAGAAAAAGCTGAACGAGCACCTCGAATCTGCATCTTTAAACATCATGCGTCCCTCAACCATGTTTCCCGAAAATCCATCGGAATTCATGTTAAACGTGATTTTACTACACGCAGTGAAAGACAGCATAGCCAGCCTTCACGACGAAACAATCGCGCGAATGGTCGATATGTTTGTATTACGTAACTTGTTACGGCCTCTCTCCAATGACAAACCCGATCCTGTCAACAGCTGGTCGATGAGTGCACCCAACACCATGCCCTTCGGTATGGGCGTCTCTTATGTGGGACTCCTCGACCCTGTCGAAATATACCGTAACTGGCAACGCAAGAAAAGAGCCCTACGCACCAAAATGGTTTTAATGACCCTTTTCGGGAGCACTACCCGCCCGCTCACCAAACATGAGACTGATTCAATAAAACGAAGCATCGAATGGAAACGTAATGTCCCGGTAAGTACGATTGCCAATCCCGTTCAGATATCCACCTTACTGAAAAACGATACCATCGTCGAACCTTCCAAGCCGAAATTTACAGCACCGCTCTTTGGAAAAGAGCGTCCCCAAATGGCTATCGATACCATCTCCGCAGCATCTTCACCGAAAATAAACGAGACCCGATAGCCTCTGTTCCTTCGAACTTTCTATGCTGCATCCGTGTTGTAAAAAATAAACAAGTCATTTTGTCAGAAACAAAAAGAATTATAAATGAACTTCTTATAGATCCGAACCTTTCCAACGTATCGGGAATATAGACATTATGTCATATTAACAAATTGATTTTCAGACAATATTTCATTAAAACACGGCTGGCATTTCTTTTGACTATATCCCAATGTAAAAACAAAAAAAGATAAAATAGAAAGGAGAATAAATATATGAATTTCGACAATTTCACAATCAAATCGCAGGAGGCTATCCAAAAGGCTGTGGAGATTGTTCGTAATCACAACGAACAATCCATAGAACCGGTACACCTTCTAAAAGGTATCTTGCAAGTAGGCGAAAGCCTCACCTCATACCTTTTTCAAAAATTGGGAGTCAACGCAGGGTTGCTAAACAACCAAGTCGACAGAGAAATAGAATCGCTTCCGAAAGTGAACGGAGGTGAGCCCTATCTGAGTCGGGAAGCTAACGATGCCCTACAAAAAGCAATCGACTATTCCAATAAACTCGGAGACCAGTTCGTGGCATTGGAAGCCATGCTCATGGGATTATTCCTCGTGAAAAGTCCGGCCTCTGCATTCATGAAAGATGCAGGCATAACAGAAAAAGAACTGGGCGCAGCTATCGACGAATTGCGAAAAGGGAAGAAAGTAACCGCAGCTTCGGCCGAAGACACCTACAATGCATTGAGCAAATATGCAATCAATTTGAACGAACGTGCCCGTAACGGGAAACTCGACCCTGTTATCGGACGAGACGAAGAAATCAGACGAGTATTACAAATTCTGAGTCGCCGAACCAAAAATAATCCTATCTTGATAGGTGAACCGGGTACGGGTAAAACAGCCATAGCCGAAGGACTGGCGCATCGTATCGTACGCGGAGACGTTCCCGAGAACCTGAAAAGCAAACAAATCTTTTCTCTCGACATGGGAGCTTTGGTTGCCGGGGCCAAATACAAAGGAGAATTTGAAGAAAGGCTGAAATCGGTAGTCAACGAAGTCATTCAAAGCGAGGGAGAAATTATCCTCTTTATCGACGAGATACACACGTTGGTGGGAGCCGGTAAAGGCGACGGAGCAATGGATGCTGCCAATATTCTGAAACCGGCTTTGGCAAGAGGAGAATTGAGGTCTATCGGCGCTACTACGCTCGACGAATACCAAAAATATTTTGAAAAGGACAAAGCTCTCGAACGTAGGTTCCAAATCGTCATGGTCGACGAACCCGACGAAATGAGCTCTATCTCGATTTTGAGAGGTCTGAAAGAGCGGTATGAAAATCACCATAAAGTGAGGATTAAAGACGATGCTATCATAGCAGCCGTACAATTATCCGAACGATATATAACAGACCGATTCCTACCCGATAAAGCCATAGACTTGATGGACGAAGCGGCAGCAAAACTGCGCATAGAAGTAGATTCGGTTCCAGAGGCTTTGGACGAAATATCCCGACGAATCAAACAATTGGAAATCGAACGCGAAGCTATCAAACGTGAAAACGATACCGAAAAGCTGCAACAGTTAGCCAAAGAAATTGCCGACCTGAAAGAAGAGGAAACTAAATTCAGAGCCAAATGGCAATCGGAAAAAGAACTGGTTAACCGCATACAGCAAAATAAAATCGACATCGAGAACTTACGTTTCGAAGCCGATAAAGCCGAACGAGAGGGCGATTATGGTAAAGTAGCCGAAATACGGTATGCCAAAATCAAACAAAAAGAAGACGAAATCCATGCCACGCAACAAAAGCTACACGAGTTGCAAGGTGACAAAGCTATGATTAAGGAAGAAGTCGATGCCGAGGACATCGCCGATGTCGTATCTCGCTGGACGGGCATTCCGGTAAACAAAATGATGCAAAGCGAAAAAGACAAATTGCTCCACCTCGAAGAGGAACTGCACAAACGAGTTGTAGGTCAAAACGAGGCCATCACTGCCATTGCCGATGCCGTTCGTCGGAGTCGTGCCGGATTGAATGATCCTCGTAGGCCTATCGGGTCGTTCATCTTCCTCGGTACGACCGGTGTGGGTAAAACCGAGTTAGCGAAAGCTCTTGCCGAATATCTGTTTGACGATGAGAACATGATGACTCGTATCGACATGAGTGAATATCAAGAGAAATTCAGTGCCACTCGTCTCATCGGTTCCCCTCCGGGATACGTTGGATACGACGAAGGTGGCCAACTGACCGAAGCAATCAGGCGTAAACCTTATTCGGTGGTTTTATTCGACGAAATAGAAAAGGCTCACCCCGACATCTTCAACATTCTGTTGCAGGTACTCGATGACGGACGATTGACCGATAACAAAGGCCGATTGGTTAATTTCAAAAACACCATTATCATCATGACTTCGAATATGGGTTCCGCCTTGATACGCGAAAATTTTGAAAAGATGACCCCTGCCAACAAAACCGAAGTCATCGAAAAGACAAAAGAAGCGGTCTTGAATATGTTGAAACAAACCATACGTCCCGAATTTCTCAACCGTATAGACGAAACGATTATGTTCACCCCGTTGAGCGAGAAAGAAATCGAAGAGATTGTGTCGTTACAAATCGACAACATCAAAAAGATGTTGGAGAAAAACGGTGTCACCCTCGAAATTACACCCAAAGCTCTGGGCTTGATTGCAGCCGAAGGCTACGACCCTGAGTTTGGAGCACGTCCAGTAAAACGAGTGATACACCGGCTTATCTTGAACCAGTTGTCGAAAGACCTGCTGGCCCAGAAAGTAGACCGATCGAAGCCTATCATAGTCGATACCGAAAATGACCAAATCGTATTTCGTAACTGAAACGAGATAAAAAGCAAAGGCTGCTATGCATGCATAGCAGCCTTTCTTTCCTACCGAAAACCTATTTATTCACTGTTCTTTATTTTTCTACATTCTTTTCACTCCACGGCAAGGGATTAAGACGCCCCTGCTTCATATCTTTCCCCATAAATGGAGCCCTAAATCTTTCACGCCAAGAATCGCGGTCTGCTCGTCTTTCCAATCGTGCCACTTTCTGTTCCAAATACTGAATATACTGATCTTTGGTCAGAATAGATTTAAATGTGGAATCCCGACGAACCTTAGCTGCTTTCATCGATTCTCGATTCGATTTCTCAAATTCCCTCTTTTTCTCTCGAATCGCTTTTACTTCCGTATCGAACGTCTTATCGGCTTCTTTTAATTGAGAAAGCTGTTTTTCGCTAAGATTCAAATCTTTCACCATTTGTTCACAAGGGAATTCACATTTCTCTCTCCGTTCGTTCTTTTCTTTATTACCGGCAAATGAACTCATCGATAAAACGAGAACAAGAGCGAACGATACTATTGCCTTTTTCATAAATTTTCTCCTTTCATTAAAAAGTTTTCTTCAATTTATTTATTCGCGAATCTGTTTATAAGACTCTGTTTTTGTCCAAAGGTTTAACCACACTTTCTGCGGAATGTTTAAATTTAGCACTTTTAACAAAATGGAGAATTGTTACTCCCGAATTAAGTCTTTCAACTTAATAGCTTGGAAAGTCATGTGAGCCACGCTACTCTCATATAAAATACCCACTGTCTCACGATCGATCATGGTCAGACAGGTATACCCCCACCCCTCATCTTCGTCCAACATCACTTGATTTTCTGGCAACCACGTCAGGCCTTTATCTAAACTGGCTTTAATCGTAATATGGTTGCGCCCCTTCTTCGTGTTGGGATTCGAGAAAAGAAGGATATCCCTACCCAATACATTATCTTCGGCACGAACATGAATCAGACTCGCCATACACACAGGTTCTTGCAAAGCTTTTCGGGACGACTCATGCTCGGTCCATGTTTTTCCCAAATCCTCGGTTATGGCTACGGCTCGGCTTCCACCCCGGTTATCCCGCATATTCAACATCAACACCCCCGGCTCTATCTCCACGACCTGAGCCTCTGTCGTATTTGTCCGTGCCAGATTATGTATATTCCAAGTTTTACCCCGGTCCTTACTATACATAATACCAGCATTCGGAATACGAGTCGAATCTATGAACTGAATGGGAAATACCAACGTGCCGTCCTGCATGGTAATACCTCGTCCCGGCCCTTGAAGTAGGAAATACCAAGAAGGATCTTTCACCTGCCCGGTTATATTAATCGGCTTCGACCAAGTTTTGCCGTCATCGGTACTCTTCGTCATCACGAGTTGAGCCGTATAGCTCTTTTCCATTCCCGGCTGTGAACTCCACCATGCCCGTTGATTCCCCATACCGTGTGTCCACGCCGCGACAATCCACACTGTATTTGTCTTTGTATCAACCAAGATAGAAGGGTCTCCTACCCCATTTTGGGCAGCCGGCAAGCCTCCGGTCTCTCCGAAAGAAAGCGGCAATCTCATTTTCTCCCATGTTCTCCCGCCATCGGTACTACGGCTCAATCCAACATCTACATGTTCTTGCAAATCCACGCTACTGTTATAACGCACATCATACACACCCAACAATGTACCTTTATTCGTAGTGACCAATCCGGGAATACGAAACGCCGAAACACCGTCGTTACCAGCATGACGAACGCCTACCCCCATGCGGTGTACAATACCGTCGGGCGACATTTTTTTACAAACAGCCTCTTTCCCGTCTATTGTCACAGAACTCAAATCTGCCGTCACCTTAGATAAAAGAGATGTACCGGGTTTCACCTGCAAACTCACCCAAAAGAAATTAACTCCCGGAAATAATTTGTAATTACATTTCAAAACCACCGACTCAGACACATTCGATTCCTCGGCACATTTTATCGAATAAGAAGGATATGCCGACAATGTCTTACCGGGACTGAAACTCGAAATATAACTAACCGGAGCAAATCGATTCTTATCTTCCTCTTGACGGGCTTCTGTTCCACCATAATAGAGCTTCACAGATTGAATATCGTCGAGATTTTTACACCTCGACAAATCTACTGTTACTCCATCAAGCATTCGGCTGTCTCGTGCATCGAATCGAAAATAAAATAATAGATTATCCTGCCGTTCTATCAAAATGGGGACTTGTGCCTCTTTTATAAAAACCGTATCCGAAGCTCCTACTACCGACCAATATCCAATTAACAAGAAAAAAAGAAAAAGTCTCTTCATGACATATCTAATTAAATTTGCGGAATAAAGATAACAGTTTTTTACTTATTACTCCAAAAACCAGCCGATTTTCATACTTCTCATAAACGGCTCTATCTTTCCGTTTCTTTCCTTGCAAAAACGGTCCAAAACAAGTATATTTGTATCAACAGAAACAAGTAATTTATGTTACAACCTCTGGCAGAAAGACTAAGGCCCAAAAACTTAGACGAATACATCGGACAGGAACATCTGGTAGGACCGGGAGCCGTACTGCGGCGTATGATCGATGGGGGAAAAATTTCGTCTTTCATTCTTTGGGGGCCTCCGGGTGTTGGGAAAACAACTCTGGCCCACATCATATCGCAACAATTACAAGCACCGTTCTTCACATTGAGTGCCGTACAATCCGGGGTAAAAGAAGTTCGCGAAGTAATAGACCGATGCAAAGCCAATATTTTTTCCAAAGTACGTCCCATATTGTTTATCGATGAAATCCACCGGTTCAGTAAATCACAGCAAGACTCTCTCCTCGGCGCGGTCGAATACGGTACGGTGACGCTCATCGGAGCAACGACCGAGAATCCCTCTTTCGAAGTAATACGCCCTTTGCTCTCCCGTTGTCAGGTATATGTCCTCAAATCACTCGAAGTAAAGCACTTGCAGCTACTGCTCGACAGAGCTATACATTCCGATATCTATCTAAAAGAACGCGATATAGAAGTAAAAGAGACCGATGCTCTATTTCGTTATTCAGGAGGGGATGCCCGAAAGCTGCTAAATATCATCGATCTCGTATCCCAAGCGGTCGGAGAGAACGAAAAAATAATCATCGACGATGCGATTGTAACGGAACGGTTACAACAAAATCCTGCTGCCTACGACAAAAATGGCGAAATGCACTACGATATCATATCGGCATTTATCAAATCCATACGTGGCAGCGACCCGGATGCCGCAATCTATTGGCTTGCCCGCATGGTCGAAGGAGGTGAAGACCCCGCTTTCATCGCACGACGATTGGTTATATTGGCTTCCGAAGATGTAGGACTGGCAAACCCCAATGCCCTGCTTTTAGCCAACGCTTGCTTCGATGCTGTACAAAATATAGGGTGGCCGGAGAGCCGCATCATCATGGCCGAAACGACAATCTATCTGGCTAGTTCACCCAAAAGCAATTCGGCCTACATGGCGATAAATCAAGCACTGGAAACAGTGAAAGCAACAGGAAACCTTCCTGTTCCGTTACATCTTAGGAATGCACCGACACAATTGATGAAAGAGTTGGAGTATGGAAAAAATTACAAATATGCACACGATTATACGGGTAACTTCGTCAATCAGCAATATTTACCAAACGAGTTGAAAGACAATAATTGGTGGAAGCCTCAGGATAACGTTGCGGAGAACAAGCTGAAAGATCATCTAAACAAGCTATGGAAAGACCGATACAAATAATCTGTCGAAATGCTATCTCGGGCTAACAAATAGCCGTCATTTTGTAAATTTTTGTAACAAAATATTTCAAAGCGCATAAAAACTAAGAAAAAAAGAATTACTTTTGTAATCTATCAAAACCAAATTATACCAAACTACTAAACAAAGATCGTTATGAAGAAGCACAATTTCTATGCAGGCCCTTCTATTCTGAGCGAATACACCATTAAAAACACAGCGGATGCCGTACTTAATTTCGCAGATACAGGTCTGTCTCTGTTGGAAATTTCACATCGTAGCAAAGAATTTACAGCGGTTATCGAAGAAGCTAAAACCCTAGTAAAAGAGTTGCTCGAAGTCCCTGCCGGATATGATGTCCTATTTTTAGGTGGAGGGGCCAGCATGCAATTCTGTATGGTTCCATATAATTTGTTGAACCGTAAAGCTGCTTACCTCGAAACCGGAACATGGGCTGTAAATGCAATCAAAGAAGCTAAATTGTTCGGAGAAGTAGATGTCGTCGCTTCTTCGAAAGAAGCCAACTTCTCTTATATCCCCAAAGGATATACTGTCCCCGATGATGTTGATTATTTCCACTTTACCTCCAACAACACGATATACGGAACAGAAATGCGATTTGACCCAGACGTAAATGTACCTCTTGTAGCCGATATGTCTTCCGATATTTTCTCCCGACCTATCGATGTTTCCAAATATAATGTCATCTACGCCGGAGCTCAAAAAAATTTAGCCCCTGCCGGAGTTACTATCGTGATTGTCAAAGAAGAGGCTCTCGGACATGTAGACCGGGCTATCCCCACCATGCTCGACTATCGCACCCACATCAAAAAAGGATCGATGTTCAATACGCCTCCCTGTCTCCCCATCTACTCGGCATTGCAGACCTTGAAATATTATAAGGAGATGGGAGGTATCAAAGAGATGGAAAAACGTGATTTGGAAAAAGCAGCGATCCTCTACGATGCTATCGATTCCAGTAAAATTTTCGTCGGAACAGCAGCTCACGAAGATCGCTCCATCATGAATGTCTGCTTCGTTATGAAAGAAGAATATAAAGACCTCGAAAGTGAATTTATCGAATTTGCTTCCTCACAAGGCATGGTAGGTATTAAAGGACACCGTTCGGTAGGTGGATTCAGAGCTTCCATTTATAACGCTATGCCTAAATCGAGTGTCGAAGCCCTCGTAGCTACCATGAAAGAATTTGAGAAGAAACACTAATATAGAAAAGCCATGAAAGTATTAGTTGCTACTGAAAAGCCATTTGCCGCCGTTGCAGTAAATGGAATCAAAGAAGTTCTCGACAACGCAGGTGTCGAAATGGTTCTTTTGGAAAAATACCCCGATAAAGCCACTCTACTAAAAGCAGTCGAAGATGTTGAAGGCCTCATTGTGCGCAGCGATATCGTCGATGCCGAAGTTTTTGACGCCGCCCCCAAATTAAAAATCGTAGTACGTGCCGGAGCGGGTTATGACAATATCGACCTCAACGCGGCTACTGCCAAAGGAGTATGTGTAATGAACACCCCCGGACAAAACTCCAACGCTGTGGCCGAGCTCGTGTTCGGTATGACTATCTTAATGATACGAAATCATTTCAACGGAACATCGGGTACGGAATTGAAGGGGAAAAAACTAGGAATCCATGCCTACGGACAAGTAGGTCGTAATGTGGCCCGTATCGCCAAAGGATTCGACATGGAAGTTTATGCATTCGATCCTTATTGCCCCGACGATGTGATGAAAAAAGACGGTGTAACGCCTGTCGCATCGGCCGAAGAGCTTTATAAAACATGTCAATTCGTATCGCTGCATATCCCGGCTACGGCCGAAACGAAGCAATCGATCACCTACTCGTTGCTTTCGCTTATGCCCAAAGGAGCTCTTCTCATCAACACGGCGCGTAAAGAGGTGATATATGAAGAAGATCTGGCACGCATACTCGAAGAACGTACCGATTTTCACTATGTAGCCGATGTTGCACCGACTATTGCCGACACTTTAAAAGAGAAATTCGGTAACCGGGTATTTTTCACTCCGAAAAAAATGGGAGCCCAAACCGCCGAAGCGAACATCAATGCAGGTATCGCTGCCGCCCGACAATCAGTCGGATACCTAAAAGACGGTATAGATAAGTTCAAAGTCAATAAATAACATTGTTGACATATTTCCGAATCCCCTAAGTACGTTCTTAACAACGCATGTACTTAGGGGATTTATTCTTCACCAACAACATCATTCAACTATGCTCGACAGAATAAATACCTTTCGTTGGCAATCCATCACCGAAACCCTTTTGAATGCGCTCAAACGATTTCCGGTCGCAGCAACAGCAACAATCGGGTTGTGTATCTCTCTGCTATTACTCGTCAACCTCCCCTATGAGCAAGTAAAAGGGAGCATACTCTACGAACCCTCCTATTGGTACGTATGGGTAGGCGCATTACCTCTCGCTGCAAGTATCGTCCTCTGCTTCGAGAACCGCTTGAACCCTACTATACGACATTCGGTATCCCTACTCGCTGTACTATTATGGAGCTTGTACGGCTACATTTCGAACGATACTCCCGAACATTTCTTCGGGGCACTTGCTTTCATAGCTCCTATCGTAACATTTTTTTCGTCCTTATTTTGGGCTGCCTTTTTGAAAAAGGACACCGATACCTCTTTTTGGAATTTCTCCTATCTGTTGTGTATTCAAATACTAACAGGTTTACTTTTTGCATCGGTCTTGGCAGCCGGTCTCTCTCTGGCGTTATTTTCTACCGATACTCTGTTCGGCTGTGAATTCAAAAGCGAGATGTATTCAAACATACATGTACTTTGCTATACCTTGTTCTTTCCTTTCTATCTGCTAGGCAACATTCCCATCGCCTCGATAACCGAAACAAAGGCGCGTTCGTTTGCCCAAGCATGGAAAATCCTAGGTTTATATATACTATTACCCCTCCTCATACTCTACGGAACAATCCTTTATGCCTATTTAATAAAAATCATAATTCAGTGGCAACTTCCCGATGGTTGGGTCTCCGCACTAGTCTCCATTCTCACCATAGGCGGAACAATCACCCTTTTTATACTATATCCGTTATGCATACAAGAGAATCGTCCTTTGAAATTTTTCAGGCAATGGTTCGGCATACTGCTTCTCCCTCTATTAATCTTAATGACTGTCGGTATAATCCGCCGCTTTCAAGACTATGGTATCACGACTAACCGCCTATACGTACTACTGCTCAACTTTTGGTGTTATACGACTGCCTTGTATACCATTTTTACATCTGGTAAAAAAATAAAAATCCCGTTCATCTCATTTATTCTTCTTTTCCTCATCTCATCAATCGGTCCGTGGAGATTCAGCGAAATTACCCGGTATACCATGCACAAGCGGATAGATACACTCATTCAAAATAACAAACTCGGGACAAACAATCTACTTACATTCGACAGTTTAGAAACCCAATGCACCCAGCTCGACTCTATCGATGCCACCCGACTACAAGACGACCTTCTCTATCTCACAGAGAATTATGGGGCAAAAGATATACAAGTCTGGTTCACCGATTCCGTTTCCTCGATGCAATTTTCCAAACTCACACAAGGGATAACATCTGCATTGAATCGCTCACAGGAAAATCATCGCATCTATTTTTCCTACTACCAATCGGATTCTTACAAAGGCAAAAACATAAATATAAAAGATTACCAATACGCCCTGTTTTTCGATGAAAATTCAAATATCCGAACAAACAGCGACAATGTGGAAATATTGGGGCCAGACAGTACAGTTGTCGCCGTTTATCCGCTAGTCGACCTACTAAAAAAACAAAACTACAAAGTAAATTCCAACGACACGGTTTGGTCTTTCCGAGGCAACAATACATACATACTTCCTCTGTCTTTGGACGGCTATATGAACAACCCGCAAGAAATTGGAGGGTTATATATTAAAGGCATCGTTTTTTACAATCCATAAAATAAAGGGGCTGCCTTGAAAAGCAGCCCCTTTATTTTATCGTAGAAAAACTATATTATTCCTTATTGTCACCCATCAGACCTTTCCAAACCATTGCAGACAGCGCAGCTCCGAAAAACGGCGCTACAATGAACAGCCACAACTGTGAAAGAGCTTCTCCTCCTGCAAACAGAGCCGGAGCAATACTACGAGCGGGATTCACCGATGTTCCCGTAATAGGGATACACACAATATGAACCAACACCAAAGTAAGACCGATAGCCAATCCTGCGAAATTGCCCGCTCCTTTTTTCTCATCGGTCGCACCCAATACCACCAATACAAAAATGAACGTAAAGATTGTCTCGGCGATGAATGCCTGTAACATTTCTCCGTCTCCGAAACTATTGGCTCCCGTCGTAGTCACTCCCGATGAACCGCCCGTAGAAACCAAAGCATAAATAATAGACGATCCAATAATCGCTCCGATTATCTGAAAGACCATATACATGGCGGCATCCTTCCCGTTCATTCGTTTAGACAACCATACACCCAACGTAATAGCCGGATTGATGTGGCAACCCGATATACCGCCAATCGTATAAGCCATAGCAATCACAGAAAGGCCGAATGCCATAGCAACGCCCAACGTTCCTACTCCCGCACCGCAAGCAGCTGCTATATTGCCCGCAAATACAGCACTTCCACAACCCATCAACACGAGTACCATAGTACCCACCATCTCTGCCAAATACTTTTTCATGATTTTAATGTTTTTCTGGTACAATATGCACCTATTAGCAAATTTGTTAATAAACTATATAACCATTTAAGGTTTTCTATTACAAAGGAAAAAATAAATTTTGAACTTCCCAAAGATTTCTATTTTTTCGTATATTTGATACAGTCTGACGCTATTTATTTGACTGTAAATAGATTAACAAGAAT